>Ga0116230_10007736_pt1 | contig 10614 bp, 8 predicted proteins | sample S1TSphfallax_3_FD_88678 | JGI IMG/M metagenome (GOLD analysis project Ga0116230, IMG submission 88678) | Host-associated microbial communities from peat moss isolated from Minnesota, USA - S1T2_Fd - Sphagnum fallax MG | ecosystem: Host-associated > Plants > Peat moss > Unclassified | place: USA...
CGGCGCGGATGACCCTGTTTCCGGACAATCCGTTGGATTTCGACATCTGGGTGCGCCGCAACGGCGTGCTGAAGGAGGATCCCGCAGCGCTCTGGCCCGATGGCAACGCCTATCCCCGCCGCGAGGTGTTTGGCCGCTATGTCGCGGAACAGCTGGCCGCGTGCGAGCGCCCGGGCGTCAGCGTGGCGCATGTACGCGACACGGCGGTGGGCGCGGTGCGGCAGGAGGCAGGCTGGCGGGTGCGCCTCGCCGGCGGCAACAGTTTGCCCGCAGATTTTCTGGTGCTCGCGGTCAGCCATCCGCCGCCGCAGCCGCCGTGCCTGATCGCGGCACTGCCGCCGGGTCGCGACATCATTGCCAATCCCTGGGCACCGGGAGCACTCCAGGGCATCGATGTGGATGACGAGGCCGTCATCATCGGCACGGGCCTGACGATGGCGGACATGGTGGCAGCCCTCTCCCGGCGCGGCCATCGCGGCCGCATCACCGCGTTTTCCCGGCGCGGCCAGTTGTCGCGCGGCCATGCATTTGTCGCCGATCCGCCGAAATTTTTCACACCCGACCGCCCGGCCCCGGAAACGGCGCTTGGCCTCAGCCGGCAGATCCGCCGCTTTGTCGCGCAGGCGGCGGCACGGGGGCTGCCCTGGCAGGTCGTGCTGGACGATGTGCGGGCGAATGCGAAACCCTTGTGGCAGGCGCTGGACGTGACCGAGCGCCGCCGGCTGCTGCGGCACCTGCGGACATTCTGGGATGCCCATCGCTACCGCGTCGCCCCGCAGGTCGAGCAGGCGGTGCAGGCGCGCCGCGCCGATGGCTCGCTGACGATCCTCGCCGCCTCGCTGCGCGGGGCGAGCCGGCGCGATGGGCGGATCGAGCTCACGCTGCATCCCCGCATGGCGCCGCCCGACCGCCTGTTAACGCTGCGCGCCGAGGCGGTGATCATCACCACCGGCCCGGCCCATGGCGGGGTGGTGGCAGGCAACCCGGTATTGGCGGACCTCGCCCGCCAGCAAGCGCTGCAGGCCGATCCGCTCGGTCTCGGCCTCGCGGTGGACGAACATAGCCGTGCGCTCGACGCGAATGGCATAGGCGATGACACGCTGTACGTGGCGGGCCCGCTGGCGCGCGAGCGGTTCGGGGAGCTGATGGGCCTGCCGCAAGTGGCGGCGCAGCCAAGCGCGGTGGGACGGCGCATTGCGTCCTTGAGCACGTAAGCACTCGTTTTTGGTGAACAAAAGCTCTTGCCCACGCCGTGGCCCATCAGGCCGACGCCTACGAACCGGATGGGTTCTTACTTTACATAATCGCGCCAGAAATGAGCTTGGCGGAAGCCCAGGACTTCGCGGGTTTTTTTGTTCGACAAAAGCGTTTCGTACTCGTCGAGCGTACCGTGGACCGGCGCATTGGGATAGAAGCGCCTGAGCAGCTCGGCAGTCGGCAGATCCGATGAGGTGTCGCCGCTGACGCCGTTGAAGACCTGGAAGCCGAGGCCGTCTTTTTCGATGCCGAGGCGCGTGATTTCGCCGAGGTCACGGGCGTCGATATAGCTCCAGGCGATGCGTTTGCGGAAACCGGGATCGGCGAAGAATTTCGGAAAGCCCGCATATTCGTGCGGTTCGATGACGTTGCCGATACGGATCGCGTAAATGTCAATGCCCGAACGCAGGGCGAAAGCTTTCGCAGTGTTCTCGTTGCAGAGTTTCGAGAGCGCATAGCTGTCCATCGGGTCGACCGGGTATTCCTCGTCCAGCGGGAAATAGACCGGGTCGCGCGGTTCATTCGAAAACACCAGGCCGTAGATGGTTTCGCTGGAGGCGATGATGACCTTCTTGATGCCGAGTTTTACGGCGGCTTCGATGATATTATACGTGCCCATGGTGTTGACGCGGAACACTTCGTTATCCGGCGTGATCATGATGCGCGGGATGGCCGCGAAATGGACCACCGCGTCGATCGGCTCAGGGCGAAGCGACGGGTCGAATTCATGCAGGCCCGTATAGCTGGAGAGGGCGTTAAAAACCTGGCCCTGGTCCGTGATATCGGTGATCAGGGTACGCACGCGCGGATCGTCCAGCGGCTTGGTGTCGACGTTCAGCACGCGGTAGCCGTGCTCCAGCAAATGCCTGACGGCGTATTTGCCTGCCTTGCCGCTGCCGCCGGTGAAAATGATCCGTTTCATGCTCGATTCTCCGCAATGTTTGACTTCATCCGCCGGCGGGGCTTCGCCGGCGGATCGTAGGCGCACTCAGAACTGGTACTTATCGATGTTAGCCGCCGTAAAGATCAACGGCTCGCTGAAAATGATGACCTTGTCGTTCACTTTATAGGTCCCGAGGCCGGGCACGGTGAATGTGTCATTCGGCTTCAGCGCATGGTTTGCAGCGAGCCTTGCAACATACATCACCAATTTTCCCTCACCCACCTCATCCCAAAGGGGGCTAGCTTTGATGACGCCGTCTTTGATGTATTGGCGGATGGAATTCGGATCGCTCGTGCCGTCGGTGAAGACCTTTCCCGTCAGGCCGAGTTTTTCGATCGCGGCGGCAGCACCGACTTCGGCAGCACCGTCCGGCGCGATGATGGCGGTGACCTGCGGGTAGGCGTGCAAAATATTCAGGCCGGCCGAGAGCGACTGGGACGGGCTGGACTGGCCGTATTGCGTGGTCACCACCTTCATGTTCGGGTAGGTGGCGGCCATATAGGTTTTGACCGCCTCCAACCAGGCATTCTGAATCGTTGCATCGGGCGTCGATGACAGAATCGCGACCTGCGCGTTCGGGCCGGTCGAGGCTTCAACCGAATCGACCAGCGCCTTGCCCATGGCCGGATAGGCGGTGTCCTGAATGAAGAAGTCGCGGGCATCGGGAGCGACGTCGGAATCGTAGCTGACGACCGCGATGCCTTTGGCCATGGCGCGTTCGAGCGACGGGGCCAGTTCCGTCGGGTTGTTGGAGGTGACGGTGATCGCGTTAAATCTCCGCGCCGTCAGACTGTTGATGATATCGACCTGGCCCTGCGCGGAGGCAGTAACGGGGCCAGTATAGAGAAAATTGATGTTGAGCCGTTTTGAGGCCGCCATCGCACCTTGTTCGTTCGCCTTGAAGACGGAGAGGCCGATCAACTTCGGCACCATCGCAACCCTGATGGCCTTGGACGTATCGATCGTTGTCTGCGCGTGCGCCGCGCCCGCCATGGCGCCGAGGCTGGCGGCGATCAGCAATGCTTTCTTCAGTGACTTCATCATTTCCTCGCTAGAGTTTTTTGTTATCGTGGCCTGCAAATCATTCAGGGTTTCGCAATCGTGTCGGCTGGCCGGCGCAGTGTCGTGAAGCGCCGAAGTGCCGAGCCGAGGTCAAAACCCCGGCTGGAAAACAGATTTTTTATGGCGATCGAGGAGAGCAGGATCGCGCCGGTCAGCATCGTGGTCACCATGTCGGAGAAGCCGGCGATGAGCATGCCCTGGCGCAGGACACCAAGGATCAGCACTGCCAAAGTGACACCCAGAATGCCGCCCTCACCGCCGAAAATGCTGATACCGCCAAGCACGACCATGGTGATCGAGGTGAGCAGCAGAATGTCGCCCATGTCGGGACGGACGGCGTCGTAATAGGAGGCAAGAATGATGCCGGCGAAAGCCGCGGTAAGGCCGCTGATGGCGTAGGCGCGGCGTTCGACGGCGGCGACCGAGACGCCGGCGTAATGCGCGGCGTCGCGGTTATAACCGATCATCACGATCCGGCGGCCAAAACCCGTGCGTGTCATCAGCACCGAAAAACCAATCGCCATGACAACGAAGATGAGCAGTTGCACGGGGATCCACCCGGCTACGGCGCCGGTGCCAAGCACACCGAACTGCGCCCCGAACCCGTAAGGCGGCGAGGCGCCGGCGAGTGCCACCGCGACGCTGGAATAGATGAAGTTCGTCGCCAGCGTCGCGATCAGGGGCTCGACGCGCAGACGGGTGATGATGAGGCCGTTCACCCAGCCCAGTGCGCCACCGACCGCGACGGCGACCAAGACCGCGAGGAAAATGTCGACGCCGTAGGATTTGACGAGGATCGCCATGATGACCGCTGAAAGACCCGAGATGGAACCAACCGATAGGTCGATCCCGCCGGTGAGAATGACCACCGACAGGCCAAGGGCAACGAAACCAAAAGGCAGGAACTCCTCGGTGATCGCAAGCGTGCCTTGGAGGCCGTTATAGAAACCGGGAGTGAAGACGCAGAACCCGGCGAAAAGTACGATCAGTATGATCGCGAGGGCGCGGTCCCAGGCACCGCCGAACATGAGAGATTTCATGATTTTGCACCCCGGCGCGCGCCCAGCGTGACGGCGATGAGGATCATCAGCCCCTCGCCCGCCGAATACCAGATCGCGGGCACCTGCAGAAAAACCAGCGCGGTGATAACGACACTCAAGAAAACGCTGCCGACGACCGTGCCCGCGAGATTGCCGCGGCCGCCCGCGATCGCGGTGCCGCCGATCAAAGCCACGGCGATGGATTGCAGTTCGACGTGGTCACCCGTGCCGGTGGTGGCCGTGGCGGAGCCGGTATAGGCGACGAAAATGAGACCCGCGAAGGCGGCGAGCGCGCCGGAAATCGTGTACACGCCGAGCAGCGTGCGGCGCACCGAAATTCCGGCATTATAGGCCGCCGATGAATTATTGCCGATCGCCAGAATGCTGCGGCCGTATTTCATGTGGTTGAGGACAAACCAAGCAACAAGCGAAACGATAAGAAGCGCGATGACAGGTGTCGGCACCGGCAGGCCGGGTATAAGATCGGCGTTGCCGAAATTCGCAAAGTTCCGCGAAACCTGGTCCACCTGCAGGCCGTTGGAATAGATGAAGGTCAAGCCGCCATACAGACTATAGGTGCCAAGGGTGGCAATGATCGGCGGAATTTTCGTCCAGGCGACCAGAAACCCGTTGAAACAGCCAAGCACGGCGCCCAGCGCCATGCAGAGCGGCAGCGCCTGCCACACGGGCATGTTATCGGTGGTGGAGAGCAAGCCGAAGACCATCGCGCTGAGGCCGAGGACGGCGGAGACCGACAGGTCGATCCCGCGCGTCATGATGACGAAGGTCTGGCTGATGCCAACCAGGCCAAGGACGACGGCGCTGAGCACCATGAATTCGAGATTGCTGAAAGACATGAAGCTCGGCCGCAGCAAGCCGACGCCACAGACCACGGCGATCGTCGCGACCAGCAAGGTAACTTCCCGGAGTTCGCGACGGGGCCTCGCTTTCGGGCGCCTTCCCGGCCCGGGCATCGTGGTGATCGTGCCACTCATCTAATGCGTTCCGGCGCCGAGGAAAGCGGCGCCGACGCGGGCGGCGGTGATGTCGGCACCATGCAGTTCGGCGGCGATCCTACCACCATAGATCGCGATGACGCGGTCGCAGAGGGCGATGAGCTCTTCAAGCTCCGAGGAGATCACAATGATTGCCATGCCTTGCGCCGAGAGCTCCTCGATGAGTTTGTAGATCTCATCCTTGGCGCCGACATCGACGCCGCGCGTGGGCTCGTCCAGGATCGCGATTTTCGGGCTCGTGCTCATCCATTTGCCGAACACGATTTTTTGCTGGTTGCCGCCGGAGAGCTGGCCCACCGGCTGGTCGATGCCGCGCGCGCGGACACGGTAGCGCGCCAGCGTGTCGGTCGCGATGGCGACTTCGCGCTGGCGGTTGAGGAGGCCGGTTTTGCGCTGCAGGCGGCCGATCTGGCCGGCGGTCGCGTTATCACGGACCGACATCGGCAGGATGACGCCGTGGCGCGCACGGTCCTCGGGGACGTAGACGAGGCCAGCGGCGATGATGTCGCGGATCGAAGCTGCCGTGATGTCCTTGCCGGAAAGGGTGACAGTGCCGGCGGATTTTGCCCGCAGGCCGCAGACGGCTTCGGCGATTTCGGTACGGCCGGCGCCGATCAGACCCGAAAAGCCGAGGATTTCGCCAGGCCGCACGTCAAAGTCGACCGCCGAGAAAACCGGATCATGGGCCAGGCCGCGCACGCTCAGCACCGGCTCTCCCTTTGGCGCGCGGTGGGCGCGTTTGCGGTCGAAAATCAGCTCGCGGCCGACCATGGCGCGCACGAGGCGGGCGCGATCGAAGCCGTCGCGGTCCACCTCATCGGTGACGGCGCCGTCGCGCAACACGCTCACCCGGTCGCTTATCTCCATCACCTCGTCCATGCGGTGGCTGATGAAACCCAGCGTGCAGCCCTGCTCGCGAAGGCGGCGCATGTTGCCGAACAAAATGCCGACCTCGCGGCTGGTGAGCGGCGAGGTCGGCTCGTCAAACAGGATGATCCGGCAGCCGCGCAGGAGCGCTTTGGCACATTCCACAAGCTGCTGCTGGGCGATGGAGAGATGTTTTGCATCATCGCGCACGTCAACATCCAGACCAAGCGTGGAAATAGCGTCCTGCGCGCTGGTACGGATCGTTTTCCAGTCGATACGCGCCGGAAAGCGGCCGTTCGTGGGGAGCATCCCCAAAAACATGTTCTCGGCGACACTCAACTCCTTGAGGAGTGCAGGCTCCTGCGGGACGAGATATATGCCGTGCTCGTAGGCAGCACCGGGGTTGGGCAGATCGAGCGGCCTTCCATCAAGCATGATCTGGCCGGCATCGGGCTGATGGATCCCGGCGAGTATACGGAACAGCGTGGATTTTCCTGCTCCGTTTTCGCCCATCAGCGTATGCACTTCACCAGGCGCAAGCTTGAGAGACACGTTGCGCAACACGCGGTTGGCGCCGAAGCGCTTGTCGATCCCGGTCGCTGCATACAGGCGCGTGGCAATGCTCACCGCGTCCTGAACAGCCGATTCCCTGGGCGAATTCTGCAAAGATTCCACCAATGAACGTTCCCTTTATGCAGCTGACCTCTGTCGTGTCAGACCGCGAAGTTTTCATACACGGCGCTGAATGACAGCGCAACCACAAACTTTGTTAGCGCTACCATTTCCTTCCCATTTACCCTGAACATGGTAAGGAAACGTCCATGTATGGGTCGCCGATCGCCTAAGATCATTGAAAGATAAAGCATCGTGTATAAATCTCGCACCGAGGCAGTGGTCACCGAGGCCAAGCGACTGAGCCATGGAGCCGTCACGCTCGCGGATGTCGCGACACTTGCAAAAGTGGCGCCCATTACCGTGTCTCGAGCGCTCAATAACCCTGATCGCGTGTCGGAGACCTTGCGAACACGCATCCGCGCGGCGGTCGAGCAGCTCGGCTATGTGCCAAACCGCATGGCCGGCGCTCTCGCTTCCGCCAAGACCAAGGTCGTGCCTGTCATCGTCCCATCGCTCTCTAACGTCGTGTTTATAGAAGTAATCGAGGGGGTGCAGGGTGCACTCAATGCGCATGGCTACCAACTTCTGCTCGGCACTACGGATTACAGTCTGGAACGTGAGGCGGAACTGGTCTCTACGCTGCTCGGATGGGCGCCGCCGGGCGTTATCATCGCAGGGCTTCGACACTTGCCGCGCACGGTGACCATCCTGAAAAATGCCGGGATGCCGGTTGTGGAGATCATGGAATACGGCGCGCGGTGCATTGATATGAATGTTGGGCTCTCGCATTTCCGCGCCGGCATGGAAATGGCCGAACATCTGCTCGCGCGCGGTTACCGCAGGATCGGCTTTGTCGGCGCCCGCTTACGAGATGATTATCGCGCCAGGCAACGTTATGACGGCATGCACCGGTTGTTGAGTGAAACAAAAACCGCGAGCGATGTTTTGTTCGATTATCCAGATAGCGGCGGCCAACAGCTTGGCTGGAACGCGCTGGGCGAGATCCTCCAGTCAAACCCTGAGCTTGATGCGTTGTTCTTTGCCAATGATGAAATGGCCGTTGGCGCCATTCTGCGCGCGCAGAGGGACGGGATCGCGATCCCCGGGCGGATCGCCATTGCCGGCTTCAACGGCCTGCCCGTCAGCACGCTTGTAACGCCCGCACTCACCACCATCATCTCACCGCGCAAACTCATTGGCCGCACCGCTGCGGAAATGCTGCTGGCGCGCATTGCGGGTTTTGGCTCGGCAGCACGGCGCGTCAATGTCGGCCTGGAACTGGCTGCAAGGCAAAGCACTTAGGCCAAGGTTGACGTCTTCACAACGCGACCATTGTTCGACGCCAAAGCCGCGCGCCGGCCCATCATTCCTTCAGGAAAGCCGCAAAAGCGTCCTGGTAATCCGGATGCCAACGAGAGAGCGGCGGACGGTTGTTGATGATGTCCTGCGCCGCCCATAAAATGCGCTTGTGATCGATTTCCTGCGTGACCTCATTATCAGGGCAGAGGATGTAGAAGTCACCCGCGGACATCCCCTCGATGAGCATGTCGACGACCTGGTCGGGAGTCCAGGCGCCTGGCGGCTTCTCCTTATGGTTACCCCCCGTCATGCCGGTGAATGTCGAGCCAGGGATCAGCAAATGCGCGGTGATGTGCGTGCCCGGTTCGTTGCGCAGGCCGTGCGCCAGCGCTTCGGTGAGGACCTTCACGCCGGCTTTGCTGACATTATAGGCGGTGTTGCCGGGTGGACAGGTGATGCCCTGTTTGGAGCCGGTGTTGATGATTGCGCAGCCGGTGCCCTGCGCCAGCATTCGCTTGGTAAACACCTGGACACCGTTGATGACGCCGAACAGATTGATTTCGAGTAGCCGGCGCCAGACATCCATGTCTTCCCAAGGGGCCCCATAAGCGCCGGTGGCGGCATTGTTCATAAGCAGCCCAACCTCGCCGTATTGGTTGTAGACGGCGTCCGCAAGCGCCTGGACGTGGGCGATATCGGCAACATCGGTCGGCACCGCCATGACGCCAGCCGCGCCAAGTGGGCTTTCAGCTACGACCGCGTCGCGCGCCGCCTCTAGTGCATCAGAGGCGAGATCCGCCAGGCAGACCTTCAACCCTAACGCCGCAAAGCGCAGGGAGGCGGCGCGGCCAATACCGCTCGCGGCCCCGGTGACGACAGCGACACGGCCAGATGTGAGGGCCGGATGATGGGTCATGATGTACGTCCATTGCTGTTGGCATTGATGACGGGCTTGCCCGCCCGCCATCACGCCAGCATATAGGGTTGCTCAAGTAACCCGCCAATTCCCACCTGAGAGCAAATGCGTGACATCCTGGGAGCCGCATCCAAGCTATCCCGATCCAGCCATCGAGATCATCGATCCGTGCTTCACCAAATACCGGCACTTCGCGGCCGGCATAGAGCGGCTAGCAACCGGCACGCGCTGGGGTGAGGGGCCCGTTTGGTTCGGCGATGGACGGTTTTTATTGTGGAGTGACATTCCTAATAACCGTATTCTGCGCTGGGATGAGGCCACGGGGTCCGTGTCGAACTTCCGCGCGCCCTCCAACATGGCGAACGGCAACACCCGCGACACCCAAGGCCGACTGATTACTTGCGAGCATCTGGGTCGGCGCGTCACGCGCACGGAGTACGATGGCGCGATCACCGTGCTGATGGATCGCTGGGAGGGAAAGCGGCTCAACTCTCCGAATGATGTGATCGTCAAATCCGATGGCAGTCTGTGGTTTACTGACCCGCCCTTCGGCTTGGGGGGCTTTTACGAAGGCGCTGTTGCGGAACAGGAGCTTCCAACGCGGGTCTACCGGATTGACCCGCAAGGTGGCGCGTCGATCATGACCGACGACATCCCTGGCGCGAACGGACTCTGTTTTTCACCAGACGAGACGATCCTCTACATCGTCGATTCGAGCACCAGGCCCAATCGGACGATTCGGGCTTTTGACGTGGTCAACGACACAGCGCTGAGCAACGGGAGAATTTTCGTTGACGCGGGGCTCGGCGGCACACCGGACGGCATACGCTGCGATGTGGACGGCAATCTGTGGTGCGGTTGGGGAATGGGCACGCCGGATCTGGATGGGGTGAATGTTTTTAACCCAGACGGCAAACTGATCGGGCGCATTGCGCTACCAGAACGCTGCGCCAATCTCTGTTTTGGCGGCCCACATCGCAACCGCCTTTTCATGGCCTGCGGCCACGGACTTTACGCGCTCTACGTCAACACGCAGGGCGTTAAAGGAGGTTGAAAATAGCAATGTTAACGAATCAACCTCTCTCTTTTATGGCTGCAGATTTGCATTTTTCGTTTATTTTTGTATTATTTATGATTGTTTGATTTGGTTGCGGGGGCACGATTTGAACGTGCGGCCTTCAGGTTATGAGCCTGAACGGGAAACGGGGATCGCGTTGAAAGTAAAGCTTTATTCGTGATTAAAAATATTAACGTGTAAAAATACGTGTAAGTCTTACGACAGCGTATCTGTTAGTGCGGTTTTGCTCGCTTATACCACCATTTCCCATAGAAATGCCAATCTGTCCGCCATTGCTGCTTTTGACTACGCCGGCCGTCGCTTGATTTGGTGGGATACGAGTCGTCGTCCTTCACTGAGCCTGTAAAGATTTTACTAAGTCTCACATCCAGCTATTGAAAATCAAAGTGCCGCCTTGATCTTGCCAAAGCTGCCACCGTGGACGAAGCGAAAGACATGGCGACTTACGTGGCTTCGGGGCGGCCGGAGCCGCCCCTTTGCCGATATTACGGATGTGTTTTGGAAATCGCGGCGCGTTTCAG
>Ga0116230_10007738_pt1 | contig 10614 bp, 7 predicted proteins | sample S1TSphfallax_3_FD_88678 | JGI IMG/M metagenome (GOLD analysis project Ga0116230, IMG submission 88678) | Host-associated microbial communities from peat moss isolated from Minnesota, USA - S1T2_Fd - Sphagnum fallax MG | ecosystem: Host-associated > Plants > Peat moss > Unclassified | place: USA...
ACAGTAATGGCCGAAGGAGGCGTCGCCGCTGCCCTGGCCAATGTGGACGCAGCCGACGGCTGGGAGACACACTTCAAAGACACCATGAATGGTGGCAAACTTTTGAACAACTGGCGCATGGCCCAACTGCATGCCCAGGAAGCTCCAGAGCGAGTAAAAGAGCTGGAGCGCTGGGGCGCTGTTTTTGACCGTACAAAAGACGGCAAAATTTTGCAACGCGCTTTTGGCGGCCATACATGGAAGCGCCTCTGTCACGTGGGCGACCGTACCGGCCTGGAAATGATCCGCACCCTGCAAGATCGCGGAGTGCACCAGGGTTTTGACGTGCATATGGAATGCACAATCACGACTCTTTTCAAGGACGGCGACAAAATATCCGGAGCCTTTGGTTATTTCCGTGAGGACGGCCGCTATATATTGATCAAAGCTAAAGCCGTTGTGCTGGCTACAGGCGGCGTGGGCAAATCTTTCCCGGTCACCTCAAATTCCTGGGAATACAGCGGCGATGGTCATGCCCTGGCTTACGAAGCCGGTGCTGATTTGATCGACATGGAGTTTGTCCAATTCCACCCCACAGGCATGGTCTGGCCCCCGGGCGTACGCGGCATCCTCGTTACTGAGGGCGTGCGGGGCGAAGGTGGCATTTTGCGCAATAGCTTGGGCGAGCGCTTCATGTACAAATATTTGCCAGAATCAACCAGAGACGGTTATGCAGCCAACGACGAAGAAGCAGTGACCTGGGTCAATGCCGCTATCGCCGGCACAAAGACAGATGCTCGCCGCCCACCAGAACTATCGACAAGAGACAACGTGGCCCGGGCCATTTACACGGAAGTAAAAGAGGGCCGCGGCTCCCCCCACGGTGGTGTCTTCCTCGATATCAGCTATCAAGATGCCGAGCGCGTCAAGAAAAAATTGCCATCGATGTATCACCAGTTTAAAGACCTGGCCGATGTAGACATCACCGCCGGTCCTATGGAAGTAGGTCCGACCATGCACTACATCATGGGCGGTGTGCGCGTCAACGCTGATACTGCTATGACCCGCGTGCCTGGTTTGTTTGCTGCCGGTGAGTGCAGCGGAGGCATGCACGGTGCCAACCGCCTTGGTGGAAACTCGCTTTCAGACTTGATTGTCTTTGGTCGCCGGGCCGGTATGGGCGCAGCCGAATATGTGAAAAATATGCAGACAGCGCCTGCCATCGATAAAGATGCGATCGACCGCGCCATTGCTGAAATGGAAGCACCATTCCAGCGTAAAGACGGCAAAAATCCGTACGATATCATGAAAGAATTGCACAAAACGATGTCGACCTATGTGGGCATTTTCCGCGAGGAAAAAGACCTGCAAACAGGAATAGCCAAGCTCGAAGAAATCAAAGAGGAGATCAAAAAGGCTGGAGCCAAGGGCACAAAAGCCTACAATCCGGGCTGGCATATGTGCAGAGATTTGCGCAATATGATGATCTGCTCGGAAGCGATTGCTAGAAGCGCTCTATCGCGTAAAGAAAGTCGTGGCGCCCACAGCAGACTCGATTACACCGAAACAGATGAAACAGAATGGGGCAAGGTAAATACCGCCTGCACCATGGATGGTCAGGGCATGAAACTCGAGCATACTCCAAAACCGGAAATGCCCGAAGAGCTCAAGCAACTATTTGTCAAAAAAAAGGAGCCCGCTAATGTCTGAAGGCAGCCAGAGGCAAGCAACCCTCAAAGTCTATCGCGGCGATAAGACCAAGGGCGACTATCAAACCTATAAAGTGCCGGTGGAAGCCGGCATGGTAGTGCTCGATGCCATCCATTACATCCAGCAAAATTATGATCCTGAACTGGCTGTTCGCTGGAATTGCAAAGCAGCCAAATGCGGCTCTTGCTCAGCTGAAGTAAACGGCATGCCTTCTTTGATGTGCAAATCGCGTATGGACCAGTTTAGAGATGATGAAGACATCATGGTCCAGCCGATCAAGACCTTTCCAATCATCAAAGATCTGGTCACAGACGTATCATGGAACTACGAAGTAAACAAAAAGATCGTCCCCTTCAGCCCGTCGCCAGATGCCGACTGGACTGTTTATCAAGAAGACATCGAACGCGTACAAGAATTTCGCAAATGTATCGAATGCTTCCTCTGTCAGAACGTCTGCCACGTCCTTCGTGATCATGAACGCAAAGATCAGTTTATGGGCCCGCGTTTCTTAGTCCGGACAGCCGGTCTGGAAATGCATCCATTAGATGAAGCCAATCGTCTCAAGTTTTTAAAAGACGAAGGACACATCGGCTTTTGCAATATCACAAAATGTTGCACCGAAGTATGCCCGGAAGATATACATATTACCGACAACGCAATCATTCCTCTTAAAGAAAGAGTTGTGGACGAGTTTTATGATCCCCTGGGCAAATTCATCAAAGGCGTGCTGGGCGGCGGAAAGAAGTAATCGGGTCAGCCTCCCGAGGCGAAAAGCCAGATTAAGCTCTCCGAAGGCGGGGGGAAACTCCCATTTACCCTCTCAGTTGACCTTCTTATACTCGACTAAGTTACAAACACCCCACAGTAAGAGTATATGCACATGGCTGAAATGCGCTCCTCGCGCGGCACCGCTGATGGTGCTGCGGGTATCTCTGGTGGCAACCTTCAAGTCCTCAATACCGTGACCCCAGATACTAGTGACCTGGAACTGAAAGACTGGTCATCAGCTCAGGTTGCAGGCAACTGCCATGTCAGCCTCACTGACAATGCAAAAGTCAAAGCCAGGGGCAAAGCGACAGTCGAAGCACGCGGTCACAGCCAGGTGATAGCAACCGACGATGTCATTGTTTACGCCAGCGATCATGCCAGGGTAAATGCTCTGGGCCGGACTGTGGTCTATGCCAGGGGCAACAGTCAGATCGATGCCTATGAAGGCAGCACAATCTATGCTCAGGGCAATTGCCGAGTCAAAGTAGTCTCATGGGGAGCAGTAACTGTACATTTATCCGAAAATGCCGTTATTGACGATCTTGTGGGCGATGCCAAAATTTTGACCGCAAACCTGGAAGGAAATTAGTTTAAAATCCCATAGATGGAAACATTTGGCTCGAATCAACGAAAACCACTAAAAGTCCTCGACCCGGCCTTTGAAAGTAAAGTGCGGTATAGACGCCTGAAGTCAGAGATTATGCAAAAGACTTTTGAGATAAAAAATAATGCCTCTGCCGCCGCGGCTATAGACACCACAGGCGAAGGCAAAGTCGAGACTAGATAAATCATGTCGGCTGCAAAATTGACATCCAGAGGCTTTAGAAAGCTTCAATCACTGCTATTGTGCCTCGTTTATGCATCCATTTTCTCAATAAGCGCAGCTCAGGCCGAGGACCTGATAGTATCGGCCGCTGTCAGTCTCAAAGAACCTTTCATCCAGCTGGCAAGTACCTTTGAAAGAAAGCATCCCGGTGCAAAAGTAATTTTCAATTTTGGTGCTTCCGGCACTATGGCAACGCAAATTTCACAGGGCGCTCCTGTTGATGTTTTTGCCTCTGCCAGCCTGGATCAAATGGAGCGTTTAAATAAACTCGGCTTGATTGGACCAGCACCGGCAAAATGTTTTGCCCGTAATACACTGGTTGTAATTGTGCCGACTGCCGGCAAAAAGTACAGCTCACTGGAGGCACTGGGTGAGACAAAAAAACTGGCCCTTGGCGATCCCCAGACAGTACCCGCCGGGCGTTACGCCGTGGAAGTATTGAAAGGTGCGCACCTCTACAACAAACTATCAGCTACCCACGCGCTGATTTTTGGAGAAAGTGTAAGACAGGTTGTAACCTATGTAGAAAGCGGCGAAGTAGACGCCGGTATCGTTTACAACAGTGAAGCTAAAACCAGCAAACATTCTCTGATTAGCTTAAAGATACCGCACGAAGCCAGCGAGCCTGTTTTGTATCCTATCGCCACCATCAAAAACAGCAAGGAGGCTGTGCTGGCACAGTCTTTTGTCGACTTCATAAGCAACCGCGAACAGTGGCCGGTTTTTAAAAGCTTCGGATTTCTGGCACCAGATCATGATTGAACCCTGGTTTTCGCTCCAGCTATCTTTATGTGTAGCCTCCCTCTCTACAATCATTGTTGCTCTGATCGGTATTTTTTTAGGCTATATCCTGGCGCGATTTGATTTCCCCGGCCGTGATTTGCTAGATGCCTTATGCAGCCTGCCTCTAGTTTTACCGCCAACAGTAGTCGGTTTTTATTTACTCTGCACTTTTGGCAGACATGGTTGGCTTGGGCAGTACATTTATCAATGGACAGGCTGGTCACTGGTTTTTACCTGGCAAGCTGCTGTAGTAGCGGCAATAGTCATTGCCTTGCCATTTATGGTAAAAACCAGCCGCGCTGCCATAGAAAGTGTCGACCGCAGCTATGAAAAAGTAGCTTACACTCTGGGCAAATCACGGATCGAAACTGCCCTTAAAGTTACATTACCACTGGCCTGGAAAGGACTTGTGGCTGGTATGGCCCTAAGTTTTGCCCGGGCGCTGGGAGAGTTTGGCGCCACGATTATGATCGCCGGAAATATCCCCCAGCGCACTCAGACTATGCCACTGGCAATATATCAGGCGACCCAGAGCGGCAATGACCAGCTTGCTTTTGGTCTGGTAGGCCTTTTGACTGTGATATCTCTGGCAGTGCTCTACGCCATCAACCGCCTTGGTGCAAAATGGTGAGCGAGCAATTGATAGTTAGATACAAAGCTCGTCTGGACAACTTTGTTTTAGATATAGATTTGAGTGCTGCAGCTGGCATATTGGCGCTCCTAGGCCCTTCCGGCTGCGGCAAAACAACCACACTCAATTTTATCGCCGGCCTTCTTAAGCCGACTGAGGGTCTGTGCTCACTGGGCAAAAGTATTTATTTTGATTCAAACAATAATATTGATCTGCCGCCCCAAAAACGATCTTTAGGCTATGTCTTCCAAAAGGCTCTTCTTTTTCCCCATTTGACTGTTGCTCAAAATATACAGATAGGCATCCACAAAAAGCCCAGGGCGGATCAAGAAAATCGCCTCCAGCATTTGCTGCAACTCTTGCATCTGGAAGAACTGAAAAATCGCAAACCCTCTCAACTATCGGGCGGCCAGGAGCAGCGAGTGGCGCTAGCCCGGGCTCTGGCGCCTGAACCGAGATTATTGCTTTTAGACGAACCTTTTAGTGCTCTGGATAGTGAAGCCCGGGCTCAACTGGGTGATGAAGTTAAACGCATCCATGAGCTTTTAAATGTGCCTGTTGTGATGGTCACACATTTAGCCTCAGAAGCTGAAAGATTGGCCAGTACGATTGTTTATATCGAGAATGGCACTATCAAGGCCTGAACGCAATAATGATTAGAATGAGAGTAGACTTCAGGGCAGTTTTAAATCATTGATTGTTTTGCACCGCTCTTGCGTGTACTCCTTTACGTCCTCGGCAGTCTCTATGTTCAGCGGTTTAACTTCACCTTTCCTAATTGAACTTACAATTAGGAAGAGTAAGTTTTGAACATTGCTACTTCTATAACAAAGGCACTATGAGCATCACCAGAAGAAATTTCCTGCAAACTACCGCGTCAGTTCTACTCACATCTTTAATAGGAATGCCGGTTAAGGCCCTGGGCAAATTCCAGTCTGAGCCTTTTAAACTTGGCGTTGCCTCAGGCTGCCCCCAGCCCGAGAGCGTGGTCCTGTGGACACGTCTGGCTCCCAATCCAATCGACAGCACTGACCTGGCCAAAGGAGCAGTGGAGGTAAAGTGGGAAGTTGCAAGTGATGAAGCTTTTCATAAGATCGTAAAAAGTGGTATAGCTGTGGCGCCTGCGGCTTACGCTCACAGTGTGCATCTTGAAGTAAATGGGCTCAAGCCTTCATCGACTTACTACTATAGATTTTTTGCCGGCGACGCAGTCAGTCCGGTCGGCACCACCCGCACAGCACCTGCACCAGATTCTATGGATCCGCTCGCTTTTAGCTTCGCCTCCTGTCAGATGTATGAGCAAGGGTATTTCAGCGCTCATCGCTTTATGGCGCAGGAAGATCTTGATCTTGTAGTCTTTTTAGGTGATTACATATACGAGCACTCCTGGGGCAACAACGATGTAAGGAAGCACGAGGCCGGTGAGGCTATCACACTGGATCAATACCGAAATCGCTATGCTTGCTACAAGATGGACTCAGATTTGCAACTTTCTCACAAACGCTTCCCCTGGATAGTCACCTGGGATGACCACGAAGTATCAAATGACTATGCATCGGACCAGGCTGAAGATTTGGAGCTCAACTTCCTCAAGCGTCGAGCCGATGCCTATCAGGCCTTTTATGAGCACATGCCTCTGCCACCATCGATGGCGCCTCACAATGGTGATATGCGCATTTATAAAGCTTACGATTATGGTCGCATGGCACGCTTCCATGTACTCGATGACCGGCAATATAGAGACCATCAGGTCTCGCCCAAGCCAGGACGTGGTGGCTCCGACATAGTGATCGACAGTCCTGAGCGTCATGATCCTGAACGCACTATGCTAGGTTTTGAGCAAGAACGATGGCTTGACAAAAGTCTCAAAAGCTCAAATGCAAACTGGGATATAGTAGTGCAGCAAACTCTTATGGCTCAAGGCAAATTTCCCGACGGCAAGTTTTGGACAGATGGCTGGGACGGATATCCGGAGGCACGCAAACGGCTGCTGCAATCGGTCAAAAGAGATGGCTCTCACGATACCATTGTTATCGGTGGAGATATCCATGCCTGGACTATAGCCGACTTAAAAAGTGATTTTGACGACCCAAAATCGCCCATCATTGCTTCAGAATTTTGCGGCACTTCTATCACATCCCAGAGCCCCTCTGGACAGCAAACCGATCTATGGATGGCAAACAATCCGCACTTTCACTATGCCAATGGCGACCTGCGTGGCTACACGACTATCTCTTTGACGAAAGACAAGTCGGAAGTGGCGCTGAGAACAATTAAAAGTGAAAAAACGCCTGACACCACTATCAGTACTGTCAAAAACTACATAGTTAAAAAGGGGAAACCAGGCGTTCAGGATGCGTGAGCTAACTAGGGCCTGGCATCACTATCCATCAGATGAGCGTCGACCAAAGGCGTGCCTCTCTGCAAAGCGTCATTTAAGATGGCGTGACTGGTATCAAGCCCTGCTTGCTGCACAAGATTGCGTACATAAACTAGAGTATCGGCACCGGGTGGCCTGAAATGTCCTGATGCGTTATTGATCTCAGAAAGGATCCATTTGCCGCTAGCTGGATCTTTTACAAAAACCAGCTCACCTGCCCCGTATACATTGCGTCCCTGAGCCAGCTCCGAATGAGCAGCTCTGCCGGTGACCTCTCCGCGCAGTACTTCTTCGGTCAAGGGAATTGTGCCGTCGGCTTTAACCGCATACATAAATTTGATAATGTTATTTTCTTGCACGTCGACACGTCTGGCAAATTTATTCCATTCGCCCTGACCACCGACGACTTCCATATAGCGCTGCTGCAGTTGTCTGTTTAAATCAGCAACCTGCTGATCAAATTGAGCGGCCCGCAATTTCATTTGTTCGATAAAGGCTTCTTTGGTCTGGCCCTCGGCCGGCTTGTTTTGGCCGGAAAGAGATTTGCGCTCCCTGGCCAGATCGCTCAATTGGGTCTCCGCTTTTTCAATAGCTGCTTTTTGAAAATTCCAGCCATTGTGACGAGAAGTGAGGGTCTTCAGTTCGGCAGATTCTGCAGTAGCAAGATCAGCTTTGGCCTTGAGCTCTTCAAATCTAAGCTCCATCTGAGCTACGCGTGTCCGGGCTCGGGCGAGGTTGTCAACCCCAATGGCAGTTTGTGTCTTGGCGATTTCTTTAGCCGGCAGATTATTACGACTGGTGGTCTCACCTGCCAGAGGATCAAAAATCTGCAAATCAGTGCTGCGTCTATCCTGACTATTCAAATAATCCAGGACTTTGTCGACAGTCATAAATCTTTCCGGATTGTCATAGCTGCGACCACGACGACTGGCACTTTTGTTTTCTTCAGCGGTGGCATCCATGATGATATGCTCCATATCAAGCGATATGCCTTCGGGCCTGGCGCTATAACCAAGAGCGGCTCGTTCCAGCTGCCTTGCTTGTTCAAGAGGCGACGACGCTCGCTCATCTTCAAAGGCTTTGACGGCCTGGGCACGCTCATAGGCACGGTCAATAACGTTTTGGACGCCTTCTTCGGAGTCAATAAAATAAGTTTGCTTGGCTTTAGATGTCTGAGGGTTTTGCTTCAGATGCTCTTGATACCAGCGGATAGCCTCGTCTAAGTACTCACGCGTGTTGTATTCACTAGTGGCACTTCGGGCGTTGGCCGCGTTGATTCTGTCGCTGTCCGCCTTGAGCTCGAGCGTACCCCACATAGACTGCAAACGCGCAGCGTCATACTGATTAAAAATCGCCAGATCATTTATGCGCATAGGCTCTTGAAAATGAGCGGCCATATCTGCCGGTGCATTTTCTATCGTCGTCCCAGAGATAATATTTCCGATTGAACGATCCTGGATAGCTTTATAGACTCCACCAATCACTTTTTTATCTTCAGCTGTATAAGCCTTATCGTCGTTGGCAAATTGCAGACCGTTGTTAGCAGCAGCTCGTTTCAAAATAAAGGTATAATCAGCTCCACTGGGAAGCGGCATGGAATAGAGCACTTCGACATCAGGGGCGGCGGTAGCATCACCAACGTTTTTACCGTTCAACCAGTGCACAAGATCAGGGCTGACACGTCCGCTGACCTCCACCGTGGCACCGGATATAGTGCCGGCATCAATGGCCGCTTGATATTTCAAAATCTGATTGCGCTGTGCGACATCGCTACCATAGAGCATACGTGGTGAAGACTTTATCTCATAGGCATAAGGCGCCGAGCCATCACGCTGCAAAGGAATGTCGAGCTGGACAGGACTGCTTTTGACCTCCTGTGGTGCCTGGCTAAAATCAGAAGTTTTAGCCGGATATGCCTTATAGCTCACTGCTTCGGTCTCTCCGGCCGTATAAGACACTGTTTCCAGCCCCTGGGTCAGGGTGCGGTTGAGTTGTGACATCTCAAAGATTACGCCGCGCACTGCGGTGGTGCGATTAACTTCCTTAGGATTTTTTATAGCCTGTTCCAGACTCTTCTGATAAACATCCCTGTACTCGAACGGGAGCGCATCACTCAATTGCACGAAGCGCGCCCGATCAACCGGGTTGGGTATGGCATCGACAGCCGGATTAGCGCTGGGCTTACTCGGCACTTCCGTTTTTACGTTATCGGCAGATTCAATCTTTGCCTGGGTCAACTTTGAAGTGTCAGGTAAAGAGGCATTGATGCGCTCCAGCTGCTCGCGTGTGATGGCAATGCGTCTATCGACGCCGTCGGCGGGCAAACTATCGGTCTTGAGACCAGTGTCGGCCAGAATAGTACTTATGGTCGAGGTGTCAAGCGTGGAAGGGCGTAAAGGCTCGCCTGGATGAAAAGTCCAGACAATATTTTTTGTCCCGGCTTGATCAGGACCAACAATCATGGTCGCCTGGTCAGTACGCGGCTCAGCGGCACCGACGGTAGATACCGACCATTTGCCGGTGCCTTTTGGATCTATGAGATAGAGAGCGGCATCGGTTGAAATATCGGAAACAGCTATCATGCCCAGACGGCCACCATCAATAGTGGCAAGATAAGCCCGGGCACCACCGCCGATTATGGGATTTCCATCGCTATCTTTTGGATCATACGGCTCCCATTTAGCCTGGAACAATGATTGCCTCAGCTTATCGGCGCTCATTTCAAAGTATGAGCCAGCACGTTGTTCAGGGGTGCGAGTCGATATAGTGCGATCTAAATAATCAGGCGGAGTATTTTTTAGAGCTGAAATCACCTGGAGCTTGGGCGAAAGATTATCATAAGGCTGCTCGGGTCTGGGCTCAGAGCGTGGCTTTTCCGCTCTAGCAGTGGTTTCGGTTTCATGGAAGCGTGGTTCAAAACTAAGACTGAACTGTTCTTCCGGCTTAAAGGGAGTATAGCTGTAGCGGTCTGTATCTGCCGGTTTGATATCTGCCGAGTGCCCTTCAAGCTGCGCTGCATGAATTGCCATTGCCTGCTCGACTACCTTCATGCTTTCATTTGCTTTGCGTCCATCAGCAAGAGAACGCGTCAAATGATAATACTTGCCGTCGGCACGCTGACTGACACCATCGACACTAACTACCAGCGCTTCGACTCCAGTATTGTCCAGAGCATAACCAATAGCGCGGAGATCGACTGATTTGTCTTTAAGGCTCTGGGACCAGTCATGACCAGCACTCGACCTTAAACCAAATTTTTCGGTCACATGCATTTCAGCAGGGGCGTTCCAGCGCAGAGGTACAGTCTGGCCGTCAACTTGTAAATCACCGCGAATTTGTTGAGCTGTTTGATCGTTTAGGAAATATCCGGTGTAGCCGCTTTTTTCAGAGACAGGCTCAGGAATAGACCTGGCTTCTGAAGAGGCTAATCTGGCTTCGGGCCTGGATAGTTCAGCCGGCGGCGAAAAATTCAGACCACTGACTCGCTGAGCTTCCTGTACATCTGGGATTTTGCCATACGGCGAAAAAGCGCCAAAA
>Ga0116230_10007739_pt1 | contig 10613 bp, 9 predicted proteins | sample S1TSphfallax_3_FD_88678 | JGI IMG/M metagenome (GOLD analysis project Ga0116230, IMG submission 88678) | Host-associated microbial communities from peat moss isolated from Minnesota, USA - S1T2_Fd - Sphagnum fallax MG | ecosystem: Host-associated > Plants > Peat moss > Unclassified | place: USA...
AAAAATACACATTTAAAATATTAGCTACAGACTTTAACCATGTACTAGTGTGGCCTGTGCCATTGACCCAAGTGTTACTATGTACTCAACTGATTTTTCCTTCCAAAACCTGGTTATTATAAATTTATTTGAATTTTCAGTGGCAGAAATCACTTTAAAATCAATATCTCCCACATTCTGAATCCAAATCTTACCAAATAAATTCCATTGAATCTTGCTCATCAAGATTTTGGTAAAGTTTCTTCAAATTCCTCTGAAATTTTCAGGTACAATTTAATTTAATTTTAGTGAAAAAATCATTCAATATCCATGAACTTCTACACCACAAGTCCAAACGCCATGGAACCACACCCGTGCACCCCTCCTCCTCAAGAGCTTTCCAAAGAGACCAAAAACATGATCTGAAGCATCCCAGTTGGGTGGATCTCATAAGTACAAACAAAACAAAACAAACAAACTACCCTCCTTCATAGATAGATGGAAATATGGAGGTTTTTCTTTTCTTTGAATTTTTTAAAATTTTAGTAAATGTTTTTCAAAAAAATCATTGAACTTGCAACAGAAAATGGCAGGAAAACAAAAGGCTGATGATGAGATGTTGTTCTACCATGTTTTGGCCAGCATGTTACTACTATTGTTATTTGAGAAAATGAAGTATCTAGTGTGGGGTCTCAGATGGGATTTTCTTTCCAGAGAAATTATCTCTCATATTCTAGCCCCCCCATCCAATGCAGACTGGATAAAGATTTCACCCTTTTAAATAAACTCAGTGACTCATTGTCCACCCTCCATATTGGGGTGTTTTTCTTTAATTTCATGATATAAAAAAGACTTGGTAACATTTTTTCCTGGGGAAAAAAATCAAATTTAGTCAATATCACACTAGAAAAAAAAACTCAAAAAATCCACCAAAATGTTCCCACTTTTTTGGTGAAAACAAAACACTTCTCCACAACCCACTTTGTAATTTTAAAAAATTCAATTTATCCCTAAAGTCACACAATTGTTGAATATCGATTTCTTACCAAGTTACTTTACTTATATCAAATTATCATTACTTTTGATATTTGTGTTACATGCACATATTTTTGGGACTATGAGATATGTTGATTAAGTTTACTTAAATATTTTTAGTTAAACTTAGTGTGAAATATATCAATGCATGGGATGATGATCTTATGCATATGCCTGTGGATGCACTTCTAGGCTAACCAACGTCTGCATGAGAATGTTCCCCTCCTATTTAGTTTAGGCCAGAGCTTGAGGGTGAATTAAAGGTTTGTAGCTACATTTGTGTGCGTGATCTTTAAGGTTGGGTGGAGAGCTCATGATAAAATCGATGTATTTATCATCTCTAATTACCTTGTCAATCCACTGTCAATTTTCAGTGGTGATTAGGAGGCGAGAATGGCCAGTTTTGACATAACAGGCCCTCAAACGATAAACTGGGAATGAAAATTTTACAAAACGAAATAACTGGGATCCAAATTAGTTTGTCCACCAATTTTGGTGATATACTGAGTTTCATCCTGTCTTTCCTTTCTCCTGAGCGCCTCCACTGCTGCTGCATATATTTTCACTGCTCGTACCTGTAAGTACAACTACTATAATTATTAGTCTCGAACCTTGTGTACCAACACTGAGATTTAATAAAATTTCCTTGCTTTGCGGATACCACTGAAAGAGGGGATGGGGGTGAAAGCAGGCCCAAAGACAGGGTGAAGACAGGATGAGTTTCCAGATAACTCTATTTTATTTCAGAGTGTCGTGGAGTTCAACAACATGAACACCAACACAGAGAGTGTGGTAAATTACAGGTTTCACACAAACATTAAGGACAGTCCAATGCCAGGTAGTTTTTCAGTGGTGTCTTTTTTTTGTTTTTGTTCGGGCTTTTTCTTTCAGGTACAACATTCCATACCACAGTTTGACTGATTGAAGAGGGCATAGAATACCCAATCCTAGTCAAGTGCCAGGGGTTTCAAAAAGTAAGTACTAGATTTGGGGTTTCAATACTAGATGGATGACTCACTAAGAAGTCAAACCTTGACCATTCCAACACATGTCTGTTGAATAATTAATTAATTTTGAAAAACCCATTTCAACAAATGAAATATTCCTAAATATTCACTATTATCCTTCACAATATTTTTTTTATTTGAAAGAAATAATTTTTTAAATGTTCAACATTTCTGAAAATAATATAATTAGTATCGAATTGGCCAAGGTACTAGGGTATAAGAAGAGCATCTCCACCCACACCTGGTATGTGCGTCTCTATAAATGTCTATGACATCCATAATAGGGTGCAAGTTATGTCTCCACCCTCACCTATAAGTATGAAATATTGAATAGGTACCTAGCGTATAGCGAAAGAAATTGATTAAATGCTACCAATTGGGTCAATCATTTTTAGTAGCCAACCAAAAGCAATTGTATTTTTTGTTGACCCTTTTGGAGAACCCTATATCTTGTGGGTGGAGAAATTGTCTAAAGAGTTTTTGGCTCTTATGCATTCCTTTTGTGTGTTTGTGGTCCAACAAAAAGAAACCATGACACAAAACCAGGTAACAACCAAGCTGATGAATCGCATTGTGGAAGGGTTGGGTGCCACCAGTAGTGCCCCAAGTGGGGGTTTTGCCAAGGCAACCATTAATGTGAAGCTACCAAATTCCTTCGTAAAGAAGGAAACCAAAACCAAGCGAGTGCAACCATGGTTGCACCAAATAAAAATCTATATGGAAACATAGCATTTTGAAACCAACAAGGAATGGATTCACTTCTCTCAAACCTTGTTGAAGGAACATGCGTGGGAATGGTGGATGTCCCAAAAACATGAGACACTCAACCTACTCAAAACCTTCACTTGGGAGGAGTTCAAATTGTGGCTAGATAAAAGGTTCCTGCCACACTGTTTAGTGCTTCGAGATGAGATCGAGCTCTTAGAGCTCACCCAAGGAAATGATAACAGCTCGTTGACCACCTACATCGAAAACTTCAATTGCATGTTAAATGGGGTCACCTTGAAAAATGAATATGCTCGAAATTTGATCTTCCTACATGTGCTTAAGCCATAAATGCGAAAGATAGTCTACTGAAGGATTAATATTCCGAAAAAGTGCCAAAGGTGATGAAGATGGTGGAGTGTATGGAAGATGAAGTTCCTGCACGCCCCAAGGGTGAAACCAAAACCAAGGTCACCCAGAAAAATCAAACCAACCCAAGCCATGGGAACAAAGGTCACAACAAATGTAAATGGGCCAAGGTAAGCTGGGGCTTTAAAATGACAAGGAGAAATCAATGAGCAAGGAGTCGTCGATCAAGAAAGCGAAGCAAAACTTGTCCAATGTCAAATGTTTCAAATATGATAACCATGGACATTTGGCAAAGGACTGCCCCAAATCACCAAGGGTAATTGAATGCATTGCCCAAGGTAAGTTTATTATTTAAGGAAGTTTCGTGGCCAAAATATGGCACACGAAAGTGAGGCCTCCAACTTGTTAAAATTGACTTATAATATAAATGACAAAGTTGTGGGTTGTCTTTTCGATTCTGGAACAACAAATTTGTTCATGATTCTACAAGTAGCGAAATGACTTGGAGTCAAAAAAATAGAATGAATAGCAAACCACATCATGGTGCAATTGGCACAAGGCATAGGTAGACCTTTGTTTAATGTAATGTTAGAAGTCAAGTTGTTTTGCAGTGGAGTTTGATTTTTGGAAAACTTCACCTTGTGTGACTTAAATAATTTTGATGTAGGGTAAGTGCATGTTAGGGTGGACCAAAAAGTGGTAAGAATTAAAAATTTTGAAAGTCTATTTCCTTTGGTTTTTTTTTGGAGCCTTGATTTTTTTTGTAGTTAGGTAGCAATAATGCATCAAGGAGCACCCCTAAGCTCCTTAATGCACTCAACTGTGAATCCAAGGTAAAACAAATAAGAAAATAATGAGTTGGGTACTCTCCTTGGCTCACAACACTTCAGGGGCAAAAGGGCATTCTGGAACTTCGAAATGGGGACTAGGACAAGTAACAAATAGTTCAATTATTCACACAAACCTACACAAACCAATCAACAAGTTGGTTAGTGCATAGTTGGAGCACCTTTGGTTCACGAACAAGCCATGAACAAACATAGACTCACAAGACTCACCATGGCCCGAACTTGGGGGAAGCCACCACCTTCCCCCTTATAATATTCTCTATGCTTGGCCACAAAGCCTGCACCCTAATGTCATTTTGTCTTGGGACTCTCAAGTTGGAAGTCTTAATGTCACAACCTTAACCTTCGGCTCACGGCCAAAGCAAGGGCTTGCAAAGGTGCGAGCCAAGAGGGAAGCTCGGGAATCACATCTCATGTTCCTGGAAGTGTAGGAAAGTATGAAGGATTGAACCTTCACACTCCCAAGTGAGCTCCCACTTTGGGAATTAGAATCCCAATGGACTTTCGAATCTTTAAAAAGTTAAAACCCATTGAATTGTGGAGTTATTTATATCATTGGAAAGCTCTTGGGACATAGATGTTTAAAATGGGCTTGCATGACCCATTTGGACACTTAAAAACACAAGTTATGACCAAAAGAAGGGCTGGGAGTCAAATTGTCAATTTGACTTTGACCACTAAAAGCCAATAACTACCTTGATTTCCTTATGCGCAGGTGGGGTGCGATATACCATTGGAAAGATCTTGACAAGGGCTACAACTTTGCTTTAGACCTCATTGCAATTGGAGGTCTGCACGCATTGTTATGGGCCTCCAAAGTTACACAAGTTCCAACTTTGGGAATTTCAAGATTCCCACTTAGGAGTCCCAGGACAAAATGACATTTGGGTGCTGGTCCTGTGACCAGGCATAGAGTATACTATAAAAGGGGAAGGTGGTGGCTTCCCCCAAGTTTGGGTTGTGGTGAGTCTTGTGAGTTTATGTTTGCCCATGACTCGTCCATGCACTAAAGTGCTCCAACTACGCACTAACAACTTGTTGTTTAGTTTGTGCAAGCTCGTGTGAATGATTAAATTGCGTATCAATCTTCCTAGTCCCATCCCAAAGCTCCAGCACGCCCCTCTACCCCCAAAGTGCTACGAGCTAAGGAGTGTGCCCCAACTTTTTTTCCTTCCATTATTTTCACCTTTGAGACTCGTAGTGAATCCATCAAGGAGCTTGGGGGTGCGTCACCTGAAATTCTTAAAAATGAAACTCTTGTAACTTTGGAGACCCATAATTTCTTGAGTAAACTTTCTATTGAGGTGTAGTCTTAAAAAAAGTTGTAGCCTTCGTCAAGATCTTTCCAACAATTTGTCGCACACTACATTCACCTAAGTAAATTAAGGCGATTTTTTACTTTTAATGGTCAGGGGTCAAATTGGCAATTTGAATCATGATGTTTCTTTTGGCCATAACTTATGAATTAAGTGCCCAAATGAATCATGTGAACCCATTTCAGACATTTAAGTTCTAAGAGCTTTCTAATGGTATAAAAAATCTTTAATCAAATGAATTTTGACCCCTGCAATTGCCCTTTAAAAAGTTGAGAATCCGTCGAGACTCCAATTCCCAAAATGGGGGCTCACTTGGAAGTGTGGGGATTTGTCCCCTCACATTTTCCTACACTCTCGGGAGCATGAAATGTGACTCCTGGGCTTCACTTTTGACCCGCACTTTTACAAACCCTTGCCTTGGTCATGAGCCCAAGGCTAGGGTTACGACAACATTGATTTCAAGTGATTTTATTTCCATTAAATTTTTTATTCTTGTAAAGCTCATTAATTAAAACATATTAGCAAAATTTCAAAATAAATCATTTTTTTTCAAGATGAAATGGACTTTTGAGAATATGTGTATGTTTTCACCAAATAAAAATCCATTTATCAAAAAATTCATTATACATGAATCAAAACATTTCAAACTTGATTTCATTATTACATGTAAAAGTAAAAACCAATTCCCTAAATTTTTTTGAGGTCCATCATAGAATTAAACCAAAGTCCATTCATTTAATTGTTGCTAGTGCTACATACGTTGATTTATAATTTCAAAAGTCCATACCTTCTATAATTTTATATATTTGCATACTAATCAATTTCATTACATAAATATTGAAATCTATAATCTCAAAACAAGTTCCATTTAATAATTCCATAATGTACAAAATAATATAGCAATTAAAACCACATTTAAGTGGTAGAAAAATGGATTGCATTGTTCCAAAATAAGTCCACCCTACCATGCATCCACCCTATAATTCTAGGTAACACATTTTTGGATACCTACAAAATAAACATCCTTCGTAGCAGAGGTAGGTTGAGAGTCCGTGCCAAGAGTGACTCCAAGTTAATGACCTTAAATGCAAATTATAATTCTGCATTAGCAAAAATGGGAATGAACTTGGTAACTCCAGCTAGTGAGTTAAAATCCCCTAGTTTTTTTATTTTGATGTTTTTGAAAGTTTCCTGAAGGAGCTTAAGCCCCAAGGGGCAAGGCAACCCCCTACTTGTATTTTGGATTCATTCAATAAATTTTCAAAGGTTTTAATAGACAAACTCCCCAATGTTCTTCCACCTTATAAAAAGGTTGACCACATGATAGAAATGGTGTTTGGATCAGTTCTACCATCCAAAGCACCCAATAAGTTCAAGCAAAAGGAACTTGAAAAGCTCAAAAAATAATTAAACGACCTCTTTAATCAATAGTATATTTGGCAAAGCAAGTCACCCTATGGGGCACATGTCTTCTTTAAGGATAAAAAAGATGGCAAGTTAAGAATGTGTATTGACTACCACGCCTTGAATAAAAATAATGATAAAAAACAACTATCATCTACCCTGCATTGATGATTTGTTGGATTAGTTCAATGGGGTAAAATACTTTAGCTGAATTAATCTCAAGTTAGGGTACTATCAAATCCACATCATGGATGAGGACATAGAAAAAATAGCAATGAGGACCAAGTATGGTTCTTACAAGTTCATGGTGATGTTCCATTGAGATATGTAATGTTTCGATGACATTCATGACTCTTGTAAACTCCATTTTCCATGGGAATATGGATGAGTTCGCGATCATTTACATCGATGAATATATTGGTGTATTAAAAGACAATGGAGTAACATGCAAAACATTTAGAATATGTTTTGAGTAAGTTTTGAGAAAACATTTTTGTAAACATGGTGAATAATGAATTTTTCTTAGGAGGAAATGGACTTCTTGAGGCATATGGGAAGGGGTGAGACCCGACACTAACAAATTGGAAGCCATAAAAGACTGGAAAAGGTTAGTCACGGTCAAAGGAATCTGATATTTTTTAGGCCTGATTAACTTCTACTAGAAGTTTATAAAAGACTTTTCACAACTAGTGAAACCATTTTTGAACCTCCTTAAAAAATGAGTTATCCTTCAAATGGAAAAAAAAATAGCTAAAAACATTTGAGGACTTGAAGGATAATTATTGTCTGCCCATGTGTTGAAATTCTCGAACTTCACCAAACCATTTGAAGTCCACATTGATGCGCACAACTTTGCTATCGAAAGGGTATTCATGCAATATGGACACCTAATTGCTTTTGAGAGCAACAAATCATGTGGGGTTCAACTACAATGGCCAATTCACGAGAAAAAATTGTATGTTATCATGTGTTGCCTGAAAGCATGGCAACATTATTTAGGGATGCATAAGACCAAGATCTACATGGATAATGTCTCACTGCATTATTTCGAAATGCAATTAAAAGTTTTAATGAAGCAACGGAGATGGCACGACACATTAGCACTATTGGATGTGGAATTAATCCATAAGCTAGGAAAGGTGTATAGTATACTATATGGGGGAAGGCGATGGTTCCCCCAAGTCCAAGTCATGGTGAGTCTTGTGAGTTCGAGGTCGCCCGTGGCTTGTCCTAACACCAAAGGTGCTCCAACATTATACTAACCAACTTGCGGTTGGTTGGATGCAAATTCGTGTGAGTGAATAAATTGCTTGTCACTCTTCCTAATCCCATCTCGGAACTCCAGCACGCCCCTCTACCCCTTAAAATGCTAAGAGTTAGGGAAGGTGTTCCGAACTCTTAACCTTTCCGTTGTTTTTTACCTTAGATTCATCTTTGAGTCTAGCAAGAAGCTTGGGAATGCGTCAATGTTAGCATTGATCAAAAGGATTAGGTTGAGCATTTAGGCTTGGCAAAGTTTTATTATAACTTCACATCACATTCAACAATGAAAATGTCTCCATTTTAATTAACATTGGGAAACGAAACCAAAAAACTAATGGACTTCGCCATTCCCATGGGACGTAGGAATCATTCCAAGGAAACTATGGAATTGTCAAAGGACGTGAGGAAAAATATGTTTGAGACAAAAAGTTATTGGGGCATGCTCAAAAGTGGTGTGAGAAACATGCTAATAAAACATGAAAGCATGTTGAGTTTGAAGTTGAGCAACATGTGTGGCTAAACATTTGGGATTTTAAGATGTCTAATAAACTCACCCCAAGTTTCATTACCAAGTACATGGGGTTTTATGAGACTTTACATAAGCCACATTATCGCAACCTTAGCCTTGGGCTTGCGACCAAAGCAAGGGCTTGCAAAAATGTGGGCTAAGGGGAAAGCCCAAGAGTCACATTTCATGCTCTCGGGAGTGCAAAAAATTGTGAGGGAATGAACCCTCACACTCCTAAGTGAACTCCCACTTTGGAAATCCCAATAAACTTCCAAATTTTCAGGGAGCAATTGCAAGGGTCAAAACCCATTGGATTAAAAAATTATTTATATGATTAGAAAGAAATTGAAACATAGATGTTTGAAATGGGCTCGCATGACCCATTTGGACACTTAAAACACAAGTTATGACCAAAAGAAAAGTCGGGAATCAAATTGACAGTTTGACTCCTGACCATTAAAAGTCAAGAATCGCCCCAATTCCTTACGTGAAGGTGGCATGCAACATACTGTTGAAAAGCTCTTGATGAGGGTTACAACTTTACTTCAAACCTCATCTCAATCGGAGGTCTTCATGAAAAGTTATGGGGCCTTAAAATCATGGGAGTCCCGACTTTGGGAATTTCGGGAGTCGAGACAAAATGCCATTTGGATGTGGGCCTCGTGGAGAGGTACAAAGTATACTACAAGGGGGAAGGTGGTGGCTTCCCCCAAGTTTGGGCTGTGGTGAATCTTGTGAGTTTAAAGTTGCCCGTGATTCGTCATGGCACCAAAAGTGCTCCAACTATGCACTAACCAACTTGTTTGGTTTTTTGCAAATTCATGTGAGTGATTAGTTGCTTGTCATTCTTCCTAATCCCATTCATGAGCTTCAACACACCCCTCTACCCCCAAAGTGCTACGAGTCAAGGAGCGTGCCCCAACTCCTTGTTTTTTCGATGTTTTCATTTCATATTCACATTTGAGTTTATCAAAGAGCTTGGGAGCACGTCACGCATCCCAATGTGTACAACCAAAGTTGCCAACTAATTTTGTGACACATCCTACCTTTCATGTCTCCAAACTTATGTTGTTTTAATGTGATGACCAAAAACCAATTTGGATTACGAATCTAAGTGTTGGGCTAGGTTCGACTCCCAATTTGACATGCTCAAGAATTGCATATGTAACAATGAATGAGGGTTTGAAGAAGGGGGCCCATAGTGGTGGCCTTAGTGCTCTAAGCCTTCGAATTAAGTGTTTGTGGTTAACACGAGAAACAAAAAATAGTGATTTTCGACAACAAGGCCTTGGACAACTTGGAAAGTCTATAGCGAGCATTAATCCCACCCGTCGAGAGGTCGGGGTTAGCCCAAGGTAGCGGGGTAACCTAATTTCACTCACTCAAATTGGGCATAAATAAAGAATTAAATGGTCAAATTAAGGCCCAAAGACAAGGTGACATTAGGGAGAACTTCTAAATAAGGCTCCAAACAAGTTTAGATTGGATAAACATAAGGATTAGGTGTGCATAGTAATATTGCAAGCAAATTAGATAAATATACAATCAAAGAACCCAAAGAGAAGAAACTAAAAAACTCTTGCCCCTCTTTAACTTGGCACAAGCCAATCAAATTTCACCATGAAAAAGTTATAATCTTCAGAAAATCCTCTAAAAGAAACCAAAATCCTTCAAGATATTCCCACTCTATAACTAATCTCAAGTTTCAACACAAACCAAAATATGATTCTTCAAAAGTCCTCATACAAAAATAGACCTATTACCTAGGGGCCAAAATCCTGTAAGCTACTGAGCTCTCTAATGAATCTAAACACAATATCAGAATCAAGCATATTGGAGAAAGCCATAAAGTCATTCTGTCTTCACACTGTCTTTGGGCCTCTTTTCACCCCCTATCCCCTCTTTGAGTGAGGTCCACAAAGTAAGGAAGTTTTATTAAATCTGGGTACGAAATGCTGGAATTCAGCATTTAATGCACAAGGTTCGAGGTAATTATAGGAATTGTACATGTAGGAGCACTGAAAATATATGTAGCAGCATTCGAGGAAAAAGGAAAGAGGGGATCAAAACCGGACGAAACTCAGTTTGGCACAAAAATGGTGCATTTCTGAGTTTCAGCCCCCGTTGAAGGCTAATGTACTTTTTTGCAGGGTTTTTCTGAATCTCACCCGGTTTTGGA
>Ga0116230_10007740_pt1 | contig 10613 bp, 9 predicted proteins | sample S1TSphfallax_3_FD_88678 | JGI IMG/M metagenome (GOLD analysis project Ga0116230, IMG submission 88678) | Host-associated microbial communities from peat moss isolated from Minnesota, USA - S1T2_Fd - Sphagnum fallax MG | ecosystem: Host-associated > Plants > Peat moss > Unclassified | place: USA...
AACACCCCCTTGCCTATTGTTTAGTTCGTGCTTATAACCTTGTCTATTGTTGAGCCCATGTTGTGCAGCCCAAATTCACCCCATGTTCTTGCACAAATATGTTCAAAGGCCTACTTGAAAAACATGGTGAAAACGATTACCCACTTCAACAACACCTACTAGAGTCCAAGTTTTAATGAACTATGTTTTTTAAAACTGAACATGGTGAATTGATTTCTTCTATAATTTCCTTTTCCATTCCTATTATCCTTTGGATGTCTAAGTATTCAAAACTACTCACAAAATGTGATTAAAAATAATTGATTAATCATTCTTTTCACTTGGTGCATCTTGTAGGTAAATGAAGTAATGACAATATGTTATGCACCTTCATAGATTCATGAATTCCACTTGGAGACTATTGAGTTTCTTATAACAACTATTATGGTTTTATAATTTTATTCTTTGCAAAGCAAAATTAATCTTTAAAAACCACCACCATTAGTCATTTTTTGCAAACTTTTAATAACTAACTGATATTGTTTTATACAATGCATGAAGAATATGAAATGCCTTTACATCACCAACAATCTCCACATGAACAAACATCATCTTCAAAGTGATAAAAGAAATTGACATCCCTTATATGGTTATTAATTTTTCAACTATCTTTGTTATGAACTTGATGGAGGTGTGGTAATATTCACCCATACTTGTGAATAATATTTTAAAATGTGAAATGTAGTGCTAAGAGGCCTATTGATAAACCCAAATGTAATGGCTAGTTTCTCTTTATGGTGACATAAATGAATTAACCTTTCTTCTTCATCTACATCATGCAACACAAAGTATTTGGCATGTAACACATGTTCTTCATTTGCCCGAACAACCTCTTCAACTTTACACAAATTTCAATTATTTGTGGATGGTCTTGATCATCTACAACAAATCTATGCATCTCAATTTTTTTCCATGAACACTCTTCGTGTGTCATCCATGTTGATGAGACCATTCATGACACAAACATTGGACTCAAAATTATGTCATATCATGAGCACACTTGCCCTTTTCCAATGCACCTACAATGGTGCATGCATTTAATACACCCACAAGTGATAGGGTTTAGTTCCACACATTCTTATTACATCTATTGAAAAAGTTCAAATGATTCCTACCCTTTACCACATTTCACATGTCCCAATTTCATGGCAATCTAAAATGCCACATCATGTGAGGGCATATTGTCGAACACCCTCCAAGCATCCTCCATGTTCCCACCTTTTGCATACTTGTCATCAAGACTAATAGTGTTCACAAAAAAATCAAACCAAACAAACCATTTTTAACAATTTGTTCATGAGCACACCTACCTTCTTTGAAAGTAAGTGCACCCATTATCATAACATTCCAAGAGACCATATTGTGTGATTGTATTTTGTTGAACACTCACCAAACATCCTTCATTTAGCATACATGTTGATGAGGCTACTAGCCATAAACAAATCATCCTTCTAACTAGTTTGTATGATCTGTTCATGAATAATACATGCCCTATTTGAGTGCTCAGAAACTAGCACATGCATTCGAAACATGAAAACAATTGAAATTAGTTGTGCCTTCTTGTTGCATATTTTGGAAATATATAATTGTTTTCTCATATTTCCCAACCTTGACATATTTTGCAAGCAATCTATGTAATGAAAAACTTACAATTTGGACAGTGCATGGTGCCATTGCAACCATCCTTGTTTCCACCCATGCATGTTTATGATGATCGTAAAGCCAAAGTCTATGTTGTGTCTTTTTATGTGTGAAATCAAAACACTTTCCATTTCCCTACAACCAAAAAACAAGGTCCTTCATTTAATTTTGGAAATAATTAAAATTAAATTTTGGTGCGAAATTACTTGTATGGCATGGTGCAAATATGTCATATAGACAATTGACAAACTCTTGACCATGTTGGGTCTCCATGAAATGCATTTTTGATGTTATTTATGTTTGTTGTAAAGAGAGGCTACTCATTGCACACAATAGTTACACTTCTTGCACTGATGATGATGATGAAGCCATTCATTCCTTTGGAAAACATGGCATTTCTTTTTCACCTCACTTTGTCTTGTTTATACAAGAAATAAATTAAGAGGAATAGGCGATATCTAGTTCATTCACACAACAAAATAATTTGATTGTGCTTTTGGACTCTATTTTGACAAAAAAAATCAAGACTTATAAGGGTGTGTTCTAGCTTGATCCAAGAGTAGTATTGCTCCTTGTCTGGTCTATGTTCATTTACTCTACAGAGTATTATGAGAAAAATCATAATTTTTTTTTAAAAGCATTTAAAATTTGTTCCATCAAATTCAACATGCTATGACTGATTCCCTTCTTAAAAATATCCCCCACAAATTGATTCAACTCCAATAACTAGATTGTAGCAAAAATATCAATTGAATTTATGTCAATGTTGAAAACCAAATTAAAGATTTTTTTTTTGTTTCATTCAAAAGCCATGCAACATATCATGTAACTTGATATGATTACATTTGATCATGTTTTGTTCATAGCTTTGAAATTGGGGACATATTTTTGGTCTAGTGAATTTAAAACTTAATGAATGTGCACTATTATTGCATACACACCATACCCAAAACCTAGTCATTTTTTTATTCTGATCTTCCAAAAATTTGTGCATCTGCAATGCATCGAACGTGGTTGTGGTGGTTTACAACCAAACATATGAGATTCTTTGTCGTTGAAGCAAAGAATTTTCCTTCTTTGTCGTTGGGATGTTGTTTATACTTTTTTTTCCAATTTTAGGGTTTAGGGTCAATTACAGCAAAGGTGTTGCAATATGCATGATACACATATAAATGCATTTGTCACAAGGTTTATAGTAAATTCAAGCTTATGTCATTGTACATATGATTTATGATTTCTATTTATCATGGACATTGATGGCCTTATGTCCTTGAATCGAACAAAATCGAAGGAAAAACTAACTAGTGTATGTGACTAATAGGGGTAGAAGGTCAATTTGCTATTATTATAGATTAAATCAAACAACACTAATTTTGATCACAATTATTGTTGACCTTTTTTCATTAGCTTATATTGTCTCTTGAATATTAGCCAACATCATGTTTGAGTCTTCTTCCCATTACTTCTAGAATGGTACAAAAATGATTCAAGACACAAATTTTCTACAATGGTTTTTTGCTTGAAATTTTGGGTGGATTTGCATATCTCATGCCCAATGTTGGAGTTGATGAAATTAGTAGGTAATCATCATAACTCATCACAACTATTTGTGATGAAAATGATGTCTGATACTTTATGAAAGATTCTGATAAAGTATATGGCTACATTCATTGTAAATTGGGTGTGGGAGATTTCTCCACAATTTCACAAATATTTAAAGTGATAAAAAAATGCAGGTGAAAAATTATTGATCCAATTAGTGTGATACACACAAGTTGTTTATGTAGACAACTTAATTCCAAGACACATTAAACGGGCTGATTTGTTTTCTAGTAGTTGACATTCTTTTGAATGCCAAGGACTACTATGAATGTGAGATATTCATGTACAATGCAATTTGTGATGACAAAATGGTTGCCTATTACAAGGATGCCTATGACAATGTGAGTATTTAAAACCATTTTTAACATTAAAAATGCATAAAATTCAACTAAATTACATGTTACTGAATGCTATGAGTTAGAATTATAGTGTAATCAACCACTATATGCATCAATTGAGAAATTGAAGTACTATAAGGTTGCATGTTTTTTTATAAATAATGTTTTGCACTAGACTTGGTGCCTAAATATATAAGGATGTTGTTGTGGCACATTCTATGGGACATAATATCAAGGCCAAGGTTGAATTTGAATTGTTCAATCTGATTGGATTCATAGTTCCTTGTGTTACAAGGTAAATTTTGCACTAAGTTGTCACAAATCAAAATTTTATCAAATGAAATGGCAACTCATCAAACGACACATTATGATAGTTTTGACCTTAACAAAAGATAAAGAGTATAAACAATGCCAACAAAACCAATATGAAAATAAAACCCATCATTGGTTTCATGGTATTCTTATGTTAAAAGCAAAAGTTCAAAGTAAGTTTATTTTCAAAGGTAGCCCTAGAACTTGAACTTTGAACCTTCTTCTTTGGGCCGTCTTTTTCTTTGAGCAACTTTAAAGCGAAAGGGGTGGAATGTTGAGGACAAAAGAAAAATTGCAAATGAAATTCCATGTGATAATTCATTTATGGAAAAAGTTACTTGTAATAGTACTTGTGATTACTAGGGTTTTTTTTCTAGTGAAAATTCACCACTTCGTAAAGGAAAAAAGGCATGTGATTTGAAGAAAAGATGTTTTGGGATAAAAATCCCAAAGTTGCCATATTTTAAAGATCAAAAGGTTGAATTTGTCATACTTAGACCAGAGGTTCTTGCATGTCACCAATTTATAGTGGGGTTTGATAAGAAAAAATCTATTTTTTTCTTTGGCTTGTGAAAAAATAGGTTATAAGAAAATCAAGGAATTGATCAACATTAATTAGTTGATACATATCATGACGTGAAGATATCAATGTGGTGGATTTTGATTGGTTACTTGCTTTCTAGTAGTGAAAGAATATGCATGATAGATATATCCTCAAATTGAGTTTTCTACGTAATATATGATACATTTTTATCATCTTTTTACTCATTTGAAATTTACATATCTTAAAATATCAATATATTGGATTTTTTTTATAAATGTGCACAATTCAATTGATGAAAAGAGGGCGATGTTGAAAATTGTGAGGACATTGTTTTAGTTTGCAAGATGTGATTTTGATATTGTTTAACAAAGTTTTAAGGTCAATCTCCATTTTTTGGGTGCAAAAAAGTTATTCGTTAAGTAAGGAAAAGATGTATAGGAAAAGGTTTTGCCATGTAAAGAAATGTTTGTGTTTTTTTTTTTCCCTTTTTAAACATACTTTTGGTTTTCTTTCCACTTTCTTTTTATACCTTAATTAGACTTTGCAAAGGCAAAGCTCACAAGGATGATGACACTCAAACAAGGTTTTTTCTTTTCCACAAAACGGAGTTCACAAGGATGAGAACATTCAAAGGAAAGTTTTGTAGCTTATGAATACAATGGCAACTTGAAGGAACTTTGAACCTTTTTTTCCCCTCCTCTCTTCCTTCTCCATTCATTTCTTTCTTTGCATTTGCAATCCACTTTCTCTCCTTCCCTCTTCTTCTTTGCTTCTCTCCTTCTTCATTCATGGTTTCTTTTCTTTCATTGTTGTGAGCTTTTTCTCTATGTCTTGAACCTCATGTAATGCCACACCATGACTTAGTTGGCGATAGTTTTGTACATGACAAATCCATCTGGTTTTTATGTTTTTAGGGAAGTAGGTAGGTATTTCGGGAGGTGGTGTGGTATTGGTGGATTTCCTTTGTAGTCAAACATAATAAGGACTATTTTTTAGAACCTTGTGCGGTGTTTTGGTTCTTCAAAAGTTTCAATGTCACATGACCTTGCAGCATTGTAATTGTTATCGTTTACGAACTTGTGTGGCTAGGACAAGAAAACCTTAGTAGGAGCAACATGCATGGCAGCCCCTACAGTTTCATTGACATCAAAGTGTCAACATGTATCACATTAGGATACCAATATCACGATGACTTATATGGACTATCAAGAAACATCTATGCCTTTTCACATAATGATTCCCACCACATCTATTTTGCTTCATCCAATCTTTTTAGTTGCATCTAGTTCGTCTTCATATTCACACCTTGTTTATTTCATCAACCACGAGCTATTCTTTAATCATTTGTACCTACACCAAGTGCCTATCCATCCCATAAGCAACATTTGTGTGTTCTTTGTCTTGGTTGTGGTCACATATACATAGTAGGAGTAGGTTTAACACGTCACTAACATCATGCATTGCACACAAGTAGTCATCAGCTTCCAAGGTGCCAATGCCTTCAACATTACCATCTTCTTCCCCTTTTCTCAACTTGGACATGGATTGCATCATTAAATATCATCAATGCTTTGCATATTGGTTTACCACACCTTTGTTCATACCATCATATTCCATATGTTATCTGTGTTGAAATTTAACATGTTTTGCGCATCCCTTTAGTTAAGTTGGCCATCAATCCATCGGACACAACAACTTGGCATGCATTTTTGTTTTTCCATTATTGATGTTTATCATTTCCACCACAAGGTGGTGAAAAAACCCACCAAGATAGTCACACCCATTTATGTCAATACATGGCAGGGGATTGTGAGACATTACAAGAGCAACATACAATTAAAGCACATGCATTGGCTTCCCAAAGATTTTCAGAGATGGCACCAAATCCTAATCCACTTCCACTACCACAATTATATCACGTGTCGCAACCCTAGCTTTGGGCTTGCAACCAAAGGAAGGGCTTGTAAAGGTGCGGGCCAAAAATGAAGCCTGGGAATCACATTTCATGCTCCCGGGAGTGTAGGAAAGCGTGAAGGATTGAACCCCCACACTCCCAAGTGAACTCCCACTTTGGGAATTGGAGTCCTGGTGGACTTCCAAATTTTCAAAGGGTGATTGCAAGGGTCAAAATTCATTGGATTGAAAAGTTACTTATATCACTGAATTTTTTTTGGAACATAAATGTTTAAAATGGGCTTGCTTGACCCATTTGGGTACTTAAAACATAAATTATGGCTAAAAGAAGGGTTGAGACTCAAATTAATAATTTGATTCTTGACCACTAAAAGTTGGGAATTGCCCTGATTCCCAACCGTATAAATGACATGCCACATACCATCGGAAAGCTTTCGATGAGGGATACAACTTTGTTTTAGACTTCACATCAATTAGAGGTCTGCACACAAACTATGGGCCCCGAAAGTCACAAGTGTCCCAATTTTTTGGGAATTTCAGTATTCCAACTTGGGAGTCATGGGACAATATGACATTTGGGTGTTGGCCATGTGGCCAGGCACATAGAATACTATAAGGGGGAAAGTGGTGGCTTCCCCCAAGTCTGAACCATGGGGAATCTTGTGAATATATGTGTGCTCGTGGTTTGTCCATGCACCAAAAATGTTCCAGCTATTCACTAACCAACTTGTTGTTTAGTTTGTATAGGTCCGTGTTAATAATTGACTTGCTTGTCATTCTTCCTAGTCCCTATCCCCAACTTCACCATTATTTGTCAAATGAAGTTTTAACACCCCCTCTACCCCCGAACTGTTGTGAGTTAAAGAGCGTACCCTAACTCCTCATTCTTTTGCTGTGTTTGCCTTGGACTCACATTTGAGTCTATTAAAGAGCTTGGGAATGTGTCAACACACATGGGCACTTGCTCATGCAGGGGAGTGTGCTCAAACAATGTGTGCATTGGCCCCCAACATTCTTATGGCCCCATTAATTGAAACCATTACAGCCCTTCACCATCTTCATCCATTGGTTGAAGTTGACTTCCCCCCTTTTGTTGATGATTTTCATCTAGAGACAAATCTTATTTTTGATAGAGAGGCACTTATGTTTGCTTTGACACATCCACCATGTCTTTCATTTGATGGTCCTTTGGGTATGGCATATGAACTTTTGTAAGATTGTTTTCTCTTTGATGACCATACTAATGGCTTTGATATCTTTTTTGAGATATGCGAGCACATCATTCATAATCATGTTCCTTGATCAATATCACACCTTGTTGCACCACGACTATTCACTTTGGATAAACAAATTGGAAACATTCGACCCATCACAATTGGAAAGGTGATTTATCAATTAGTCACTTGTGCACTGACTATTCAGTTCAAGGATATATTTGTAGAGCATTTTAGTCCACATCAATTTGAGGTGGCAATATCAAGTGGGTGCAAAACAATCCTTATTAAAAATCTTATTTTTTCAAATTGACCAAGTTGACTATATGGGTCTTTTTTTATTATAGGACATGTATTTTTGACTAAAGGCCAAGGGCTTGAATGACAATGGGTGTTTTTTAACTAATCAATTTGACCACAATGACATATTTGACAATTAGTCAAATCAGACATCTAGTCAAATTGGACTTTAAAATACCACCTAGTCAAATTGGTTAATGGTTTAGTCAATAAGATCACCCAATCTAGTCAAATTGGTAAATGCCTTAGTTAATAAGGACACCTATATATTCAATTAGTAGGGCTAACTAAGTAGGTTTAATCAAAGTGGCCAATGGCTTAATCAAAAGGGCCAATACAAATTCTAATACTAATTGGGTATTTTGGGAATATATTTAACATTTTGACTATATTTGACCATTAAGAAAAAAAATTGGAAAATGTAAAAGTTAGTTAATTATAACTAAATGAATCATGACCAAATTAATTAGGATAAATATATATATATATTTTATCTAACTATGGTTATATTGATTATATTGAAATTAATTATGGCTCAACTACCTATAAATTTAAAAAAAAAAAATTAACCATAATTTATTTCGTTGTATATGTTTTAACCATGATTCATTTATCCATATTTAATTATTCCATTATTATTTTGGCCATATTTAATTTAGCCATAAATATTTTAGCAATTATAAATAGTTTAACCATGGTCAATTTAACGATAGTTGGTTTAGCCTTAGTAAGTTTAGTCATGATAGTTAATTTAACATAATTAATTTCACCATTACTAGTTGAGCCATTGTTGGTTTTGCCTTAATGAATTTAACCATGGATATTATAAGCATAACTAAATTAACTATATTTATTTTCGACATATTATTAATTTACCTTAATAAATTTAACAATAATCAATAGACCCATAATTAATTCAAAACTATTGTTAATTTAGCCATGGTTGGTTTGGCCATAATTATTTTAAACACTTTTATTTGAACCATAATTATTTCACTCATGTTTATTTTAGCCAAATTCATTTTATTCTTGGTTAGTAGTTTAACCATGGTTAGTTTTGTCATAATTATTTTAACCATTTTGATTTTAATCACAATTATTTCATTTCTGTTTATTTTAATCATAATTAATTTTGGCATAATTCATTTTTTCATAAAATATTTATTCATTAGTTAGTTTAGCCATATTAATTTTATTAATAGTTAATATAGCCAAATTTATTTACTCATGGTTAGTTTAACCATGTTTAATTTTTCCATAATTATTTTAATCCTTTAAATTTTAACCATAATTATTTCATTCATGTTTATTTTAGTCATAATTAATTTTTTCATAATCAGATTTGCTTCCCCCAAAACTCATTGAGAACACACGCATGTGCACACACAGAGTCTCTCTCTCTCTCTCTCATCTCTCACATTATACATAAGTAACTGATTGGTTGCTAACTTTTTTACTCCCTATCATTACAGGCCATGAAAAACTATTCACAATTCCCCATGCAAGTCTTGCTATTACTACTCGCTAATTACAACTCCAAAACAACTCTTGACAATTCTACCCCACAAGACCTGCTATATTACTACTACTTACAAAAAAATGTTCAAAATTTCAATGCGCAAGACCTGCTTGGCTATATTCCTACTCCCAAAAAATGTTCATAATTTCAACACCCAAGACTAGCTATTAGGCTACTACTGGGCGGAAAAACTGTTCAAAATTCCACCGCGTATTGACCTGCTATTACTACTCGCAAAGAAAAAACCCACTCTAAATTCCAATTGTTCATAATTTCAACCCGCAAGACCTGCTCTTACTACTCGTAGGGGAAAAAATTGTTCAAAAATTCCAGTGTGTACGACCCTTGCTATATACATTACTACTCTGAAAACCCGCTCTAAATGCCAGCCTGTATGACCTGCTACTACACAACTCTGAAAAATTTGTGTGAAAAGTCCAACCTGCAAGACCTGCAATGATTAGTGTGATTAGTTTGATCGGTGAACTTTTTTTCAGCCTTTAGAGAATCACATTCAAATGGGTTATTGTTGGTTGATCCATTGCAAATCAAATAACAAATAACAAATAATATTTCAGAGAAAAGTTTGAAAAGTGGGTTTTTTGTCGGATTAGAAGTCACCCACTCAGAACTCAGAATTTTCAGTTTGAGAATATTATATTATGGTGCTTTTCTTGACTTTTCATTTTCATTTTTGTTGTTGTTGTTGTTGTTGTCTACTTTATCTCTTATTGGTTACCTTTCTTCTCAAAATAAGGTTTAAAGATTCCATTATTTTCATAAGAATCTATGTTATCATGTATGCCTATGCGCTAGATGTGCAACAGGCCTCTGATGTGTGGATTTTTTTTAGCCTTTACAGAATAGATGCAAAGGTCAAGTGGTCTTTTGTTTTTGTCGGTACACACTATGTGTCAGCAAAGTAACAAGTGAGGACTTGGTTGGTTTTATTTTATTTTCCCTTCAAACAGAAAACGTGCAGAACATGAACCATGCAGCAGCTAGTGCAACTCATGTGCAACCATGCAGGCTGCCGCTGCATAGGAGTTAGAAGAGTGACAACAACTCAACTCCCAAACACCATTAAGTCCGGATTTATAATTCCTCATCAACCACTAGACCTTCAACTTGTTTGTGATCAGCGAATTCCTTAATTTAATGTACTTACAGTTAGCCAGGTCCAAGAAGAC
>Ga0116230_10007742_pt1 | contig 10612 bp, 8 predicted proteins | sample S1TSphfallax_3_FD_88678 | JGI IMG/M metagenome (GOLD analysis project Ga0116230, IMG submission 88678) | Host-associated microbial communities from peat moss isolated from Minnesota, USA - S1T2_Fd - Sphagnum fallax MG | ecosystem: Host-associated > Plants > Peat moss > Unclassified | place: USA...
CGACTGGATCGGGTTGGTTGGCGCGATCACCATGATGGGCGTCTCCGCCTGCACTCCCGAGAGGCGGGCTTCGAGCTTGAAGAAGCGTGTTGCGGTTGCGGCGGGCAGCGTCAGAGATTTGACCACGGTCTGTCGCTCTCCGGGCGCAAGCTGCATCTTCTGGCTGGAAACCGGAGTTGCCGCGGCCCCGGTGAGGGCATCGCGGAGGACGATCTCGAGGGTGCCGGAGACTGGTGTTGCCGGGGTCAGCACCCCGTCTACTTCGATCTCTCCAAGCCAGGGAATCTGGCGGCGGCGGTCCGCCCGCATGGGAATCCACGGGAGCCGGATGCGCAGCGTCGTGGCCGTTGTCATCGGAGGCAGTTCGATCCGCGCGCGGCCGTAGCCATCGAGGAAGTTTTGGTCGATGGAGGGGAGACTCGCGATCTGATTGCCGTCGGCCTCGATGATCGCCGCTCCCGGGTTGTGATCGAGGCCAAGCCGGTACTCGCTCGCGCAGCCAACCAGCGTCACTGCGGTGATGTGCATCGGCGCGGTAAAGGTTAGTGTGAGGGAATTCTCGCGGTTGACGATGCCAACCCAGGCGCCGTAGCCGACGATGCCGTCAATGGGCCCCTTCTCCTGGATCGCGGCACCGTCGTTCAGCGCCATGACGCTGGCGTTGCCGGGCTGCGTCTCATCTGCGATGGACGCCAGCGGGGCGAGATTGGTGACACCGTTCGCGATGATGATCTCGTACTGCACCGGTGCGCCGGGAGGGTAGCAGTAGGCGTTGATGCGGTTGCCCATCCGCGCCATGAGCCCCGTGATGTCCTCCGGAGTAGCCGCGGCGAAGGGATACTGCCAGGCGTAGAGGTTGTCCGTGCGGACCGAGAGTGCGATGGGCGGAGCCATGCTGAGAGGAACTTCGCTCTCGACGATGAGGTCCGAACCGCCGGCCGACAACAGGCCCATCCGCAGCTTCACAGCCGGGTTGGTAACGAGCGAGTGATAGCTGGCGGGCGAGGGCAGCGGAAGATTGACGGGCACGGTCCTGCTCCCGCCCGCGGGAATGGTCACGCGGGTCTCTGACTCCGACTCGGATGCGCCGATCAGAGCGCCCTCAGCCGTGAGCGCGCGCGTCACCAGCAGCCCGGTGAGAGCGTAGCGGCCCGAGTTCTGGATTGTGACGCTGGCCTTGCCAGGCCCGCTGACGCTCGCTGAGAGGTCCAGTCCGGCGGGGTCGGGCGGCGGGCTGCCAGACTGCGACGGACTGGTCCCGAGGAGCCAGCGCAGCACACCCGTCCATAGGTCCGCTGCGCCCTGCCAACTGTCGGTCGCACCCGCGCTTGAGGCGAAGACCGCCACTCGCCCCGCGCCATAGAGGCCGGTCAGGAGCAGCGGCGAGGCGTAGACGTCGTCGCCCGCAAGCCGGACCCGCCACTGGCGGTTCAGCAGCGGCCGGCTCCAGAAGTGGCTGCCCGGAGCGACCTGAAGGTTGATGTAGGGAATCGTCTGCGCGTAGCGTTCGTATGTCGCCTGGCCGCGCTCCACCGCCGCGAAGGGCCGAAGGGGCTCGAAGAACGGCAGTCTCTGCGCCTGAAAGGACGGATTCGGGAAGAGTTCGGGATCTGTGGCAACGGCGCCGATTCCGATTCCTGGCCGCGGCCCATAATCGGTCGCTCGCCCTGCCGCCGCGCACCACGGGATGGCTGGAAGCATGCGGCTCAAGAGCATGATGTGCCACTGGGGATTGGCACCGAAGCTGAGCAGAAGGCTTCCGCCTAGCCGGACAGACTCCGCGATGGCATCTGCCTGCGCGGGAGTGATGTCCCCTCCGATGTTCCGGTCTGACTCCCAGAAGATGAGCCTCTGGCCACCCCCGCCCGGCGGCTGTGAGGCGCCTTGGAGGCGGTCGAGCGCCGCAAACAGCGCGGCTGCGCGGCTTCGCGGCAGGTTGCCGGAGGTTGAGGAGGATGACTGTGGCAGTGTATCCAAACCGGCCTCTAAGGGACGCTCTTAAAACAGCGGCACAGGTTATGAGATGCGAGGTGCCAAAGAAGCGGGCTTGCCGCTGGGAGACAGGGGCGAGTCCGGGAAATGTGGTGCGGACTCAGATGGGATTGGTGCCAGATTTGCGCTCGGCAAGTTTAGAAAGGAGAGCGTGAGAGCAGCCCAGATAAGAAAGCCGCCGCCCCCCTCGATCACATCAGTGGCAACCGCGCTTACCGCCGCGACGAAGATCAGGGCCCTGAAGGCGAGCGTCTCCCCTGCGTCGACGCCGGATCGTGACCGAAAGCTCTTGACGATTGCGAGTCCCATGCCCGTCAAGTAGAAGAGGGTCCCGGGCAGCCCCAGAGACAATAGGATGGCAATGATGGCGCTGTCCCCGGCTCCCAGACCTTCTCCGCCTTCCGATTCCGGTGAACTCGGCGAGTCCTCAGCGAAGCCAATGCCTACGCCATACGGGTTGTTGAGGGTCCGCGGGAGAAGCACCGCATAGCCGGCCAGTCTTGCGGCACCGCTGCCATCCTCCGTAGGGTTTGTCAGAGTCTGAAGGCGCGTAATCAGGTTCTGCCTCTGGTCGCCCTGGAGAGCCACGAGGACGAGGATGAGGCTGAATGCGCTTAGGACCGCGAGTTGCAGTTTCTGCCGGGAGGGGATGTAGGCCACGAGATAAAGAAACCCGACGATAAAGCCGAACCACGCCGTGCGGCTCCCAGTCAGCAGTAAAGCGAGGGTCGCCAACGGGATTGCCAGCCATTTTATCTTCGATGAGGAGCGCAGCGCGATGAAGATTGCCGCAACCAGAAAGAAGGCGAGCGCCTGCGGTGAGTTCATCGTGCTGAAGACGCGCACCTGACCGGGCTCAGGCGAGCCAATGGAGCTGATCGGCGCGGTCTCCATCCACAGGCGGTCCCACGGCGTGAGGACCAGATATTGGTGAAGCCCATAGGCTCCCATCGCCACTGCTCCCCAGATGAATGCCTTCTCGATGGCGGTGCGAATCTCCCGAATCTGGGTCCGGAAGAGAAGTACGAAGTACGCAAAGAGAAGCGGAGCGATCCAGAAGGCCAGCGAAGTTGCAATCAACGCCGGCGGGTTTCTGTAAATGACGCCGATACCGAGCCCATAGACGAGAGCAGCTCCAGCGAATAACACGGGATAGCCCTCGGGCGACAGGAGTTCCCCGAGACGGCCCATGTTCAGCAGGAACGGAATGGCGCAAGCGAGAAACGGTGAAGCTATGATCAGCGATGCCACGCCGCTGGCCCGGTACTCAACGATGCGCCGTACGAGCGGAGCGAGCATCCATAGCCATACGACAAAGCCTGCATAGAACGCCTTGGACTCACGGTAGACCAGGTATGCGAAGACGAGGGCCAGCACGGGAAAGCCGTACCGCAAAGGTCCGGCCGCCGGTGACGCGAGGAGGGCAAGAGTCAGCAGGACGAAGAAGCCCGAGATCAGTGCGGGGCGTATGCCGGCCCTGGCCGATGGCAAAGGCTTAGCGTGCGGACGGGGGTGCGTGGACAGTCTCATGCGCCCGCCTTTTGTCGTCTTGGAGTAAGCATCCGGAAGAACATCTCAAAGTCGGCCTGGCGCGGGCGCAGGTCAGGAACATGCGTCTTCAGCACGACGATGAACGACCCGCAGACGAGAAGGAGGCGCACCACGGTCGACGCCAGCAGAGATAGCGCGGCACCGGTCAGCCCCAGCTTCGGGATCAGCAGCAGCATCAGCGGAACGCTGGTCGATAGTCCGATTCCCTGAAGAATCGTGTTGATGCCCGGCCGGCCGAGGGCCATGAAGGCCTGCGACTGAACCAGCACCAGCCCAGAGATGGTGACCTCGAGCAGCAGAATTCGCAGGCACGTGCTGGCCGAGGTGTAGTCCTTGCCGTAGAAGACCTTGATGAGCCACGGTCCCACCACGGCGACCGACGCTGTTGCCAGCCCAGTAATACACATGCTGACCCGCGCCGCACGACCGGTCATCTCCAGCACCTTCTCCACGGAGTGGCCAGCGGCCTTGGGAAAGAGCACAGATGTCACGGATGTCTGGAAGACATTGAACATGCGGGAGAGGCTGATCATGACGCTGTATGTTCCCATGAGAGACGGGGTGAGCAGCGAGATCACAAGGACCTGGTCCACCTGCAGCGCCAACTGGCCGATGAGGTCGATCCCGTAGGAACGCACGCCGTAACCCAACAGGAGCTTTGCCGCAGAGAAGCTGGGCCAGGCGGCTTCCACCATGTACGGCCGCAGCTTGATGCTGAGCAGCGTGACGACAGGAATAATTGCGACGCAATAAGAGAATGCCGCCGTAAGTACGGTGAGCCGGTGCAGCGCGAAGAGAGAAAACAGGCAGACGATCGTGATGAGGGGGTTCACCACCTGCGAAAGGTTCGAGGCCGAGAAGTTGCCGTGGGACTCGAGGATGGACCGCTGGACGAAGGAGATCGAACACAGCGGCGCAACCACCATGAAGACCTGGGCATAGAAGATGATCCACGCGGGATACTGATGCATCCAGTGCGGCAGTCCGAGCACGCCGATCAGTGACGCGATGGCACCTGTTCCGAGAGCGAGTAGAATTCCAGTGGTGAGCAGGGTGCGGCGCAAATCTGGCCGGCTGCGGATGAAGTAGACCATCGCCGCCGGAACGCCAAGTGTCGTCGTTCCGGCAAGGAATAAAGACCAAAGGGTGATGGCCGCCAGTTGGCCTCGGCCCTCAGGCAGCAAGGTTCGGGCGGTCAAGATACCAGTGACTGCGGTGAGTCCCTGGATGATGAGCTTGGAACCAATCGTCTGCACCACGGACTTGCTGCCGCGCTGAGGGGCGGGGGCGGTGAGAATAGAGGCAGAGGGGGCGGCTATTGCAGCCGCCATCCCGCCGTCCGATTGCTCCGCCGTGGTCATCGCATGTTCCTTATGCTCCACTTGCAGTGTCGATGTGCTCAAATCCAGCCGAATTCCTGATCAGATTGCCGAGAGATTGTAGCCCAAGCCAAACGGGTTGAGCCGGACATAACGCTGCACATGCTCCACCTTGTTGACTGGAATCATCAGCATATCGCCGGGCTGAAGCAACATGTCATTCTGCAACTGGGCTTTCTTGCGGATGCGGTGCAGATTGATTTCGTGGACCTCGGCGAGGTCTCCCTGGCCCAGTCTGCGGTATACCAGCACTTGCGTGTCCTTGGCCGTCTCCTTGAATCCGCCGGCGAGCATCACCGCCTGAAGCGCGGTCAGCTCCTGCCGCACGAGAATCCGCCCTGGAAGCACAACTTCGCCCGAAACGATGACAAAGGGTTTGTCGAAGTCCTTCATCACGATGCTCAGCTCCGGCTGGTTCAGGCGTGACGCCTCCTTCTGGATAATGAGATCGTGTGCCTGCTGCAGCGTCAGGCCGCTGAGCTGCACATCGCCGACGATATAAAGATTGGCGTGGCCATCCGGGCCGAGGGTGACGTCCTGGTTGAACTCCGGCGTGATGCGATACGCAAGCAGGAACTCATCGCCTGGCCGGAGCTTGTAGGGCGTTCCAACGGTGGGCAGGTCGTCGGCGCGCGCCGATAGCCAGGAAGCCGACAGAAGCAGGAGCAGGAGCGAAACGGATTTCTTCATGGGTACCTCACACAGGTAGGTAGGGTTTGGCGGATTCACTGACAGACGATCCGCGGGTTACAGACGGCTGTAGATCCAGTCTGGCACAAGGTAGCGGCGCTTGTTGAGCACGTATCCAACGATGTTTCCTCCCGCTGTCTCCAACTGGCGCTCGGTAAACGTGAGCTGCTGGTTCTTGGTGCGGTTTGCCTCAACGACGAGAATGATGCCGTCGACATGCTGGGCGACGGCGATCGCCTCGCTTCCGGAGCCGCTGGCGGGGCAATCGAGAAGGACATACTCGAACCGTGAGCGCCACTGGGCGATGAGGTCTCGGCGGTACTGCCAGCTTCCGGTCCAGTCCTCGGTGCTGACGATAGCTTCGGCCGACGGCTTTCTCTCGCCCCCTGGACCCGCGATCTGAGGCGTCAACTGTGTGCTGGCGGCGAGCTTCGACAGATCGACAACGAGAACGCTCCCCCCAGACTGGGCGCTCAAGCGGTCCGAGAGGTGGGAGACAAGATAGGTGACTCCCTCTCCCGGCAGGGAGGCGGTGACTGCAATCACCAATCCCTTTTCGTCATGGTCGCGCGGCTGCTGAAAGATGCTGTACAGAAGGCCGCTATAGGGCGACTGCGTGGTCGATGCTGCGCTCTGATTCAATGCTTTCCCCTCTCAAGCCGCCGGCATTGAAGGTATGCTGAACGGCTTTCCTGCAGTACGAAGAATGATCGACACCTGCTGCCGAAAGCGCTCTACCGGCGCGGCTCCCATGGCACGGTCGCAAGCACGGGCCGCGTCTTGAGCGCGTCCAGATCGCGTGCGCTGGTGAAGTTGGTGCGGGTTACTTCGGCAACGAAGACGGCAAAGGCTGCAACGAAGATCGCCGTGAAGAGGGCGAGCAGTGTGTCGAGCAGCGGCCGGGGGCGGACAGGCTCTGGCGAGTAGCTCGGATTTTCCAGCACGGCCACATTGAGGAGGCGTGCCTGATCCAGGCCGCTGTTGGCGATCGCTTCGTCGCGCTTCTTGGCGTAGAGGATGTAGTTGTTCTGGAGTTCCGTCACCTTGTTGTCCAGCAGGTTGTACTGGATGCTATCCTTGGCGACGATATCGACCTGATTCTTAAGATCCGCTACTTCGGCCGCGAGTTGAGCGCGCTGAGCGAGGGTCGCCTTGAGCAGCGACCGAGACGCGCTCAGCTCCTCATCGGCGGCCAGCCACGTCGGATTGAGGTTTGTCGTCACGCTCGAAGTCCGGTCTCTCTTGATGTCCTTGAGCGCCGCGTTGACCTGATCTAACTGCTTATCGACCTCCTGCACCAGACGGTCATCGGGCTGATACTTCGTCAGCAGCTCTGTTCGCTTCAGGGTGAGCGTAACCAGTTGGGTGTTCAGGCCGTCCATCGTTGCGGCCATCTGAGCGGAGAGTTCGGTGGTGTTGACGCGCCGCGGCTGTGACTTTACCTCGGCCTCCTCGGCTTGTATGCGGCCTTCTGTCTCGTGGGCCAGTACGTCCGCGGTGCGAAGCTCGCTGTCGAGCTCGAAGAGCTGCTTTTCGGTGAGGCTCTCCTTGTCGGTCACGGAGACGATCTGGTGTTCGACCTGGTACTTCACGAGCTCGGCCTGCGCCGCCTGCCATGCTGCTTTATAGCGCGCAGCCTCGTCGGTAAAGAACTTGGGTGCCTGGGCGGGCTCGCCCAGATCCTTCTGCTTGTTCAGGAACGCAGTCAGCAGCCGCGTCATCATGTTGTAGGCGGTTTGGGGGTCTGTCGTGCGGTACTCGACACGCAGACTGCGCGACTTGCGTCCCGGAGTCACGATCAGACGACCGCGAAGCGAGCCCACCTTGCCTTGATGCTCGATCACCGCGGCATTCGTGTGCGCATTGGCGGGGGCCGAGGTCCAGCCGGGATCGACCACCTCGTCCAGGACATCGTTGCTGTTGAGCACGTCAACTTCAGAGTTCACCTGAGCATCGGTGACTTCGGAGACGGCCGGTGTCGTGGAAGCACCGGCCGAGATGGTCTCGTTGGCCCGGCCGTTCTGGATCAGCAGTTCCATCTCCGACTCGTACTTTTTCGACGGAAGGAATGCCAGGGCCAGGCCTGCGAGCAGGGTCAGGAGGCCTGCGATAACCATGAGCCTGAAGTGGCGGAAGACGCTTTCGACGACAGAGAATAGACTGGTTTCCGTTGGTTCCAGGGGCTGGCCGGTTGGTGCACTATTCACTGAATCCCTCGGAGAAGATATTTATTTGGAGTGCGAAACAGCCTCACAACGTTGCACAGCGACTTGAGCACGGTATCTGGTCACTATAAATCATCGGTGGGGAGTTACAAGGAAAAACTGGCCGCGGATACTGATCAGCCGGGGTCCGCCCGATGGGCCTGCCGGCAGTTTAGGATTGCGGTATGAGCTCGCCGCATGTAGGTTAACGGCAGCAGAGTCCTCTACAAAATGCGTTCAGGACCGCTTCGGTCGCTGGTGGGATCTGCGTTAGCCTTAGTTCGTTGGAATGAAGTCAGCGATGAAGGAACGATGAATCCCATTGGAAGACGCGGCTCTCGTCTTCAGCATGTCGCACGGATATAAGCGACTCAAGAGGAGGAGACGGTTCATCTCGGTTTCGTCAGTCGAAGAGGTGAGAACCGGACGGAGTGACTACCCCTTCACCTAATGTTCAAGGAAAGACATATCTTTATGCCAGGTGCGAAGACAGAGCAGTGGTGCGGACGTGGGTTGTGTCCGGCTGCGGATTGAGCATGCGCCTACGGAGGCCCACCGAATGAATTTGGCGACGATCTCTGATGGTGCGGGAGCACCGTTGGCTTCTGTGAGACCACCCGACCTCCAAGCCACGGTTCTGGTACCGACTTACAGACGGCCCGCCGATCTAGACCGCTGTCTCGACGCACTGTCGAGGCAGGATGTTGCAGCAACGAAGATACTCGTTGTGCGCAGGGTGGACGATACCGCCACGCAGGCGATCGTAGACAAGTGGTCGTCGAAGTTGCCAGTCGAGGAGATATGCGTCACCGTTTCCCGGCCAGGTGCATGCGCTGAACACCGGCCTCGACTGGATTGCAGAACGGAATCGCGGTGGTATTGTCTGTATTCTCGACGACGATGCTGCACCGCATCCCACGTGGTTGAGCCGCATCGAAGCGATATTTGCGGCTGCACCTGCGGTCGGTGGAGTCGGAGGCCGGGACTACACCTTCGTGGACGGACAGTCGCAGGCCGGAGAGGCGAATTTGGTCGGGACGATCCGTTGGTACGGACGTTTTACAGGAAACCACCACCTTGGGAGCGGTCCAAGGCGTGACGTTCATTTCCTCAAAGGTGCGAATATGTCGTTCCGCATGGCCGCGATCGGGGATCTGCGGTTCGATACTCGATTTATGGGCGTGGCGCACAGGTGCATAACGACCTTGCGTTCTCACTCGGCGTTCGCAAGCGCGGCTGGCGACTGGTCTACGATCCCGAGGTCTCTATCGACCACTTCCCGGCCGAACGCTTCGACTCCGACAAGCGCGGTGCACCCGCGCTGGACGCGGCCGAAAACATGGCGTACAACTTCTACCTCACGCTGCGGTGCTATGTGGACCCGGCCCCGCGGCGAATGATGGCTCTGCTCTACGCGCGTCTGATTGGTCGCCAGCACGTTCCCGGCCTATTACGCGGGCTGGTGTACCGTATGCGATCCGACCAGCAAGGCCTGGCCTTTCGAGGTGCTGCCGTGCGCGCCTGGCGGAACGCCCGCCGGATCGCGGGTTCGACTCCACAGCAAGGGATGGAAGGCCGATGACAGTTCCACCGATGGATGCTTCGTTGCTATATCCCGAAAAGTACAGCTTCACCATCTGCTTCTGCACTCGTTCGCGGTCGCGCGAACTCAGGCACGCTCTCAGCTCGGTGGCTCTATCCAGCCATCACGTCGCTCAGGTGATAGTGTCCGACGACAGCGTCGATGAAGAGACGGCTCAGATGGTTGCGGCGGAGTTTCCAGAGGTGGTCTACGTGAAAGGACCGCGCCGGGGCCTGGGTGCAAACCGTAACTGCGCCGTCGCCTTCGCGACCGGGACGCACGTCGTGTATATGGACGACGACACAGCCCTCGGAGAACGCTTCCTGGAATCCATCGTGAATCACTACAAGACGATTGAGCCCGCACTGCGCGCGAAGACGATCGTCTCCGGTCTGGAAAACCAGAACGGCAAGCTGATTGAACCCTCCGACCTGAGCTTCTGGGGGTGGGTGGATCAGCCCCGGACCGCCGCAACCACACGCCCGCTTCACACGGCGGTCATCAACGCGACCAGCTTCCCGCGCCATCTGTTTCCGCTGATCAGCTTCGACGAGAACCTGGTCTACGGCTGTGAGGAGGTCGACATCTGCACGCAGGTGATCGCGAAGGGATATCGGTTTGAACTTTGCCGGGAGGCGGTCAATGACCATTTCCACTCACCGCTTCATCGCAAGGACTACTACAGCTACATCACGGCATCACGGATCTATACCACGCTCAAGCGACACTTCTACCTGCAACGTTCCCCGATCAAAGGGGTTGTCTACCTCCTGTTCGGTCCTTTGAAGCTGGCCCAGGCCGAACTGCGGCGGAAGGGCATCAAGGGGCTGGTTCAGGTGCTTCAGTCGGTCTCCATTGCGGCGGGTTACAGTTATCGCCACTTCAAACTCGTGACCGGCAGAAAAAATGCTGATGGATCCATCTAACGCAGGCAAAACCTGCATCTCAAGGATCTAACGAAACAAGCAGGCTTGGCGGATCGGTTCTGCCGATCTCGCGAGGGCCATCTGATTGAAGCCTTCGCCGCGTTGAGGCGGCATTTCATGAGCATTTCGGACCGCGACAGATATACTGTACTCTCGAATACCCATTCAACCAGGAGAGTTCTCTTTGCCCCCAGACACATCTGTTCGGAGAGTGCTCATCTACAGGCTGGGCAGCCTGGGCGACACAATTGTCGCGCTCCCAGTGCTGCATCTGGTTGCGCGATCCTA
>Ga0116230_10007743_pt1 | contig 10611 bp, 9 predicted proteins | sample S1TSphfallax_3_FD_88678 | JGI IMG/M metagenome (GOLD analysis project Ga0116230, IMG submission 88678) | Host-associated microbial communities from peat moss isolated from Minnesota, USA - S1T2_Fd - Sphagnum fallax MG | ecosystem: Host-associated > Plants > Peat moss > Unclassified | place: USA...
AAGCGGTTTTTTCATCCCCTGTTTCTCCTTCGAGAGAGCCAACTCTCGGCGTCGAACCAGGGTCGAAAATCCCGCCTCATCTCGGGCCCAAAATTCCAGCAAAATCATCGGAAATGGGTATATATAACACTCAATTCGTTTGATTCATAAGATTTAAAAATGCATGGATTGCCACGTCGGGCCTTACGGCCCTTCTCGCAATGACAAAAGCTGGAAATTTTTCACTATTTTAATGGAGAGTGAGTCATATTTAGAGTTGTTGACAAACAAGATTATTCTAGGTGGGCTAAAAACGCTCAAGATGCTTTCCAAGACTCTATCGCAGTAAAACAGCAAGTTATTGACCATCATATTGATTCCTTAATTCAAATTGGCCAGATTATTACGGAATCTATTGTGAATGGTGGGAAATTATTCTTATGTGGCAATGGCGGATCAGCAGCAGATGCGCAACATCTTGCAGCTGAGCTTCTTATACGTCTTCGGCCCCACGTGGAACGACCATCACTGCCAGCTTTATGCCTTGCAACGGATATGTCAACGGTCACCGCTTGTGGAAACGATTACAGTTTTGAAGACTTATTTGCGCGTCCCCTAGCAGGACTTGGGCGAGCCGGCGATATCTTGTTGGGCATTACAACGTCTGGAAAATCCCCAAATGTTATTAAAGCTTTTCTTCAAGCAAAAGAAATGGGTATTACAACCATTGGTTTCCTTGGATGTGGCGGGGGTCTGGCTTTAAAATATTGCGATATTTCTTTTGTTGTGCCATCAAACATAATAGCCCGAATTCAAGAAGCGCATATTACAGCAGGGCATGTTATTATGGAATTTATTGAAGACATGCTGGTAGAGTCTTCAGTTTTTAAGGCACCAAAATCAATAGAAGTCTAATCAAAAAAGTCTTGACGACTCAGCTTTAGGTATACTAGTTTCGTTCATGAACATGACAATGCGTGAGATTTCATTCAAATATGGCAGCTTTTCAAGATACGCGTGAGCACACAGAACAAAAGGTGATGGTCCATCTTTTGACCGAAATTGAGCGCAATCCTTCTTTTACGCAGCGCGGATTAGCGTCTGAGCTTGGGATCGCATTGGGACTTATGAATCAATACTTGAAGGGTTGTGTCACTAAAGGGTGGATTCGGGCTTCTCAAGTTTCCCCTCGTCGCATCGCTTATTTTTTAACCCCAGAGGGATTTAAAGAAAAAAGTCATATGGTTACAAGCTATTTGGCCCGGTCACTCACATTTTTTCGAGATGCGCGCACGCAGTGTGACGCGCTTTTTAAAGAGTGCCAACGAAAAGGTTGGCAAAAAATAGCTTTTGTTGGGGAAGGGGACCTTGCCGATATTGCATGTCTTGTGGCTCAAGGAGCAGGTCTGGATGTTCTTGTGATTCATCGGGAAGCGGATAATTTAAAGGTATTTGACGCTGTATTGATTACAGATGTCGTTAACCCTCAAGCAACGTATGATTTTCTTAAAGATAAAGTTACTTTTGATCGGCTTCTTATCCTAGATTTGCTTCATATTTCAAGGATGCCATGTGTTACGAAGGAAGTTCAATGAAACAGTGGTTTGTTGCGCATACCCAGCCTTGTAAAGAAATGATTGCTCAGAAGCATTTGTTTGAGCAAGGATTTGATACATACTTGCCAAGGTTTAAAAAAACAAGGCGTCATGCTCGAAAGGTGGAAGAGGTTTTAGCGCCTTTGTTCCCACGGTATTTGTTTATTAGCTTCGACTTAGAGGTTGATCAGTGGCGTAGTGTTCAAGGAACGCGAGGTGTTTCTTATCTTTTGGTCACTGATGGCCGCCCAGCTTTTGTACCATCCATGATTATTCAAAGCTTAAAAGAGCGAGAGACTGATGATGGGTTAGTGCCTGTGGATAGTATGGGCGTTTTTGTGATGGGTGATAAAGTCCGTGTTTTGGACGGTGCTTTTAAAGATTATGTTGCTATTTTTGAAAAAATGGATGACAAACAGCGGGTACAATTGCTCTTAACGTGTTTGGGTCGAGAGGTCAAAGTGTCTTTACCTGCTTATGTTGTGGAAGCAGCTTGAGACAACGAAACTGCGCTGAAGTGAATAAAAAGTAGTAAAAATATTCCCTTGAGCAAGAATTATAGTTTAAAAATGGCAGTTTGGGTAGTTTTCACCCAGACTGCGGCAGCTATGGAATAGGTTAATTTTGTCAACACCTTCTGTATTTTCAGCAATCCAAAAACTCTATCTGCTTTTAACACCCCGAGAAAAGCTAAAATGGTTGGGCATTATCGGTTTTGCCTTGGTGACTTCTGTTTTCGAGATTATGACAGCTTCACTTATTGTGGTTTTTGCTCAAGTATTGAGTAAGCCAGAATTTGGACAAAGATATTTATTCAAGTTGGGAATAACAGAAACGGTGTCTTCTGAGCGTACCATATTTTACATGGCTATAGCGTTTGGAGGGATATACTTCATAAAAAATATATGGGCGGCTGCAGAAGTATTTTATCAAAATTTTTCTATTCAAAAGATGTGCTATCGGTTTAAAACCAAGCTTTTGTATCGATTTACTCAAGCTGATTATAATTTTTATTTAACACGTAATTCTTCTTATGGGTTTACAGTGGTTAATTCTGATACAGAAGGGGCATTCTCATATGGGATGATAAGTTTATCCACAATTATTTCTGAAGGTATTGTTTTTTCGTGTCTAACCCTTATGATTGTTTATCTTAATCCTTCGTTAGCAATTTTTATTTTTGCAATTGGTCTGGTACTTGCGATCCTTATTCCAAAATATCTGTTCCCGCTCTTCTATTGTTGGGGGCAAAGATTACAAGAAGCTTCTCTACTTGCAACTCAGCATCTTACTCAATTTTTTCACGGCTTTAAGGAAATAATTCTGTTAGGGAAACAAGAGTCCTTTATTGAAGCATTTCAGGTTCATTCACGCCTCAGGTCGAATACGCATGCTATCCAGACAGCAACAAACGCATTACCACGTATGGTCATTGAGATATTGTTTATTGGCCTCTTTGTTGCGGCAATTTCGTATCTCTGCATGGAAAAAGATACGCCGCAACAAATGATGGGCATTTTAGGGGGATACCTTTATTTGGGTTTTCGTCTTATGCCTGGGCTTAATCGAATTTGGGGGCAATTAAACCTTTTTAAATCAATGATTCCTCATATTGAGCGGCTCTATCAAGAATATACGTCACAGATTAGTAGGGTTACTTACAATGATATTCCTGGTTTTGTTTTTAAGAAGAGTATTAGTTTGAAGAATGTTTCTTTTCGCTACCTCAACACAGAAAAAAATACGCTTGATACGATAAATTTAAATATTACTAAGGGGGAATACCTGGGTATTGTTGGAGAAACGGGGTCTGGAAAATCAACTCTTATTGATTTAATTTTAGGGCTTTTAAAACCGAGTGAGGGGGATATTTTAATTGATGACAAGTATCCTTGCTTTTCTCGTCAATGGCACCAGCTTGTAGGGTACGTTCCTCAGACTCTATATTTAACAGATGATACAATTAAAGCTAATATTGCTTTTGGTGAGAAGTCTGAAGATATAGATGGAGAGCGACTTAATAAAGCAATAGATGATGCTCAACTGCGATTGCTTATTGATAAATTGCCAGAAGGCATTGAAACTTTTGTAGGAGAACGAGGCATTCGTCTTTCAGGTGGGGAGCGTCAACGCATTTCAATTGCACGGGCTCTTTATCGAAATCCAGAAGTGCTTATATTTGACGAAGCTACTTCATCTTTGGATAACGAAACGGAAAAGCGCCTTATGGAAACCATTCATGCGCTTAGCAAAGATAGAACTGTTATTATGGTTGCTCATAGAACCTCGACACTTAAAAATTGTGATAGGATTGTTGTTATGGGTAAGGGAACTATTTCAAATATAATCTCGTACGACTTGCTGAAAGCTAGGGGGTAATATGCTGTCATTAAAAGCAGGACTGGCAATATAGTTGTTATAAAATTAATGTGCCAAAGATGTGATCGGTTATGCAAGGTTCACAAAGGACAGTTCTATAAAGGTAATAATCCAATTGTTTAGAAAAAAAGTTAGGATAACAAAATAGAGTGCCATCTATATCCTTCAATATAGCTGACTATTTAAATACTTCTCGTAAGAGTGCCCATGAAATTATTCGAGATTTGAACCGAGAGGAGGTTCAAGTAGCTTTTTCGTTTCATTTTGATCGAGATAAGGCTTATCGAGATGTTGCTCCACTAATTGAAAAATATCTCCAGATCTATGCTTGTAGAATTAATAAAAAACTTGTCTATAAAAAAGATGAGAAATTCTTTGATTTTCTTTTGCGACCCTATTTTTCGTATATCATTTGTGTAGCTTATACGAAATATTTATATATCAATGAGAGACTAAGGCATGTTAAGCGTAGGGAGGATTTATACTTTCCAAACGTCACTTGTGGCGCAAAAAGGATATTCTCAAGAAGTGAGGATTTTTTCAATAATATTTTTCTCAATCCTTCTTTTCATGAATGGCTAATTTCAATTATTGGAAAAGAAATTGGTTTAAAAAGTGTTAGGGGGGGGGCGAATCTATGTATTAATACCTTTCAAGAGCATCCTAAGAGTTTTTTTCAAAATATGAAGGAAAGTAAAGTAATAAAAAAACCACATCGCTTATATTACCTTATGAAAGAATTCTTTCATAATAAAATAAGTGAGGAATACTATCCATTTAAAAATATTTATGGTTTTGGATTTTTTGCTGAAAGTATTTTATCATTAATTTTAATTATTAAAACATATTTTTTTAAAAAAATAGAAAATCCAATTATAGGATGCGATATCAGAAGAGAAAGTGTGAAAGGAAATGTAAATTTAGATCCTGTGTTTTTAAAGGCTATTGATAAAATAATTGATCGTACTTTTCCGAAAAGTTTTTTAGAAAATATAGCTGAAAATATGCAACGTTTACGTCTTCTAAAAAAGAGAAATAATTCTATTCTATTTAACTCAGTAAGCTATTGCTACGATGAAAAAAACTTAAGATATGCGTTGTTGCGGGAAAGAAATTGTAAGATCGTTTATGTTCAGCATGGGGGAGGATATGCAACGTTTATGCCATATATAACTTGTAGTGGTGAATATATTGCTGATTATTTTATCTTGTGGGGAAGTACCCACCCACCAGTCCAACAATGTCGTTTCATAACATTGAAAAGTCCATTGCTATCTCCATTAAAAGACAAACACCGCTTTAAGACCAACTCTGTGATTTTTGTGGGTCATGTTATCAATCCACTTTGGGATGGTATTCTCTACCCAAATCCAACGAATTTAAGAGATTATTTGCTAGAGAAGAAAGTTTTCTTTGAGGTCTTATCTACTGAAATTTTTGGCAAGACATTTTATAAACTTCATCCAGCTACTTATTATAAGGATTTTAATGAGAAAAAGTTTATGTCTGAGCTTTTCCCAAACTTAAAATATATTCCAGCTACAAAATCTATTGATAAAAAGTTAGTTGAAGCCAAAATACTTGTCATGGATCATTATAGTACAACATTTTATAAAGCTATGGTTGCTAATACTCCTGTTGTCATTTACTTTGGCCTGCCAAGTTTTAAATTTTTACCAGAAGCACAAGCTTTATTTAAGAAATTTAAACAAGTGAACATTGTTTTTGATCAAGCTGAAGATGCAGCGAAATTTATTAATGCAAATTGGAATAATATTGAGACTTGGTGGTCATCACCGGATGTCCAAAGGGTTAGGAAGGAATTTTGTGAAAAATATGCTCAAGCAGATCGGTTATGTTTTTTTAAGTGGTTGTGGGCTCTTATTAACCTTAAAGTGGAAAATATGGCGTGACAAAAAAAGTATTAGTAACAGGATCTGATGGTTTTATAGGTTCGCACCTCGTAGAAGCTTTGGTACGGAAAGGTTGCCGTGTAACAGCATTTTGCCTTTATAATTCTTTCAGTGATCCTGGTTGGTTAAAAGATCTTGATCAACATATTTATGATCAAATAGAAATCATTTTCGGAGATATTCGAGATTTAGATTCCGTGAAAGAAGCAATGAAATTTATTGATGTGGTTTTTCATCTGGCTGCACTTATTGCCATACCTTATTCTTACATTGCGCCAGAATCATATATTGATACTAACATCAAGGGAACCTTTAATGTATTGCGGGCAGCTCTGGATAAGAATGTTAGTCAGTTTATTCATACATCGACAAGTGAAGTTTATGGTACTGCTCAATTTGTTCCTATTACCGAAGAACACCCTCTTGTTGGTCAATCACCTTATTCAGCGTCAAAAATTGGTGCGGATCAAATGGCCTATTCATTTTATTGTTCTTATGGACTCCCTGTTTCAATTGTACGACCGTTTAATACGTTTGGTCCGCGACAATCAAAAAGGGCAGTCATTCCAACCATTATTAATCAAGTTTTATCAGGTATTCAAACATTAAAACTTGGTAATATTGAGGCGACCCGTGACTTTAATTTTGTCACGGATACGGTAGAAAGCATGATAAAGTTCATTGGCAATGCCGAAACACATGGAGAAGTCATAAATATTGGCAGCGGCATAGAGAGAACAATAAAAGAAATAGTAGCAAGTATTTCTGAAATTTCAGGTAAACTTCTTGAAATCAGCCTTGATTCCCAAAGGCTACGACCTGAGAAAAGTGAAGTTGAGCGTTTATGTGCTTCTAATGAAAAAAGTAAAAAAATCCTTAGTTGGTCACCTAATTGCTCATTAGAAGATGGTTTGAGAAAAACTTATGCATGGTTTGAGAAGAATAAGCACAAATATAATTTCATGGGATCAGCTTATATAAAGTGAAACAAGCGCTCGATCATTTCTACCATGTTGTACGATCTGTTGTCGGTTCTACTTCAAAGTTAATCGCGCTTCATGAGCCTGAATTTGATGACGAGGATTTTTTGTGCGTATTAGATACTGTTAAGTCAGGATGGGTCTCTTATCAAGGCGAAATGGTTAAACTTTTTGAACAAAAATTGTCATCTTACTTAGAGATGCCCTATGTTATCCCAGTGGTCAATGGGACATCTGCTTTATTTATTGCCCTAAAAACTATAGGGATAAATCCTGGCGATGAAGTTCTAGTGCCATCTTTAACCTTTGCTGCCACAATCAATGCAGTGTGTCATGCGGGTGCGACGCCTCATTTTATTGATTCATGTGAACAAACTTTTGGGATTGATTTTGATAAGCTGGAATCTTATTTAGAACATCAAGCATCTTTTGATAACAAAGGATACTTGGTCAACAAAGCAACCCAGAATCGTATCAAAGCAATCATTCCTGTATATGTTCTTGGAGTACCGTTAAATGTCGATCGTTTACAACAAATTTCTCATCGGTATCAGCTAAAAATTATAGAAGATGCTGCTGAAGCTCTGGGATCAACTTATAATGAGAAACGAATATCGGCCCTGACTGGCGTTGGAATACTAAGTTTTAACGGTAATAAAATCATAACTACAGGAGGTGGAGGAGCCGTTGTTACGCAAGATGCTGATTTAGCTTATCGAATCCGTCATCTAACAACGACTGCAAAACGACCTCATCCTTATGAGTTCGAACATGATGACATTGGGTACAATTTAAGGCTTCCAGCAATTAATGCAGCTCTTGGCTATTCCCAGTTAGGAAAAATAGAAGATTTTTTGACTAAGAAGAGAAAACTCTATTCTTATTATCGAAAGGCTTTCCAGTCGATTGAGTTTGGTCAAATATTTAACCCTGATTATTATGGCCAATCTAATTGTTGGCTAACTGCTTTTATTTTGGATCAGGATTCCCAAGAAAAGAAAGATGATATTTTAGAGTTCATGAACAACCAGGGTATTGCGGTGCGACCTTTTTGGAAGCCTTTACATACTTTAGATATTTATAAGCACTGTCCCAGATCAGATTGCACTGCCGCTTTGGGTCTTTATAGACGCGTTATATGTCTACCCAGTAGTGTATCGTTAGTGAACAATGCGTAAAATAGCTGTTGTTACAGGCTCAAGAGCCGATTATTGGTTATTAAGACCTTTGATGCAAAAATTAGGACCAGATTCTTTAATATTAATTGCAACAGGAGATCATTTGACAGGCTCAGGGATAAGACAGATTCTGGAAGATAAATTTGTCATCCATAAAGAGATTGAATGTCTGATCCAAAAAGATACATATCTTGCTATGGCAAAAGCTATTTCAAGGGGGATTGCAAACTTTTCAGAGGCGTTTTGTGAGTTAAAGCCCGATATTATAGTGGTTTTAGGAGATCGATACGAAGCTTATGCTGTTGCTTCTGCAGCTTATTCATTAAAAATACCCTTAGCCCACATCCATGGTGGTGAAGTTACACGAGGGGCTTTAGATGATGGCTATCGTCACGCTATTTCCAAAATGGCGAACTTGCATTTTGTTTCTCATGAAGATTATCGGCAACGCCTGTTAAGGATGGGTGAAGGTCCGACAACAGTGTTTACTGTGGGAGCAATTGGTTTGGATAACTTACGACCTTTTGATTTTAAGGATAGAGAAGGATTCTTTACAAGGTATCCTGAACTTAAGGACAAAGACTATTTTATTCTTACATTTCACTCTCCAACCTTGACCCATAGGTTATTAAATGATCAAACTCATGCAATCATTACAGCGCTTGAATCTTTTTCTGAATATACGATCGCTGTTACCCAATCTAATATGGATCCAGGGGGTATTTATTTAAATAAGGTATGGAGTGAGTGGGCATCTATAAATAAACGTATCCATTTTATCCCAACTTTTGGTGATGATTATCTATTAGCTGCGACATTTTCTAAAATTATCATCGGAAATTCATCAAGTGGTATATTGGAAATCCCCTATTTAAATAGACCTGTTTTAAATATTGGTGACCGTCAAGAAGGCAGAGTTGTCCCTAAAGGGGTTTATTGTGCAGAAGTTAATGCAGAAGATATAAGTGCTAAAATACAGGAGATATTAGACCGTTATCAGGGTTCGGATAGGATTTATGGTAATCCCGGAGAGATATCCAAAAATATTGCGGATGTATTACTTCATATTCCACTTGAAGGGATCATTTATAAAAGGTTTCATGATGCAAAAGAGTAAGACATACATTATTGCAGAAGCTGGGGTAAATCATAATGGGAATGAAAAGATAGCTTTGGCACTTCTTGAAAAAGCTTATGAAGCCGGTGCGGATTGTATAAAATATCAAACTTTTAAAGCCGACTTACTTTGCAATCAAAGTACGACCCTTGCAGAATATCAAGCAAGAAATACACGATATGCTTTCCAGGTAGATATGTTGCAAGCCCTGGAACTGCCGTATGAAATGCATTTTACTTTAAAACAGGAAGCCGAAAATAAGAAAATCGATTTTCTGTCAACTCCATTTGACTTCGTTTCATTACAATTTCTTACTGAAGATTTAGGTCTAAAAACCTTAAAAATCTCTTCTGCTGATCTTTCTAACACTCTTTTGCTATACAAATCGGCTTATCAACAGGTTAAAATTATTCTTTCCACAGGTATGGCACGGTTGGGAGACATCGAATTAGCCCTGGCATCCTTAGCTTGGGGATATAACAAATTAAAATATCCGAAATCTGTACAAGAGCTATTAGGGATCCTAGAAGACCGCTCCACTTATCGCTTCTTGTCGGATAAAGTTTGTATTTTGCATTGCACTAGTTCTTATCCAGCATCCATGGAAGATATAAACTTGACTGTCATTGAAACATTAAAGACAGCTTTTCAATGTAAAGTTGGATATTCTGATCATTCGTTAGGAACAGAAGTTCCTATTGCAGCAATTGCTTTGGGAGCGGAAATTATTGAGAAGCATTTTACATTGGATAAAAAAATGGAAGGTCCAGATCACGCTGCATCTTTGGATTGTCATGAATTAACATATATGGTTAAGAGTATTCGTAATATTGAAAAAGCATTAGGAACATCGTGGAAATATCGGTTGAAAATTGAGCGAGAAGTTTATGATAAAACACATAAGCGTATACTTGCAGCAGAAACAATTCGTAAAGGCCAGGAAATCTGTTTAGATAACCTTATGATGAAAAGAAATACTATTGGGATCACAGCAAATAATTTATGGGATGTCATAGGTCGAGTTGCTGAAAAAGATTATGAAAAAGGGGATCCTATTTAATGAGCTGCTTATCGAAAAGAAAACTGCTATATTATCGAGTCTCAATATGAAACGCTCAAGAAGCTTGAGTTATCATGGGAGTATTATTCTGATATCGAGAAAAGACGTGAGCAAACCCAAACTGGAAAAGGGCTTTCTCCTATGAGTTGTTGGGATGTAATAAATAAAATAGCTCGCAAGGATTATGCAAAAGGAGTGCTCATTGAGTAATACTCCTCAACTAATTTTAGTGGGGGCAGGTGGACATGCAAATGTTATTGCTGAATTAGCTATAACACTAGGGTATAAACTTATAGGTTTTATTGATCCAAATAAGTTGAGCTTTTCTTCATGCGTAAAATTGGATGAGTTAGAAGCTGAGGAACATTTAGTCAAAGGAGTATTCTATTTTATGAGCATTGGCGGCCAAA
>Ga0116230_10007744_pt1 | contig 10609 bp, 10 predicted proteins | sample S1TSphfallax_3_FD_88678 | JGI IMG/M metagenome (GOLD analysis project Ga0116230, IMG submission 88678) | Host-associated microbial communities from peat moss isolated from Minnesota, USA - S1T2_Fd - Sphagnum fallax MG | ecosystem: Host-associated > Plants > Peat moss > Unclassified | place...
GGGGGCGGGGAAGTTCAGTCTAAATTTGATATCACTTGTGAGGTACAACTCCTGGTCGCAAAGTTTTCTGATTTTTGAGTAGAATCTGAATGAAATCTGAGTAGAATCTGCAAATATTTTGAGTAGAAGAATTTGAAAATAATTGAGTAGAATTTGAATGAAATCTGAATAGAATTTGAAAAGAGTTTTGAGTAGAAGAATTTGAAAATAATTTGAGTAGAATTTGAAAGAAATCTGAATAGAATCTGAAAAGAGTTTGAGTAGAAGAATTTGAAAATAATTTGAGTAGAATTTGAATGTAGTTTCGAATTTGGTTTGTTGGTCTGCTGCATTTGTGATATTGGTTGAGAATTTGGGGGAGTTTTCCAGATCCAAAGGATGGGCTTTTGTTGCTTGAATTTGAGCTGATTTGGGGGTTTCAAGTTGGGGTGCCAGTGGAATGGCAACCCAACAAGAGGAGGAGACAGTCGTGCGGGTGCCACAAATAGTCGAGGAGCTTAACTGGACAATGAGGAGTGGGATTACGAGGACGAAAGAATGGAGAATGCAGCAGTTGCGTGCTGTTCTGAAGCTCTTGGAAGACAATGAGGAAAGAATCACCAAAGCTCTTGCTAAAGATCTTGGCAAATCAGCACATGAAGGATATCTCACTGAAGTAAAATTTCCTCTGGACTTAAAAAGAAATTCCTCAATCTTTGGATCTCAATTTGGGGAAGATAAATGAAGAGAGTTGAGAAAAAAAAAGAGGGGGAGAACTTGTCTGCAAATTTGTTTACAAATGCAATAAAAGAAATTTTAAGATATCTCATTACTAATTACTCAAAATTGAGGGCTTATATATATATAGTATTTAATTTTTTAAAAAAAATTCCAATTTTGTGATGTAGTCACATTGGCAATTTTTTTACTTGAAATTTGGTGACTGGTGCATTTTATTTCAAAAAAGAAGAAGAAGCCTTTGTATGAGTTGTATTGGATTTCTTGTTTTTGGTCACCAACTGGTCAAAAATTGCCAGTAAAAAGACAACTTTAGATTCTGGTGATTTTCTTGAAAATTGGGTTTTGATCAGAATTTTTTTTTTTGTGTGTTACAGATTGTACAGGCTACAAGTTCATGCAAGTTAGCCATGAAGGAGCTCAACAAATGGATGGCACCACAAAAGGTGAGTTTGCATAGGGTTGATCACAAATTTGTACATTTTGATTTGTTTCGAAGCTCACACTACAACAGAATATGGCTTTTTCCTTTGGAGAATTATTTAATGTTGAACCTCAAGGAGTGGTATAGTATGGGTTTAGGGTCACAATAAAATACAGGCAACATATAGCATAGTTTGACAATAGTGCAGCCCTTGGCTCATGACACATGTGTGAGGTAAACTCTGCGATTTCATCCATTTCATTGTCAAATATATAAGGTACCCTATATATATTATTATATTAGTATGGATGAAACCATGTACACTATATATATTTTGCATCAAAATGGATGAAACTGCATAGTTTAACCTCACACATGTGTCATTACCAAAGGCGTATTGCTGCTGTAAGAAAAACCATGTTCCGGTGTATTGGCAAGAAGCAAGCAATAGTAGCAACATGTGAGCAATATTTTTTCATACAACTCTCATGTAAAAGAGTCATATTAAATCGGAGTTTCAATTCATGATTCAATAGGTGCGAACTACATTGACAACATTCCCAGGCAAAGCTGCAATAATAGCTGAGCCTCTGGGGCTGGCTCTCATCATAGCTCCATGGAACTTCCCTTTTTGTAAGCCAAGACCAATTTCCTTCCCAATATACAAGTTTTGTTGTTGTTGTTGTTGTGCACTAGTTCAAAAACTTAGGCATTGAACCCAACCAGATTTGTTGAAGTCTTTTCTCAACTTGTGATCCAAGACCACATTGTAGTTTTGTTACAATCAAAGGTCACTACATTCATAACATCAAATCTATTTTGTTTCAAATCTATGGTAACATTTTAAACTACTGCTTTGGTGTTCTACTACTCCATTGTCTTTGCAGCATTGGCGATTGATCCACTGATTGGAGCAATATCTGCTGGCTGTGCTGTTGTTATAAAACCATCAGAAGTTACACCTACAGTATCATCACTTATCGCCGACTTAATCCAAAAGTACTTGGATAAGAAGGCAATTCATGTAGTTGAAGGAGGTGTGCCAGTGGCAACTGCTCTTTTGGAACAAAAATGGGATAAAATCTTCTACACAGGTAGAAGATTTTAACAACTCTTTGGATTCTTTGCCTTTGCAACATGACAACCCACATATTCAACTCACCCAAAAACTGACTTACAAAAAAACTCAAGTAAAAACAAATTGCTCAATGTAGGTTTTTTCCAATCTTGGGTGGTTTTTGGAATGGGGGACAAATACCCGGCAGTTATCAACTCAGATATATACCCACAATTACTCATCAAAGAACTGGTTCTAGTTTTGGAGCGGCCTTTTCTTCACTGATGAAATTCCACAACAAAAGTGAAATTAAAAAAATGAAGTGGGTTTTTGGAGGTTTTCAAAAATCTAGAAGTGAGAAGATTCCTGTATTTGGTTTCCAGTGTGTAGCCAAATATATCAAGAAGGATGACTAAAGATTTATACTTCATATTTGGTTTATAGTCAGATTTGGCTAAATCTTCCTTTGAATCATTTGTCAGTTTTTTTAATACAGCTTCTTATGGATGATCACCACTTTAGCTTCAAAAGAAATTTCCTAAAAGAAACACTAGCTAGTCAAGAATGAACAAATGAATGGAAGTTTGAAATATTTTTTTCCAATTTTTCAATTTGTGCAGGCAACCCAAAGGTGGGGAGGATAGTAATGGCGGCTGCAGCCAAGCACCTTACACCAGTGACATTGGAACTGGGTGGGAAGTGTCCAGTGTATATTGATGACTCTGTTGACTTGAAAGTATGATGATACTCACCAAATTTCCAAGATTTTCTAGCTACCCATTATTGTCACATCTGTGAGGATGTTGTTTTTTTTTTCTTTTTTTCTTTTTCCAATAGCACCAACTTTGATGAGTTGACTATAATTCAATGCAATTCTATTGGTATACTCATCAAGGTTGGTGCTATTGGAAAAACAAAAAAAGAAAAGGAAAGAATTTCGATAATAAGACCGAATTTCTTATCAAGTGCTTGTCATGACAATTGACAAGCCTGTAGGTCTGCCACTTGGGCATCGATTGTATTAATTCGTTTGTGGTCTGGATTGGGAAGGTTTCAGCGCAGCGAATATGCCATGGGAAATGGGGGTTAAATGGTGGACAAACCTGTATTGCTCCTGATTACTTGTTGGTCCAAGAATCCATTGTGCCAAAGCTGGTACATAGCAGCCACTTCTATCCATACTTATTTTGAATTATTTGTCATTCTGTGAATTCACTTGGGTCATTGGAGCCTTTGGTTTTTTTTTTGGGCTCTGAAAAAATTGTCATTTTTCCTAGAAAAAAAATCAGGGATTTCTTCCTCCTAGGTTTGACTGATTTTGCTAAATTTTTGTGAAAAAAATTGCCAAATTGAGGTTACGAAGAATATATCTTGATATTGTTGTTGTTGGAAATACATTGGCCTAAACTCAAGACTCAAGGTGATTTTTCACTTTTCAGGTTGAAATGTCTCAATAGGATTTCTGATTTTCTGACACAAAAATGGAATAAATAAAAGCCTATCTTCACTGAGATTTTGTGGTGACCAGCTCATGACCATTCTGCTCTTTCACTCCTGCAATTTTAGGTGGAGACTATGAAGGCTACAATTGTGCAATTTTTTGGTGAGGATCCAAGCAAGTCAGGTGATCTTGGCCGGATTGTGAATGAGAATCATTTCCAGCGGCTGTCAAAGCTTTTGGACGATCCAAGGACATCAGAAAAAATTGTTCATGGTGGCCAACGCGTCAAGGAGTTGCTGTAAGTGACCTCCAAAAACAAAACCTCTTTGCATTGCATAAGCTCTCATCAACTCTATCATCTATGAGCTTGTTGTGCACACCTAGTAGATTAACATCATGCCAATAGCATAGTCTTGAAAGACTCAAGGTCATCACCATGGACTTATTTGTCATTCAAATCACTAGAAGGTAATGTTACAATGTCACCCATGACTGTAAAACATAGGGACAAGTGCACCTAAATGGGTGTAGTTCAATTTCCATACAAATGACATTGTTGTCAAAGTTTGGGCTCAAGGATTTAGGATTACTCTTTGTTCAATTCCATGCAAATGATGTCAAAGTTTGGGTTCAAAGATTTAGGATTACCCATTGTTCAATTCCATGGAAATGATGTCAAAGTTTGGGTTTAAAGATTTAGGATTACCCATTGTTCAATTTAGTGCAATGATGTTATCAAAGCTTGGGGTTTAAGGATTAGGATTAATAATGGATTGATTACCCATTGTTAATCCTAACCTATGTCTGCTTACAACCCAAATCACCACATGCATGGCATCAAACTTCACATGTCTTTTTCTTTTGTCCTTCAATGTGTTTCACGAAATTTGACACATTGGTTTATCTTGTGCACCATCATTGTTTGAGATTGAAAATACTTGAGTGGGTTGCATTTGTTGTTCTTCCTTATTGGTGCTTAAGGTAAGATTTTGCGTGTTTTTTAATACCATGCAGTTTCATTGCACCAACGATTATTTTGGATATCACCCTTGACACCCCTGTCATGTCAGATGAGATTTTTGGACCAATTCTTCCAATCATAATAGTAAAATTTCTACCTCTTGTTTCCCAAAATTTTCAAATCCAAATCAATCATTTTTTATTTGTTATTGATATGATACAATCTTGGATTCATTAATATGCTACAAAACATGATCTGTGAGTAGATTTTGAGACTTACATTGTTATGATGGGAACGTTTGGAAAATTTGTTAGAAAAGCTTTGTTGAAGATGGGCTTTCTCTTTGGCATGGGTGTGGTGTAGATAAAAGGAGTGGATGAAGCTATGGATGTGATTTTGAGTTTTCCGAAGCCTTTAGCATTTTACGTTTTCTCCACAAAGAAGGAAGTGCAAGAGCGATTGGTAATAGGCATCTCTGCGGGAGGCATGGGAGTTAATGAGACCGTGATGCATGTGAGTATTCATGCCAAATTGCCTTGATGCATACTTACTACTAGTAGTATTGTCTTGACAAACTATGTGAATAATATATAATCTAAATTTGAATTTGTTTGACAAAAGTGAAAAGTGTTATTCTAGAGAAGTATAATGAATTAAATATTTCAATGCAAAATATATGTTTGACTTAGTTGCTTCAATTTGTTTGTAACTATAGTTATACCCATGGACCATAGATTCAAGATGAAGGAGTACTACATGCATAAGAATGTAGACAACTAAATTCACAAAATAAATGATGTGTTCCAAAACTTAAGGCCTATAGAGATGAACATTTAGGAATTGTGTTGAATGATGGGTGGACAATAAGGTGAATGAGAATTGAAGTAATGGATTGCATCTTAGTCTCCATGAAGATAAATCACAGAAAATGTTGAAAAGAATCTATGAGAGTGAAAAGCACATGGCAGATTAGGAGTTAAAAAACACAAAACCATTGGATTACTCTCCCTTAATTTTTTAAAATAGGAACTAAATATGTTTTGGCCACTCTCCCAAGTTTCCTACATAAAACTTTTAGTGGACACTTTTGTGGACAATTTTTTTTCATTTTTTTAACATAAAAAAGTATGATTTCAACATATACACATGATTTTTGTGAATAAAATGGAACTAATTCGCCATATTTTGATTAAAAAAAACAATTGCTAGATTTGTACAAGAGGTTCCACCAGGTAGCCAAATAAAAAAGGGATTTCTAAAAAGTTTATTATTCATGTCTAGTCTTTAGCCAAGTTTAGAGAAATCCTCTTATGAAGGATTGCCAATTTGGTTACATAACAACATGGAGGAAAAAAAGAACCCAAAAGGAAACAATTCACTTAAATTTGATTTTTGCACATTGAAAATGGACACTTTGAATGAACTTCATTACACCATGGTCAGCAACTAAAGATTTGTCTTGTTGGTTGGGTGTGTGTTTTTGTAGTTTACAATCCCCAGATTACCATTTGGAGGGGTTGGCGAAAGTGGAATGGGTGCATATCATGGGAAGGATTCCTTTGATGCCTTCAGTCACAAGAAGGCAATTTTGTACAAGGGTATGAGACGAGACATACCTGCAAGATTTCCTCCATATACAAGTGAAAAGAAGAGTTTGGTTCGACGAGTGGCAGCTGGAGATGTTATTGGTGTGTTACTTGTTATGTTGGGCCTGAAGAAATGAACATGCTAGAAAGGTCACTAGAGCTTTCTCTACAGATATCAAGTGTGAGTTGAGGATGTAGTATTCAAATTCATATACATATGTAACAAAATCATTTTTACATGAAGAGTGGGTATGTGCATTGATTTGAATTCTTGGTGAACATGGGACATGTTTTGAGTCTATGTTTCTTGACAACAATAGCTAGCAAACACCAAGTGTTTCAGCATAAACTTTTCCACGCTTCAAACTTTGTTGAAATTGGATTGCCTCATAAGTGGATTTTCATATCAATTGCTACAAAAAATAGCTATCATATTCTCATCCAAATGATGAGGACATCTCTCTCAATGTCAACAATCAAGCCCCAAACTCAAAGCTCAACACTCAAAGTCTACTAGAGATGTGTCAAAACAACTCAAACCTTGTTCAAATTCTTGAAGAGAAATTTGTACTGGTGGATTCAAGTGTGGTATTTAGTTTTCATGTACCTGGGATTGAAGATAAGCATTGTTAATTCCATTCCCTGCAAATGGATGCATGTTGCATAGATTGCAGCATCATAGTCATTCAAACACCTGATTGGAACTCAACAATAACTTCATACTTCGAACTGAAAATAATCAAGTCATAGGCAGATCTGTTGATTGAATATGCCAATATCAATCAGGTATTTATCTCATAAATATAGACCCGTATGAATTTTATCTCCACCAGCCATTTTTGCTCTACTGGATTCCAATGGAAGTAAAGGCATTCTATCTCAAAAGACAAAGATGTAACTACTCAAACATGAATCCATGAGCATTTGTTATTAAGACTCTTGATGGCCCTTATGGGTGCAAGGAGCCTACTACCTAACTATGATCATTCAATGTACATGACTCAAGCAAGCAAGCATCCAATGCTCAACTTGTTCCAAAAGATGCACAGCTTGTTTCAAAAGACTACTTCAGAAGGTCTACAAAATACAGTGACACTATATTGTCTCAATTTTTTCCCAAAAATTATTGTTGTGGCCCATATGTACAATCATGTGCAATAGATTTTGGCATTGATTTTACTCAACCTACCCATCTAAAAGGCGGTTCAAAGAAGCCCTGAATTAATGGCCCCTTCTCCCACCTTATGGGTCCCCCATGTGATCAGCTGATTGCTACTTCCCTCTTACTCAATTCCCTGCTATCATATTCATATCGATTCAGCTACTGACAGAACTGAAACTATAAATTAAAAAGTTATAGAAACCCCCTTTTGAAACAACTGAAACCTCTGTGTGTTGGGTCATCATCAAAGCTGCCAGCGAAAGAAATGCCCTTCTAAACCTGCCATCCAGATGATGATTTGCACAACACGAGAGGAAACCTAATTCCTGTATGCACAATTTTCTATTTAGTTTTTTCCCCTTTAAAGAGCTACTTAACCACCCCCTATATTATAAAACAACAGCTTCCGGGATTTCCCACTCAGAGAGAGAACCTGAGCTTCCCAAAAAATTCCTTGATGGTATATGCAGATTTGTGTTACTGTCAATCCAGACAAAACTCTTCATCAGTCCCCCCGCATAGGTGCATCTTCAGCATCGCAGAGTTGGCATGGCACCTTGATGACAGCACAATTGTAGCAAAAGCCACTCCCCCATGTGAATGCCACAACACGCCAGCTTATGGAGCCTGTGGCTGTGTCAATTGTGCAAGCGTCAATGCGAGGTCCTCCATGAGGATTTCGACCGCCTATAACCCATAGCTCCTGGCCTACTGCCTTGAACCCGAGCCCCCAGCCAGAGGACTGAGGAGACCGATGTGGGACCATGTCAAGTGAAACCCACAGGTTAGTGGCTTTGTCATACTTTTTCAAGTGGTTGTTGAAGGCATCAAGTGCATAGAGCTGATTTGCCACAACAGCTACCAATGGTGGTGCTGGATGTTCTGTTGCCCATTGAGAAAATCCGGGCCATTGGTTTGGTACTAGCGTCCATGCACCAATCCTTGGATCATAAAATTCTCCTGAAGTCAGAGCCATGTCTTTTTCATCGATGCCACCTATCACACAGAAGCATCCCTCCATTATGAAACCTGAGCATTCCTTCCGCTCCATTATCATGTCCGGTAACACCTCCCACCTGCCAACAATTGGATATGATGAAGCAATTTGTTGCAACTCCAGTTCAACTCTGTGATCAGTTCTACAACACAACAGCTTACAACATTCTACAAGAAACAGAGAAGAGGGAAGAAAAGCCCAAAGGTTTCATCTTCAAGAAGATGTGACTGATACAAACCCTAAAAGGACTGCCTGTCCTCTTAGAACTCCTTGTACTCAAAACCAGGTCTGACAGAACAGGAATGTGCATACCCATGTTCAAACTTCACCAGAAAAGGAAACCTGAAGAAGGAAAAATTTCACTTTTCTCTTTGAAATGTGAAAACCATGCAAGGATTAAGTGAAACAACTAGTACCTGTTGGTGATGGAATTGTAACGTTCAGCTGTGCGTAAGACAGGACGACCTTGGTGCTCCGAGCCACCTGCAACATAGCCATAGTCGCCAAAAGTTGCTGAAGCGAAAAGACACCTACTTGTGGTCATGCTTGGAGCAACAACCCAAGTGAAGGTAGGGATGTTGTAGCTCCAAATCCAAGGAACAATTCGCAGGGAGTCTGCATCCAAGTGGCAACCGACAACCATGAGTTTGTGGCCAGCTCCAAAACACTCCTTGTCCATGTTGAAAAATGTCTCATCAGCAGGCATGTCAGTGATTCGGAGCCAATGTCCGCGTATTGGATCAAACTTATGCCAATGTCTTGAGCCACTCAAGACCATAAACGGCCAATCCTCAGAGATTCCAAGCTCAATCCGTTTCGCTCGGAAACTCTTACTCCCCACCTCATCTCTCCAAGCCTTTGAAACCATGCGGCAACACCAATGCCAAGCTCGTGGAACCCGCGCAAGACATAGCTTTGCAATGTCATTTGGGAGGCCTGATATGAATTCTTTTCCGATCACAGCTTCATCACCACCACCACCACCGACAGCAGGTTCATTTGGCTCATGTAGCGCAAGAGGGTCTTCAGCCATGGAAAAACTGCCAGCCCCCAAAGCTTTTCTCCTTACCTCCCAACTGCAAGTGTAATCCCCAAGTCCCAAGTCTCTACTCCTCTCAATTGCTGTTTGCTTTGTGACCTATCTTCTCTTACTTACTTGCATTGACATGTCTTTGCTTGTGATGATGGTCCTCTCTTCCCAAACCCTATGAGTTTAAGCAAATCCAGAACTCAAAAACTCAGAACACAACTTGTTTACAAAATTGAGTCCAGAGAGTACACAACCGTTGCCTCAAATCCATGATGAAGGGGATCAATACCTTCTCTTCAGACATCTTCAGATGAGAAGTTGAGGAAAAATCAACAAAAACACACCCATCAAGGACATGACTCCCAAGTTGCAAACATAAACATGCATGGTATTAATTGAGCTCCTGGAAGTCATTCCCCTCATTCAAAAATTTCCGAACTGCTGGAGAATTGGTGGATCCTGCAAGTTGTTCTCTATATTAAGAAGGAGCTGCAAGAGAAAACCCTATTTTCCACCAACCTCAACCTATGAGCTCATGGCTCACAAGGGAGGTGTGCCAGATTTAATGAACTGAATATAAATTGGGAATATGAGAAATCATGATTCAGTCGGCAGTACATGGAGATTCAATTGCAAAGAGTATGTGTGGAAGAATTAGGGCAGAAGAATGATGTACTGACCTTGATGAACTGGCAAAATCTGGTGGAGGTGGCCGCAGCAGCTCTTTGGCCTCTGCTCACTGTTAGCCGGTTCAGGCTTCCCTCTCCATGATCAAGTGCTGGCTGACTGGCTACTCCAGAAAAGTGTCACCCACTTTTCCGCCTCTTGAATCTCGCAAACCACATCATGAGTTTGAAGTTGTTTCTCCTCCTCCTCCTTGCTGCAGCAACTTTGCTCCTCAACCCAAAACCCCCCCAAAAAAATAAAAAGCTAAAGCAACAACCTCATCATCCAGTTACTGGAAGAAGTTCAAAACTTTGATCCTTTGACTAACAACAGCAACAACTTCCCACCCACATGACCCAATCCCTTTCTCTACATCTCCTTCTTCTTCTTTCATTCCTTCTTCTGTATCTTCACCACCCCAACAAACCCAAAAAAAAAAAAAAAAACAAAAAACACCCCACAAACCCCAACACCCCCACCCCACCAAAAACCCAAAAAAACAACACCACCCCCACCCACAACAACCACACCCCCCCCCACAAAAAAACACACAACAAATCAAAAAAAA
>Ga0116230_10007745_pt1 | contig 10608 bp, 4 predicted proteins | sample S1TSphfallax_3_FD_88678 | JGI IMG/M metagenome (GOLD analysis project Ga0116230, IMG submission 88678) | Host-associated microbial communities from peat moss isolated from Minnesota, USA - S1T2_Fd - Sphagnum fallax MG | ecosystem: Host-associated > Plants > Peat moss > Unclassified | place: USA...
CACATGAAGCAGCTTGCCGCGAGATACTTCCAGTTCGTAGGTTCCGCGCAGTTCATTCAGATCGACGCTGCCTCTTCCATGACGCAGCGCCTCTGTCAGCAGCTCATGGTTCTTTGCGACCGTCTTACGCTCAAACAAGTGATCTTCGGCATGTTGGAGAGAAGAGGAGGATTGCAATATCTCGATACCGACCGTGTGCGAGCGTTCAAGAGTGTGCTCACGCAAATCAGCAAGCGATCTCCGTTCTTCAGGTGATATGCGTTCCACTTGCTGACGACGCACATCCGCTGTACTGATCTCATGCAGCTTGTCTGGCCGCGTATCCCGCACGAGCACCGCAACCTCGTTATCCGTTGGCTGCCGTCCTTGAGTTGCAACGAACTGCCGTATGGACTCGTCCCGTTGCTCACTTCGCTGCGAGTACCGTTCCATCACGTCCTTGGAGACACCCTTGATCTCGAATCCGTTGTCTACGCCCTTTGCATTCCTTTGGCTTTCGATCTCATAGCCAAGAGCACGGACTTCGCGGGCCAGGTCGTTGCGATAGACCTCTGTCAGATACGCTCGCCGCTCATAGATGCCAGACGCCTGTAGCGCCTTCCAACGACCCTCCGCACCGTCATAGCTGATGTTCGCGGCGACCGCATGAGTATGAAGCTGGGGATCGAGTTGTCGGCTGCTGTCGTGGGTGTAAGCCGCAATGATGAGGTTTCCCGTCTGACGATCATGATTCGCACCGTTCAACCGAACACGCGTGCCGGCATAGCGCTCTGTCTCCTGCAATGCCGCATTGACCGCGTGGCGGTGAGCTTCGAGCAGTCGCTGATCCCCACCCACCAGAGCTTGCACCGACACGGACTTCGGCGCTGATAGCGTGAAGTCATATAGCGACCGCGCCTTGCTCTCGACCTCACCATCCGTTCCGAGCCGGTCCGCGCTGTGGCGAGGACGCAAGAATTCACCCGTCTCAGGGTGAAGCCCCTCACGGATGGCCTCGAACTGCTCCTGCGATACCTTCCCCTGGAGACCAAGCAGTTCGGCACCCCGGCCATGCCATTCGCCCTGCACCGTGCGATGCTGGTCATAGTAATCGCTGTGCTCAAGATGCCGCTGCGCGTATCCCTTGCCGCCGGTCATGGCCCGAATCGTCAACATTCCATGACCGTAGAGCTGTTCGAGATTCGGATGCAAGAGAGCGTTATCAATAAAACGCTAGGGGTTATAACGCAGACTGATGAAAGAAAATGTCGCTTTTACTGGCTTTTTCACTTGCGGGCTAAAGCGACTACGCTAAGTGCAACATATGCAATGGGTTGCGATCCATTCATTTTAGGCATGACACCATCGAGATTAAGTATTGGACACAGCCGGGATTTCCCTCGAAACTTTTGAGAGAGGGATTCGGTACGCAATGGGCCCTCCCATCAGGGAGATTCGCAATGGAACTCGGAAAGAAGCCACCCACCAAGGCTTCCACATACATTCACCCGCACTTTGAGCCACTCATCGACACCGAAGAGGCAGCAGCGCTACTGCAAGTCCACCCGAAGACCCTCCAGCGCATGGCGCGAAGGGGCGATGTTCGAGGCTATCAACTCGGCAAGCTCTGGCGCTTTCGCGCCTCTGATCTTGTGCAGAGCTTGGCGGTAGAGCTTGCATCCTGACCGGGGTGCTTGTGTGCACCTGCAACGTTTGGAGCTTAGTATCTGCCTTTTAGCGTCACCCGTGTACAACACCGCTGTCTTGATATTGAGACTCCACCTCTAATATGCGGACTCGCTGAAGCAATCTTTCAATTTCGCCATTGCGGTTCTTGAACCAATCGGTCGACCAGATACGATGTATCTTCCATCCTTGATTTTCAAGGGTCATTTGACGGAGTCTGTCGCGATCCCGGGCGGATCTGCCTGAGTGATAGCTCTTTCCATCAAATTCGATTCCGAGCAAGAATGCGCCAGGCTTTTGCGGATGGCGAACCGCCAAGTCAATGAAGTACCCGCTCACGCCAATTTGGGGAACGACATCGTAGCCTTTCGACTTCAAGACTGATCCAATCGCGGCCTCGTGCTCGTTGGATGCCTCGGCACCCGGTGAAATCTCTGGCATTGCGGTGATTCCGTTCTTTGCGAAATTCAAATAGCCCTTGAGCGCCCTTACGCCCCATGGGGTATTAGCTTCCGCCCGGATCATATCCGGATCGAGCGAGCTGAAGACCACGGTACGCTTTTTTGCACGGGTAATGAGGACATTTAGCCTCCGTTGGCCAGATGACGTGTTCACTCCAGAGAAACGCTGGAAATGGTTCCCCTGAGAGTCAGGCCCGTATGTAACCGAGATGAAGATGACATCTCTCTCATCGCCCTGCACGTTCTCCAAATTCTTGATGAAGAAAGGCTCAGGTGACCCCTCTCTCTGCTCTATCCAGCCACGCGCATACGAGTCCTGCTTAAGCCTCATATCCAGCAACTCTTCTATCAGCTCTCTCTGCTCGAAGTTCATCGTCACCACCCCCAGAGAATCGGATGGGTGTCGCAGTATGTGTTCAAGAATCGCTTCAACCACCGTTTCGGCCTCAACAGGGTTCCTGCGATTGTCGTAAAGTCCCTTTGCACCTACATACTTAACGCCGAGGTCAGGATGTTCGTGGTATGCCGAGGGGAAAACAATAAGGTTGTCATCGTAGAACTCGCTATTGGAAAAGGCGATAAGACTGTGATGCTGCGAACGGTAGTGCCAACGCAGGCGCCGCACTGGCTGGTATCGACCCAATGCGATATCAAGAATGCTTTCGCCTTCGGACACTGACGACTTGTCTTCATCTTCTTCTGATTCATCATCCAGTGTTCGCTGAAAGAAGGATGTTGGCGGCAGTTGCTTCGGATCACCCACGACCACCAGTTGAGCCCCACGAACAATCGCTCCCAAAGCATCCTCGGGTCTGAGTTGCGATGCTTCATCCATCACAATCAGGTCAAAACCGAGACTTCCCGGCTCAAGAAACTGTGCAATGGACATCGGGCTCATCATGAAGCACGGCTTCAAACCCTGAACGGCACGACCTGCCCGCCGCATCAACTGCCGAATGGGAATATGAGCCCGTTGTTTACTGATTTCATGATTTATGAGGGCAAGGTCGGTCGTCTCTTTCACAACGGTCCCACGGACACCATGCGGAATTATGCGCTTACTTGCTCGATACGCGATATCACTGCGGTTCATCCTGATGATCGAACGATCCAATTCACTGAACTGGGCGCGTACCTCTTCATGGCTCACTCCAGTCAGTTGCCACAAATCGGGATTCTCGTGAAACAGTCGCTTGAGCAAGGAATCGCAAAAGAAGTAATCGAACGCACTCACGGCAAAACCAGCGTCAAGATTTCCGTCTTCGGAGAGTTCAACAAGATGTTCCAGGTTGAGTGCATGCAGGCGACGTGCCGATCTCTTCAGATCAACCCAGAGTGGCAGGAGGTGGTCTGAGCCTGAACATCGCTTAGTAGCGTCCACCGCCTCCATTAAGCTTCGTATCGATTCGCTAGTTGGAAAGGGCGCATTGGACCCTATTGCGTCGAAGATGTCTGACTGCGCAACCCCGATGTTGGCTTCGTTTTGACTGTACTCGTCCATCCACCGACGCAGCCAGAGTAATCGGGTAAGGCACTCCCTTGAGAACAGCCAAGTCTTAATCGTTGGAGGGAGTACGGCATCTGACAAGCTTTGGGCAAAGTCAAGAGTTTTCCCCAGTGATGAGATAGGCGTTGAGATACCTTGGAAGTGTTTTCCCAACACGATTTCGGCAGCAGCATCGTGGTCTGCAGCGTCCCGTAATTGACGAGCATCCTGAAGTTTCCCGAAGATCGACAGCAGGTCATTGCGCGAAGTCGAATCGGGCAGCTTCATTGGGATCATGTGCTTCAGAAGTCTATCCGCGCATTCAATAAGTGGGACGACACCGTTAAGGAAGCTGCTAATATCTGCATTCTCAGAATCAAGCGGACCGCCCAACATCTTGGATTGAATTGCAGTCAGCAGTTCCAATGCGTGAGGCATCTCTTCAAGCTGAGATGCCTGGTCGATGGACATATTGACGACCGCCTTCAGCCTAGTAGATGGAAGCGTCAGGAGTGCAGAACGTAACTGACTAGCGAATGGACGATGCACTGGCAGACTTGCGAAGACTTGGTCATGCCAATTTGCGACGGCAATGAGATCCGCCCATTCAGTTTTGACCCCGATAAAATCTTCACCGAGGCGTCGCTTGCACTCAGCATTTGCCGAAAACGCTTCCATCTTTCGCCGAATACCCGCGATGTAGCGCAGTGACATTGCCTGTTGCTTCCGACTCCTCTTCCCATCAGAGCGGCTGTGTGTCGCAAACAGTGACTTGGATTCCCGAAATGCCCTTTTCCACCTCGCATACCAAGGAGTTGTCTCCAGGATTATTGCCGACTGCTCTAGCTGTTCTATCGAAGCATGTCCGTCCAGGATGAGGTGCTCTGCCAGGGCGCCGGCCTCCGCGTTCAACGCGGCGCACTCGCGCTGCATTCCTTCCAGAAAATGCACCAACCCATCCTGTGCGAAGCGATCACCGCGAAGGTGGGCCAAGTGTAAGGGTGCGGTCGCTATGAGCGCACGACTAGCGATCAAATCACTCAATGCTTGAAAAGTAAAAGGTGCCTCGACGCCGAGCGCAAGAGCAAGATCCGAAGATGCTCGCTTGGTGCGGTCGAGGCACCTTTGCGCCTCCGAGAACTTGTCAATGAGTTCATGCAAGCTCCCTAACGAGTAGGTGCCGAGTCCAAAAGCTCCGAGAGTTGCATCGCAATCCGCATAGGCATCTTGCACGTCGGAATCGAGAAACTGATCTCCGCCCGGCAGAAAAGAGACAATCTGCTCGTACCGGACAATCGTGTCGAAGAGTCTACGAGCGCTGCCTCGCGGTCCCTGCCCTACAAGTGCAGGCAAAGTGTCCGTCAACAAATCGTCTGGCGGAGTCATAAGCATTCCGCCCCAGTTGCTGTGACTATTAGCAAGTGAACTCCAATCATCAGGTGCAGCTGAAAGTTCCTGCAGTAGGGACTGAACCAGTTCAAGCTTGCGACTTAACGCTGCATGTAATTGAGGTAATGCATTGAGGAGCTTTTGCTGCTGCACCTGGCTAAGGTCTGCATTTGGCAGCCATCCCCAGATATTTCCATTTCTCTGAAGCTGTCCGCCTGAATCCACGAAACGTTGCATGTGCGCGGCATGACTCGACACTGCGTCTCTACGCTCTTGGACTTCTCTGTATTCCCAATTCACTGCCTCCTGGAAGGCGATTGCTGTACTGGTAGAAGCGCCCATTGCCCAAGGCGAAGCGATAACAGAATCACGCTGCCAGATCAATTCAAATGGCGTGCGTCCAATGGCACCGAAAGGCGTATTGAGGAGCTTTACATATCTTGTCAGCTCAACCCGCTTAGCATCCAAGAGATCTTGTTTTTGTGAGAGCGTTGAAGGTGAATTGAACGTCGGAGTGGCCTGAATACGGGCTTCCAACGACTTCAATAAACCAACTTTGTTTGTTTTGTGACTATGCAGTTCAAGACAGAAGTCTCCCAGCCCATACTCATCCAATCGCCTCTTGACCACGTTCAGAGCGGCCATCTTTTCGGCGACAAATAGAACCCGTTTACCCTTGGCAATCGAGGCTGCTATCAAATTCGTAATCGTTTGTGACTTGCCAGTGCCAGGCGGTCCTTCGATAACTAGATTCATGCCTCTCGCAGCATCTATGAGAGCACTGTGTTGCGAGCTGTCGGCGTCACAGATCAGTGGAGGTACGTCCTTAGCCCTGTCAGCTTCTTCGTCGATGTCGAATTCAGTTGCAAAAGATAGTCCCTCTGAAGGGTTGCCGTTGAACAGATCAGCTAGGCGAGGATGTTGTAGCAGCTTTGTCTCTTTAGGCCAACGTTCGGCATCCAAATCTAGATACATCAGGAGCTTTCCAAAACTCAACAAGCCCAAGGAAATCTGGTTGCAAATTCGCCAATCACGCTTTTGCTTCAAAATCGGAACGAATCACTCAAAATATTCAGTCGGAGTTTCGTTCTCTTCAAGTGTTGGTATGTCAAGACCATAATCCCGTCGCATCTTTTCAACTAGCGAGAGATTCGTCGAAAGATCCTCTCCGGTGTATTGCAAACGTATCGACCGATCTGGTTCGCCTGCTTTAGGCATGATTAGCGACACAGGGACAACGACAAGCGGTGCGAGGCGAGTCTGCGTTGAGTCTTCCGATTCTCTCCACTCCAAGAATCCAAAGACCAGATGCAACAGATTCGCTCCGGATTCTTCGATAGCTGTTCGCGCGGCTGTGTCGATCTTGCGAATCAGACTTTCCAAATCCTCTTGGTATTGCAGAAGGGGGAGACACGCTCCTTGACCGGCTTCATCTGTCAGATCAAAGTCCGTCGACCAGCCAAGTTGCGCTGCAAAGTCCTTGGCGGAAGGCTTTTCTCCAAGATTGACAACCAATTCGCGTGAGGGCTCTGGAACAGGCACAAAAGGTAGCGTTTTGTCCGCAATCAGATTGTCAAAGATGGTTGCCACCTGAACATCAACAACCCGAAGTGATGACTTGGCATGTCGGTAGCTAATCAGTTTGTTGCGATTCGTGAGGTCAAGCAATCGACGGCGTATGTTCTCCAGCCCACGGCGAACCGCTTCCGTTTGAACGGACTCTTCCGTATTCGCGGCTTGGGCATGCTGGACTGGCGGCATCTTGAATTGGGCAGACAGTGATTAGTTTAGAGCCTAAAACATCTACCAACAAACCCAATTCCACCATGAAGGCACTGGTTTACCGTACATCCGGCAAAGGACATGGAAAACCCTCCTGGGAAGATCAGCCGCACCCGACGATTCAAGACGCAGAGGACGCAATCGTCAAGATCACGACGACCACAATCTGTGGCACCGACCTATATTCTCAGGGGCGACCTTCCCGATGTCGTCGATGGCCGCATACTCGGCCACGAAGGCATCGGCGTGATAGAGAAGATTGGCATCTCCTTCACTTCTTTCAAGGTCGAGGACAAGGTCATCATCTCCTGCGTCACCGCATGCATGAAATATGATTTTTTCAGATGTAAATAGTTCAGATGGAAAAGCTGTCGAGACTATTATGAAGTTAACCAACGGAGCTGGTTTCGATGTTGCGATTGAGGCGGTCGGCATTCCTGCCACATTCCACATCTGTCAGGGCATAGTCGGTGCGGGAGGACGTTTGGCAAACGTCGGCGTGCATGGAAAGCCTGTATCATTCCAACTACAAAAACTATGGGACCGTAACATTGCACTCACAACAAGCTTGGTCGATACCGCGACTCTGCCCATGCTCTTGAAGGTGGTGCTTTCAGGAAAAGTAATGCCTGCCAAACTCATTACCCACCGTTTCTCGCTGAATGACATCCTCAAGGCACATGAGACATTCGGAAATGTGGCCAGGAAACATGCTTTGAAGGTCATCCTGACCAATAACTGACCTGACAATAAGTCCTAATTTGCTCAGCATTTGAAAAAATACAGGCACGGCAAATAGTTAACACCAAATCACCTGAATCAATCGCCCGACAGAATGCTGTCGGGCTTTTTCTTGCAACGCTAAATACCTGACAATGCCATCTCTGCACCCAATATGTGACAATGTCTCATCTGGAGAACTAGTCTGATGAGCATGACTAAAAATGGCAGGTCTGTCTTGCTAGCTTGGAAAGCGAATGCAGCATTCATAATTTTGTCCCAGATATTGTATTCATGTGCAGCATCTGGTCAGACGCAGCCATTCACGCTTGAACAGGCACTCAGCGCTCCGTTTACCACGCACCTGGCCGCTGCCCCAGGCAAAAATCGCTTTGCCTGGGTGGCAAACATTGTAGGTCGTCGCAACATCTGGGTGGCCTCACCCTCGCCCAGTGGAAGTAGCTATAACTCCAGGCAGATAACCCATTATGCCGATGATGATGGCCAGGAGATTGATGTTCCACAATGGACGCCTGATGCGGACAACTTAATCTATGTTCGCGGCGATGCGGTCCAGGGCGATACCCATCCTGTCCCCAATCCGGCATGGTTTCCCAAGGGGGCGCAGCAAGAAATTTGGGAGATAAGCGCAGACGGTGGCCAGCCAAAGCTTTTGGCCGAGGGACATGAACCTGCTGTTTCACCTGACGGCAAACTTCTGGCCTACATATTGCGTGGCCAGGTCTGGATGCTGACGCTGGACAATACAGCAGCTAGCCGCCGCCAGCTCTTGCAAACACGCGGCACTGCAACAGGCTTGTCGTGGTCGCCCGATGGCAGCCGCATCGCATTCACCAGCAGCCGAAGTGACCATAGTTTTATCGCGGTCTATACAATCGCCACCAATGCAATCACATATCTTGACCCATCCACCGACTACGACCGCAGTCCCACCTGGTCGCCCGATTCATCACAGATTGTATTTCTTCGCGTCCTGCCGGACAGAGATTCTCTCTTCTTTGGGCCAGAGCGCACTGCCTTGCCGTGGTCAATACGCATAGCAGATGTCACCACCGGTAACGGACATGAAATATGGCACGCAGCAGAAGGCGCTGGCAGTGCCTATCGTGTAACGGGTACCCCACAGCAACTGTTCTGGACTGCTGGCAATCGTATTGTCTTTCCATGGGAGCGTGATGGCTGGTTGCATCTCTATACAGTGCCTGTGGCAGGCGGAGCAGCGACGTTACTCACCAAAGGAAATTTTGAAATCGAACATGTTTCGCTGAGCAATGACCGCAAGCTTTTGGTGTTCGATTCCAACCAGCATGATTTTGACCCATTCGACTTTGATCGGCGACATATATGGCATACAGTTTTTTCTGCCGATGGCATCAACACCACGATTAAAGCTGTCACCAGTGGCGACGGAATTGAAACCTGGCCTGTCATCGCCAGTGATGATTCAACTATCGCAGTGCTTCGCTCCGATACCCATCTCCCCATTCGTGCAGCTGTGATTAGCAGTGGCAAGCTTGTTGATCTTGCACCTCAAGCCATTCCCGCGGACTTTCCCAGTGCGAAATTTGTCACACCCCAGCAGGTAATCCTCACATCGGCCGATGGACTGGAGATTCATGGCCAGCTATTTCTGCCTGCCGGCATCAAACCCGGTGAGCGTCGGCCAGCCATGGTCTTCTTCCATGGGGGGTCCCAACGTCAAATGCTGCTGGGCTGGCATTACATGGAGTACTACTCCAATGCCTATGCAATGAACCAGTATTTGGTCGGCCTTGGTTATATCGTGCTCAGCGTGAACTACCGCAGTGGCATTGGCTATGGTCTGAACTTCCGCGAGGCATTGAACTACGGCGCGACTGGCGGCAGCGAATACAACGATGTTATGGGTGCCGGACTATATCTGAAAAACCGCTCTGATGTGGACGGAAAGCGTATTGGGGCATGGGGCGGTAGTTATGGCGGATACCTGACTGCGATGGCTTTATCGCGTTCCTCTGATCTGTTTGCAGCCGGAGTGGATATGCATGGTGTGCATGACTGGAACTTTGAGATACCAACTTTTGCACCTACGTATGACCCACGCACCCATCCAGACCAAGCGCGTATAGCTTACGAGTCATCGCCAATTTCCTCAGTCTCTACATGGCGTTCACCGGTGCTGCTGATTCACGGTGACGATGATCGAAATGTTCCCTTTGCACAAACAGAGGAGCTGGTGGATGCCTTGCGTCGTCAGAAGGTCTATTTCGAGGAGCTTATTTTCCCCGATGAAATTCATGACTTCCTCTTGCACCGCGACTGGCTCCGTGCCTATTCTGCAAGCGTAAACTTTCTTGATCGCAAGCTCGTCCACAAACCTGACACACCGAATCCCCCAACACCATAAACCCTTCAACCCAAATGGAGCAGAATAACTAGATGTCGATTTTAACTTCCAGCCGCCGCCGCTTTCTTGCCTCCACCCTTGCCACTGTAGCGGCATTGCCCCTTCGCAGATTGCTCGCGCAAGCAACTAAAGGTACAAAAACACCTCACCACCTGGCAATACCCTCTGCCGACCAACTGGCATGGCAGGACCTTGAAGTCGGCATGTTCGTCCATTTCGCGCCCAATACTTGGACCGACAAAGAAGGCGATGACCTTACAACTCCGCTCAGTGAGATCAATCCCGATATTGATACGGACAACTGGGCCGAATGCGCCGTCAACCTCGGCGCACGCTACATTGTTTTTGTGGCCAAGCACATCGGCGGCTTCTGCATGTGGCAAACTGAGACGACTCCCTACAGCATCGGGCATACACCGTGGAAGGGCGGACATGGTGATGTCCTACAAGACCTCTCGGTATCATGCAAAAAATATGGACTCAAACTAGGCGTCTATCTTTCGCCGCGGGATGAATACTTTGGCGCGGGTCTTAGCGGCGTCTGCAAAGACCCTAAGAAACAGGCCGCTTACAACGCAATGTATCGCGAACAACTCACCGAGGTCCTAACACGCTATGGACAAATGGTGGAGGTGTGGTTTGACGGCTCCAGCGTGGTGCCAACTTCTGACATCCTGCATAGGTATGCATCCCATGCC
>Ga0116230_10007748_pt1 | contig 10607 bp, 17 predicted proteins | sample S1TSphfallax_3_FD_88678 | JGI IMG/M metagenome (GOLD analysis project Ga0116230, IMG submission 88678) | Host-associated microbial communities from peat moss isolated from Minnesota, USA - S1T2_Fd - Sphagnum fallax MG | ecosystem: Host-associated > Plants > Peat moss > Unclassified | place...
AACGATAGTGTTGTATTTTGTACCTATTTATTTGTTGTCAGGGTTTCTCTTTTCTATTTTGTGATATCGGAATTTTTGAAAGTGTTTCCAAAAAAATTTAGCGAAATCAGTCGAATTTATACTACAAGAAGAATGTCCCAAATTGTGTTATGACAAAAGAAAAACAACAAAATTTCTCGAAGAAACTGATTGTTGTATCTAAGTACACCAAACTGAGAAATTTCCTAGTGTATTTGGAAGGAACATCCACCTAAATATCCGTCTTTAGGAACGAGCAGGGAATTACACCTACTCTTCCCCCTCCTATGGTCCATGACTGGGATTTACGTATGTTTTACATAAATTTGGGTTTATCATAAGCTTTGCTCGTGCTTTACGATGTGTAAAGCCCAAAGGTGGGGTTATCAAATGTTTTAGTTTTATCAAAATGGATGGGAGACTTAAGGGGATACTTACTCAATTTTAAGAATAATTTGGATATCGAGTTCACACTTAGGCCGACACCAGAGGCCACACTAGTTTGGGTTAAGGAGAAGGAGTTTTAGGCCTTGGCGGCCTTCGAATATTCCAATTCATGCTTTTGAAAGGGGGATGCCTTTTAGTTTTTAGGTCATCGTTTTGCGCCGCTTGCGAATGGCATTAGCGCGACTATTGCTTTGCTACTGAGTTGCTGTACCTGTTATTCTCGCTTGTGCGCTGTTTTCTCCGCCGCTTGTGCGTGTTTTTCTCTGCCTGCAGCGTTCGTCTTACTTGCTTCCGACGAGTTTTCGCAAGCGTACATACATGCAAGCGCGGTCCGTCGCAAGGTCGTTACGGTCGGCAGTCATGGCGCCTGCGGCCTCGCTGGCGGCTGCACGAAGCCTGACCGCGGCGCTTTCCTCCTCCGCCACTGCGCGTCCCTCGTCGGATAAGGTAGGCAGCGCTGGGGGCCGGTTTTTTAATTTTGTTGAGATTTCCTTCTTCATGCAGGCTCTGTGTTTTTGTGCGCGCTGGTGGGTCTTTGGATTGTCTTCAACACTGTTCTCATTGTTCTTTGGAGACGTGTGTTTAGAGTATTCGTTAAAAGGATTCTTCGCCCTCGTTCTGACTTATCGCGCATAAGTATTATTCTGAATTGCAGATGGAATTTGTTAGCAGCTGATCGTTTGCCTGTTCGCTGCCAATGGAACCTCTCGGTGTAAAGGTTCAATAGGTATCCGGGTGATATTGTTTTGTAAGGGTTGTTGTGTTTCGTTATTATTTTTCGAGTACTTAGTGTCATGTTCCTGAGATTTTGATGGGGCGATGAGTCGCTTTGTTTATATCAATTGGGAGAATTGGCTGGTTAGCTTCTTGATGCACTATTCATCAACTGCATGGCTATCAATCAGTGTTTATTGGCTCTGCCCTCCAGCGTACAGACATTGTGATGCACCTAGAAATGGGTCAAAGTTTGGTATCCCTACATTTTAGGGTCATGTGGAGTCCCCCATAGAAACATTTCTGGCATAATTGAAGAATCCACTTGGGCTTCACCATGCTAATAACCATGTCTTTCCAATTTAGTATGTTCAATATTTATCATCCTTATGGATGTCATTTAAAGGACGGAGCCATTATGGAACAAGCTGCTTGTTTTATAACAATCAAGCATGACAGGTTTTCTGAGAGTGTATAGCTGTGCTTCTGTGGTTGAAGGTCACACATATTCCTCTGATTTCCAGTTTAATGGCAATGCAATATTAGTCCTTGTAAATAGCAGGAGATTGACCTCTGCTCATTGTGAGGGGGTTGAAAAGTGATGATGGGTTTAAGAAGTTTGTGAAATTTAGTTTGTTCATGGTGGTTGACATTGTGGATTGTTTGATGAACGACCTTGTGAGCAGTGTGCAGGAGCTGTAGTGAAATCCAATGACAATCTTGTGGGGAGACAATCATCATTTTCACCAGCACCAAGTCAGAGCAACTCACTGAGATCAGTCAGAGCTATTTCAGGGAGGACATCAGGATTTGCTCAAAGACTTGTGAGCCATTCAAAGGGCAGTGTTATCAGAGTTAGATGTGAAGCTACAGCTACTGAGAAGGAAGCCCCGGTTGAGAAGTACGAGTATCAAGCTGAGGTACTTTCTGTGCTTTTAGTTTTCATTTCAAGTTGTAGACTTTGCATTGCATTGGATTCACTGATTTTAACTGTTCAGTAGACTACTATGAAGGTTTGGACTGAAAATACCTGGAAGATGGAGTTTTACCAGAGAGAACTGAAGGGAGGTGTGGTTGATGCCCAGGATGAGGTGCATCTGCTAATTTTTTTGCTCCCTTTTGAGTGGCACAGGTCAGTCGGCTGCTGGATCTTATTGTCCACAGCCTTTACAGCCATAAGGAAGTTTTTCTTCGGGAGCTTGTCAGGTACTTCATGTGTGCAAGCCTAGGGTCTCATGCATTCAAAACATTGTTTGAGGGCATGCTTAGTATGTCAAATACTAGGTTGTTCCTTTGATTCTGAGATTTAGATGTCTATTGTAATGTCACTGGAATATGATATGATAGTGCTTGAAAACTTCTTTCGTACTTGAAGGTTTTCCACATATATAGGTAGTTCAAGGAAGCTTCACAAACATTCCTAGAAGATATGGGTTAAGCGTGTTTTTCTGGTACTGTTGACAGGATTCTTTTCCTGTCTGTTACCTTTCCAACTTGTTTTATTGTGCTTTGTTGTGGGATCCTGCAGCAATGCAAGTGATGCCCTGGACAAGCTGCGATTTTTGAGTGTCACTGACCCAAGTCTGATGCACTTGAACCCCAACTTGGAAATTCGGATCAAGACTGACCCTGATGCAGGAACCATTACAATCATGTGAGCTCCTGAGATAAAGTTGTCTGTCTCAACTTTGTCCTTGCTTGCCTCACTCAATTTAGGGTCTGTTGGTGGTTTGAGAGCTATCAATTTGACATTTCTTATGATGTGAACTGTTGCAGCAGAAGGAAGTCCAAGCTGTTTTTGAGGGTTCTCTTTCTTCCTTGTGCATATGAAGTTTTATGTCATGATATTGACTGGTGTGGTGGTTTTGTTGACCAGAGATACTGGTATTGGCATGACACGCGAGGAACTTATTGAGAGTCTAGGCACCATTGCACAAAGTGGGACTGCAAAGTTCATGCAAGCTCTAAAGGTGAGTTTGGAGGAGACATCTCCAAACACCAGTACTGAATCTTCTTAATTTTGGGTTGATGTAGTTTAGGGGAATGGGATCATGAGATATCATTTAGAAGAGGGAATTATGTTTTGCATGTGCAGTTGGTATTGTAATTGCATCTGAAACAGAATAGAGACTTTGTTTTTATATAGGGTTGCATGGGTTTATCAAGTGCAGGACAGCAAGGAAAACAATGCTGCTGATAGCAACTTGATTGGCCAGTTTGGTGTTGGCTTTTACTCTGCCTTCCTGGTTGCTGACAAGGTATTTTCCTGAGTATAAGAACTGGTGCCTTCTGGTGCTTGGTTTGCAACTTGAACTTTTTTTGGATTTCCTTGCAGCTTCTGTCCAAGTCCATGGATAACTGGAAAATATTCTGCTTCCATGTCTTTTTTTATGGTCAATTTAGTTGAGTCTGTCTGTTGACAGTTTCTGGATTTTCTTGGACAGGTGACTGTGTCAACTAAGAGTGCAAAGTCAGATAAGCAGTATGTCTGGGAAGGAGAAGCTGACACAAGTGTATATACTATCTGTGAGGAGACAGATTCTGATAAGCTGCTTCCCCGTGGAACTGTCATCACTCTCCATCTTAAGGTATTCAGTGAACAAGTACATCAAGCAGAGTTTGAGTAGATGTGCATTTTGTTAGTAACATGCATTTGTGTAAGCCTCTACTATCACTTATCATTATTGTTCTGAAGGCAAGGATAGAGCTGGGGCATGTCAGCTGAAGCAAGAGTAAGAATACTGATATGTGATTCTAATAGTGATTGTATGGACCTAAAGAGGAAGACCAAAAATGTTGTAACCAATGCCTTGGTATTGCAGGCAGATGACAAATTTGAGTATGCAGAAGCTGGCAGAATACAGAACCTGGTTAAGAACTATTCACAGTTTATATCTTTCCCAATCTACACATGGCAGGAGAAGTCCCGAACAAAGGAGGTAAAGGTTTCCTCCCTCAGCTGACCTACCTCTGTGATGTGCTCTTCTCTCTCAAGCTTCTTGCATGGAATGCTACACATGGTATATAACTGTTGTTTGATTTGAAGTGCCAAGATACAGGCTTCAATTTTGGATTATTTTCTGCACTTTGGAAACTCATGGGATCATTTTTGCCGGACAGGTGGAGGAAGAAGCAGATGAAGTGAAAGAGGGAGCTGAAGAAGACAAAAAAGAGGCATGTATTGTGTTCTGTTATTTTCTGCTTTGTCAGCTTGATTTATTTATACTGTTCTTCTCATGCATGTGGGTACTATGCTGCATCACACAACTTGTCTGTCGATGCCTATGTTATGCATTTTCTGCAGTTTGACCTTAGCAGGTGGGTTGACATGCTAATGTGTTGGCTGCCAGTACAAGAAGAAGAAGTCAATTACGGAGAAGTACTGGGATTGGGAGCTCAGCAATGATACCAAACCTATTTGGGTATGTGCACTTTCAGTGAACTACTCACAAAGCAGACCTAGAATTGCAAGTAGTTCCACATGTTTGTGAACTCTGATTATGTGCTATTAAAGGGGAGCCAGATTATCAGCACTACAGCATGACACACCAGAATTCTCTTTGTTTGTTGACTGTGGTTCAGTTGGTGTTGGTTATGGTAGATGCGTAACCCAAAGGAGGTTACCAAGGAAGAATACAGTGCATTTTGCAAAAGTACATTCAAGGAGTTTATTGACCCTCAGGCATACACACACTTCACGACTGAGGTGAGACCTTGACATGTCATGTATGTTAGGAGAGGACAATCAATTTTCCCTACACATGATACTGTTTTGCCTGTGATCTAGGAATAGGGAGCTAAACATAATTCTCATCTGGTATTTGAGTTATTATAACCATGGTCTTGGAATCAGATTTAAGGAATCATCACAGATTTAGGCATTGAGCTTACATTATTTTCACATAGAAATTCTCTTGCGCTTCTTGATTCATACAAACTATTGAGGAGTAAGAGTGCAGTTGTTTTTCCAGGTCATCGTTAAAGATGTCTTTTTCCACTACAGATCCTGTGACCAGTCATTTATTCATAATATTTAAATTACATGAGACAAAAGACATCAAGACCAGGGAAATTTGCTGTGAGTTTTGATGGAACTAAATCACAAATATCTGTATGTAGGATCAAGTACCCTGCATAAAATATCTCTTAGGAGTTACTAAGAGGTGACTGGGCACTATATACAGGGAGAGATTGAGTTTAGGAGCCTGCTCTTTATTCCGGGCATGGCTCCCTTCAATACAGAAGATATGCTGGGTGCCAAGACAAAAAACATTCGCTTGTATGTCAAACGGGTTTTCATCTCTGATGAGTTTGATGGAGAGTTGGTAAGTTGAACATTCTCCTGTGATTTTTGTACATTTTCTCAAGGAGTATATTTGAGAGAATTTTGGTTCATTGCTGCAGGCTGCATTTCTCTTGGGGAGTGAGCTGATTGGAAGTTTTTCTCTGTGCAGTTCCCACGATATTTGGGATTTATTAAAGGAGTGGTGGACTCAAATGACCTTCCTTTGAATGTCTCCCGTGAGATTCTTCAGGAGAGCCGCATTGTAAGTTCAAAATTTGTAAAGCTGGTCCATGTTTGTACTGGATTTATCAGTATCTCCACAGATAGTGCTATTATAGGCATTCTCTGCTTTTGTGCTATAAGGTGATATTGGCTGCCTAACTGGAGTGCAGGTCCGCATAATGAAGAGGCGTCTTGTGCGGAAGACATTTGACATGATTGATGAAATTGCCAACCGGGAAAACAAAGAGGTGTGTATGCCTGATGTAGTGGTGTTTTTGTGCCAGTCACCTTATATGGGATGTGAATTCAAAGAAGAGAATAGATGATGCCATAAGAGTGCTCTTGGACTGTCTTACTGTCCAGGTCTTTACTCAAGGTTAAGACATTCTGGCTCTAGAAGATAATGGAAATGATATGGAATTTTTAGAGTTGAATACTGTCAATTATGGTTTTTTTCATCATTTCTGGTTTGTAATCCTAGGTAAAAATAGTGTCTAGATGCAGTAATGAGACAACTGTTTGTGGATTTGCTCTATGGACAGATAACCTTTTCTTTATGTGCACCAAACTGTTCTTGACAGTTGAATTTTCTGGGGTTTCTCCTGTTCTGTGCTCTTCTACAGGACTACAAAACATTTTGGACTAGCTTTGGGAAGAATCTGAAGTTAGGTTGTATTGAGGATTCTGGTAACCACAAGCGGTTGGCACCTCTGCTGAGATTCCACTCAAACAAGCATGAAGAAGATTTGATTTCTCTTGACCAGTATGTGGAAGGCATGAAGCCAGACCAGAAGGCCATATACTATCTGGCGGCAGACACCATCAAAAGTGCTAAAAGTGCACCTTTCCTTGAAGAGTTAGTGAAGAGGGACCTTGAGGTGGGCTGATGGCTGAAAGCTCCATGACCTTGCTGTTGCTGTTCCATGATGTGTCAAGTGGTATGAGAGAACACTGACTGTTTGGTCCTAAATCTGACTATCACCAATTTTAGATCAGGAGTATGCCGTTACTTGCACCACATGTCATGGATCGTATTTCTGAAGTCTCTTTTAATGGATAAATCTTTGCAACTAGATTGACATGTGAGTCCTGGGTTTTGGCAGGTTCTTTTTTTGGTTGAACCTGTTGATGAAGTAGCACTAACTAATCTGAAAGAATTCAAAGATAAGAAGTTTGTCGACATCAGCAGGGAAGATTTGGAACTTGGTAAGCTCTTGTCCTTCTTTTGGTCTAAAACAAGGGATCTTGTTATAACTACAAATGTGCTCTTCTTCACACCATTGAATTAAGCTTTTCTGACATTATTCATGGTCATGTTCTCTGGATTTCTTCTCTGGATTTCTTCTGCCTTCATAATAAATGCTTTTAGTTTAGGGTTCCAGTCATTTACAAAGTGATTTTAGTACATGTCATTACAACATTAGTGCAGCTAGCCAAGCCTTTCTTACAGGCAAAGAGAGGGAAGTTTCTTTATTATGTTAAAAATTTGAGTATTTGACACTAATGATATGGTAGTTGGTAACTACCAAGTTGTTGCTGAAGGGTACTGAACATGTCATTTTTGCTGTTGTTCAAATTGATCAAACCACGCCTCATTTGTGTTCTGTTTCCTAGGGTTGGGCCTATAATATTATAAGTTCTATTTTTGTCTTTTATCTTTGCTGATATGTTGTTATTATCTGATATCTCAATTCTATCCAGATTGACTTAACTGCATGGTTAGAAAAGTAAAGGGTGTGAGACTGATAATAGTTATTTGAGCTAAAAGCTGTAGTGTGTTGTGTATCAGAGGAGAGGACTGTCAAATGTGTGTACTCACAAGATACAGTTATGGCCATGTCTATTCCCTACTCTAACCCATTTACTATGCTTCAACAATATCAGGTGGAGCTGAGGATGAGGAGAAGGGAAAGGAGATGGAGAAAGAATACAAGGAACTGTGTGATTGGATGAAGAGAAATCTTGGTGATAAGGTGGCAAAAGTTCAAATTTCCAAGCGGATTAGTTCTTCACCCTGTGTGCTTGTCTCAGGAAAATTTGGGTGGTCAGCTAACATGGAAAGGTATGCAAGATTAATATACACATTAATTTGTGGAGCGAAGTTGAGAGTAACAAGCTTTGCAAGCAAGTTAACTTTAGTGTGAAAGGGGTGGTTGGAAATGGATCTGTCACCAAGCATCAGGAAAAGATTGGATGTATGGATGTGAATTGCTTACCATAGTGTGCAGTTGTCCTAAACTTGGGTATGTTGTGCATGTGCAGGATAATGAAGGCCCAAACTCTTGGGGATTCTTCCCATATGGATTTCATGCGTGGACAGCGAATACTTGAGATCAACCCCAACCATCCTATAGTTCAGGATTTAAATGTCAGTGTACTTCTGAGTAGTCTTTGTGCTTGAGTTTCTCATGGTGGGCTTTCAGCATTTGGGATCTAACTTGGTCAATTCTAACTCTGAGCTTGTCTGTCTCACAGCGTACAAGCAAGGTTGCTCCACAGAGCTCACAATCTCAGAAGATGTTGGATCTTCTATATGAAACTGCACTGTTGTCCAGTGGCTACACGGTGAGCTAGATTTTTGACATGCTTTGGCCAACTCTTTTTACTTCTCAGCTGACAACTTGTTGATGAAGTTTTCTGATAGCTGGAAGTGCAATGCCATTTTGTTGACATTGTAGCCCCATTGATCCCTGGCAGTGCCTATTTGGACATGTCTCCTTTCTTCTCTGTCCCCCGGCCAAGCTTGAAGAGGATCAGATTATACTCTTGTGTAATCTGATCCTAATCAACATTTGTGGCCATGTTACTGTTTGGTTTGTGGTTTGGGCTTCCAAGCAGGTTCTTTCTAATATGTGCTCTATTGTACATGATCCTAGAAAGAAGTTCACATTCTTCAAGGACTTTAATAACATTGTTTGGAATTTTCTTGCATGCAGCCTGAAAGCCCAGCTGAATTTGGGGCTAAGGTTTATGAGATGATGTCACTAGCCTTGGCTGGCAAGAGTGAAAGCACAGCCGGAGAACCGTCAACAAGCCAAGCTGAGGTTGTTGAGGCATCTGAAGTCATCACAGAAAATGATCCATGGAAAAGTTAGGGCATGGTAATTTACCAGGTTTGGCAGAGGATAGCAGTTTTGACCTGAAAAACAAGTTGAGGCAAGTTAGTCTAGTGAGTTATGTCTCATGTTTCTATTTTGGGCAAATACAGGCTTCATCATACTTTTGAAATAAGGTTTTGTTTTGTAGAGTGAGTCAGGCAGTTGAGTTCTGTGGGTAGTTGTGTGAGGAGACCTTAGAAATGCAACCAATAATTTTCTGTGATTTCTTTGAAGCCTGGGTTCATATGAACAGGTATGAAGGGTGTTTGGATAAAGAATGGTAATTGTTGGTATGGTATTGGTATGTGCTGTCCACTGATTTGGCAATTCTTGTAAGGCTCAATTAAGTGTCCGCAAGGCCCACCACCATCACTGGTATAAGGGGCCAGTGTCAGATATCTAAAGGGATTTTAGAGGGTGTCCTTTGATGAGAAAATGTGAAGAATCATCCATGTGGTAGGAAGCACACACCATTTGGAAATTAATTGCTATCTGATAATTAAGATAATACCTAACATCATATTTAGCAAAGAAGATTGACCCTTGCCTTACCCCATAAGAATGGGTTATAGTGTCGGATTGTGTCAGCTAGGTACATTTCAAGTCATTCTTCATTTAAATTTTGTGTGTTATATTAGAATGGTGTGAGTTGCAAACTTGTGCCTTCAAGAAGATAATTTACCAACTCAAACCATTATAATGCCCAGTGGTTGTGGATTGTTCTGAAATGTTTAATTTTGACATTGGCATTTACATTGTTGATCAACACAAAGTTTTCTTGAATGCTTCTCTAAAGCAAAGGTATAGGTTGTCTCTCCCTTTCTGTTCATTAGTCATTTGCAGCTTTCATGTAGTAGGTTTCAATAACTTTATTTGAGTTCTCACATTTCCATTTATTATTCATTTGCAGCTTTCATGGACAATGTTTCAATAACTTTATTTGCTTAGAGAGAGGCGAGGGGGTGGGGTGTGTTGGATTTTGTGAACTTTTGTAGTCCCTAATGTGTTCCATCAAGTTTGCAATGTGTTCCTTAGCCTTAGGTTCTACTCTTGTAACCTGTATAAGAAGCCCAAAAGGAGGAGACTATTTCATATCTATTTTGGGACTGTCTAATTTTCTGAAGCTTGATTATTTCTTTTTGTGATGAGGCCAATCAATAATGCCCATTACAAAAAGAGAAATTATCACTTTCAAGTGCTTCCAATAAAGATTTCGTCTTGTATACCTATCAATCTATATATGGTTATATAAAACAAGCGAATGTAGTCCAACAATACAGTATTTGGCTCTGTTGGGAATGAAATGATATTGAAGACAAATATGAAGACAAAATAGAAGTCAAATCTGCGTTCCAAAGGTGACTTTAGACGTTTTGATTTCACGTGTCACAAGTCTTCAAAGATAAATTATAACATAAAGTATAATTGATTTTGAATTAGAATTATGATTCTAGGGTTAACAGATTAGGATTCGAAATCCCAGGTGTGATTCAAGCACCGGTGTTAGGTTAAGACTTTAAGTCCTTCAGTGATCTGCCCCTATCACTAGGGAATTTGCTACATCACACAGGTCAATGGATGCAAAGCCTGTCCTTTGAGATCCATTGAGCAGGCGCAAAACACACACACGGGTTTGAACCAGCCGACGTTATGTGGTACTTGATGTGGTTGCCCTCTGAAAACTTTAGAGTGGTGGGCAGATGTCTTCAGAGCTTTCTGTCAGATTTGCAATCCCATCACACACACATACACATTCTCATGTTTACTTACTGCCGAGTGCAAATTCTTTGTGCTCGTCTGTATCCAGAAGTAAGCAATCCCTG
>Ga0116230_10007749_pt1 | contig 10605 bp, 5 predicted proteins | sample S1TSphfallax_3_FD_88678 | JGI IMG/M metagenome (GOLD analysis project Ga0116230, IMG submission 88678) | Host-associated microbial communities from peat moss isolated from Minnesota, USA - S1T2_Fd - Sphagnum fallax MG | ecosystem: Host-associated > Plants > Peat moss > Unclassified | place: USA...
ATCGCCTTCGTCGAACGGGAGTGCGGAAAACGGCGTGAACTCGTCGGATAACGCGCGGCCCGTCCGCACGCGCGTTGCCCCGTCGCCCACCGGCGACCCGCATGTCGGAACCGCTTACGTCGCGCTCGTCAACTACTGCTTCGCCAAAGCGCACGGCGGCCAGTTCTTGCTGCGCATCGAGGACACGGATCGCGCGCGGTCGACGCCGGAATCGGAACGTGCGATCCTCGATTCGTTGCACTGGCTGGGCCTCTCGTGGGATGAGGGCCCCGATATCGGCGGCCCGCACGGACCGTACCGGCAGAGCGAGCGCAGCGCGATCTACGCGAAGTACGCGCAGCAGCTGATCGACGACGGCCACGCGTTCAAATGCTATTGCACGCCCGAACGGCTCGCCGAGCTGCGCGAGATGCAGTCGGCGGCGAAAGTGCCGCCACGCTACGACGGGCTCTGCATCGCGCTCTCGCCCGCGCAGATCGCGGCGAACGATGCCGCCGGTACCCCGCATGTCGTGCGGATGAAGGTGCCGACCGAAGGCGTGTGCATCGTCAACGACTTGCGTCGCGGTCCGATCGAGTTCGAATGGAACAAGATCGACATGCAGGTGCTGGTCAAGAGCGACGGCATGCCGACCTACCATCTCGCGAACGTCGTCGACGATCACCTCATGGAGATCACGCACGTGATGCGTGGCGAAGAGTGGGTCTCATCGGCGCCCAAACACATTCTGCTCTACGAATACTTCGGCTGGCAGATGCCGGCGCTCATCCACCTGCCGCTCCTGCGCAACAACGACGCGAACAAAACGAAGCTCTCCAAGCGCAAGAACCCGACGAGCATTCTCTTCTACGACCGGATGGGCTATCTGCCCGAAGCGTTGCTCAACTTCTTGGGCTTGCTCGCCGGCATGACCGCACCGGACGGCATCGAGGAATTCGATCTCGCGCACATGATCGCGACGTTTACGCTCGAACACATCCCGATCGGCGGCCCGGTGTTCGATGTCGCAAAGCTCGACTGGCTCAACGGCAAATACGTGCACGCGCTCGGCCCCGCGGGCCTCTTGGAACGCACGCGCACCTGGGGCTTCGACCGCGCTCGGATCGATGCAATCGCTTCGCTCGCGTATGAGCGCGTCAGCCGCCTCTCCGATTTCGTCCCGCTCGTCGCGTTCTTTTTTGCGGGCCGCTTGCCGGTGACGCCGGAATTGTTCGACGGCAAGCTCGATCGTGAGAGCGTCCGCAAGGTACTGGCGCTTGCGATGTGGCGCTTCGACGCCGAGCCCGCTTTCGATAAGGCGACGGTCGAACGCGTGCTCAAAGCGATCGCCGGCGAGCAGGGCCTCAAGTTCAAAGACGTTGCGCGCACGTATTACGTCGCGATGACCGGTTCCCCGACGTCGGTGCCGCTCTTCGATGCGATGGCGCTGCTCGGCCGCGACATCTGCCGCGAACGCTTCCGCACGGCACTCGACGTGCTCGGCGCGCCGACCGCGAACGAGCAGAAGCGCTGGATGGAGCCGTCCCCGGACCAGGCGGCATGAGTACGCGCGCCATCGTCCTCGCCGCCGGGATGGGGACGCGGATGAAATCCGCGCTCCCGAAGGTGCTGCATTCCTTGTGCGGGCGGCCGATGCTGTGGTACACGCTGCGCGCGCTGCGCGATGCGGGCGTCGACGAGATCGCGATCGTCACGAACCCGCTGGTCGATACCGAGCTCGCTCCGCTCGCGCGGGAGTTCTCGGCGCGCACGGTCATCCAAGATCCGCAGCGCGGTACCGGTCACGCGGTCCAGGTCGCGCTTGCGGCGTTGACCCCATCAGCGGGGACGATCGTGATCGCCTACGGCGACATGCCGCTCGTGACCCCGGCGATCTTCGAGAACGTCCTTGCCGATGTGGATGCCGATGCGGGAACGGTGCTTGCGCTCGTGACCGCGCGCATGCCGCTGCCGTCGAGTTTCGGCCGAATCGTGCGCGGGCGTTCCGGCGTCGCCAAGATCGTCGAAGCGCGCGATTGCACGCCGGCCGAACTCGCGATCGACGAGATGAACGCGGGAATCTATGCCTTCGACGAGCCGAATTTGCGCGCCGTCATCGACAAACTCAGCGACAATAATGCCCAGCGCGAGCTCTATCTCACCGATACGGTGGAACTGCTGATCGACGCCGGACGCCGTGTCGTGCCCGTGGTCGCCGACGATTACCGCGCCGTCCTCGGTGTCAACGATCGTGTTGAACTCGCGAACGCGCGTGCGGTCCTCAACCGCGCGCTTTGCGAGGCGCACATGCAAGCCGGCGTGACGATCGTCGATCCCGCCACCACGTATCTCGAGCCGGACCTCGTCATCGGCCAAGATGTAACGATCCATCCGAACACCGCCCTCGGGGGCGCGACCTCGATCGCCACGGGTTCGGAGATTGGCCCGAACACGCGCCTCCATGGCGCAAGCGTCGGTGCGAACTGCGCGATCCGCGAGAGCGTCGTCGTCGATTCGCAGATCGGCGATCACGTCGGCGTCGGCCCGTTCGCGCACATCCGCGGCGGCAGCATCGTCGCGGACCACGTCCACATCGGCAACTTCGTCGAACTGAAGAAAACGGCGATGCACGCGCACGCTAAAGCCGGCCACCTCGCCTATCTCGGCGACGGCATCATCGGCGCGCGCACGAACATCGGCGCGGGCACGATCTTCTGCAACTACGACGGCAAAAACAAGAACACGACCACCATCGGCGCCGATGCCTTCATCGGCTCGAACTCTTCGCTCGTCGCGCCGATTACGATCGGCGATGGCGCACTCACCGGCGCCGGAACCGTGGCGATTCGGGACATTGCGCCGGGCGAACGCGTCGTCGGCAACCCGGGACGACCCCTCCCCAGAACGGCCCACGAAACCGTCCCCTAGCAGGCCTGCTAGACGGTCCACCCCTACGTCGTTATCGTCCGGCGATGAAATTCGATCAACTCGGAAATGCCGGATCCGCGCGTGATACAATGTACCACATGCGAACGACGATCCGCCGGCTCGGCAACTCTCAAGGCATCACCATCCCGAAGCGAGTCCTCGACGAGGCGGGTTTCGCGATCGATGTGCCGGTCGATCTGCTGGTCGATGGCGACGCGATCGTCATTCGGCGCGCATCCGCGGACCCGCGTCGAGGCTGGGCGGAAGCGGCAGCCACGATCGCGGACGACGCCGGCGATCGCGAATGGATGGAGGCCGACCTCGATTCGGAGTCGCGTGCGGAGCTCACGTGGTAGCGCGCAGCGAGATCTACTGGGTAGCGCTCGATCCCGTCGTCGGAAGCGAAATGAAAAAGACGCGGCCGTGTGTCGTGGTCTCGCCTGACGAACTCAACTCACGGCTTCGACATGTGATCGTCGCTCCGCTCACGAGTACGATTCGCGCGGTTCCCTTCCGTGTAACGAGTACCGTCAGCGGGCGCCGGGCGAGTATTGCGCTCGATCAGTTGCGCACCGTCGACACGTCGCGGCTATTGAAGCGCATCGGTAAGGTCGACGGTCGCACGATGAACGACGTGCTCGGCACGTTACAAGCAATGTTCTCGCTGTAATCATCCGGCTCTCGCCGGTTGCCGAGATCGATTAGCGGGTAGAAGAGCGGGGAAGCCAACCCGGGCTCGGCGTTCGTCGAGTAATCGCTTGCCGGGGTGCTTGCATCGGTAAAGGTGCTATTTTGGGGCTTTATCAAGCCGCGCGGCGCAATGGAGCCGTGCTCTTTGCTGCGGGCGTGATCGCCTTTATGGTCGCAGGAACGCTGCTTCCGGTCGGCCCGTTTCCGCGGCTCGCGATGCTCGGGCCGGTGGCGTATTCGATCGCGATCGTCGGGAATTTCGCGACGTTCTTCATCTTGCTCGCGATGATGCCGACCGCCGCGCGGCCGCGCTTGATGCTCGTGCTCGCCGTCGGATTTTGCGCCGATGCCGTCGTGCTGCTGGGTGTCGTGCTCGTGTTGCCGATGCTTCCGAACATTTTGCCGGTCGTTCCCTCGCCGCCGCAATTCGGTCCGTGGCTGTTTTTCTTCTGGCACGCGCTCGCCGCCGCCGGTGCACTAGCGTATTTCGTCGTCCGTCGCGCGGGAGATGACGCCCGGCGACCAACTACGCGCGTTCTGCTGCTGGCCGGCGTGGTTGCGGCAGGCGCCGTGTGCGCATGCGTCTGGGGGGCCCTGCGCATGGCGTCCGTGCCGATCGTCATCAACGGCTCCTATGTCGGCACGGCGCACCATTCGTACGTCGGTCCGGTCATCGCGGTTGCGCTGGGTAGCGTGGCACTGTGGGCGTATCGGGTGCGCGCGGCGACGGCGATCGAGCTCGGGTTTGCCCTCGGGCTGTTGTGTTTGTCCGTGGGCTTCGGCGACTACCTTCTCGGCCGTCCCCATTTCGGTACCGGGTATTTCTTCGGTCGCATTCTCGTCGCGGCAGGGTCACTCGTCGTCCTCAACGCGGCGATCCGAACGCTCATCGCTTCCCGCATCCAGTTGAGCGCGGCCGAATGGATGCTCGAATTTCTCGAGGCGGAAGCGGCGAAGCGCGCGGGACGCGTCCACGCGATCTGGGATATCGTCTCGCTCCGGGAGCCGTCCGAACCCGGCCGCGTCAACGCGATCTTGCAGATCGCGACGGCGGCGCTGCGACCCGGGAAGCCGATGCTCGGCGTGCTCTCGCATCAGGTGGGCCAGACGGCGGTTGTCGACGCGAGCGCATGGTCGCAATTCGAGGTGGATGCGCACGAGCGGATCGCGCGCACGATCTATCCCGGCGCGTCGCTGCCGATCGAGCACGTGCTGGCAAGCCGGCTGGACGGGGACGGACGTTCGAACGGATGGGACAACCTGGACGCCCCGGGAGCGCCGAGGTCGTACCCGGAGGCCGAATTCAAGAGCTTCATCGGTGCGCGCTTCGAGATTGCCGGGCAGCGGAGCTTCCTCGGTTTTGTATCGGTCGCCGACATGACGGACGAACCGTTCGGCGAGGACGATCGCGCGTACGTCGAGGTGGTCGCGTCCTTGTTCGCCGCGCGTGTCGAGCAACAACAACAGGTCGACCGGATCACGTTCCAGATCGAGCACGACGAACTCACCGGGCTGGAGAACCGCAACCAGTTCCGGACGGCGGTGCGCGTGGCGATCGGTGACCGCGCGCCGTTCACGATTGCGTTTATCAATCTCGACGGCTTTCGCAGCGTCAACGAACGGTATGGCAACGAGGCCGGCGACGCCGTGCTCGTCGAGGTCGCGGCTCGCCTGCGCCGGGTCGCCGGGGGTGACCTCATCGCGCGTTTGAGCTCCGATGAATTCGCGATCATGATCTCCGACGAGTTGACGCCGGAACTCGCCGCCGTACGATTGCAGCGCTACACCGATCTGTTCCGCACGCCGTTTCTGGCGAGTTCCGACGCGGGAGGCCACGCGGTTGCGCTCGGTGCATCGATCGGCGCCGCGCGCTTCCCCGCCGACGGAGACTCATCCGAAGCGGTGTACCGGCGGTGCGGATTTGCGCTGGACGCGGCGAAGACGAGCGGGGGCGCCAGCACCCGCCTCTTCGCAAAACCCATGGAGGCGTTGCTCGAAACGATGCGCCTGCGGGTGGTCGAACTCCGCGACGCGATCGCAAACGACCAACTCGCGATGGTGTATCAGCCGACGCTTTCGCTCGCGACGCGGTGCATCAGCGGGGCGGAGGCACTCGTTCGCTGGAACCGTCCCGGGCGAGAGCCGATCGGTCCGGCGCAGTTCGTCGACTTCGCCGGGCGCAACGGGTTGATCGCCGCACTCACGCGGTGGGTCTTCGCGCGCGTGTCGAACGATATCGTGCGCACGCCGGCGCTGCCGGACGGATTCCGCATCTATATCAATTTGGCCGCGCCGATGCTCGAAGACCACGCATTCGTCGCGACCGTCAAAACGGCGCTTGCCGAGCAACCCGCTCTGGCGCACCATCTCGGCTTTGAGGTGACCGAATCGGCGGCGATGGAGAAGGTCGAACGCTCGGTGAACACCATCGCCCTTTTTCGGCGCTTGGGCCTGCACGTCGCGATCGATGATTTCGGAACCGGCCATTCGTCGCTCGCCTATCTCAACGAACTCACGGTCGATCTGGTGAAGATCGATCGCTCGTTCGTTGCCGGTCTCCCGCTGAGCGAAGGTGACGGCCGAGTCGTCGAGATGCTGCTGCAAGTCATCGATCGCTTCGGTTTTACGGCGCTCGCCGAGGGGATCGAAACGGAAGCGCAAGCCGCGTGGCTGCTCGAGCACGGCTGCCGGTTCGGTCAGGGATTTCTCTTCGCCAAGCCGCGTTCGTTCGACGAACTGCTCGAACGAATCGGCCTGCGCCATGCGCGTGCACCGTCCGAGTTGGCGCGATGAGCGCCGTGGTGCACGACGAGCCGGGCGAGCGAATCCGTTTCGACCTGATCGCGGCGACCTTCGTCGGGATCGCGCTTGCCGGGTGCCTGGTGCCGGCGGTGGCGATGCCACGGTTGGCCGTGTTCGGGCCGATCTTTTATGCCATCGCGATCCTTGCCAACCTCGCGACGGCGCTCGTGCTGCTGACCGGAGGCCGAGCGGAGCGAACGCGGCGCTCGACGCTGTTTCTCGGCTTCGCGTTCGCCGCGAGCGGACTCAGCTTGTTGACGGTCGTGCTCTTTCTTCCGTTGCTGCCGAACAGTCCGGCGATCCTGAGCGCCACCCCGTATCTTGGTTCGTGGCTTTTCGTCGCTTGGCACATCAGCCTCGCCACCGGCGGGCTAGCCTATGTCGTCGTGCGGCGCTTTGACGGCGTCTTGACGGCGGACCGGCGTTTCGGTCTCTCGATCGTTGCCGGCATGGCCCTGTTCGCCGGGTTTCTCGCGCTCCCGATCGCCGCCTTCGCCGGTCGTTTCCCGTTGCTGGAGGGTGGGCCGTCGACGTCCGGTCTCGCTCGTTCGCTCGTCGGACCCGCGGTTAGCGTCTTGCTCGGGCTCGTGACGCTGGCGCTGTACCGGCTTCGCGAACCGAGCTCGCTCGATCGCGCGTTAGCATTTTCGTTTCTCTCGTTGACGCTCGCCTTCATGTTGTTCCTGGTCAGCGGTAACCGCTATACCGTGGACTATTTTCTCGGGCGCGGCTTCGTTGCGGCGGGAACGCTCGTCTTGCTGGTGACCGTGATGCGGGCGCTGATCGCGTCGCGCGCACACCTTGGCGTGGTCGAGTGGAAACTCGATCAAGTCGAAAGCGAGTCCGCGAAGCGCGCCGGACGCATCCGCGCCGTTTGGGGCATGTCATCGGTCGCGCAAGCATCGGAGACGCAACGCATCGACGCGATCCTGTCGATCGCGACCGCCGCGATGCGGCCGGGCAAACCGATGTTGGGCGTGCTCACGCATCAGGCCGGTGTGAAGATCGTCGTCGATGCGATCGCCTCGAGCCGGTTGGGAACCGGTGCGGACGCGGAAGCGATCGCGAGCGTCTTCTATCCGGGGGCCGTCTACCCGGTCGAGCAAACGATGGCGAATCAACTCCGCGAGCGCGGCCGGGCGATCAGCTGGGACGACATCGGCGCGCTGCAACGGCCGAATACCGTGTACGCAGAGCACGGGCTACAGAGCTTCATCGGAGCACCGCTCGCATGCTCGGGGAATCGCTTCGTCGCCTTCGTTTCGCCGGCGACGATGACGGGCGAGCCCTTCGTCGAGGACGATCTTGCCTACGTCGACGTGATCGCCGCGTTTTTTGCCGCGCGCTTCAATCAACAGCAGCAAAGCGAGCGCATCACCTTTCAGATCGAGCACGACGCGCTCACCGGCCTCGACAATCGTGCGATGTTTCTTGCCGCGGCGAGCGAGCCGCTGAGCAGCGGCGCGCCGTTCACGATCGCGTTGGTCGATCTCGACGGGTTTCGTCATATCAACGACCGCTACGGTCACCAAGTCGGTGACGACCTGCTCGTCGAGGTTGCGATCGGCCTGCGACGGGTCGCGAACGATGACGTCATCGCGCGGATGGGCTCCGATGAGTTCGCGGTGTTGATCCCCGGTGCCGCCTCACGGGACGTATCCGTTGCGAGCTTGCAGCGGTATGCCGATCTGTTCGCGGCGCCGTTTTCGACCGGGGATCGCGCGGGGACGGCGGTCGGTGCATCGATCGGGGCGGCCCGGTTCCCAACCGATGGAACGACGCTTGAAGAGCTTCTGCATCGCGCCGCCCTTGCGCTCGACGTCGCAAAGGAGCGGGGCGGATCGGTCACGATGCTCTTCGAGCAATCGATGGAGGCGATGATCGAAGCGACCCGGCTTCGCGTGCTCGAATTCAGCGCGGCGATCGCGAGCGATCAGTTCGCGATGGTCTATCAGCCGACGTTTACGTTGGCGACGCGAGCGATTACCGGCGCCGAGGCGCTCGTCCGTTGGAACCATCCCGCGCGCGGGATCATCGGCCCCGATGCGTTCATTCCGTTTGCCGAACGCACGGGTTTGATCGCCGCGCTCACGATGTGGGTCTTCGCGCGGGTATCGCGCGACATCGCGAGCGCACCGGATCTGCCCGCCGGTTTTCGGATAGCCTTCAACGTCGCCGCACCGATGCTCGACGACGCCCCGTTCATCGCCGCGGTCAACGCCGGACTGACGAGGGACGCCGGACTTGCAGCGCATCTCGGCGTCGAGGTGACCGAGTCCGCGGCGATGCAGAATTTCGATCGCTCGATGAGCACGATCGCGCTCTTTCGACGTTGGGGACTGCCGGTCGCGATCGACGATTTCGGCACGGGCCACGCGTCGTTCACGCATCTCAAGCAACTCACGGTCGACCTGGTGAAGATCGATAAATCGTTCGTGACGGGTCTGCCGGACGACGCGCGCGGCGCTCAGGTCGCCGAGATGTTGTTGCGCATCATCGACCGTTTCGGGTTTGCGACCATCGCCGAAGGGATCGAGAACGAAGCGCAAGCCGATTGGCTGCTCGCGCACGGCTGCCGCTTCGGCCAAGGCTATCTCGTCGCAAAGCCTGGCTCGTTTGCCGAGCTGTTGGCTCGAATCGGCGCGAGCGCTCGCGGCATCGCGGCGGTGAAATCGCTGCCATAAAAGCAACCCACCGCCATCCCGCGCGGTGGGTACGCATGGTCGATTGCTGGGTAGAACGACGCATTGGACCTTCGATCGAGCTTCGCATTGCGGGCAGCATCGATCGGGTGTCCGCGAGCGAGACTGGTGTTTTTTGGGACTGGGGCGACTAGCAAAAAAACCGTACTATGTGATCGTCGGAGCGGTCGTCTTGATCGCGGCTATTGGATCGCTGCTGCCGAGTACCCCGTTGCCGCGGTATTCGATCCTCACACCGCTGAGCTATTCGATCGCGGTGCTCGGCGATCTCGCGACGGCGCTTATTCTCTTGGCCGTGAACCGCGCCGAGCCGGCCCGCCGTTCGACCGTGATTCTCGCCCTCGGCTTTCTGATGAACGCCACGATTCTGCTCGTCGACGTCGTCTATCTGCCGCTTCCCTACGGCCCGCCGATCCTGTCCGGGCCGCCGGATTTCGGTTTCTGGGTCTTCGTGTTCTGGCACGTCATGGTTGCGCTCGGCGCACTCGCCTACGTCGCCGTGCGGGGCGACGGCCGTCCCGTACTCGCGACGCGCCGATTCACGATCGTTGCGACGGCGCTCTGCGCGACGCTCGTCGGCGCATGTTTCCTGGCGGCCGAGGTGGCCGGCCATTCTACGCTCGTGCCGGTCTGGAATGCGCCGATCGCCGGAATCAACGGGTCGCGAATCGGGCCGGCGATCGTTCTGCTCCTTGCGATCGCGACGTTGCTTGTCTATCGCCTGCGGAAGGCAACCTCGATCGAGCGCGCGCTCGCGTTGACGCTCTTGAGCATGTCGCTTGGGTTCGGGCTATTCTTGCTCGTCGGTACGCGATTCAGTCCGGCGTACTACATCGGGCGCTTGTTCGTTGCGGTCAGCTCGCTCCTCGTCCTGACGACATCGGTTCGGTCGTTGATCGCGTCGCGCTTGCAACTGCACGAGATGGAATCCACGCTCGATGTCATTCGAGATGAATCGGCGAAGCGCGCGGGCCGCTTCCGGGCCGTCTGGGAGATCGTCTCGCTCGCCGCCGTGGCCAGGACCGACATCCGCAAGGCCGTCTTGCGCATCGCGACCGCCGCCCTGCGGCCGGGGACGCCGATCCTCGGCATGCTCTCGCATCAAGTCGACGATGAGATCGTCGTCGATGCGACCGCATGGAGCGGCTACGCCGGCGAACTCGACCGGCTCATGAAGCTGGTCTACCCGGGGGCGACGTTCGCGCTGGAGCACACGCTGGTGAGCAAGCTGCGTGACCTCGGGCAGTCGACGGCCTGGAACGATGTGGCTGCGGATCCCGATCCTGAAGTGCGCTCCACGGCCCAGGGCTTCGCCAGCTTCATCGGGGCCCCGATAAAGATCGCCGGTCTCGTTCATTTTCTTTCGTTCACCTCGCCGCTCCCGATGCTCGACGAACCGTACGCGGAGGATGACATCGCCTATGTCGATATGGTCGCGGCATTCTTCGCCACCCGGCTCAAACAAGAGCAGCAAGTCGAGCGGATCAAATTTCAGATCGAGCAC
>Ga0116230_10007751_pt1 | contig 10604 bp, 6 predicted proteins | sample S1TSphfallax_3_FD_88678 | JGI IMG/M metagenome (GOLD analysis project Ga0116230, IMG submission 88678) | Host-associated microbial communities from peat moss isolated from Minnesota, USA - S1T2_Fd - Sphagnum fallax MG | ecosystem: Host-associated > Plants > Peat moss > Unclassified | place: USA...
CCCCTCGTGGACCGCGTAGGGTCCCCGCCGGATCGTGCGGACGATCAACCCCATTTCGATCACCGCCATCGTGCCGTAGAGGAGGGTGAAGCCGACGATCGTCACCACCAATACGCTGCGGCTGAGGCTGGAGGCGGCAAGGCCGGTGGGCAGAACTCCGTCGATGGCCCAGGGCTGGCGGCCAAGCTCCGCGATGACCCAGCCGAGTTCGGTTGAAATCCAGGGCAGTGGGATCGCCAGGGCCGCGATCCACAGGAACCAGCGCTTGTTGAACTGTCCACGGCTGCTGAGGATGAAGGCGGTGGCGAAGAGCGCGATGAAGAAGAAGCCAAGACCGGCCATGATGCGGAACGCCCAGAACATGACCGGGACGTTCGGCACCGTGCTCCAGGCTGCGGCCGAGATCTGTTGCGGTGTCGCCTGCGTCGGGTCGGCCATGTCCCGCTTCAGCAGCAGGGCGTAGCCCAGGTCCCGCCCGTGGACGGCGAAGACCGCCCGGGCTGCGGCGTCATCCGGATTTTGCTTGAGCGTCTGCACCGCCTTGTAGGCCAGCAGCCCGGACGAAATCCGTGTCTGCGCATCGAGCACGAGTTCGGACATGCCGGCGACGGTCTTGTCCAGGCTGCGGGTCGCGATGAGGCCGAGCACCCAGGGGATCTTCACCGCATACTCGGTCTTGTGCGTGGTGAGGTTCGGCAAGCCGATCAGGGTGATGCCGGAGGGCGCGGGCTCGGTGTGCCAGGCGGCCTCGATGGCGGCCAGTTTCATCTTCTGGTTGTCGGTGAGGGTATAGCCGCTTTCATCGCCGAGGACGACGACCGAGAGCGAGGCCGCGAGACCGAATGCCGAGGCGACGATCATCGAGCGGCGGGCGAAGCCGACCCATTTGCCTTGCAGCAGATAGATCGCCGAGACGCCGAGCACGAGCGTGGAGGCGATGACATAGCCGGCGCTGACGGTGTGGACGAATTTGGCCTGCGCGATGGGGTTGAACAGCACCGCGCTGAAATCGGTCACCTCCATGCGCATCGTCTCGGGGTTGAAGGCGGCGCCGACGGGGTTCTGCATCCAGCCGTTGGCGATGAGAATCCATAGCGCCGAGAGGTTGGTGCCAAGCGCCACCATGAAGGTGACGCCGAGATGGCCGAGCTTGGAGAGTCGCCCCCAGCCGAAGAACATCAGCCCGACGAAGGTCGCCTCCAGGAAGAAGGCCATGAGCCCTTCGATGGCGAGCGGCGCGCCGAAGACATCGCCGGCGTAATGAGAGAAATACGACCAGTTGGTGCCGAATTCGAACTCCATGGTGAGGCCGGTCGCGACGCCCAGCACGAAGTTGATGCCGAAAATCATGCCCCAGAAGCGGGTGATGCTGCGCCAGATCGGTCGCCCGGTCATCACATAGATGCTCTCCATGATGACGAGCATGAACGACATGCCGAGGGTGAGCGGTACGAACAAGAAATGATAAAGCGCGGTCAATGCGAACTGTAGCCGCGACAAGTCGACGACGCCGTGATCCATGCTCGTGCTCCGATGCTGCTTGTTGGCGCGATCGCTCAACTGGCCGAGTGTTGCTTGGCCCTAAGCTCACTGGCCGCATGGGTCCTTGATCTGAATCAATGGGAGCGTCCTCGGGCCATGCGATGAAGCGGCATGGCAGATGCCTTGTCCTCCGAGCGCCTGTTGAAGCGGCAGCGGCGTAGCTGGCTCGGCGCGGTCGCCTGCGAGGGCGGGTGGCGGAACCGCGCCGCGGGCGCGGTCGTGACGCTGGACAGCTTCGGCGCCATCGGCTTTGCGGCGGCCCTCGGTTTCGGGCTCGCCGCCCTTCCCGGCGGCATCGCGGCTGCGGCCCCTTGGCTCGCCCTTGGCCTGCTGAGTGCCATGGCGCGCGGCGGCTGCGGCTTGCTCGCCGCCCGCTTGGGTGCCGGTGCGGCGCGCACCGCGAAGTCCCGTCTGCGGGACCGCATCACGCGCACGACCCTGGCGCTGCCGGCCGGCACGCGGCCGGCAACGGGCGCGCTGATGACGGCCGCCATCGACCGCGTGGAAACGCTGGACGGTTATGTCGCGCGCTTCCTGCCGGCGCGCGCGGGTGTGGCGGGCACCTTTCTCGTGCTGCTGGCGGCCCTGATCGTGAGCCCCATCGCCGCCGCGATCCTCGCCCTCACGATGGTGCCCTTCCTTGCGCTCATGATCCTGGCCGGTGGGGCCGCCGCCGACGAGGCGCGGGCGCAGTTCCTCGCCATGATGCGGCTCGGCGCGCTGTTCGCCGACCGCATCCGTATGCTTCCGCTGGTGCTGGCCTTCCAGGCGGAGGCGCGGGAGACGGCGCTGCTGGCGACCGCCGCCGACGAATTGCGCCGGCGCACCATGAGCGTGCTGAGGATCGCCTTCATCAGTTCGGCGGGGCTGGAATTCTTCGCCGCCCTCTCGGTGGCGCTGGTCGCGGTCTATGCGGGCTTCAACCTGCTGGGGCTGCTGCCGGGCTTCATCACCCCGTTTCACTTCGGCCATCTCAGCCTTGCGCGCGCGGTCTTCGTGCTGGCGCTCGCCCCGGAGTTCTACGCCCCGATGCGGCGCCTTGCCGCCGCCTATCACGACCGGCAGGCGGCGGAGACGGTCGCCGACGGGCTGATGGTGCTGGAACAGGCGACGCCTGCGCCGCAGCCGGTGGCGGCAGCGCTGCAGAGGCCTCCCCATATCCGTTTCGACGAGGTGACGGTGAGGTATCCCGGCGAGGAGCGCGCGGCCCTTTCGGGTCTGACGCTTGATGTGGGCCCAGGCGAGGTCGTGGCGCTGCTCGGCCCCAGCGGGGTGGGGAAAACGACGGTGCTCAACCTGCTGCTGGGTCTGACGCAGCCGTCCGAGGGGCGCGTGACCGTCAACGGCACGCCGCTCGGGGAGTTCGGCGGCCTCGCCGCCTCGGTCGCCTGGATGGGGCAGGCGCCCCTTCTGATGGCCGGAACGATCGCCGAGGCCATCGCACTCGCCCGCCCGGACGCGACGCGCGACGAGATCCTGGCTGCGGCGACGGAGGCCGGCCTGCTGCCGATGCTCGCGGGGCGACCGCTGGGCATCGACACGAGGCTGGACGAACGCGGCAGCGGGTTGTCGGGCGGCGAGCGTCAACGGATCGCGCTGGCCCGCATGCTGCTCAAGCCGGCGACCCTACTTCTCCTGGATGAGCCGACAGCGCATCTCGACGAGGCGGCGGAGGCCAGTCTGATGCGGATGATCGGTCGCCGGATCCAGGGACGAACGACGTTGATCGCCACTCATTCGGCGCCGCTGGCCTCATTGGCCGATCGTATCATCCGGCTGAAGGCAAGGTCGTGACGCGCCTTCAGGCCCTCATGGCGATGGAGCGGAAGCGCCATTGGAAGCCGCTGGTGCTCGCCTGTCTGGCGGCGGCGGCCGTCACCGCTTCCTCGGTTCTGCTGCTCGGCCTCTCGGGCTGGTTCATCACGGCGGCAGCGCTCGCCGGCTTGGCGGGACCGGTCGCGGCCAATGCCTTCAACTACATGCTGCCGGCCGTCGGCATCCGGCTGTTCGCGATCATGCGAACGGGCGGCCGCTATGCCGAGCGGGTGTTCGGGCATGATGTCGCCTTGCGCGCCCTGGCGGACCTGCGCCCCGCGCTGTTCGCGGCTATTCTGGCGGGGCCGGTGCGGCGCGCGCTGGGCCTGACGGTCGGCGATGCCTCGACGCGCATGGTGCAGGATGTGGATGCCGTGGAGGCTCGCTTCGTGCGGCTCTCCGCCCCCTGGGGAGCGACTGCGGCGGCCCTTGGCGGAGTCGCGCTGCTGCTGCCGGCGGGGCTCGCGCCCGCCGCTGCGACGGCCGTCATTTTCTCGGCCACGCTGCTGGCCGGGCGGAAACTGTCCGGCCGCGCCATCGCAGACGGGCGTGCCGTGCAGCGCGCCAATGCCGGCCTGAAGGAGCGCTATGCGAGCCTGGTCGAAGCCTCCGCCGAGCTGCGCGCCTATGGGCTGGATGGCTGGGCCGCCGAGCGGATCGCGGCCGACGGCCAAGCTCTTCTGGACGCGCAGGCGCGGGTCACGGCCTGGGGCGGCTGGTTCGCGTTGCTGCAGGCAGCGGCACCCGCGCTGGCGGCGATGGCTGCGCTCGGGCTCAGCCTGCACGACCGGCTGCCCGTCGCCGCCATGGCCGCCCTCGGCGCCGCGATGGCGGTGGAAGGCAGCGGCGCTCTGCTACGCAGCTTCGAGGTTCGCGGCAGCCTCGCCGAGTCGGAGGCGCGGCTCGACGCCATCCTGCAGGCCCCGAGCCTGACGCCCGGGGGTGGGATCGGCACCGCCCGCGCGCTTCGGGACCGCCCGGGCATCGTGCTCGCGCGGCCTTCCGCGAACCTGGCACCAGGTGAGGTCATCGGCATCACCGGACCCTCCGGCAGTGGCAAAACCACCATCCTCGAGCGCCTGATGGGGCTGCAGGAAACGCAGACGGGGCAGATCGCGCTTGATGGCGCCGACATCACGACGATCGATCCGGCAAGCCTCCGCCGGTGCTTCGCCTATGCGCCGCAACAGGCGGCGATGCTCGCGGGGACCGTTCGGGAAAACCTCATGATCGCCTGCGCTCCGGACACCGCTGAGGCAACCCTCTGGGCCGCCCTGCACGACGCCGCGCTGGATGAGCGCGTCCGCGCCCTGCCCTCCGGCATCGACAGCTGGATCGGGGAGAACGGCGCGGTTCTCTCAGGCGGCGAGAGGCGGCGGCTCGGCCTGGCCCGCGCCTATCTCCGCCCGGCGCCATGGCTGCTGCTGGATGAGCCGACGGCGGGTCTCGATGCCGGAACGGAGGCGACCGTCGTCGCCCGGCTTCAGGCACGGCTGGCGCGGACGGCGCAAGGCGCGCTGATCGTCTCCCACCACGAGGCACCGCTTGCCATCTGCGCAACCACGCTCCATGTGGGAGAGCGCGCGGCGCCGGCCCCGCTGGCGCTCAAGCCGGTGCGGGTCGTGGCCTGACGCAGTCCGACCGCAAGCGCTTCTTTTTTCTCTTAAGAAGCGAAAACGTCCATTATGATCAGGATCGGGGGAGAGGATGCCAGCGACTGATCTGTACGCAACCCTTGGCGTGCCACGCGATGCGAGCGCGGAGGACATCCGCAAGGCCTACCGCGGACTGGCGAAGCAGCACCATCCGGACCTGAATCCTGGCAACAAGACGGCCGAGGAACGCTTCAAGGCCATCGCCTCCGCCTATGACATCCTCGGCGATACCGACAAGCGCGGCCGCTACGATCGCGGCGAGATCGATGCCGCCGGCGCCGAGGCGCGGCCCGAGCAACCCTCCTACCGCGGCTATGCCGAGGGTGCGCCAGGGGCGCGCTACCGTCAGTCCGCGGGTGCCGGCCCTGATATGAGCGAGGCCGATCTCGGTGACCTGTTCGAGGATCTCTTCGCGGGCACGCGGGAGCAGCGGTCGAATACGCCGCGCCGGGGCCGCGACGCGGGCTACATGCTGACGATCGACTTCCTGGATGCGGTCACCGGCGCCACCAAGCGGCTCGCTTTGCCGGACGGCAAGGGGCTCGATGTGCGCATTCCGCCGGGGATCGAAGACGGGCAGACGATGCGGCTGAAGGGCCAGGGCAGTCCCGGACGCCACGGCGGCCCCGCGGGCGACGCCCTGATCGAGATTCACATCACGCCGCACCGGTTCTTCCGCCGGGAGGGGCGGGATGTGCACGTCGAACTGCCGATCAGCCTTTCCGAGGCGGTGCTGGGCGGCAAGATCATGGTGCCGACCCCGACCGGCCCGGTGACGATGACCGTGCCGCCGCGCTCCGACACCGGCGCCAAGCTGCGCCTCCGCGGCCGGGGCGTCGCGGCGCATGGCGGGCAACCGGCGGGGGACGAATTCGTCACCCTCAAGGTCGTTCTGGGGAATGCCGACGAGGCGCTCGAGACCTTCTTGCGCGGCTGGTCCGGCGGCCATAGCTTCGACCCACGCCGGAGCATGATGGAGGGCTCATGATCACCATCGAAACGTTGACCCATACCGTGAGCGGCCTGAACCTCGACGATCTGCGACGCTGGATCGACTATTCCTGGGTCAGGCCGGATGGCCAGCCCGGCCACTATCGCTTCCACGACATCGACGTGGCCAGGCTGCGGCTGATCGTTGAACTGCGTGACGATCTCGGCGTCGATGAGGCGGCACTGCCGGTTGTACTGTCGCTGCTGGATCAGCTGTACGAGACGCGGCGGCACATGATCCGCCTGCGCGCGGTGATCGAGACCGTGGTGCCCGAGGACGTGCGCGGGCGCATTCTGGACGATCTGGGTGACAGCTCTCGCTCACCCCAGGAGTAGAGTTCACCAAAAAAGTCTTTGGCTGTCTTTTCAACGGCCAAAAGAGCTTTTCGAAGCGCTCTCGGTACTTTCCGAGCCTACCTGGATGCGGGGACATGCCTGAATAGGCTGTTGGCGTGTCGCAGGGCTTGATCTGAATCAAGGCCAATCCTCCGCCTGTGACCTACGAACCGTGCACTGTCAACGCGGCGGGATGGCGTTGGCACCTGCGTGGCGCAGCCTTGAAACAGTCAGTCCGGAGCGATCAATGCCCGATTCCATGGAATCCGCCAGCGTAGCGGGCGGCCCGCTTTCACCCGAGCTGCTGCGCAGGATGGACGCCTATTGGCGTGCGGCCAACTACCTTTCGGTCGGCCAAATCTACCTGCGGGATAATCCGCTGCTCGACGTGCCGCTGACGATGGCGGATGTCAAACCACGGTTGCTCGGTCATTGGGGCACGACGCCCGGACTGAACATGCTCTATGTCCATCTTAACCGCCTGATCAAAGATCATGATCTGAATATGATCTACGTGATCGGGCCCGGACATGGCGGCCCTGGCATCGTCGCTCAGACCTATCTCGAAGGCTCCTATACCGAGCGCTATCCGGCGATCGATCGTAGCCGCGCGGGCCTGCAGAGGCTGTTTCGTCAATTCTCCTGGCCGTACGGGATTCCGAGCCATGTGGCACCGGAGACACCGGGCTCTATTCACGAGGGAGGCGAGCTGGGCTACTCCCTGGCCCACGCCTTCGGCGCGGCCTACGACAATCCGGACCTCATCGTTTCCTGTGTGGTGGGCGACGGCGAGGCCGAGACCGGGGCCCTGGCCGCGAGCTGGCATTCCAACAAGTTCCTCAATCCGGCGCGCGATGGCGCGGTGCTGCCCATTCTTCATCTCAACGGCTTCAAGATCGCCAACCCGACGATCCTGGCCCGCATCAGCCGCGACGAACTGGCGAACCTCATGCGCGGCTACGGCTACGAGCCCCATTTCGTCGAAGGCGATGAGCCGGCACTGGTGCATCAGCGTCTGGCCGAGGTGCTCGATACCGTCCTGGGCCGAATTCGCGATATCCAGGCGGCCGCGCGGGCAGACGGAGCCGGCCCGGTCGAGCGCCCGATCTGGCCGATGATCGTCTTTCGCACGCCGAAAGGCTGGACGGGGCCGAAATTCGTCGACGGCAAGCCGGTGGAGGGGACGTGGCGAGCGCATCAGGTGCCGATCGCCGACTTCAAGAACCCCGAACACCTCGTGCAGCTTGAGGCCTGGCTGCGGAGCTACCGGCCGGAAGAGCTGTTCGATGTTGAAGGCAAGTTCATCGAAGAGTTCGCCACGCTGGCGCCCGAGGGCCATCACCGCATGGGCGCGAACCCGCATGCCAATGGTGGAGAGGTCATGCAGCCGCTCTCCCTGCCGCATTTCGAGGACTATGCCGTGGCGGTGCCGAGCCCGGGCGCCGTGCGCGCCGAGGCGACGCGGGTGCTGGGCTATTTCCTGCGCGACGTGATGAAGCTCAATCTGGAGAAGCAGAATTTCCGGCTCTTTGGACCGGATGAAACGGCGTCCAACCGGCTCGACGCCGTCTTTGACGTGTCGGGCAAGGAATGGATGGCCGAGGTCCTGCCCGTCGACATCAATCTCGCCGCCGATGGCAGGGTGATGGAGGTGTTGAGCGAACACCTTTGCCAGGGCTGGCTGGAGGGGTATCTGCTCACCGGCCGGCATGGCTTCTTCAGCTGCTACGAGGCGTTCATCCACATCATCGACTCCATGCTCAACCAGCATGCGAAGTGGCTCAAGGTCACACGCGACATTCCCTGGCGCAAGCCGATCGCCTCGCTCAACTATCTGCTGACGTCGCATGTCTGGCGTCAGGACCATAACGGCTTCTCGCACCAGGATCCGGGCTTCATCGATCTGGTGGCGAACAAGAAGGCCGGGATCGCACGCATCTATCTTCCCCCGGACGCCAATTGCCTGCTCTCTGTCGCGCATCATTGCCTGCACAGCCGCAACTACATCAACCTCATCGTTGCCGGGAAACAGCCCGAATGGCAGTGGCTGGATATGCAGGCCGCGGTCCATCATTGCACCGCCGGCCTCGGAATCTGGGATTGGGCGAGCGACGATGGCAAGCCCGATGTGGTGATGGCCTGCGCCGGGGACGTGCCGACGGTCGAGACGCTGGCGGCCGTCATGCTGCTGCGCGAATACGTGCCCGACATCCGCGTGCGGGTCATCAACGTCGTCGACCTCATGGTGCTGGAGCCGGCTTCGGAACATCCCCATGGTCTGGAGGACTTGGAATTCGACGCCCTCTTCACCACCGACCGGCCGATCATCTTCGCCTTCCACGGCTATCCGGCGATGATCCACAAGCTCACCTATCGCCGCCGTGGCCATGCCAACATCCATGTGCGCGGGTACAAGGAGGAAGGTACGACGACGACTCCCTTCGACATGGTGGTGCTCAACAACCTCGACCGCTTCCAACTCGCGCTCGACGCGATCGAGCGTGTGCCCAGGCTGCAGGGGGAGGTTCGCGCCGCGCGGGCGCGGTACTGGGCGGTGATGGAGCGGCACAAGCTCTACGTCGGCGAGCATGGCAATGACATGCCGGAGATCCTGAACTGGAAATGGCGCCGGTAGGGGCGACCGTCTCAGGCAAGGAGATTCGGGGGGACTCGGTCGCGTTAACCCGAAAGTAACGGATCGGCGTTAGGGTGCGGCTTGTACGAGGTCTACCGACTGTTTGCCCGCGCTCGGCGGGTCAGGCGTGAGGAGTCGTGCGAGGAGCTCAACATGCGGCTGAAGATCTTCTCGTGCCACCATCTTCAGCCGACCTTCACGTGCAATACGGAGATATTTCAGACCCTCGTATCCAACATGCCTGCTCCCGGCGATGGGTCCTTCATGTCGGATCTCGACGCGGTCAACATCGCCCATGACAATCTTTATGGCGAGCTGAGGCATCAGTTCTTCGTCTGGAAGAATATGCTCCGGTCCTATGACTACATCGGCTTCGAGCATTACCGGCGTCCGTTCTTCATTGATCCTCTGCCCGTATCGGTCCTTGCCGAGCGCTTTCCGGATTTGATGACCATGCGGCTGTACTTTGCCGCTTTCAATATCGCCGGAATGCGCCGGAGTTCCGCTGTATTCAGCAACTATCTAGAGATGCGCCGATCGCTCGATGAGGACTCCGTTTCGCAGGTCAAGGCCTGGATCGGCAGTTACGACCTCGTTGTTCCCAAGGCCAACAACGAGAATATCGAGCGACAATGGAAGCAATCTCATGAGGCCGAGCTTTGGGATGTCCTGAAGGCCGGCGTTCAGGCAAGCAGCTATTTCGCGCGGCAACCCAACTTCGTCTTCTTCGAGTTGGAGCGATGCTACTTCGCGAATATGTACGTCATGAAGCGTGAACTTCTGGATGAGTATCTGCACTTCTGTTTCGACGTGTTGCAGTATTGCCGCTCCAGCGTCGCGCTGACCGGACGCGCGCTGGGGTACTTCTCGGAACGCGTCTTCAGCTTCTGGCTTTATCAGAAGCGGATCGAGTGTCCCAACCTGCGGGTTCTGGAACTGCCCTTTCTGTTTCATGATGTGTCGCAGGATCCGGTGCGGAATGATTTAATTTAGGCCTACGAGGATATTTCTAATGTACGTCCTCGGGAGTGTGAAAATCTTGTAGCCGGGAGGCAAAGTTCTGCCGGGCTCAGCGAATGAAAGGAACCCCGTTTCAATCGCTAAGCCTGACAGGATAAGCGCCCCATGAGTTCAGTCACCAGCCTCACGACATTTCAGATCGTTGGTCTGACGACCGCGTACATAGCAGGCTGGACGACGACGGATGCTGCGGCGCTCGACAGCGTGCAGATGGCAGTCTTCAGCTCGACGCAGTTGGCAGCGCTCGGTGCGGCCAATCTCGCGGCGCTGCAGACGTCCAGCCTCACGGCCATCACCTCGACGGCGATCTCTGGCCTCACCTCGGCTGAGACCTCGTCCCTGACGACGGCGCAAGTCACCGCACTCAGCTTCACGCAGTTGGGCGGGCTGGGCACGGCAGGGCTCTCCGGCCTTGGCACCGACATCACGATCATCGGCACGACGGCACTGGCGGGGCTGACCTCGACGGCGCTTGCGGGGCTCACGACGGCGGAGGCAGCCGCGCTGACCAGCACCCAGGCGGCGGCGCTGTCCGGCGCCCAGGCCAAGGGCTTCACGAGCACGGACATCGGCAACCTGACCACGGGCGCGGTCTCGGCCTTGAGCACGGG
>Ga0116230_10007754_pt1 | contig 10604 bp, 9 predicted proteins | sample S1TSphfallax_3_FD_88678 | JGI IMG/M metagenome (GOLD analysis project Ga0116230, IMG submission 88678) | Host-associated microbial communities from peat moss isolated from Minnesota, USA - S1T2_Fd - Sphagnum fallax MG | ecosystem: Host-associated > Plants > Peat moss > Unclassified | place: USA...
GAGAATACTATATGGGGGAAGGTGGTGGCTTCCCCCGAGTCCGGGCCGTGGTGTGTCTTGTGGTCCAAAGTGCCCGTGGCTTGTCCCAACACCTAAGGGTGTCCCGGAATGTGAACTAACCACTTCGTGGTTTGTTTTGATGCAGATTCAAGCTTGATCTACTAAACCTTCTTCCTAGTCTAATCCCGGGACTTCTAGCATGCCCCTCTACCCCTCTATAGTGCTGGAAGTCGGGAGCGCCCTTCCAAGTCCTTTTTTCCGCAACTACACTTTGGTGAACCCTCAAGTGGGTTCACCCCGGGACTTGGGAGTGCGTCATGAACCTTTTTTTAAAGTGTCTTTATCATTCACAAACTAAATGATAAACCCAAATCGGTTTAAGTTGTTCCCCATGCCAACTTAAGCTCCTCCCTTGGAACATGATTGTTCTTTAGGGGAAAAATAATTTAATGTTTTCCCCAAGGCAACTTATGCTCCTTCTCCTCGTGGATATGATTGTTCTTGAAAAAAAAAAAATAATTTTTTTTCCTAAGGCAACTTTAGCTCCTTCTCCTCAAAGACATGATTGTTCCATAAGGAAAAGAAGGTTTAAATTGTTCTTCGAGGCAACTTAACCTCCTTCTCCCCAGGGACATGATTGTTCCCCAAGGAAAAAGGCAACTTGCTAGGAGAACAATGAACTTTCTTCAAGGAAAGGCCCAAGTTCCTTGGGGAAACATATGTTCCAAATATTTTTACAATGATAGTCATCTCATGTTCATTTTTATATAGACTTGCAACCTACCATTGGAAAGGTTTGGAAGAGAACTACAACTTTGAAGTTGGAAGCATTTCAATCAAAGTTCATATGCAAAAGATATGATCACACAAAATTTCAAACACATTTGTTCCTTTGGGAACATGGTTGTTCCCCAGGGGAACACAATTTAAGTTGCTCCCCCAGAGAGAAATGGGCCTAAGCTACCCCGGAGAACAACCATGTTCCCTCAAAAGCAAATATGTCAAAAATTGTGTGTGTTCATAACTTTTGCATATGAGCTCTGATTGAAATGCTTCCAACTACAAAATTGTAACTTTCTTTGATACCTTTCCAATGATATGTCACAAGCATATATAAAAATGAACTATAATTGTAAACATATTCAGAACATATGTTTTCTCAAAGAACTTGGGCCTTTCCCCAAGGAAAGTTCATTGTTCCTTAAGGAAGTTGTTTTTTTCCTAGGGAACTATCATGTCCCTAGGGAAAAGGAGCTTAAGTTGCCCTAGGGAGGACCTTAAACCTTTTTTTCCCTAGGGAACAATCATGTTCCCAAGGAAAAGGAGTTTAAATTGCCTTGGGGAACAACCATGTGCCCGGGGGGAACAAGGGCTTAAGTTGTTCAGGGGAGTACCCATGTTCCCCAAAGAACAAATGTGTTCAAAATTTTGTTTGACCATAACTTTTGCATATGAATTATAATTGAAATGTTTTCAACTACTAAGTTGTAGTTTTCTTTGAAACCTTTCCAATGATAGGTCACAGGATTATATCAAAACAAACATGAAATAGTTGTGATTGCAAAATTATTCGGAACATATGTTTTCCCAAGGAACCTGGGCTTCTCCCAAGGGAAAATTCATTGTTCCCTGAGGAAGGTGCCCTTCTCCCTAAGGAACTTGGTCCCTTCACCAAAGAAAACTTATTGCTCCCCAAGGAAGTTTTTTTCATCAAGGAAGTTAATTTTCTCCACTAGGAACTTGCTTGGGATCACTTAATTTTCTTTTCCCCAAGGAAGTTACTTCCTAAAGGCAATTAATTAAAAAACACTATTTAACTATTTTATGGATGTTTTCATTCATTTTGTTTGTTGGGAAAAACAATTGGGAAAAAGATTAAACCTTGGACCTTTGGGTTAAAAGGAGGATCCTAACCACTACATCAGATTTTTTCTTTGAAATTATTATGTAAGAAAGATATTTATAACGTTAATTATTGTGTGGGTATTATAAAAAAAATCTGAATTTTTTTCATGTTGGGCATTGTATTGCAAATGTGTCAAACCCAATGTTGCATTTAACTCGTTGTTACTATTTAATGTTTGCATATATTAATTACCTTTTTTTTTTCCTCTCTCACATCACCAATAGCCCATTCCCTCCTATCTCCAACATAGCCTTGGAATCTTTATTTTCCAAATTTTTCTATTCAAATTTAGTAGGTACCCCAATCCTTTTTTTTATGTTCGTATCTTAATTCAGTTTTAGCCAAAGTTGGATAAATCTTCCTATGGATGATTGGCACTTTGGCTATATCAAAAAATTGACCTTAGAACTAGTTGGTAGTTTACCAATTCCACTTGTGGTTCAATTTGGCCCCTAAATGTTTCTTGGAGTTTTTAACATACAATTTGGTCAAATTGAAAAATTCTTAATCTGCTATTTGATGCATTAGATGGGTAAATCACCCAATTGTGGTGGACAAATCATTATGCCCATTTTAGATCGACTTCCCCATTAGCATGCAATTTGGAGCCTATGACCATAGCTACATGGCCTAGATTTTTAATTTTAAAAAAAACTTGTTTCATTGATTTAAAATTCCAAGAAAAGTCATTTTTGTCGTATGATGAGGTGTTTACAATGATAATCCATGAAATAAATTAAATTATTATATTACTTTCAACATATAGTGGTTATAGGCAAATTTGACTTCATCATCACTTTACTAATTGATGCTAACCTTAACAAGTTCTTACATTCTTACGTGGGATTGGTTATATTGGTTAAGTCCAATGTTGGCTAAGAATATCATTGGAAGTCTTAGCTTCCTTTTTTGTGGCAAATTTTTGCATTGTGGTGACAAATAATTTGGAAATTTTCATCTTAAAGTTACATCTGAAAACAATTGTTTAAAAAATGAAAAAGGTGCCAAACTTTTTTTAAGCCACAAAATTGAAAAAAAGAAAGAAAAGAAAAGCCTTGAATGAAGTCTTGCTATAGATATTCATGATGGTTAGCCAAAGTGAACCAAAACCCACAAATGCATTAGTTTGGATTGATGGTGATTGGATTGAAATATTTTTCCATTGGGTTCCCCCATCAACCATTCATGGTTAACACTATTTCCCTATTTAATACTAACTTTTGTCTCCTCTTACCTATTAACCTCATTTCTCCCCTTATCTACCAACTAAGATGCAAATATTCTTTGACTTACATAATAACTTGTTGCCTAGCAACTACTTGAAGCAATCCACTTGCATCTATCTCTACCTACTCACCAAATAGGCGATGATGCCATCAAAAGATGAAAGTATTACACCAAGAAAAATAGGTACTTATATCTCCTCACCAAGCTACTTATTACCCATCGACATTTCCTTCTCTCACATTAACCCACTTACTTACCTACTATTGCCTCTTATAGACTAACCATGAATTAAACTTACAAACCCCAAAAAAGACTAGATGTTCTTGGCATCACAAAATGTGGGTATTGAATTTTATTTTTTTGATTTGATTTGATTTGAGCTAACTTTCTAGCCTTCAATGATAATAAAATATCAATTTTGAATGTAGGTATTGAAAAGGTGCCCAAAGGCACATTATGATACATACAAAGACGACCAACCCCCAAATAAGAGGATTTCAAACTATACAATAATGTTGTGAAATAATGGAAAGAACCCCAAAAACAACAAAACACATCACTCATGCCCTACAAAACCCAAAAAAATATGACAAAGAAAACACTAAAAAAACAACTCAAAATTTTAAGAAAAGAAGATGATGAGCATGAAGGTTTGTGCCATGAGGGAAAGGAAAGAGGGGGAAAGGGAAGGAGAGGAGAGAAATAGAGAGACTTTTAATTCCATGAGGTAGTAAAAAAAGAATGCAATAACCACAAAGGTTGCCACAAGCAACTTAATCCCTTGCATCAACAAGATGTATAAAAAAGAAAAAAAGGAGGGAAAAGGGGAGAAAAGGGAAGGAGATGAAAGGAACAAAGTTCCTTGTATTTTTTCAACAAGCTTGAACTCCCTCCACAAACTCCTTTTGTGAGCTTGAACAAAGAGAGGAAAAAATGGGTGAAAGGAAAGGAGGTGGTATGGGAGGGAAGGATGAGATGTAAAAAGGTAGTTGGGCATATTACTGTGTAAGTAGGTGGGATTAGTTATGCCAAGGGAAGGGGGTTGGGGTTGGCCACTAAGGTTCATCCAATGAAACCCAAATTGGGTTATAAATGGGAACATGCGTTTGTGGGTGTTGAGTTATGTGAGGCATACTTGTCTTGTTATCAAGAAACCAAAATTAGTATAACCATGTTTTAATATTGTTATGTTACTTTTATTATCCCATATGGTGATCTAATGATACATATGTTGAGACTTGAAATGGCTAGTACATGTCTTTTGAATATACCAATTGAAAATAATATTGCCCCTTCTCATTAACATGCCACCTAATATCAATAAAGAACTTAAGATTTCAAAAATTAACATTTCATATTTCTTTATGGCCTTTGATTATTGAATGGGCAATTGGAAGGAAGACCCTAGTGAGTTTTTTTTTGTTTGTAATTAATAACCTTGTTAGAAGAAGACTCATGTTGTGTTGATGACCTTTAATATTGAATTGTAGTTGAGTACATTTGAAAGACTAAGATTGAAACTCAAGAAGTTCACTGCTTTTGTTTGATTTTTATGTATATATTTTTCTTTCATTTCCCCCACCCAAAAAAAACTGCAAAATTTTATCAAAATGTAATCTACCATTTCAATGAAGGTAAATGTCCTCATGAAATAACATATCAATATTGTTATTGGTTGGTATCACATGTTGAAAATCACAACTACTGGTATTACCATGTGTTTTTTTCCAATATCCAAGGTATTCATATTAGCTTGGTATATAATATGATTTCTTTTAACCTACAAGGGTTTGACTTAGTAGCAAATCTTTCAAAATTTTAAATAAAAGGGCATGATTGTGAGAATGTTGTACATTTACAAAAACAATTCATACACATTATGTAAAACGAAGTTTTAAGACTCATTTGATTTAGCCTTTACCTTGGGTGTTAAGAGCAAACCTTTTTGTTTCAAGCTTTGTATGAAAAGTAAATGGAGTTCTAATCTTGTATCAAAGAAAAAAAATGGTGTTTCATTAGGCTTCTCCTGGTGATTCTTGAAGCATGGGTCATGGGTCATGATCACCATTTTAAATTTAGGTTTGCACAAGCAATTTTGAACAAGGTATGTAATAGTCTAGAAATTAAAATGCCCATTCCTTAATATGTTAAAGTCCATTAAATAGTTCACCATTCAATTATAAAGGATGGAATCACATGGATGATGAAATACATTATTTTTGGTTGCAAGGTGTGCATTGCATGCCTCCTCTTTCTAAACATGAAATATGCATGTGCACATGAAGGGAAGCTAGGATTTTAAAACTTAATCACATATATGCCAAAAGAAGAAAAAAAAAAAAACTTGTAATGAACAATGCAAATAATGGCAATTGTAATTTCATCAACAAACATAGTCAAACTAACCAAGGCATCATGATTTTAAATATGAATCTTTGATGTTATTCACAACATTTACCATTTTTTTCATCAACACGTCCACCCCCTTTTCCTTCAAAATTGGTCATTTCATCCAAGTACCTTACTTGTTTGGTTTTCATCACATTAAGGTATATTTGTGTGTGCATGGAAAGAAATGAAAATTGTTTGGAAAACAATATTGGAAATAGATAAAAAGGGCAATGAAAGGAAATTAAGGAAGCTAGACTACATCCAAACTCACATTTTGAAATGAATCAATCCATATAGTTAAAACTATTAATAATAGTGTCATGTTATGCATTCTACCATTTCCATTGGTTCCACCATCTCCAATAGTCTTTGTCATACATTGATGCAAAATCCACTTGGAAATCATGTCTTAGTTTTTAGCATGAATTCACACCAAGCACATAAACCAAAATGGAAACATTTTTTTTCCAAATGACAAGATGGCAAGTAGTTCACCTCCTCTAAGCATGTCAATCACATGTAGCTTTGTTTCAAACCCCAAGAGCATATTGTTCAATTAAACTTTTCCACTTTGAAGGAGATGATTCCATGGTGTGACATTCAAATAATGAAATTATTGTATCAATGAAAAAAAGATGTAAAAGTAGTGTTTGAGAATGAACATGTGGTGAAATTTGATTGATGAATGGTGGATCAATATTTTCAAAGAAGGCATAAGATTAGAAATTTTCAAATTTGATTTCAAAAAGGAAATTAAGAAACTAGTGTGAAAATTTTGGAAATTCTTCCAAAAAAGTCCTTTATGTTGAAATGAAGAATAATGTAGCATTTGCCACAATAATGAACTTCCACCACCATCAGAAATTAAATAAATTAAAGCAACTATGAATAAAGGATTTGAGCAATGTTAAAAAGATGTGCACATAATGACATCCAAATTTTACATACAATAATGTGCTTATTATTTTTGGGGGACATTTTTTTTTGTAATTCTTATATAATTTATCAAAAAAGCATATGTGCTTATAATAAGTATTAATTGCTAGTAGGTTCAATTAATAGGATGTATACAATGGAAATTGAAGGTTCAAAATAAAGGAGGTAACATTAATGAGGTGGTATTTACTTGGTTAGGACAAGGAGTTTATAAAGTTTTGAATGTTATTACTTAGCAATTCACTTACTTGGGTTACAATGCACACCTTATTCGATTTGATTCTAAAAGCCAAATTCCATTTCTTTTTTTTTGTATTTTTATGGATGCAAATAGATCAATTTTTCATTATTTGTAATGATTTTTTGAATGAAAAAATGGCTTTCATCATCTAAAATGTGATTTAGTACTAAAATGTCTATTGATGTGTTTCTAAAATTAAATTGGAAAATTTCATACATCATGTTTATTTAATCATGCACAACCACCCCCATTCATCATTCTTCATGCCTCCAATTAAAACTGAAATTCTAACAAAATATATGGTGCCAAAATTCAATTCAAACATATAATTTAAATTGAGTTTATGGTCATTTAAATACATATTGGATATTATAGATTTAAATAATAATAAGCTGGGAAATTAAAGCTCCTTCACATAATATCCCCAACAATACCTTTTCTTAATAGGCATGACTCGACATGATTTTTTTTTAAACAATTTTTAAAACATAAAAACTTAACTTAATTTTTTTTGGGATATGAAACGACTTTAGTGGAATATAATCTTGTTTCTAACTTTACAAGGCATTTTACAAATTTATAAAATACTTTCAAGGTGGTAGATTCAAATTATGTTAGGTTTTTGTAGGGTGATGCCTTATCAACATGGCATTACATTTACGAACTAAGGGTAGAACCCAAGGGTTGGAGTGTAATGCCATGTTGCCAAGGCGTTACCTAATGTAATAACCAAAGCTCACATGTAAGGCAAATCCATTGGTATGGTGGGATTAGTACACTTTCACCAAATGAATGAAGAGGCTTGCCATATGCATGGGGATGCTTCACAATGATAAACATTCACCAACAATGTCATCACGTGTTGAGGAAGGGTAGGTCAAATCAATGTTTTGTTGTTCTTGGGTTTGGGTTTTGAGGCCATTGCTTTGTTGCCATGCCCTTGAACAACCTAACACCTTGTAGACTAGCCCTTCTCCTATACATAACACTTTGGATAGTAGTGAGCCAACCTCACATAATGTTGTTTTATTACTTGGTTAAATGTCATTTTATGTGGGAATTTATTGGCTATGTTTAAAACATTTCCACTTTTTCATAACACTTTGGCATTATATAGAAGTGATTGAATTCAATTTTGAAGGGTGCAAAAAGGTCATTAGCTATGCATTGTCAAACCCATCCCCATTGGTGACTATATGAAGCCTTACAAAACCTTTTATACATTTTTGGTTTGTTGCACACATGCTTGTTGTTCATCATGGGTATTATCATGAATGTTATCCCCAACATCATTACCAATACCACTTCCAACATCATTGTTAACATCACTTTTAGCATCATCATGAACATCATTGTTGACATCATCATCATGGATGAAGTTCATCCATCAATGTTCACCTTTCATCTTCTCGTTTATTGTACATTCATAACGGAATTAGAAACTTTTCCAAAAAGATTTTTTGAAATATTTTGAAACATCTTGAATTTGACATAGGGTAAGATCTTTGAGATTTTTTGGAATTCTTTTTTGAGCTAGGTCCCTAACAATGTATAAATGGAGGTAGTTATCCTTGTGTTACTTTTATTTTGTTCAACGCCAATTTTGAGTACGATCTTGCACCATAATCCGTATTTATTCTTTTCATGTTTCATAATAAATTTATTTTTGAATCTACATCTTGCACATTTTATGTTTTATGTTTGGACTTAAAATTAGTCTTGTTTTTGTCATGGTTGGTTCATGTCCTTAGGAATTTTTGTTGTTTTGATAGTTTTGATGTTCATGATAGGTGCTTAAAGCAAACAAGTGTGACTTATCTTTGAAAACTCACTATTTGCAATTGTAAATGCAAATTCATTGTTGAACACTATGGGCAATGTTTTGTTTATTAAAAAGTGTGATATTTCATGCAAGAAATCTTTGTGAACATCATTTGCAAGAAAGTTTTAGTTTTGGAAAGAATGAACTATCAAACAAATGTAAAAGAACAAAGCAAAACATCCCATTTATTTAATAGTTTTTGCCTTGACTCATACATACAAGATGCATAAAAGGCACACTTCTCCTCCCTTCACTTCATTGGTTGATCCTAATATTGGGTGTAGATGATAAGTACAAGAGGAAAATCCACCAAAAATATTGGTCAAATGCATTATACAAAAATCTAAATATGAAGGTTTGAGTTTTGTTGCAAAAATTTCAAAGCTATGGACAAGAAATTCAATCATGATGTTGGCAAACAAGCACAATCAATCAATTTAACAAAGGGTTTAGTAAAAAAAATAGCAAGATTTTTCATGTTTAAAATTCATATATACCATTTAACTAGGCTTCTTCTTTCTATAGTTCACCACATCAACATGAGACACATTAGTTGTTGCATGCATACTTACACCTTGTATAAAACACAAAAGTTTTTAAAAGAAGTTGTTAAACTTGCTTCTTCATAAGACAATTTTGAATTTGATAATAAGATGATTATTGCCAAGATGAGAAAATTTCTCAAAATGTGGAAAAAAATGTGGTGATCATAATTTGAATGTTGCAGAAGCCAATATATTCAAGCGAACATATCATCCCCCTCCTTTTTATAGCTAAAGGATTTTTGATTTGAACTTGAAAATTTTTATTTTGTGTTGGGTTGTTGATGGGGATGCATTTTTATTCACACCCATTTAGAGTGAATCTTTTTGTGTGATGGTGGAGGTGCTTTTACAAGGAAGAAAATTTGATCTTAATGTAAAATTTTGGGGTAAGTTTTTTGTGTTGACTTCAAACCAACACATGGGTGATAGCTAAAGACATAGATGTATTATTTAAGTTGCAATCAATTTCATTTTACAATCAAATCATATAACCATGTTCCATGGCTTCAACATCTTTCATGCTTTTGTCTTAACTTGTGATTAATAGTTAAAAGATTAGAGTATAAGAAATGCATTTGTTTTAACTTGTGTTTTAAGGGTAGAAAGATTATATGATGATCCAGTAAAGTTTTTGGATGTTATGGGTGGACATTAATCTTGGGTGGTGATTGAAACATGAACAAACCCTTGATAATTATCATGGTGAAGCTTCATAGCTATAATTTTCATATAATTAAATAAATAATGTTGATAGATTACATTTCTCAAAAAAATTATAATTATCATCATAATTGATGGTTATTTACTAGTTATTTTTAAAAAGTTACAACAAAAACCAAAGAACAAAAACTCCAAAAAAACAACAATGCACTTTTTTTTATATAATGCATATTGATGCCCATTCCAATTGCAACACTCTTTTTAAATCTCATCTTTAAACATCATTCATGCCATCATCAATCTTCTACACTAATCACCATCTTCTAATCATCACACACACCTTCAAAAGAAAAACTCCATGATGGATAAGGATTGAAATTACACACCACACATCAAGAGTTGACAATATACCAAATGCCTCCAAAGCTTGAATGCACTTTCCTCCGTTGCTAGCAAGGACATGCAACAAATGAAACACAATAATCCAACTTAACTATTTAAAGGAAGGAAACACTTCCCTTATTTAACCATTTCATTAATCATGTTCACATCACCTTGAATTGAAAATAACATGTTGAAAGTTGGGGTACTTTTAGTTAGTTCATCTACTCTCCATCCAATGTTCCTTTTAGGTTGCAAAAACACAACTGATGATTGATTTCTTTTCTTTTCTTTTAGCCAATTAAATCTTCAGATTGTTAAAATTTGAAAATTAAAAGGAAAATGTTACACATTAATGTTATAACAAGAGGCAATATAAAAATATGTAAGTTCTATAGGTGAATTTTCCAACGATTTAATAGGAATAAATACTTGTTTTGGGAAGGGGGGGGGGGGGTTCAATGATAAAAATCTTGCTAAAGAAAGGGGAATTAA
>Ga0116230_10007756_pt1 | contig 10602 bp, 5 predicted proteins | sample S1TSphfallax_3_FD_88678 | JGI IMG/M metagenome (GOLD analysis project Ga0116230, IMG submission 88678) | Host-associated microbial communities from peat moss isolated from Minnesota, USA - S1T2_Fd - Sphagnum fallax MG | ecosystem: Host-associated > Plants > Peat moss > Unclassified | place: USA...
ATGGGTGCAGGAGCTGCAAGCAAAGACGGGGGACCGTCCCCACGAAAGTCTATAGACACTTTCGGCCAAAGAACTTCAGTGTACCGAGGCGTCACCAGGTATTTCTTGAACTAGTCTAGTGAGGCGCACGTGCAGTACTATCTCTTACTTATATCCTCTAATCACCAGCTATTTCTGCAAATCAATTCCTTCTAAGAATCCATATTGTTTCAAACCTCATTTCTCAAGAGTCTGCTAAAAACACCAAAATTATCACTAGGTCAGCAACCTTAAAGCTTTATCTTTTGTTGTGTGATCATGCTCATTGCTCTAATTACAACTTCGTGCTTTCCCTTCCATGGGTCCATTGTGGAGCTAGTAATCCACTAGGGTCTCTTTCCATCAGGATGCTGTGATCACAGTTACACACAGTGTGCAGATTGTACATCTAGTCTTCTTCATGACAGCTTGTGCAGCTGTATGGACTCAGTTCTAAACTTCTCATGTTAGTATCTACTTATATGATCCCCTTATTTCTTTGTGATCAACTCAGCGAGATGGTTCTTTTCTTACATCACTTGTTTCTCAGGCTGATCTAGACTCCGCTCCTCAAATTAATGTGATAGCTTAATGATGAAGATAAGTAAGCCAAAATGTACATTCAAGTTTCATTGTCCTGCAGGCCAATGTCTTCATTGTGGCCATCCTAATCTCTCATGTGTCATTGTAATATCTTTCGTCAGACATGCCCACTACAAATGTAATTGCATCTCAGCAATCAGCGTAAAGTGCTTATGTTTGTGAAATTGGAAAGGTGAACCCTTAAGGCCCTTGCATCTTTGTTACAATTAAAAGTGCATCAACACCTTGCCAGAACAATCAATCATTCCTTGTCAGATTGAAGAGAAGTCTGCCTTGCTGATTAGAGCTCTTGATTGGAAGCATCAGTGATGAACTCAAATGGGACATGGGTTGGACTCTTTATCCCAATATAACTAATGTTGTTGCTTTTAATTTTAGCAGTAAATTCAATGGTTACATACAAGAAATGAAACCATCTATTCTCCAAGTTACAAAACTGAAGTTAGCCAAAGTCCAAAAAATCCTGTTATTCCAATTGGAAACATAATGATCTGTTGGTTGTTTGTGCGGTGGAAGTGCACATGAAACTATGTGTTTAGACCAACCAGTGTTGAAGCTCAATATATGGAAAATCCACTATTTCAGAACTCCTTTGTCCATCATCATAGCAAATGAGTCGTCAGTACACAATTGCAGTATTGTATCCCATCTTCTTTTAGACCAGACATGTCCATGTGACTTGTTGCTTTGTGACCTATTTTTCCTATGTTTTAGATGGAATGAACCATTCAAAACTGTATAATATTTTTCTGGATAATAAGTGTACTCCTGGTCTGCATTGTTTGCTTATGAGATCACTTCAATCAAGTAAAGTTTTCAATCCTCTAGTTTCTATCCATTCAAAGGAAATGTCCATGACTCTGTGACTCTTTATCTGGTATGAGTGCCTGTTATTCCAAGCAGTTCTATCCATGCTTAACAAGGTGAACTTAGTTATTTTTGTCATTCTTCATGTACACTTGGTGAGCATGCAGTTTCCTTCATTAAAGTATTGAAGTGGGGATCTTGGGTGTGATTTAGGCACCGTTGGACAGGACGGTATGAGGCACACTTGTGGGACAATAGCTGTAGGAAAGAGGGACAGACAAGAAAAGGACGTCAAGGTGTGTTGTGTATCCCCTTGATAGCTTGTAACTCATTGCCTTCAGTCACTGTCTAGTCAGGTTCAATTGGTATTACAGTGGTTTTATCCTTTGATTGTCCTTCAATGGGAATGTTCAAATGGCATGCAGCATGGAATGTCTGAACTTGAAGGACAGATTGGCTTACATCTGTTCTAGATTATTTGGCTATTTGTAGATCCTAAGCTGCAATGTTAGAGCACTGACTGATGATAACTTATGGTTTGTGCATGGTTGGCATTTTGTTGTTGGCGCATTTTTTTCTCACAGTTTACTTAGGTATGTGATTTGTACTGACCTGACCTCATGAAGTTAAAGCTCAGTTCTATGGCATGCTAAATAATTTCCTTTGCTTCCCTGTATATTTATGGCTTGCCAGAAAATGAATCACTGTAATTTTGAGACATCAAAAATTTGGAACTTCTTGCAATTGTGCTGCATGATGAAATGGGTGCCTAATATCAATAATTGCATGATATATGATTAGCTATTTAATCTTTGCTAAGTATTTATTTGGTTACTTTGCCTACCTGCAGGAGGGTATGACAAGGAAGACAAAGCAGCCAGAGCGTATGACTTGGCAGCCCTCAAGTATTGGGGACCTAGCACTACCATCAACTTTCCTGTACTACCTTGCTCCTCCTCCTGTCTTCAATCACTCTCTCACACTCATAAATAAATACAACTCTAGTACTTTAATGCAAAGTGGGGTTATGATCCTATCTTTGGTTTATTGTATTGACTCTTTTATTCCTTCTTTAACCACCATTCTAGATGGTTTAGCTTGCAGACTGGTTGGCCTTCCCTTTCCTGATGAGTTTGACAGTTCTGTGGTCAAACAGTTGAGCACTTATGAGGCAGAACTGGAAGTGATGAAGAATATGACACGCCAAGAATATGTTGCTTCCTTGCGGAGGTAATGCACTGAAATTGTGAATGAGATTTTAAAGAGCCAGCAGGATGGAAAGTTGAAGTTGCAATCAGGCTAGAGATTTTGGTAAACTGGTATATATAGCTCTAGCTAATATGTTTTATTGCAACTCCAGTTCTTTTCATTTGCAAGAAATAATTGTTGCTTACACAAACACATCACAAGGAAGTGTTAAGAGTGCGCAATACATGACTGTAACATGTTTTTGTGCAACAGGAAGAGTAGTGGATTCTCAAGAGGAGCATCAGTGTACAGGGGTGTGACCAGACATCACCAGCATGGGAGGTGGCAGGCTCGGATTGGCAGAGTTGCTGGCAACAAAGATCTGTACCTTGGCACTTACAGTGAGGCTTTTTTCCAAACCCTTTCATGTCTTAAAAATATGCATGATTTTCCATAGGGATTGGGGGCCTTATGCACATTGGGGTCAAACCACAATAGGTTATCACAAAAACCTTTTTTTTTCTGATTTCATGTGAGGATTCCACCCAGAGAATCTTGAATTTTTCCTATGAAAAGATGAAAGTTATTGTTTCAGATTGGTGAGAAAACATTGATTTCAGTGTTTCACAGTGAAATATTGTTCTCACATTTATTTATGAGGTTCCCCTGTGTTTTCTACTTCCAACTATTCTTTGCCAGAGTTTTTAGAGTGCTAAGTACATTGAATGAAAATTTCTTGTGTAACTACAGCTTTTCTAATGTCCTGTCTCAAATCATAGGCTCTCAGTCTGTGGTGTTATAGTGGCACCTTCTCCAGTGCAAGTGGTGACATATTTTTGGGGTTGGCAGAGCCTTATTTTCTTCATAGATGAACTTCAAAAACAGAAAGAGGAGACTTGTCAGTGGGTTTGTAGATCCTAAAAAATCTACACTGGACAAGGTCCAAGTGTTAGACCTCCTTTTATCACCCTCTTCATCTTAAGCTTAATGTAGCTGGGTTTAGTGAGCTAAGCTCTTGTATCTGACAGGTATTTGAACAAGTCGATTACTGAGGAAGCTGTGACAATTTCAGTAATAGGATTTGTTGAAAAAGTATTTAAAAACTTCCATCCAGAATTTTCACAGGAGATGTCTATGCTGAAGCTTTCAGTTGAACTAGGCTGTCCTGTGCAGTTCTTAAAAGCAATTGAAGTAATGTTTTGGTGGTGACTGCTTGAATATGTTAGGCCTCAACTGAACTAAGAGTCCTCTGGGTCATGTTTCTTTCATCAGTAAGCTCAAATCCTAGACTTACAAATTTATTTTGCTGTTCTAGAAATTTGAGGTGAAGATTTTTGTATTGTGATTCATGTTTCATCCAAAATGGTCACCCAGAAACATGTGATCAGTATTTAAGTCCAGACCTGTGACTAAATTTTAGGTACACAAGAAGAAGCAGCTGAGGCTTACGACATAGCAGCAATCAAGTTTCGTGGAGTCAATGCTGTGACAAACTTTGACATGTCTAAGTATGATCCTCAGAAGATTCATGCTGCAGCTGTGAATGGACAGCATGGACAAGACTTAAGTTTCAAATGTAAGCCAACAGATCAGAAACTGATCACAGAGCTTTCCAATACCCCTAGTTCTGATGGAGTATTTCGAATCCAAGATGAGAACCAGCTCCGGATTGTGACATCAAACTTGCCTACAGGAACAACTGGCTCAAGATTAGAACTCATGAACACTGAACAGGATCACCTTGTCTCAGCTGGCGTAGCCCCATGTGGCCTTTCCAAGAATTTGCTTGAATGGCAGACACTATACCATCAACAAGCTGCAGCCCAGCATAAACATGAAAGGAATACCTGGGGACATGCAGGAGGACAAGACAATTGTTCTTGTCCTCATGAAGTAGATGGTGCAGGTGCACATAGATCATCTACCTGTGCCCCTCTGAGCTTTGGATCAGACACTATGCGGGCACCAGCTAGCCAGGCTTCCAGCAGGTATAATACTAGCACTGTACCAAGTAATGGGATGCTGCTAAGGAATTTGATGGGTCTGGAGGTGCTGCCTCAAGACCATGGAGGTGGAGAGAGCTCTTGCTCAGCGGGAAGCTCAGGATTGATGAGGCACCATCATGGGTTGCCAAACCCAGCTGCTAGCTTGCTGAGCAGCTCTCATGTGTATCAAGGAAGGCCTGATCAGCCAGCCATGCAGCAGCCGGCAGGTTATGATCATGTGGGTACAGCAGCTAGTGATCAGCAGCTCCAGACTAGTGAGACTCGAGCAATTAGCAATTCAGGCTTGACTTACAACCAAGGGAGCCATGACAGATCAGGTACTGTATTGATGTGCACCTCAGACCATTCTAAACCCTAAACTACTAAGATGAAAATTAAGTCTTCCATTGTGTAGTTGACGTACAGTATGTTCTTTGATGTTTGAGCACAGAAGCAGACTAATGAACTCTGTTGTATCAATTGCAGAAGAAAATATATGACAAATGCTGTAGAGCTGCCAGTTTAGTAGCATATTTACGATCTGACATATGAAGGTGCCTCTTGGTTTAGGAAAATAACTATACAATCATGGGAATAGTGATATCTCAGGTTAAATTTTCCATGTGCATGCTGGGCATGGTCAGCTTGTGTAGAATTATGTACGTACCATCTAGTGCTAAGTAGTTGTTGCTTTACTCATTGTGATCATCTGCATCTTGTTATCAAAAGACACATCAGTTGAGTATTGAACTAGTGCCTGATATAAGTTGTTACCTTACCAGGAGCTGAGCTTGGAATCTAATTCATTTTACCTCCAGATTTGACATACATGGAAATAATGTGTACTGATATATGGGAAGTCCTGTCTGATGTGCAGTCTTTAATTGGCTTACTGTTTGTGCTGCTAAATCCTGAACTGGAACCTAGAACTGACTATGTAGCATGCAATTCAGAGCTAGGTAGTTAGTTCAACATTTTCAATCTGTGATATAACATCAGAGAGTGTACTCACAAAGTTTTTTTCTTTTTTGGCAGATATGAATATGGAGAGTCCCAGGAACTCTGTAGGAGAAAGTGAGGAGGCTAGCTCCAAGAACTCAACTTTTGACCGGGTCCTGTCAGGCGACTTATCCCAAAACCTTTTGTTCTCAGCTTCTGCAACAACCACAAGCACAGTGAAAATGAACCCTGGTTATGATTCTAACCCTTTGTCAACATGGATTGGTATCAGCAACCCCTTAACATTGCCAACACTAACAGGTCGACCAGCCAATCTTAGCCAGATGGGCTCTAGCCCAATTTTCGCCCACTCATGGACTGAATAGGCTTGGCAGTTACAATGCCAGTGAAGGTTAGAAATCAACCTTGATTTTGGCCTTCAATGTCCCTCTCCTTTTCCCTTGATCCTACTGATACTATTGGTCCACTGGAAACACTCTTTTGATTTATAGCACACCAGGAATATAGATAAAATGATCAACCTGATTTGACTGTCAAAAGTGCAGACAGAGAACTCTAAAGAGTCAAAAATGTTTATGCTGGCCAAACAAACATTGTCAGTGGCATTTGTATTGGATATTGATTATGGTTCATTGTGAGAGGGATTTGTTCATACAGAATGGAAAAATTGTCTTTGATGTCAGATGTCCATACTGTTCATGATTTATTATAGAGAGGGTAGGTGAGATCTCAAAATTCATCAAGAGCTCTGCATAATACATTTTTTCTACAATTTGCATGATGATTAAGGTTCTTCCAGGTTAGAACCTGCTTCAACATGTTCTTTGGAGTCTACAAGATATAAGCAAACCTTTCACACAATGCAATAAGTTGTAAAACTTTGCCTCTGAAGCAGGTCACCTAGTGAGTCATGTGGACAAAGTATATTGTCCGCACACTGTAGAGTAACGATAGATATTTAAACGCAAAGAATACCGGGTGAAATCATCCAGTAGTAGGAAGTTTAAGTTTTTAATGGGTTTCCAAAAGTTCTGTAGAAAATATATAGTAAACGTCATGTGTGCTGATAATATTGTGACATCAAAAGCAACTTAGCGACTATGATTAGACTGCAAGTGAGCCGCGGTTGTCAGACTGAAATCAAACGAGCGGTAATATAGATCTGATCGATTTGGTCTGATCCAGTCTCACACTAGTACTACTAGCATGCAACATGAATGCTGTGTCACAATTAACAGGTCCTTCTTCATGTACTTTCTGCCTGGAAAACCTGGAGGGTCGTCTCAGCTGCTGCATTGTAGGTCTCCTGCCAGCCGGACTTCGAAACATTCAATATGTCCCTCGGAGAAAGTGGAACAGTGTTAGTAATGCTGCATCGTGAGTCAGATCACTACTACATCGGTGTAGATAGCAGCAGTCGGCTGTCGATCAACAACAGTCTTTGTTCAAAGTTACGGTTTTTGTAACTTGGGCCAGTAGCTGCTGCTGCTGCCCTTCGGTCACCCTGCATCATGACTTACTCGATGATGCTGTTTGACAGCAATTAGATCAGCCCTTGATGTTTTGGTCCAGAAAGATATATAGCTCCACCGGGGTCATGAGTCCTGAACCCCCAAGCTCTGGACTAAATGCATGTTGATAAATATACTGCACCTCTTTGCAACTATTGATCCTTTCGTGGTGCCACATTGCTGATCCTTTTCTACAGCATAAAAGGATCAGCATTGCACAGCCAGAGTAAATCAGCACCCACCACCACACCATGCAAAATGGATGGTGTATGGATAGGAAACACTTTTTCGTTGTACATGTACGTGTCCCATAGTTTACCATGTTGGTCACCCATTTACTAACCATCTACCTACCCAGTAGTTACCCAAGTTTCTTTACGTACTTACCTCAGATACTTACCCACTAACATAAAGTAATTTACATAGTTAGTGTGAGGGGAAAGGAGGAGGGTTTACAGAATAGGTTAGGAGAATTTAGGTTAGGAAGGTGGAACCTTGGTAACTCAGTTGTAGTTCATTGACAACAGAATCTCAACGGATTGTAGTGTCCTATTTAGGCACCTTTTAAAGGGTTGCCCTGGTGGGATAGACATTCACCTGCTAGTTCTGCTTTTAATGTCGTCAATTTGACTTGTAATGTAAATGACGGTGGAGGACATGAAATGTAAATTGACAGTGGGGAAACCAGTTATTATTTGGAACCGGCCCAGGTAGGGTAGAACTGCCCATCACCGATCACTGCCCTATCACTGATCACTTCTTTAGATCTTTGTCATCTGTGCTTAATTTTGAGTGATTTAAAATGTTATGGGAGCACTACCTCTAGCTTGAGAAATCATCTTTGCAGTGATAAGGAAAATGAGCAATGAAAAAATAGCAAGAGGAAAAATAAGCCTTTCAACTTACAAAACATGTTATTTTCCTTTTTTTCTTTTCTTTGGACCCCTCCTACTTTCAAAACTTCTAACTTTCTCATTTCTTATTCATTTTAAACAATTTAAAGTGCTATAGGAGCACCGCCTTCAGTTCTACAAATCATATTTGAACTCTAATAGCAACATAGCAACATACAAGGAAGTTTTTGGGTGATTGGGAATGGGCTTTGTAGTATTTAGTGGTTTGTTCTTTTGAGTTCTTGACCCCCTTTCCTTGCAGGGCCGTAACTCTTTCAATTCTAATATGTTGATGATTTTTAATGCGCTAGTTGTGCCAATAGGAGGGATTCAAATTTTGTTTGACATCAAAAACAACAGAACCCTTCCCTTGGATCTAGTCTACCATGAACACTTAAGTGATTGCTCATGGGCTCTTCTACCCTAGAACCAATTACCAACTCACAGAACAAACAATCGCCTTACTAAGCTTAACTTGGTCCTAAGCCCTTCCATAGCACATATCGGCACTTAGGAAAAACTTAGATTCGTTACTTAGACTTGCTAGACCTTGCTATCGAGGCTAAGTTTTAGTCTAACTTGGAGTTAGCCAAGGCCTAACTCCTAAAGTTGGTCCTCATGGCCTTAAGTTAAGTCAACCCCATGCTTACTCAAGAGCCTTTTAGGACCAACTCCTAGAGTTGATGCAAAGGACTTAAATCAGGGCCAACTTTTTTTTAGTGACCTCGAAGCTTTAAAAGGACAACTCTTAATTATCCCATGCACTTTAGTGGGCTCGTCCCCTTGGGTAGCCCAGAACAGTACTTGATCGTTCATTGAGGGTTTTAAGGGGATAATGTTTCACACTATAGTCCCAAAAACAAGCCCCAATTGTCTTCTTTGGTTGGCAAAAACTCGAGCTCCCGCCTTAACCCATCCAAACTTCAAGGTTTCAACACATCTCGATTCCTAGAAGAGTTGAACCTTGTGGAACCATTTGTGGCCTAACTTTCATATCACCTTAGTGCCCCATTAAGGTGGTCTTGATATGAAGCCCACATCCACTTAAAACATTTCTTAAGTGGAAGGGCATGTCATTCACCCCCCACCTTTGGGAGGTCTACGTCCTTGTAGACACAAATAACATGTTTTTATCATGGCAAGCCACCCCTTTTGCCACCCGTTTACCTCAAGCATTTAGGAGAGTAGCTAATTCTTGATTAAATATAGTTTACATCCTAGGCTCCACCCTTTTAGATGTAGGAGGAATCTTAAACAATTTTCATGTCGGACTTTATGTTGGTCCCTTAAACTGCACCACATCCCTTTTGGGCTCGTTTCTTTTACCAAGCAACATTCCCCCTCTTTAAGCCCCTTGAAACATTAGAGGGTTAAGTCTCATGCCTAAACTTGTTCTCTTGGTGACCCTGGGCAACCACACCAGGGTATGACTATAAAACATGCCAATAGATAGTACTAATTTGGGTTTAGCCAAGTTGGACCCCCTTTGTCTTAAAAGGACATGGTTTGCGACTCCATGCACTAGAAACTTCACTCCCATAAGCTTATTCTCAATTCAGGGGCATGCCATTTAATGCACATGCATCGCTACCCCAATCTCACCTTATTGAACCATTAGAAGTTTTTCTTTTGAGATCAACTTTTGAAGTCCATTTATGTTGGTTATTGTCACTTCAATTCAACCTTCATTTACTTCTTCCATGGTCCACCCCATTTTGTACATCTTGACCTCAAATTTATTGTCGTTTTGATTTGGTTTTAGTTTAGATATATGTCCATTCTTTTAGGTTTTGCTTTCACTCCCCACCTTTTGGAGGTTGATGTCTTCATCAACCTTATGTTGATGTGTTGGACTTATTTTATGCACTTTCTTATTGCCCATCTCGTGGCCCTGCTTTCATTTGAACTTTTCAACAATTTTTGGCAAATGGTCTAAATGAGCAGGCTTCACCTACCGTGATTCTTTCGAATGACATCCTTCCCACTTGACTAAGTATTGTTTGCTAATTTGTCTAGTCTACCTTGCGGCTAGGATGCATTTTACTTCACCTACAAACTTATGTTCAATAAGGTCAAATCCTAGGTGATAGGCTTGTTTCAATCCTTCCTTTTCTTGTTTTCATGAATTGGCTTCAACTTGGACACATGGAAAGTTGGGTGGGCTACCAAGTCATTGGGAGTTGCAAAGTGTACTTATTGGGGCGAAATTTACAAATGGCACTACATTGTATTTGCAAGGCTTATGGATCAACTCAACATCCATAAAGGCCAAGGTATCGTGCCACCACAATTGTTTTGTTGTGGCCTTTGGTTGGGTCTCAAAATATTTCAAGGATACGTTATCCATAAAGATTTTTGTTTTATGAAAGTCTAGGTAGTGTTACCATGCTTTCAAACAACCCATTACCACAAACAACTACTTTTTCATGAGTTGGCCATCTCAACTAAGCCTTTGCCAACTTTTTACTTTCAAAAGTAATTAGGTGTCCTTCCTACATTAAGACCCCAACTATAGTAAATCCACTTGCATTTATGTGCACCTCGAATGGCTTCACAACATCTAGGAATCACAACACTGGAACTAACAACAATTTTCCCTTCAAAGTCAAATGCACTTTGTTATTCGTCCTTCCATTC
>Ga0116230_10007757_pt1 | contig 10602 bp, 10 predicted proteins | sample S1TSphfallax_3_FD_88678 | JGI IMG/M metagenome (GOLD analysis project Ga0116230, IMG submission 88678) | Host-associated microbial communities from peat moss isolated from Minnesota, USA - S1T2_Fd - Sphagnum fallax MG | ecosystem: Host-associated > Plants > Peat moss > Unclassified | place...
GAGAGAGAGAGAGAGAAGCTTTGTGACATGTGAGGTTGCAGTTTAGTCTTCAAGTTCAAGAACACTACTAAGTTGCTTTGTTTTGGGTTTTTTGGAATTCAGAGTTGTCCAGAAGCAAAAGTGGTGGAAAATTTGGTGAAATCGTGACGATGATGGGTGTGGGAAGCTGCAGAGACGAAGAAGAAGAAGAAGAAGCCGATGAGAGAACAGCGCTGGAGGCGGCCGAGAAGCAAGGAAGCGTTGATGAGGATGTGTTCTTTGTCACTTCACTCGGCAAACGTGCCATCGGATCTCCTTACCAGCTTGTATGTAGACGAAGATCAGAAAACCCCCTTGTAGTAGCAGCAGCAGCAGCTTGCATGCCTGATCTATGTTTTAGGTCCGTGCTTCTGAGCATAGATTTGCAGTGCAAGAGATGATGATGATGATGATTATGATGTTGATCAGCTAAGATAGAGTTGAAATGGCCGTTGCAGCTTTAGATCATAGCAGAAGCAGTAGCAGCAGAAGGAGCTTGCAGGAATTGATGAAAATCCTGATGCATGCATGCATGATGCAGGACATACCAAGCTATTTTCTAGAGTATTGTGCGAGCAGAAAGTGGGAGCTGAAAGAGAAGATGGTGTTGGAAGGTGACGAGAGTGGGATGCTGTGGAAAGTAATGATGGTGCTGAGGAGGTACAAGGAGAAGAGAAGAGCTAATAAAGTTCGTGTACGAGCTAGTCTAGCGAGAGGTTGGAAGGATTTCGCACTGCAGAACAAGCTCAACACTGGTGATAGCCTTCTCTTCACCCTTGTGCGTCTAAACCGCTTCGTTGTCAAGTTCTTCCATCCTGATGGCAGTCAGAAGAAAGGGTGGCTATGCAGCAATCTGCAGCAGCCTCCTGCAATCCATGCCCACAAGCTGCTGCTCCCCTGCAAGAATCGTGCAGCAGAAGCAGCATACTTCAAGTACATCGAGCATATTACCTCCGATGGCCACGAGTATGTGGAGATTCTTGACAGCAGCAGTGGCAGCAGCAGCAGCAGCAGCAGCAGTAGCAGCAGCGATGAAGAGGAGATCAATGAGCAAGTGGGTGTAGCAGTAGGATTGAGGGTTGATAATGATGCTAGTAGAGATCACCTGCAGTCTCCTGCTGCTGTTCACAGGACCAATCCTTCTCGATTGGGTGCAGCAGCAGACAGGGAACTAGTGATCCGCGCTCATCAGGTGATTTACACCACCAAGAGGCCACGAGAAGTTACAGATGAAGAGAGAGCCAAAGCCATAGTTGCTGCAAGAGCATGTGCAAGGAGCCTCCCCAACATCAGTTTCATGCTCATCATGCGATGCTCTGAAGTCTACTACCATTTTCATTTGGTGGGTACTCAACCATTGCAACTGTTTCCTGAAGAAATCATACACAATTTAGAAAGGATTGAGAGAGAGAGAGAGAGCAATACAATAATATATGCCACAATAAACACCACCTACTGTCCATTGTAATGGATGAAACCACAAAGTTTACCTCACACACATGTCATGAGCCGCAGCTTTTTGCATGAGAAAAACCACATTCTCTTGTAGTGGAGAGAAAGAGAGAGAGAGAGAGAGATCCAGATCTCATCAAGACTCCATGGGAAAGAAGATTTCACAACAATGTTGAAGAACTTTGAATCTTCTTCTTTACAATGATTGTTACACAAACAATGGTGTTGTTTGTGAAATGGGATGGTGGTGCACAGGAGATACCAGTCCAGTTTTTGAGGGAGACTAAGCTGCACATCCCCACAAGTGGAGAAATAAGCTGGATAGCACTTGTGGACAGCAGCAACAAGTTATGGCAGGTGTTGAGCAAGCAAGTGGTGGAGTGCAACAAGCAACAACAGAACAGGCTGCAGTTGAGCCCCGAGGGATGGGCACACTTCGCTCTAGACCACATCCTGGAAGAAGGGGATGCTTGTGTGTTTGAGCTTTTATCCAAGTCACCAGAATTACCGATGTTTCGTGTTCATATCTTCCAAGCACTGCTGCCAACATTAGATGATGATGACACCGGCAAGCTGGTTATTGCAGACAGACTCTGCCAACAACAACAGAGCCTTTTGGAATGCAGGTTCTGACTGGACATCACCAATTGAAATGGGTACACAGTGAATTGCTACATCTGCATTATGAGAGCTAATTCCAGACAATTGTAGGCTGACTAGCAAAAGACCCTCCCAACAGCTTAAGCCCCAAACCCCGATCTTAGATCTCCTTTATTCAAAACCCAAAGCAATAACAATATGCAGAACATGAATTGAGGGATGATGATCAAAGCATAAGGTTTTTTCTCTGGCATCATTCTGCAAATATTTCAAAAGCAAGATAGTTGCAAATCTTCAGAAACTTACCATATGGAAAGCATACAGACACCCATCCATCACCTGCTGCAACAAAAACACACCACTACCAAATCAGAGGACAATCATCCTACCAAAAACACTACCTACAGACAGACTCACAAGCCTTGAATCTGTGAATGCAAACAAATCTTTGAGTCCAAGAAACCAAAGGCTACATAGTAGAAACCTCAAGAGTATCATCATCACTGGGAAGGTAAAGGAGTGTGGCATCCTAGATTCAATCAGCAGCAAGAGGATTTGTCTATCCGGAATTGGACACAAGTGGACTCAAGTGAGCTGCCCACATTACACAAATGAAGAACAGATGGCTCATCTGTGAAGAAGAGAGATTTTTCTTACCATCAAACTGCAGCAATATGATTCAATTATGTCCTTAAGCCTTAAGTGCTCAATAGATTTGTAGATTGTGCACATCAATCCACTACAAATGCCTTCATGGAGAGACATAGTGATTGGTAACTGCAAGCTGTCTTATTGAGCATGTTTCTCCCACTCTTCATGGAGACCTTCATGCATCTTTTCAGTATGCTGGTAAATCGCAGAAGCTCCTCTTTCTCTCGGCAAGATTGGAGCATATTTCTGGCTTCATTAGTCCAAGATGCAGGTTGCATTTACAGTGGGCATGTTCAGATTTGAAGACTTTGGCAGTATCAAACTAGTAATCACCTATCTGTAGAGAGGTGAAAGGAATGTCTGTTTGGGAACTTCGTTCTTCATGTGTGGACATTGGTATTGATGTGCTCATGAAGGAGGAAAATTGTGGGTTATGAACAGGTAGGTGTCCATGACGAATGAAGAAGCATCCCATGCATCAGAAGAAGGGTTACACTGATCTTCTGCATAAAAAACTCTTGCCTGGTTTTGGATGCTTATCTACTAGAAAGGAAGTGACAGAGGCTCTGCTCCACCAGCATCTGCAATGGACCCACCAACCATCTCCATTTGCATGATTTTCAGCATCAACATTGACTTGCCTCTTGTAGGTCAGAAAGGTCATCATCAAGTAAGTCTTCTTCTCTGACTGCTTTGAATCATGTTCACCACTTTTCTAAGTCTATAACCTTCATTGCAAGTTTAGGTCATCACCCTTCCCTGCATGGATCCAGGAACATATCACTTCCCATACATATCCAGGGTGATGGGAGAAGAAAACAATTTGTGAGTATGGTGTGTCCACAACTCCAGGTCCAGATGCTTACCAAGGTTCAAGGTTTGTGGTCAAGCTTGGACCTGAACTAAGTGATTGACCCAGTTCTTGCTTTTCATAGTATTGGGATCAAATTGCTAAAAAATATTGAGGCCATTCCAAAAGAGAGAAAATTGAGAGGGTACAAATCTGTTCACCAAGGAATTCGGCATACAAGGAGCCATTTTTCATAGTTAGATGCATAATTGATATTGATCATCTTGTCCACACATTGATATTTGCTTTGTCAACATGCTCTAGATTACAGGAGAATGAACCCAATTTGCTGAACCCTGATCTATATGCTAATTACCATGCAATTCACAACTTGGTCGTTTTGCATCTGATTCAGTCCATCTTGAGCACCTACCTTCTTTGGTTAAGATTGATTTGTTTGATAAGATTAACACTGGACAAGTACAGTATAGAGTAACTCAGATGCTAACATGCATACATGGCTGAGTAAATCCCAAATGTCCATTCAACTTATTCTACACTCTTGCACAGCTTGCACTAGCAATGCTCATCCTACCTCAGTTTCAAAAAAGAATCCCTTTGGCAGCTGTAATGTCTCTAGGATGTAAGCTGAAAATAGGCTATGCAGTTGTTACAGGTGCTGGGCAGATGATGGGACTTGATTAACACTTACTTGTTTCTTGCCTTGAACAAAGAAGTCTTGTAATGCAATCATCTCTACTGGGCTGTGTTTCAAACCCCTGACAGCCTCAAGGCTGGCAAGCCCACCAGCAATTGTAGTAATAATCGGCACCTTGTATGCCAGGGCCATTCGTCGCAGTTGTCGACCATCAATTTGGTCTAATGCATCCCCTGCACTAGTGATGATCAGAAGTTGAATATGGCCATTTGCTAACACATCACCTGCATGTGGGCGTCCCTCATGAAGCTTCAGCACTCTCTCAACAGTTACTCCAGCCTTCTCTAAGAATGCTGCTGTGCCTTCTGTGCACAGTATCTTGAAACCAAGGTCATGGAATCCTTGGGCTATGGGTACAACTTTATCTTTCATCTGGTCGTTCATGCTGATGAAAACAGTGCCCTCAAGTGGTAACCTCTGATTTGCAGCAAACTGGGCCTTGGCAAACGCTTTATCAAACCCATAATCAATTCCCATGACTTCCCCAGTGCTCCGCATCTCAGGGCCTAGCAGTACATCACATCCTTGGAACTTATCAAATGGAAGTACTGCTTCTTTTACTGACACATGTTCAGTAAGAATCTCTTCCTTGAAGTTTATGTCATCCAAAGTCTTCCCTGACATCAATAGTGCAGCATAGCTAGCCAATGGATGCCCAATTGCCTTTGAGACAAAGGGAACAGTACGGGAAGCTCGAGGGTTTGCCTCAATGATATACACCTCTCCAGCTAGTGTAATTGCATACTGGCAGTTCATTAAGCCAATAACTCCAAGTCTTCGTGCAAGCTTTACTGTAGAATCTCTGATCTTCTTTAATGCCTCAGGTCCAATATTTTGGGTGGGAAGGGAGCAAGCTGAGTCACCAGAATGGACACCTGCTTGTTCAATGTGCTCCATAATGCCGCCAATAACAACATTTCCCTCCCAATCAGTCAAGGAATCAACATCAATTTCCGACGCATCTGTCAGGTACCTGTCTACCAGGACAGGACGCTCCGGATCAACCTCGACAGCAGTCTCCAGGTATGTCTTCAATTTCTCATCGTTGTATACTATTTCCATGGCACGCCCACCAAGCACATAGGAAGGTCGGACAACAACAGGATAGCCCACCCGCTTTGCTATGGCCAAAGCATCTTCTTCACTTCTGGCAATGCCACCAGCTGGCTGCTTTATGTCAAGTTCATTCAAAATAGCATCAAACCTCTTCCTGTCCTCCGCAGCATCAATGGAGTCTGGGGAGGTGCCCCAGATCTTCACTCTGCCTTCCCCACTTGCAGCAGCTGGTTGAAACTCATCCAGGTACCTCTGGATTGGGACCGCCAGCTTGAGGGGTGTCTGACCCCCAAATTGAACGATAATGCCATCTGGTCTCTCCAGGTCAATGACATTACACACATCTTCTGCTGTGAGGGGCTCAAAATAAAGACGGTCACTTGTGTCATAATCTGTAGACACCGTCTCGGGGTTTGAGTTCATCATAATAGTCTCATACCCAGCAGCCTGCAGAATGTTTGCTCATGTTAGAACATTGTGAACATGCAGATGGTAAACATGAATCCAGGAATAACATCTTGTCCTATGGCCCCAGCAGAGAAACAAAGTTTGCGATAACAGATTGATGGTCATTGGACTGCACCTCAAGAGCAAATGCCGCATGACAGCAACAGTAGTCAAACTCGATGCCCTGTCCAATTCGATTAGGGCCTCCACCAAGGATCAACACTTTCTTCAGATTATTGGGCACTGACTCACACTCATCGTCATATGAAGAATAAAGATAAGGTGTGTGTGCCTCAAATTCAGCAGCACAGGTATCTACCCGTTTGTAAGCTGGGATTACACCTAGTGCTTTTCGATGGACACGGACTTCTTTCTCTGTTGATCCTGTTGCATAAGCAATTTGCTTATCACTGTAGCCCTTTCTCTTGATCTCATACAAATCATCCTTTGCTAAGTTGGTAAGCTTCAAACTCTCCATGTACCTCTCTGTCTCCAGAAGTTCACCCAACTGGGCGAGGAACCATGGATCGATGAAACTTAGGTCATGGATTTCTGACTGTGTCATTCCCCTTTTCATTGCAGCATAGACAGAGTACATTCTCTCCGGGTTTGCAACCCTCAGGTTATACTTCAGTTTTTCCCAGTCCCAGTCCATCTCATTCACTTTTTCACAACCCCAGCCATTGTGCCCAGTCTCCAGAGAGCGCATAGCCTTCTGAAACGACTCTTGGAATGTCCGACCAATGGCCATTGCCTCTCCTACTGATTTCATCTGTGTTGTGAGAACAGGCTGTGACCCCGGGAACTTCTCAAATGCAAAACGTGGAATCTGTAGAACAGGAAAAAAAAAATAAGCCCAACGGACCCATAGTAAGGCATAGTTTCTTTATGCACTAATCCAATTCAAGAAAGAGGTAATATCCTCACACTCATATATATATTGATGAGTGTCCATTAGGAGCAATCACAAAAAGAGCAAGACAGGAAATTTCCACTTGGAACAAGTTCACAAGGGGGAAGGACAAAATAGAGATAGTGGAAAGCTGCTCAGCAACAGGACAAAGAATACATAAAAGGGATTGCAGAGGAAACTCTAAAATAACACTTTTCAAGGTACCTATCGTGTTCAGTTTGGGCAAAGACAAACAAGCAAAACAAGAGTGAATGCAGTCATAACTTTGGGAGTGACACTCAAAAAGTATCAGACAGTCACCTTCATCAGAGATGGTGGCAATCAGTGACTGTTACTCAACAGCATATCATCATTTCCCAACAAAAGATTCAGATAAGTGCATAATAACAAATGTGCAAAACTATGTCCTGAGTACCTCACATTTCCATAAGCAACAGGAAGACTCAGTCATAATGTCAGCTAGCAAGAGTGCACAGATTTTAGACCTTCGTGACGACGTAGTCAATGGAGGGCTCAAAACTAGCAGGTGTCTTCTTTGTGATGTCATTGGGTATCTGATCAAGGGTGTAGCCAACTGAAAGCTTTGCTGCCATTTTGGCAATGGGAAATCCAGTTGCCTTTGATGCAAGTGCTGAGGAACGAGAAACTCGTGGGTTCATCTCAATCACCATAACTTCCCCATCCTTAGGATTGACAGCAAATTGTACATTTGAGCCTCCACACTCAACTCCAATTTCTCGCATGATTGCAATTGATTGATCCTGCACTTCAACACAACATAAAACAAGTCAAATTTTATTGTTGTAGACTTTCCTGACATACATGTACTTGAATTGTAACCGTTGGTCTCATGCATACAAGACAGGAAAGTGGAAATAAAAGCTGGCACAGTTAAGAGGAAAGCAAACACAGCAGAAGGTAATCCAATTCAATATTCTGATGAGTCTAACCAACAATACCAAGATCTGTATTTTATCATGTTGCATGTAGTACAAGGATAGACTAAAAACTTTTAATTGTACAAGTTGTGGGAGAAACAGTTGACACCCTGCTTCTTAAGACAATGATGCAATAAACTAATCCTGAACTTCAATCTAAAACTGGGAGAAGCACAAAGAAGAGGAATTCAAAGGAAAGCAGACACACTCTTAATCTCTGGTACTCTTTGTCGGTTAATGTTTGTGCAGGTGCAACAGTTATTGAGTCTCCAGTGTGGACACCCATTGGATCAATATTCTCAATGGAGCATATAATCACCACATTGTCAGCCAAATCCCGCATCACCTCCAGCTCATATTCCTTCCATCCCAGAAGGGATTTTTCTACCAACACCTGCAGTACACAATTCCAACATTTATCAGAATAAGTACTCAAATTACCTTTGCAGCTTCACAGCTTCAAAAATCCAAGGGAAGTCTTAGATTTTGTCTTTCAAACCCCCCCCACTCCCAACAAGAAACTGCGGGGACTTACTCACCTGTGAGTAAATACTGGCTGTAAGACCAGCTTTGCAGATTGTCTCAAACTCTTCTTTGTTATAAGCTATCCCCCCACCAGTCCCTCCCAGTGTAAATGCAGGACGGATAATCAGGGGATATTCTCCAATCTTCTCAGCAATTTCAAAGCAGTCATCAAGGGTATGAGCAATTCCAGATGGAGGAGTCTTCACGCCAATCCTTGCCATAGCTTGCTTGAAAAGGTCCCGATCCTCAGCTTTCTGGATTGCATCAAGCTTTGCACCTATAAGCTCAACCCCATATTTCTCCAGCACGCCACTTTCAGCAAGTGCACAGGCAAGGTTTAGAGCGGTCTGTCCACCCATGGTGGGCAGAATTGCATCAGGCCGTTCCTTCTCCAGCACTTTCTCCACCAGCTCTGGGGTCATGGGTGTGATGTATGTTCGGTCTGCAGTTTCCGGGTCAGTCATGATAGTTGCAGGATTGGAATTGATGAGGATGACTTCATACCCTTCTTCTTTCAGGGCTTTGCAAGCCTGTGTACCCGAGTAATCAAACTCACAAGCTTGCCCAATTACAATTGGACCTGAAAAAACAAACCAAAACCGCCCATGACACACATTCCCCATTCCAACCTCAAAAGAAAGTCCAGAAAAACTGTGGAAAATTCAAAACGCCAGACATGAGGAGGAGAAAGAAAGAATTTTGCAAGCAAATGATAAAACCTCTGAAATCAGACCAGACACATACCTGCTCCTAGAATGAGAATCTTCTTGAGGTCCATTCTTTTCCCTCCCTTAAACCCTAAATGGCTCCAATCTGCTGAAGCTTTCTGTGGTTCGATTGCAGGTTGGGCCACCTCCTTTTCGGCTCCAAGTACAGATGCGACCCTCCATTTCCTCCACTCTTGCTGCTTTGCCGCCCCCGCAGTCTCCTTTGCTGCTGAGGTCGTCCTACGCTCCAGGGGTTCAACAGTAAACACAGAGGAGGAAGATATTTCTACTGATCTGGCGACGGCGACGCCCTTGACTCCTCCACGGGAAGAGGAGGAGGAGACCCAATGAGGGAAAAAAACTGGAGCTGCTGCTGCTGCTGCTCCCAACTTCCGCCCGCTGCTGGCACCACGAGCATCACCACCAAGGAAAGACGACGACGACAGCAAATGCGGAGGCTTGACAGAAACCGCCGCTTCCGGCATTTGAATTCCAAGTGCCGCACGAGCCAGCATTGTATTTACCATCTTCAAGAAAAACACTTCTCACCCCACCAGTCTCAAGCTCTGTCTTTCTCTCCAACCCCCCTCCTCTCCGATCTGCCTGGTTCTCTCTCTCTCTCTCTCTCTCTCTCTCTCTCTCTCTCTCTCTCTCTCTCTCTACATACAAGCTCAAAACCCCAGAACTTGATTCCCAGGAAACAAGAACAATCTGCAGCAGTGGGACCTGTTTGTTCCGCGTTTCTCTTCGGTTTCCAAAATCTAACAAACACAAAAGAACGAATCCCAGCAGAAGAAGGAGAAACTAGAACTACTTACTTGAACTTTCTTCTCTCACAGAGGAACCAGAATATATATATAAATCTCTCTCTCTCTCCCAAAGCTTGTCACCAACCCAGGGGGGAAAAAAACAAATTTCTGGCACAATCGGCGAGAATGTCGTCGAGAAGCGACGAAATCGATCCCCTTTGGCAGCTTATCTTGTTCAATTTCTATGTCAACTGCGCTTGCAATCCGCCGCATGCATGCATCTCTCGATGAAGGGGGCAGGAGGGACGACCGTCCTGGCCGCAGCAACAGCGGCGCTGTAGGGCAACAGGGACGGACGGCGGGGGCAGGTCGTTCGTGACACGTAAGCCTAACATGTCAGCAAAAGTTGCTCAATTGCACACAAATCTAGGCACTTTTTGGAACTACTTGGCCAAACAGGACAACTGGACCCGCCTACCCGTCCATGCCACTTGGTCCCACCGTGGCACATCTAGGGTTCCCAAATTCCAACCTACATGGATGGCCACCAGGAGTCTATTACCACTTTTGTTGTGAGCTCTTGGATTGGGTTCTCTTTTACACGTGGCGTAATCGTGGCCCCCAAGTAACCTTCAGTGAGTAGGACCAAATATAGCTCCCTTTATGCCTCGTTATCGATAGGGATATGTGTACTTTGGAAGCGGTGTTCACACGGTGGGGCCATAGCAGAGCTGGCAGATAAAAGGAGTTTGGCATTTTAGGGTTAGGATGATGGGCGGTGGATTTCAGAGCTTGCGGTTGGTACGTACACAGCGTTCTCTTAAGTTCCCCCCCGCCCCACCCAAGTCTTTTTTTTTCTTTTGGGGGATGGGGGGAGGTGGGGGTATGTGACTAGAGAGTCAAGACTAATGTTCAGCACTAATTTATTCGTAAAGTCACGCAATTAGAGGGCGAGAACGACCAGTTTCGGCATAATAGGGCATCAAATGCGTAACTAGGAATGAAAATTTTACAAAGCGAAATAACTGGGACACAAAC
>Ga0116230_10007759_pt1 | contig 10601 bp, 6 predicted proteins | sample S1TSphfallax_3_FD_88678 | JGI IMG/M metagenome (GOLD analysis project Ga0116230, IMG submission 88678) | Host-associated microbial communities from peat moss isolated from Minnesota, USA - S1T2_Fd - Sphagnum fallax MG | ecosystem: Host-associated > Plants > Peat moss > Unclassified | place: USA...
CGCGCGTTCTTTTTGGTCACATAGAAGTAACCGGTATCCGCGGTGGAAATCAGCTTGATTTGAACGACGTTCGATTTGGCCATGATACAACTCTCCAGAAGCGCGCCGTATGCGACAGGTCGAGGTGATTAGTCAAGTGTAGGCAGGTAAGCGCTTCTTTTGTGAACAAAAGAAGCAAAAAACTTTGCTCCTGGGTGCCGGGATGTCCGCAGATCCAAAGAGCCAGAGCCAAAAGATTTATTTGCTGGCGATACCCGGGCTCAAGGGCTTACTTGCTCAGCAGCGCCGCGCGGTATGCTGCGGGGTGAACGAAAATGAACGATGCCGCCGCAACGTCTAGGTTGCCGCCGATATCGGCCGGGCAGGCGTCGCGGATCTGCAGGACGTCGTCCACCGGTGCAGGCGCGCGCACCGCCCGGGCCTGCGCCAGCATCGGCGCCATGAGGTTGTTGCCGCCGGCGAGCGCGGTGAGCTGCGTGGCCAGAGCGCTCTGGCCGAGGCTCGTGCAGATCTGCGGCATGACGCCGAGCGTCTGCAGCGGCCAGCCGCGCGGCGCCAGCACCCGGCTCCAGGTGACGAACAGCTCGCCCCCGTCGGGCAAGGTCGTGATCGTCTGCACCAGGCCCTTGCCCAGCGTTTCCGAGCCTATGACAACGGCCCGGCGATCATCGGCGAGGGCGGCGCTGAGGATTTCCGCGGCACTCGCGGTTTGCCCGTCGACCAGCACGGCGATCGGGATGCCGCCGGTGATATCGGACCCTTCGGCCGCAAAATTCTGATCCGCGTCGCTGTCACGCCCCGCCGCTTCGGCAATAGGGCCGCCCGGCAACAGCGAATCCGCCACCAGCACCGCTTGCGCCAGCACGCCGCCGCGGTTGCCCCGCAGGTCCAGAAGCAGGCCGGTGGGCGGCGTCTCGGAGGACATCGCACCGCCGAGCGCCGAGGAGAATTGGTCGCTCGTGCCGCGGTCGAAGGCCGAGATTTTCAGCGCCAGCACGCCGGGCAGGGGGGCGGGCTCGGGGAATACCGTTTGTTGCGGGATCAGCGCGCGCTTGAGCGTGACCTGTGTGGGCGCCGTCGGGTCGGCGGGATCGATGACGGTCAGGGCGGCGCTGGTGCCGAGGATGCCGTTCATCTCATTGTTCAGCCGCGCGACCTCGCCGGGATAAACGGCCCGGCCGTCAATGCGCAGCACGACTGTGCCGGGGGCCAGACCAGCGGATTCGGCCGGACTGTCGGCGGCAACCCCGGCGACGACGACATTCCCATGCTGCGCGCCGAGCGCCACGCCGGTCCCGGCGAGCCCGGTGATCATCAGCTGGTCCTGGGCAGCCTGCAGCGGCGGCTCGTAGCGCGAATACGGGTCGAAATGGTTGAACAGCTCGTCGAAAAAGCTGCTGATCAGCGCCTGCGTGCCAGCCTGCTGCAGCGTCGGCGAGGCGTCGTACGCCGCGCGCGCGATCTGGGCGGCGGCCTTGCCCCAGGCCGCCGCGTCATCGGCCGGCGGCGCCGGCACGGCGAGCAGCAGCTGGTCCGGGCCGTACAGGCGGATCTGCTGGTCCTGCAGCGTGGTGTTGAGGTCCGGATCCAGCGCGGCGAGGCCGTTCAGGCCCCAGATGGTCATCTGCGGGATGGTCAGCGGCTGCAGCGAGCGCGGGGCGATGTAGGAGAGGGCGGTCGCCCATACGGATGCCGCGGTCGCGGTATCGAACGCCGCGGCCATGGCCGGCGGCGCCCAAACGCCGCTCGGCAGAATAATGCAAACGACAAGGATGACGAAGGTGCGGGTCACCTGCGGCGTTTCTGTTTGGGTTTTGGCGTCCTCTGCTTGGCGTTTCGTGCCGTTTTATCCTTTGGCGCCCCTGGCACTTTGCCCCTTGGCGCCTGGCGTCCCGGTCGCGCCGCGCCGCCATCCGCTGGCGCGAACAGCAGCCCGCCGGTCACCGGCCGCGCCTCGACCAGCCGCACATCTAGCGTCTGCGCCAGCTGGTAGGTCCTGCGGGTGCGCTTGCCGATGAGGCTCTGGGTCGCTTCATCATGCATCCAGAAATCGTCCGGCAAACTCGCCATACTCAAGAATCCACTCGCCCCGGTTTCTGGCAGGGTGACGAAAAGACCGAATTTCGTCACGCCCGACACCCTGGCCGCGAACAACTCTCCGACGCGGTGTTGCAAATACAGCGCAAGGTAGCGGTCCGTGGAGTCCCGTTCGGCCAGCGTCGCGCGGCGCTCTGTGGCGGTGATCTGCTCGGCGATGTCGGGGAAGCGCGAAACATCCTCGGGGCTCAGCCCGTCGCGCCCGAGTTTCAGGCCCGTGATCAGCGCACGGTGCACCATGAGGTCGGCATAGCGGCGGATCGGCGAAGTGAAATGCGCGTAGCGGCTCAAAGCGAGGCCAAAATGGCCGATATTGTCGGGCGAATATTCCGCCTGCGACTGGCTGCGCAGCACCGTCTCATTCACTAGCGCCGCTTTCTCGGTGCCGGCCACCAGCTGCAGCACCCGGTCGAGATCGCGCGGATGCAGCTGGTCGCCCGGCTGCAGCGAGATGTCCAGCGTGCCGAGGAAGGCGCGCAGGTTGTCGAGCTTTTCGGCACTCGGCGGCGCGTGCACGCGGTACATGCAAGGCTGGTGCAGCTTTTCCAACGTCTCGGCGGCGCAGACATTGGCGAGGATCATGAACTCCTCGATCAGCCGGTGACTGTCGAGCCGCTGCCGGGGGGCGATGTTGATCACCTGGCCGTCCTCGCCGAGCTCGACCTTGCGCTCCGGCAGGTCAAGGTCGAGCGTGCCGCGCGCCGTGCGCGCTGTCTTCAGGGCCGCGTAGGCAGCGTACAGATGTTCATGCTGGGTAGCGTCCGCCTCGTGCTCGGCCTGCACCGCCTCGTAGGTTTTGCGCGCCGCCGAGCGCATCAGGCCGCGCCCGAACTGGTGGGCCTGCTTTACCCCATGCCGGTCGATCCGCATTTCGACGAACAGGCAGCCGCGCGGCTCGTTGGGTTTCAGGCTACACCAGCCATTGGAGAGCGCTTCGGGCAGCATCGGCACGACGCGGTCCGGGAAGTAACACGAATTGCCGCGCTCGGCCGCGGCCTTGTCGAGGGCCGAGCCTGGTTTGACGTAATGTGCGACATCCGCGATCGCGACGATCAGCCGGAACCCGCCTTCCGCGGGCTCTGCGAACACCGCATCGTCAAAATCCCGCGCATCCGCGCCGTCGATGGTGATCAATGGCAAATCGCGTAGATCCAAGCGCTTGCCCAAGGGCGTGGCGCGCGCCGTTTCGGCCTCCGCCAGGGCCGCGTCAGGGAAATCGATCGGAATGCCATGCGTCGCGATGGCGATCAGGCTGACCGAGCGGGCGTCGGTCGATAGGCCCAGACGCTCGGTGATCCGGGCAGGTTTCGGGCCGAGGAATTTGGCGCCCGGCAGCGGCTCCCCGCGGACGATCTCGTCGGCGAGCGCCCCCATCGTCTCGCCGGCCGGCACCACCCATTCGGATTTCTGACGCCGGTCGGTCGGCTCGATGCGGCCGCCATGCTGTGTCGGCTGGAACACGCCGACGATGCTGCCTGCGCGCTCGGCGATGCGTTTGAGGGTGCGGCCTTCGTACTTCTCCGGCCCGATCGGCTTGAGCCGCGCCAGCACACGAGCACCGGGCGCCAGTGCTGCCTGACCACGCGCCTCCGCACGCATAAAAATAATCGGCGGCCGGCCAGGGCCGTCCCACACCACCGGGCGCGCCAACGCCTCGCCGTCCCGGTCGATCCCGGTTACCTCGACCACCGCTGTCTCCGGCAGCCGGCCGGCGGGTGCAACTGTCTTGCGGCCGGCGCGCTCCAGCGTGCCATCCCCCTCGAGCGATTTGATCAGCCCGCGCAGCGCCTTTTTATCATCCGGTTTGATCTGAAACGCGCGCGCGACCTCGCGCAGGCCGATTTTCTGGTCCGCCTTGACGATATAATCCTTGAGCTCCTGGCGCGTCGGCAGGGGCGCCGCTTTCGGCGGTTTAGCCTTCGGCTTTTTGTGCACGGTTTTCATGGCCTATAGTATGGTGATTTTGGCAAAGCGCCGCTATCCATGGCGCATCTGCGCAACGACGATCCGCGCCGGAAGGGCGGCCGGCCACAGGCGGCGAGGGATGCCGCTGCGTTTCGTGGCCGCGAGGATTTCCTTGGTCGTTGCATGATGATTAGCACCTCCGTTGCACGCTAAAGGTGGCATTTATGCCATTGTTATAGTCGTTAAGGTTGTGTAACTTTTATTTGTGCCCTCCCGCTTAGACATCACAGCGCCTGCGACCATCACCGTGCAGGCCGGCGCCGGCACCTTGTCGTCGCTGGGCGCGCTGCCGCCGGGCGGTATTGTCGTGGACGACCCCAACTCAGGTAACCGCGTGACGGTCGAGATCGTCTCGGCGGACGGCGCGGGCTTGTCGGCGAGCGGCCTTGCGGGGGCGACCGTGAGCAGCGGGGGCGGCACCCTGACGATGAGCGGCACGGTCGCCGATGTGAATGCGGCACTGGCGAGCTTCGAGGTTACCGAGCCAAACGGGTTTTCAGGCGATACCCTGGGCGTGCTCGCGAGCGATCCGGCCGTGCTGGCGGACGCGACCGCTATCGCCGTGGTGCCCGCCTCGCAGGTCGGGCCGGCTTTTGTCGGTCCGAGCCTGTTGGTCACGCTGAAGCCGAACGCGCTCGATCCAGTGGCGAGCCTGCTCCTGAGCGACCCGATCGCCGCCGGGATCGACGCGATGGGTTTGGGCCTTGCCGCCTCCCTCAACCTGACGCTCGATGTCAGCGCCGGCGTGCTGCTGTTGCCAGGCTACACGCCGGCCAGCCCGATCAGCGCCGAGGGCCTGGGGACGGGCACGTTGCACCTTGCTTTCGCGGCCGCCGATATCGGCGCGCTCAACACGCTGCTCGCCGGCCTGGAGTTCGCCGGGCCCGTCGACGGTGAGCATCTCGACTACGCGCTGCGCAACCTCGGCGGCGCGCTGCCCGCCTCGCTCACCTACGGCAACATCTATTTGAGTGTCGCCGGCACGCCGGGCGCCAATGGCGTGTTCGCCGCCGGTTCGCAGACGCTGCGGATCGGCAACGAGACGTTGAGCGGCACGCTCGGCCTCGACAACACGTTGGCCGTGCTCGGCGAGGTCGATGGCAACGCGGCCGTCGATATCGGGCTCCTGGGCGACCTCGCGGTGCCCTACAATGCGCTCGACCTCGGCGGCACCAGCTTCGATGACGGCACGCTGGCGGCGGCGACCCTGTTCTTGAACGGCACGCTGGTGGTCGCGGCCAGCGGCGCGCTGCCAGGCGAGGTGACTCTGGGGCCGGGCGGCTACCTGGAATTCGCAGGCCTGCTCGACATCGACGGCGCCTCGCCCGCGGATTTCGATCTGGCCCTCTCACTCTCCGCCGGTGCGGTGGTGAATGGTGCGGGCACGCTGGAAGCCGGGAATTTCAGCGCGGCCGGCCTGATCGAAGGCCCCGGCACCATCCTGGCTGGCCCCGGCGAGACCCTGCTGATTTCGGCCGGGAGCATCAGCGGCGGCACGGTGCTGGAGGTCGACGCCGGCGGCGTCATCGTGCTCGGGCCGATCACGCCGCTCTATGGCGTTTTCAACACGACGCCGCTCAGCATCGATAGCTCGGTTATCCTCAGTTTCTCCTCGGTACCTGGCGAGAGCGGCGTTGCCGGCGCTTATGCGGGCGCGCTTGGCGGCACCGGCGGCGCGTTCGTCATCAGTGGCCCGCAATCCTTCGCGGCCACCGTCGAGGATTTCGGTTTCGGCGATCAGTTGATCTTTCCGGGTCTGCAGAACATCACCCCTTTCGACAGCATGGTCGGGCAGTTCTCGATTTCCGGGGACGATCTTTCCGGCAATCCCGTCACTTACCACATCAACGCCAATATTGTTTCGGGCGGCGTGCTGACCTTCGGGCTGGATGCGCAAGGCGATCCGGATATCGAAGTGCGGCCAACCTTCGCGATCCTGAGCCAGGGCGTCGCATTCCAGGCAACCAGCCTGGTCACGCAGCCACTGCTGGGGCTTGACCTCGAACTCGTCAGCAATCCAACGCAGAGCCTGACGCTGACACTAGCCGTCGGCCACGGCACGCTGACCGGCCTTGGCCATCAGGCCGCCGCGAAAGTGACGCTGACAACCGCCGGCCTGGCCGCGATGAACACGGCCCTCGCCGGGCTCAGCTATACAGGTACCGGCGTGCTCGATGTGCTGACGATCAGCAGTTCGACCGGCCCGTTATATGGGCTGATCGACTATGACAGCATTTTTGCCGCCCGGCCGGTCGCCGTGAACGCCTACAGCCAGGCAGCCTACAGCGAGGCGCAGACGGCGTTGTTCACCCCGCAAGGCGGACTTCCCGTCAATTCCGGGCCTGTTGCAGCTGGCGAGGACGTGATCGCCGGCACCGCCGCTTTCAACGGGCCGCTGGTCGCGGACGGCGTGAACGGCGCCGCCTTGATCGTGGATGCCGGGGCGACGGGCTATTTCGACGCGAACGCGAGCGCGACCTTTGCCGGCGAGGCAATCATCGGGGATGCAAGCGGCCCCGGCACGCTGGCCGTCAACACCGATGATTTCGCCATCGCAGGCGATCTCACCCTGGCCTCCGATCCGAAAGGCGGCGGCAGTGGGCTCGACATTTTCGGTACGGTGGGCATCGCCGGCAACCTCAGCATCGGCGCGGCGGGGGCCGCGGAAGTGGACGTCGGCGGCAGCCTCAGTGCGGCCTCGACCGGCCTTGCGAGCACCGGCGTTCTGTTTGCGAACGGGACCGCCGCGCTGACCCTCGGCGATCTCGGCGATGCCGGCACGGTGACGCTGGACGGCCAGGTGCTGGCGCGGGCGAGTGCCGTGCAGATGACCGGCGCGCTCGCCTTGGGCGGCGATGCGCAGCTCGACGTTGCCGGCCAGCTCTACATGTATTCCACGCCCTACCTCTCGATCGGCGCCGACGCGGCGCTGGCCGCCGGCAGCGTGGTGCAGAGCAATGGCACAATCAATGTCACCGGCACGCTGACCTCGGCGGCCGTGATGACGGATGCCTATGTCACGCTCAGCAGCGGCAGCCTTGCCGTGGGCGTGCTCACGATCGGCGGCGATGGCGTATTCCAGGGCCACGGCGTCGTCAGCGCCGCAACCATCGATTCCAGTGGCTATATCGAGGTCGAAGGCGGGCTGCTGACGCTGGGCGGCAGCGTGATCAATGACGGTGCGATCGATGTCAGCGACGGCGAGCTCGACCTCGCGGGCGGCGTGCAGGGCCTGCCCATCGCCTTCCTCGGCGCCTATGCCGAGCTTACGGTCAACGACGTGACGCGTTTTGACGTGGATGTGCAGAACATGGGCGCGCATGACGCCATCGACCTGGTCGGCGTCGCACCCGGCCTCGTCTCATATGCGGGCGGCGTGGTGTCCGCGACCGACGCGCTCGGCAACATGCTGACCTCGTTCAATCTCGGGGTCGCCGCCAACCAGGCGCCGCTTGCCATCGGGACGGATGGGGCAGGGGGTACACTGCTGACACTCGGCGACGAGCTGCCCTGTTTCGCACGTGGCACCGGGCTGCTGACGCCGCACGGCTATCGGCTGGTGGAAGCGCTGAAACCGGGTGATCCGGTGATCACCATTTCGGGCGCCAAACGGGCGGTCCGCTGGATCGGCTGGCGCACGCTCGATCTTGGACCGCGCGGTGCGCGCTCTGCGAGCCCCGTGCTGATCAGTACCGATGCCTTCGGCCCGGGGCGGCCGTGCCGCCCGCTCCGCCTGTCGCCTCTGCACGGGGTTTTTTGCGACGGCGTGCTGATCCCCGTCACGCATCTGGTCAACGGAGCGACGATACGCCGCGAGGTCGGGGCGCCGGCGATGACGTATTTCCACATCGAGCTCGACCGGCATGACGTTCTGGTGGCGGACGGGCTGCCCTGCGAGTCTTATCTCGATACCGGCAACAGGGGCGCGCTGTATCATGAGGTCGGCCGGCGGTCACCGGCGAGGCGGCGGGCTGCCCCCTGCGTGACGAGCGGCGCACGCCTGGTTGCGGTTCGAAAGATGCTTCAGGAACAGGCTTTTATCGCTGGATTTTCATTCACCTATTGGCCGTGCCTGCGCGCCATCGCCGGCGGCGCCACGGTGTTTCCCGCGCTCGCCAACGCGGACGGCCGGCGCGTGGCGGTGTTCGCGCTGCCCGCCCCGACCGCGGCGCTGACGCTGCTGGCCGCGACCGCCTGCCCGTCCGATACCAATCCAGGTTCGGAGGACCAGCGCGAGCTCGGCGTATGTCTGGCAGCCCTGCCGGGTGTTCGGCTCGGCGATGGCTGGCACGCGCGCGCCGCCGGCGACGCCGGACGATGGATGGGCCGCACCGCCCGCCTGCATCTCGATCCGCCCGTAACGCGTCTCGACCTACCGCTCGCCGCCATCATGCAGCGCTGGGCGCGGGTGGAGGTTGACGCGAAACCGTCATCCGCGTAGGGGACGCGCTCGTTGCCGGGAACGTGGACAGGCGGTGGTCGCCTGCGCCCGCTCGTTGTGCGTTGCCAAGTTTGCGCGGCGCGGAGCGAGACTACTGGCGGAATTTTAACAAGAAAGGTTCGCGCCGTGACCAAGCGCACTGAGAGTAAGTACAAAATCAACCGCCGGTTGGGCGTCAACCTGTGGGGCCGCGCCAAATCGCCGGTCAACAAACGCGAATACGGACCTGGCCAGCACGGCCAGCGCCGCAAGAAGCCGTCGGATTACGGTGTGCAGCTGATGGCCAAGCAGAAGCTGAAGGGCTATTACGGCAACATCTCCGAGAAATCCTTCTATAAATATTACGAGGAGGCGGTGCGCCGCAAAGGCGATACCTCCGAGAACCTCATCGAGATCCTCGAGCGCCGCCTGGATGCCGTGGTCTACCGGCTGAAATTTGCCGTAACCCCGTTCGCCGCCCGGCAGTTCGTCAGCCACGGCCATGTCATGGTCAATAGCCAGAAGGTGAATATCCCATCCTACCTCGTGAAGGATAACGACGTCATCGAGGTGCGCGAGAAATCCAAGCAGATCGCGGTCGTGCTGGACGCGGCACAGAGTGGTGAGCGGGATGTGCCCGAGTACATGGAAGTTGACCACCGCGCCATGAAGGGCCGCTTTTTGCGCGCGCCGAAACTCGCTGACGTGCCGTTTCCGGTGCAGATGGATCCGAACCTCGTCGTTGAGTATTACTCGCGGTAGTAAGCGAGAGCTTCTTTTTTGAAAAAAAGAAGCGAATAACTTTTGCTACCCTGGGTCATGGGCGTTGCGACATCAGAGCCCAAGACCCAGAGTATTAAAGTTTTTTTGCTACTTTTTGTTCACAAAAAGTAGTTCTTCCTTGGCTTGAAAAGCCTCCTCCGGGAGGCTTTTTTTACGTCTAATCTCGACTCGTCACTCGTTCGATATCAAGCTGTTACAGTAGGGCGTTAGAGACTCCGCCAATGACCAACCCAGGAGTTCCCATGCGCCCCTCGACCATCCTTGCTTTGCTCAGTCTGACAGTTCTGCCAGGCATTGCCGCCGCGCAGGACGCGCCGCCGCCCGGCCCGACTGATGGCGGCCCCGGGTTGCCGTCGGGTCATTGGCATCATCATGACAAGCAGGGCTGGGGCGAGAAAGGCGGCCATGACTGGAGCATGGGCGGGCCGGAGATGCTCGACAAGTTCTACAACGCCAATACCTCGCACGACGGACATCTGACGCTCGCCCAGGCGAAGGCCGCCAACCTGCGCTCCGTCGCGGACCATTTCGATGCGATCGACACGCAGCACCGCGGCTACGTGACGTTCAACGACATCGAGGCATGGCACCTCGACGACATGGCCAAGCATCTGGAACAGCGCGCCGCCATGCTGCGTTCGAAAGACTGAGACGTCCTTACTCACTGCGTATAGGGGCTATTTTCAAGCGCTATGGATTGAAATTAGCCCCGTATGCGACACGAGTTGACGTGCCACATCAATTGTCGGCCGCGGCCTCGCCGGCTTTGCCGCGGGAGAAGGCTTTGCCCGGTGTCTCGTTGGGGTCCCCCGTCACGAACATCTGGCGCAAAATATCGGACGTGCTGGGTTCCACGTAGGCGCCGCCGGGGGTCTTCGTCGCGGCCACTCCGACCGGCAGCACACCGGACGTGACAGAACCAGGGCCGAACAGGTGGATCACGACGCCCGATGACGGCGGCTTGGGGTCGGGCCGCGCATAGGCAGCACCGCTCGCCGCCAGCCCGACAAAAACAATCGATAACAACCTGATTTTCAAGTTTTGCTCCTCGCGTCCCGCCTGAGGCACGGCCGGATATCCTGGCGCCTCTTTAACGCCAAAGCCGGCGGGGACCAAAGTTTTTTGCTTCTTTTTTTCAAAAAAGAAGTGCTTAGACTGCCCTTTCAATGGACCTCATCGCCGCCTTCCGGGTCTTCGTACGCGTCGCGCAAGCCGGCTCTTTTTCCGCCGTCGCGCGCGAGTTGAATGTCAGCCAGCCAGCCGTCTCCCGGCAGATTGCAGCCCTTGAGGAGCATGTCGGCGAACGGCTGCTGCAGCGCACCACCCGCAGCCTGGC
>Ga0116230_10007760_pt1 | contig 10601 bp, 8 predicted proteins | sample S1TSphfallax_3_FD_88678 | JGI IMG/M metagenome (GOLD analysis project Ga0116230, IMG submission 88678) | Host-associated microbial communities from peat moss isolated from Minnesota, USA - S1T2_Fd - Sphagnum fallax MG | ecosystem: Host-associated > Plants > Peat moss > Unclassified | place: USA...
ACATAGGCCTCGCCCGGGTCGCGCTCGCCGCCCGCCAGGATGGCACCGCCGATCGCGCGTAGCACCGGCTCGGCGAACCCCAGGCCGGTCGGCTGGGTTTTTGGGTCACCAAATGGCAGCCAGACCGGCGGCCGCCCGAACCCACCATTCCAGGCATGAACCGCCCGCTCGCCGCGCGCGCCAAAGCGCCGCAGCACCGCATAGGCGGCGCCGGCGGCCACTGCCATCAACAGCGCGATCGGCAGTGGGTGATATCCCATCGGCAAGGCCGGCGCGCCGGCCACCAGTTCGGCGATCACCGGCTGGAGGCCCAACAACAATAACCCCGGTAACAGCGCCACCGGGACGGCGCAGGCAGCCAGCAGGGCCATTCCGACCAGGACCGGCCGCCCGGCCTCTTCCGCCGCCGCCGCCCGCAATGTCCGCGGCCGTCCGAGAAAGCCAATCCCAACCAACCGCACGCCCGCCCCCAACGCCAATGCGGCGCTAAGGCCTAGCACGGCCAGCAGCGCGGTGAAGCCGATCCGCGCCACGATCCCCCCCGTCGCGGCCGCCGCGATCACCGCATGCAGAAGCAAAAATTCGGGAGCGAAACCTGGCCCCAACGGCAGCGCCGCCATCCCCGTCGCGCCCGCCAGCATCAACAACCCCAATTTCGGCATCCCCCGCAACAGCCCGCCCAGCCAGTCTAGAGACGTCGTGCCAGTGCCGCGCTTCACCGCCCCCGCCCCGAGAAACAGAAGCGGCTTGAACAGCCCGTGCGCCACCACCCACAACAGCGCCGCCTGCAATGCCAGCGCCGCCAGCGTGGGATCGCCCAGCGCCTTTGCGCGCAGCGCAATCCCCAGCCCCACCGCGATCAGCCCGACATGCTCAACCGTCGAACACGCCAGAACCGTCTTCATCTCAACTTCCAGCATCGCCCGCAGCGACCCGATCAGCACGGACGCCCCGCCGGCCATCAGCAGCACCATGCCCCACCAAGGCTGCGCCGCCGCGCCGAACACCACGAATCCGTACCTAATCAACACGTAGAGCGCGATTTTCACCATGCCGCCGGACATCACGGCGGACACGCCGGCGGAAGGCGCCGGATGCGCCCGCGGCAGCCAGGCGTGCAGCGGCGCCAGCCCCGCCTTCGCGCCCGCCCCCAACAACACCAGCACGAACGCCACGCTACCGGCCGGCAAAAATACCGCCGGGATCAGGCACGCGCCGGAAAACAAGCCGATGCCGACATACAGCGTCGCCGGCCGGCGGTCCCCGCGCAGGACCAGCAGCCAGGAGGCGGCGCTCATTAGCTCGAACCCGAAAATCAGCGTAAACGCATCCGCCGCCAGCGCGGTCAGGACCATCCCCGCAACAAACACCCAGAACGTCGCGGATCGCGCTTCGCTTGCAATCGCCGCGGCCGTCACCTGCGGCACCAGGATGGCCAAAAACAACAGGGAAAGCGGATCGATGCCGAGATGCATCCCCTGCCCCGGCAATCCCACCCACAAGGTTACCGACTCGGTCACCCTCCGAGGCTACCACCGCCATGCCCGCAGGCGTAGGGTGGGTTAACGGCGCGTTGCCGACCGAGGAACTACGGCTGCTTTAGCCCCGCATAATACGTTGCCACCGCCGTGACCTCATCCGGGCTGAGTCCCTTCGCGATGCTCTGCATGATGGCGTTGCCGCCACGCCCCGCGGCAAAGCGCTGCAAATAGCCGGTGATCATTCCGGCTGGCAGTCCGGCCAGCGCCGGCGCGCCGATCGACTCGTTCCCCGCCCCATTAGCCCCGTGGCAGGCGGCGCAAGGCAAGGCGCCGGTCTGGTTGCCGTGCAGCACGATCTCTTTCCCATCCGGCGCCGCAAACGCCACCTCCGGCAACAGCAGCGCCAATAAAACGAGTGCAAACTGTTTCAAGGTGATCCTTGCGCCCCATAGACCGGCAGTGTTGCCGCCAGTTTCGTCCCATCCCCCAGCGTCAGCGTCACCGGCACCTGGCCGCCGACCTTCATCGCCGGCTGCATACACATCAGGTGGTAGCCGCCGGGTGCGAACGTCACGCTGCCATGCGCCGGCACGGTGATCGTCGGCACGTCCATCATCATCGCCATCCCGCTGCTATCAGTACTCTCATGCAACATCAGCATCCCGCAATCCGGGGAAGCGGCGCCGGTGATTGTTATGTCGCTTCCCCTGTTGTTCTGCACCACCATGTAACCGGCCGCCGGCACATTCGGCAGCAGATAGCGCATCCACGGCTTGGCAATCGTCACCGCCGGTTGGGCAAGGGCAGGCCCCGCCACCAACGCGGTAAAACAACAGATCATCAGGCGCATTCGCATCTCCTCGATTTGCGTCTCACCATATCGCCAGTCCGCAAACCTTCCAATATGGTAAGCTTCCAAAGCGCCATCCCGCCAGCCATTGCCCTCCTTGCCGTTGCCAGCCCATGCGGACCGGCGCAAAATCCCCCCATGGATCAACCCCGCTTCGCCGACGCGGCGCGCGCTACGCGCAGCATGTTTATTCGCGACCTGGTGCTACCGGCCTCAATCGGCGTGCATGCCCACGAGCATGCCGCGCCGCAGCGCATCAGGATCAACCTTGACCTCGCCGTGGTCGACGAGCGCGATCCGAAGGTCTCGTGGCCGGCGGTTGGCCGTGACGATCTCGCCCGGGTTGTCGACTACGAAGCGATCGCGAACCGCATTCGCGCGTTGGTTGCTGGCGGCCATGTCCAACTGGTCGAGACCCTCGCCGAGCGCCTGGCCGAAACCTGCCTGTCCGATCCTCGCATCCTTACCGTCCGTATCCGCGTGGAAAAGCTGGATGTGTTCGCGGACGCAACATCCGCTGGCGTCGAAATCGAGCGCCGGCGACGTTAGTTGTCCACTCCTTAATTTCACAGTGAGTCAAGAGCTTTCTGAACGCGTTTGTGAAGCCAACATGACAGGCAATTCACCGCAAAACGCATCAAAAACAACATGTTAACTACAGATAATAGCGCCAGAAACCCGTTTCGTCCCAATCCCTTGTCCCTAGCTGGCATCTCATCTCTTGAGCATTCTCCACAAACTTATCCACAGGGTTTCAGGGGTTTTCCGTGGATAACATAAACGTGACCAGCGGCGTGGCGGTGATCGAGCTGGCGCTGGAAACCATGCCAGCCAACCCCGGCGTCTACCGCATGTTGGACGTCAAAAATGACGCGCTGTATGTCGGCAAGGCGCGCAACCTTAAGAAGCGCGTCACCTCGTACACCCAGCTACCGCGCCTGTCCGAGCGGTTGCGCCGGATGGTCAACGAGACGGCCGCGGTGGAAATCATTACGACCCATACCGAGGCCGAGGCGCTGCTGCTCGAAGCCAATCTGATCAAAAAACTAAAGCCTCGTTATAATATTCTCCTCCGCGACGACAAATCCTATCCATGGCTGGCGCTAACGGACGCTCACCCTTATCCGCGCGTAAGCAAACATCGCGGCGCCCAGGAGCCTGCCAACAGCTATTGGGGGCCGTTCGCCTCGGCCTGGGCCGTCAACCAGACCGTGCAGGCACTGCAACGGGTGTTCCTGCTCCGCACCTGCGCCGACACGGTATTTTCCAACCGCTCCCGCCCCTGCCTGCTATTCCAGATCAAGCGTTGCAGCGCACCTTGCGTCGGCAAGGTCTCCCAAACGGAATACGCCGCCCTGGTTACGCAAGCAAAATCGTTCCTCTCGGGAAAATCCGGGGCCGTGCAAAGGGACCTGGCCACGGACATGCAGGATGCGGCGGCCCATATGGAATATGAACGCGCCGCCGCGATTAGGGACCGCATCCGCGGCCTCGCCCATATCCAGGGCAGTGACGTCATCAATCCAGCCAGCCTGACCGACGCGGACGTGATCGCCATGCATCAGGAAGCCGGGCAGACCTGCGTGCAGGTGTTCTTCATTCGCGGCGGCCGCAATAACGGCAACCGCGCCTTCTTCCCCACCCATGCGAAAGGCGAGGAGGCCGGCGAAATCCTCGCCGCCTTCATCGCCCAGTTCTATGACGACAAGCCGCCGCCCCCCTTGCTGCTGCTCAGCCACGCCCCGGACGAGCAAGACCTGCTTGGCGAGGCCTTGGCCCTGAAGGCCAGCCGCAAAATTACCCTGCAAATCCCGATGCGCGGCGAAAAGCATGATGTCGTCCGCCACGCGGCCACCAACGCGCGTGAAGCGTTGGAACGCCGCCTGGCGGAGACCGCCGGTCAGGGCAAGCTGCTCGCCGCCGTGGCGGAACTATTCAATTTGCCCGAGCCGCCGAAGCGCATCGAAACGTATGACAACTCGCATATCGGCGGCACCGGCGCCTATGGCGTCATGGTCGTCGCCGGGCCGGAGGGTTTCGCCAAATCCGCCTACCGCAAATTCGCGATCAAATCCGTGCTTACGCCCGGCGATGATTTCGCGATGATGCGCGAGGTGCTGCAGCGCCGCTTCTCCCGCGCACTGGCGGAGAACCCGGAGCGGGACGACCCGAACTGGCCTGACCTGGTGCTGATTGATGGCGGCGCCGGCCAGCTTTCCGCCGCGGCGGCGATTTTTGCCGATCTTGGTTTGTCCGACATTCCGCTGGTCGCGATCGCCAAGGGCCCGGACCGCGACGCCGGCCGCGAATGGTTCCACACGGCGGAGAGGCCCGCCTTCCAGCTACCACCCCGCGACCCGGTGCTGTATTTTCTGCAACGCCTGCGCGACGAGGCCCACCGCTTCGCCATCACCACCCACCGCGCAAGCCGTAGCAAGAAAATCACCACGAGTGAGCTGGACGAGGTTCCCGGCATCGGCGCCGCCCGCAAGCGCGCGCTACTGATGCATTTCGGCTCGGCCCGCGGGGTGAAAGGGGCGGGCCTGAAAGACCTGGAAGCCGTCACCGGCATCAACCGCGCCACCGCCCGTCAAGTCTACGCGCACTTTCACCCGGGCGTCCGCCTGGAAGAGGCCGGTTCCTGATCAACCCTACCAACCAATCCCCGCTCGTCATGGCCGCGCGTGACGTCGCGCGAATGGCGCGCCCTTGGCACGATGCCATCCACGCCTGATGTGCCATCGCAACAAACTTGCCACCCCACGTCACTCCGCGCTAACCCGTAACAAATTCTTCATGGAAGCCTGAAATGCCCCAACCCGCTGTCCTGCAGAAGCCGCTGCACAAAATCTCCGCCATCAACGACCAGATCGCGCTGCGCTCGAACCAGATTTTTGCCACCATGGGCTTTTTCTGGTTCTGCCTGGTGTTCTCGCTGATCCCGCTCAAATGGCCGGCGGCGATGCCGTTCGTGCAATATGCCAGCTCGGGCGTCCTCCAGCTCGTCGCCCTTCCGCTGCTCGGCGTCGGCACCATCCTCGCCGCCCGCGCCTCTGACCGACTGGCCAAGGAACAGCACGACGCGGTGATGGAAACGGTTACCGACATGCATCTGTTGATGTCCGAAATCCACCAGATGCATACCGAACTGAACGCCCGCCTCGCGATCGAGCCAGCGACGGCGCCTTCGCCGTAGATTGCCGCGGCCAACGCCCCACGGCATAACCATGCCGGGAGGCCGGCCATGCCGAGACATCGCAAGACCCGCCGATGGCCGCGCCGCATCCTCATCGCAACAGCGGCACTCCTTCTTGTCTTGACGGTCGCCACCTTCGCGCTGGTGCGAATCCTGCTGCCGCCGCGCGATGCGACCGTCACCCTGCCCAACCTGTCCGCGCCCGTTCATGTCACGTTTGACGCGAATGGCATTCCCTTTATCCGCGCGGCGAATGCGAACGATGCCGCGGAGGCTCTGGGCTATTTGCACGCCCGCGACCGGCTGTTCGAAATGGATTTGATGCGGCGGGCGGCCGGCGGGAGCCTGGCGCAGCTGATCGGTCCCATCGGCATGGCGAATGACGAGGAAATGCGCCGCCTTGGTCTGCGGCGTGCCGCGATCGCGGACGAGGCCGAATTGTCGCCGGCCGCCCGCGCGCAGCTTACGGCCTATGCGGCCGGCGTGAACGCCTATATCGCCCAGCGTGGCCGTTTCGCTGGCCTGGAGTTTTTGCTGCTCGGCCGCCCCGCCCCCTGGACCATCGCGGACAGCCTGCTCTGGGGCAAAATGATGGGCCTTTGGCTATCAGGCAATGATCGCGTGGAGATCGCCCGCCTCGCCCTCGCGGCGCACCATCCGCTGGCGCAAATCATGTCGCTCTGGCCGACCCTGCCCGGCAACCCGCCGGAAGACGCGTCGCTGTCCTCGCCCATCATGGCGGGCGCCGCGGCCACGGCGCTCGTCACCCTTCTGCACTTCCCACAGCCCTTCACCCAGCCCGAGAACGCCTCGAACGAATTCGCGGTTTCCGGCACGCGGACCGTCAGCGGCAAGCCGCTGCTGGCCGGCGATCCGCATCTGGGCTTTGGCTTTCCCAGCCTATGGTACCTCGCCCGGATCGACACGCCGGCGGGCACGCTCGCGGGGGCGACCGCGCCCGGCGTGCCGTTTATCGTGATCGGCGATAACGGCCACATCGCCTGGACCTTCACCACCACCGGCGCCGCGGTCCAGGACGTGTTCATCGAGCACGCTTCTGCGGACGGTAAAACCTATGCGACGCCCAATGGGCCGCAGCCTTTCATCATCCGCAGCGAGCGCATCGCCGTCCGCGGCCGGCCTGATGTCATCCTCACCGTGCGCGCCACACGGCACGGTCCGGTGATCGGCGAAACGCCGGATGGCAAGGGCCTGCTTGCGGTCGAGATGGCCAACCTGCTGCCGCACGATACCGACGCGAATGGCCTGCTCGCCCTGGAAAACGGCCAGAATGTTGCCCAGGCCGGCATCGCCGCGGCGCAGATCACAAGCCCGGTGCAAAACCTGCTGGTGGCCGATACGTCCGGGAATATCGGTTTCTACACCACCGGCCGCGTGCCGATCCGCAAAGCCGGGGACGGCGCCGTCCCGCAGGATGGCTCGGACGGCAAGCATGACTGGACCGGTATTGCGTCCGGCATGGCGCTGCCCCACAGCGTCAACCCGGCTTCCGGCGAGCTGATCAACGCCAATAACCCGACCGTGGGGGCGGATTTCCCAATTTTTCTTGGCCGCGACAATTATCCGGCGTTCCGTGCTGAGCGCATCCATCAGCTCCTCGCGGCGCCGGCGCAGACCCCCGCCAGCTTTGGCCGCATCCAACTGGACGTGACCAGTGACTTCGCCGCAGCCATCCTGCCACGCCTGCGCGCTCTAAAAATCCCTTCCGATAATCCGGACGCGCCCGCGGCCGCGCTGCTACGGAACTGGGACGGCACCATGGCGATGGACCTGCCCCAGCCGCTGATCTTCAACGCCTGGATTGACGCGTTCGACCATGACGCCCTCTACGCGGCTGGCTTTACCGATTGGGACGACGCGCCGATTGTCCCGGAAGCCTTCGCGCCGTCTCTGCTTGGACCTGGCGCCGATCCTGTCGCCGTCAAAATGTGGTGCGACGGGGATTGCGATACGCTGCTGCTGACCGCTTTGCATGACGCCACTGCGAAGCTGACCGCCCGCTATGGGTCCAATCCGGCGTCCTGGCGCTGGGGCGTCGCCCATCGGGCCATCTTCGCCCACCCTTTGCTCAGCTATCTGCCGATCATCGGCCGGCTCGCCCGGTTTGGTATCGCCGTTCCCGGCGACGCCTCGACCGTTGACGTGGCCGCGCCTGGGCCCACGGGCAATGACCCGGACGGGTTCACGGCGATCCATGGCCCTGAGCTGCGGGCGATCTTCGATCTTTCCGACCTCGATGCCAGCGATTTTATCCTGGCGCCTGGCGAGTCCGGCGATCTGTTCTCGCGCGACGCCGCCAACCTGCTGAAGCCGTGGCGCGACGGCACCTATTTCAAACTGCCCGCGATGCCCGCCAACATCAGCGCAACCCTGACTATTCTCCCCGGGCCGTGACGCCGCGGGCGCGGCGCCGTACAATCCCTCTTGTCCGCTTCTTCCCGAACCAAGAGGGAACGCCATGAATTACCGCAATCTGGGCCGCTCCGGCCTGAAAATCTCGCCGCTTTGCCTGGGCACCATGATGTTCGGCGGCCCGACCGACGAGCCTACTGCCACCCGCATCATCGCCCACGCCGCCGATGCGGGGATCAATTTCATCGACACCGCGGATGTCTATAATGAGGGGCATTCCGAGGAGGTCACCGGGCGGGCGATCGCGGCCAACCGGGCGCATTGGGTTCTCGCCACCAAACTCGCCAACCCCACCGGCCCCGGCCCCAATGATCGCGGCTTGTCGCGCCGCCATATTTTTGCCGCCGCCGAAGCCAGTTTGCGGCGCCTGAACACCGAGATCGACATCCTCTATCTGCACCGCGAAGACCTTGCCACACCGCTACAGGAAACCGTCCACGCGCTGGCCGACCTGATCAGGGCCGGGAAAATCCGCTATTTTGGCGTTTCCAATTTTCGGGCTTGGCGGGTCGCCGAAATCTGCCGTCTTTGCGATGATGCCGGGATCGACCGCCCGGTCGTCTCCCAGCCTTATTACAACGCGCTGAACCGGCAGCCGGAGGTGGAGCACATTCCCGCCTGCGCCCATTACGGTCTCGGAATTGCGCCGTTCAGCCCGCTGGCCCGCGGCGTGCTGACCGGCAAATACGCGCCGCACGCCGCCCCGGCCGAGGACACCCGTGCCGGCCGCGGCGATAAGCGGATCATGCAGACCGAATGGCGGCCGGAGAGCCTGGTGATCGCGCAGACGCTGGCCGCGCATGCCAGAGACCGAAACATCACGCCCGGCCAGTTCGCGACGGCCTGGGTGTTGAACAACCGGCATGTTTCCGCGCCGATTGCCGGCCCGCGAACCATGGAACAGTGGCAAGACTATCTGGGCGCGCTGGACTACCGGTTCACCGCCGAGGACGAAGCGCTCGTCGATTCGCTCGTCCCCACCGGCCATGCTTCCACCCCCGGTTATAACGATCCCGCTTATCCGATCGAAGGCCGCGCCCCGCTTACCGGAACCGCCGTATGACCCGCCTGCTCCCCCTCGCCGGCATCACCGTGGTCTCGCTGGAGCAGGCGATCGCCGCCCCCACCGCCACGCGCCACCTCGCCGACTGGGGCGCGCGGGTTATCAAGATCGAACGCCCGGACACCGGCGATTTCTGCCGCGGCTACGATCAAGCCATGCACGGCGTGTCCAGCCAGTTCGTCTGGACCAACCGCTCGAAGGAAAGTTTTGCCATCGACATTAAATCCCCCCTCGGCCAGCGCGCGATGAATGCCCTGCTCCCGAAAGCCGATGTGTTTTTGCAGAACCTGGCGCCGGGCGCGGCCGCCAAGCTTGGCCTGGACGCCGCCACCCTGGTCGCCAAATTTCCCCGCCTGATCGCCTGCGACATTTCCGGCTACGGCCCCACCGGCCCGTATGCATCCAAGAAGGCCTATGACCTGCTGGTACAATGCGAAACCGGCTTTCTGTCCATCAACGGCACGGAAGACGCGCCGTCCAAATGCGGTCTGTCGATCGTGGATATCGCGACCGGGATGTACGCGCTGCAAGGCATCCTGATGGCGTTGTATGACCGCGAGCGCAGCGGGCGCGGGACGGCCTTCGAGGTCTCCCTGTTCGACGCGATGAGCGAGTGGATGAGCTACCCGGCCTATTACACGCGCGACGGCGGAAAGCCGCTGGCCCGCACCGGCGCGCGGCATGCCACCATCGCGCCCTACGGGCCGTTCGCCGCCGGCGACGGCAAGACCGTGTTCTTTGGCATCCAGAACGAGCGAGAATGGGCGAATTTCTGTAACAGCGTTCTGGAAGACCCCGCCCTCGCCACCGACGCCCGCTTGATCTCGAACCCCGCCCGCATGGCCCATCGCGACGCGTTGCAGGCGATTATTGAGGCGCGTTTCGCGGCCTGGACGAGCGGCGAGGTGCTGGACCGGCTGGAGGCTGCGTCCATTGCCAATGCGCGCCTGAATGATGTGCGGGATTTTCTGGCGCACCCGCAACTGCATGAACGCGACCGCGTTCGAACCGTGGGCTCCGAGGCTGGCCCGCTGGAGGTGTTCTTGCCCGCCGTGACCATCCCCGGCATGGAACCTGTCATGAACCCCGTGCCTGCTTTGGGCGAACACACCGCCGCCATCCTGGCCGAACTTGGAGTCAGCGAATGATCCGCGTCACCCGCACCTACCTCGCCGTCCCCGCCCACCGCGAAAAAATGCTCGTATCGGCGGCCGCCTCCGCCGCGGACGCCGTGTTCATGGATCTGGAAGACGCCGTACCGGAGGCGAGCAAGGCGGACGCGCTGGCCGGCGCTCTCGCGGCGCTTGCCAAGCTGGATTGGGGCAGCAAAACCGTGGCCGTCCGGGTCAACGCCATCAACAGCGTCTACATCGCGGCCGAACTGGCTGCCCTGCAAACCGCGCCGCGCCTGAATTCCATCATCGTGCCAAAGACCGAAACGCCGGCGGACCTTGCTTTCGTCAACAGCCACCTGAACCCGGACAGCAAGCTGCATGTGGAAGCGCTGATCGAAACCGCGGCTGGCGTGATGAACGTGGATATGATTGCGGCGGTCGGCGGGCGCCTAGTGGGCCTGCA
>Ga0116230_10007761_pt1 | contig 10598 bp, 10 predicted proteins | sample S1TSphfallax_3_FD_88678 | JGI IMG/M metagenome (GOLD analysis project Ga0116230, IMG submission 88678) | Host-associated microbial communities from peat moss isolated from Minnesota, USA - S1T2_Fd - Sphagnum fallax MG | ecosystem: Host-associated > Plants > Peat moss > Unclassified | place...
CGCGGTTGGCGAACACGCGCAGATTGACGATGGGCTCGGCGGCCGTCAGCTCCCAGATCAGAAACGACACGAAGCCGATGATCGTCGTGATCAACAGGCAGACGATGAAGGGCGAATTGAACCAATCCAGGTCCTCGCCCTGGTCCAACATGATCTGGAGCGCGCCGATCCAGACGATCATGATGGCGAGCCCGACGAAGTCGATGGGCAGCTTCTTGGTCTGGGTCTCCTGGTTGGCGAGCATCCGCCAAGCCAGGAACGCGAACACCCCGGCAAACGGCACGTTGATGAAGAAGACCCAGGGCCAGCTATAGTTGTCGCAGATCAGCCCGCCCAGGATCGGGCCAGCGATCGGCCCGACCACGGTGGTCATGGCCCAAAGCCCCATAGCCTTTCCGGCCTGCTCCTTTGGAAAGATGCGCAGCAGCAGGGCCTGGGACAGGGGCATCATCGGGCCGCCGGCCAGACCCTGAAGCACCCGGAACACCACCAGCACGCTCAACGAGGGCGCCAAGCCGCACAGAGCGGAGAACAGGCCGAAAAAGGCCATCGCCGTCACGAAGGTGCGCACCGAGCCGAACCGCTGCGCCAGCCAACCCGTCAGGGGTACGGTGATCGCCTCGGCCACGGCGTAAGACGTGATGACCCAGGTGCCCTGGTTGGCCGAAACGCCAAGGCCGCCCGCGATATTGGGGACGGACACGTTGGCGATGGTCATGTCCAAGACCACCATGAAGTTGGAGAACGCCAGGATAAAGCCCGCGCCCAGCAGCGCCGCGCCCGTCAGCCGCACGGTGGGGACGTCGAAGCCGCCCGGCGCCGGTCTAGAAGGCGCCTGCGGGCGAACCGGGGCGGCGGCGACAGGGGCCATTCCCTCGCCGGAGGCCTGGCTGGAGGGCGATAAGACCGTCACGGCCGGGCGCCGCAGGCGTCTGGCGAGGCGCTCACGTCCACCTTCGCGTCCATCGACAGGCCCACACGGAGCGGATGGGCGGCGAGGTCCTTAGGATCGAGCGCGATCCGCACCGGCAGCCGCTGGACCACCTTGATCCAGTTGCCCGTGGCGTTTTGAGCCGGGATCATGGCGAAGGCGGAGCCCGTTCCGCCGCCCAAGCCCACGACATGACCGTGGAACTCCACGCCCTTGCCATAGCGGTCGGCGGTGAGGGTCGCGGGCTGGCAGACCTTCACCTTGCGGAGCTGAACTTCCTTGAAGTTGGCGTCGACATAGACCTGGGAAACCGGAACGACGGTCATCAGCTCGGCGCCGACGGCGACCCGCTGGCCCACCTGCACCTGGCGGCGTGCGATCACGCCGTCGAACGGCGCCCGGATCGTGGTGCGCGACAGATTGAGCAGGGCCGTGTTCAGCGCCGCCCGCGCGGCGGCGACCTCCGGGTTGGACTGGACGTCGGCGCCCTGGGTCAGGGCCTGGGCCGAGGCGAGCTGGCCTTCGGCTATGGTCTTGTCGGCGATAGCCTGGGCGCCGGCGGCCTTGACGGCGGCGAGGTTGGCCTGGGCGGTCTGATAGGCGTTCTTGGCCGTGGTCAGCTCTTCCCCCGAAACGGCGCCGGATTCGGCCAGGGCTTCGCGGCGCTGGAGGTCGATGTGGGTTCGATCGACGTCGCTTTGGGCGGCGGCGAGTTGGGCCTTCGCCCGCTCCAGATCAGCGTCGCGCGCTAAGATCGTGGCGCTGGCGGCCTGATCGTTGGCCATCTCCTGCTGGACCCGGCGCACGGCGCGGCCGTATTCAGCCTCGGCCGACGCGACCGCCAGCTTAGCGTCCGCAGGGTCGATCACGACCAGCACGTCGCCCGCCTTCACCGTCTGGGTGTCTTGAACCTTCACTTCCGCCACCGGCCCTGCGACCTGGGGCGTGATCTCAGCGACGTCGGCGCCAACATAGGCGTCGTCCGTGGAGATGTAGTGGGAGGCGATCAGGACATAATAGGCGCCCCACGCCAGCGCCGCGAACACGATCACCACGGCCAGCAGCGCGAACAAGGGCTTGCGCAGCTCGCTCATCCGGCTTGAGGACGCCGGAGCCTGGCCGGCGGTTGCAGGGGTGGCGCGAACCTCTGGGCTGCGCGGGGGCTGGCTTTGGTCGTCCGGCATCTGGCGAGGTCCTTAAAGCTAGGGGCGCGCGGTTATCGGGCGGCGAGGCGCGTGTCGTCGGCGAACCCGCCGCCCAACGCACGCACGAGCGCGACATCAAGGGAAAGAGATTGAGCTTGCAAGTCCGCAACGCTGCGGCGGGCGGCGAGTAATGAATTTTCCGCCGTCAAGACATTCAGATAAGGCGATAGGCCGCCCTTATAGCGCAAGGTGGCGATCCTGTAGGCGTCTTCGGACGACGCCAGACTAGCGCGGGCATCGGCGAGCTGGCTCTGCAACGCGCGCTGACTGACCACGACGTCGGCGACGTCGCGCAGCGCATTGGTCAGGGTCTGATCATAGGCTGCGACCGACGCGTCGTACTCGGCCCGGGCGCCGCGATAGGCGCCTTCAAGCTGACCGCCGGAAAAGATCGGCAGATGCACCGCGGGGCCGAGGGCGCCAATGATAGAGCCCCTCTGCAGAAGGTCATTCAGTCCAAGGGATTGGATGCCATAGGAGGCTTCCAGATCGATGTTGGGATAAAAGTCCGCCCGCGCCACCTTGATCCGCTTAGCCGCCGCTTCAGCCCGAAGGCGGGCGGCGACGATATCGGGTCGGCGGCCGATCAGATCGACCTTGAGGTTCGGCGGCAGGCCGAAATCGCGCAGGAGCGGCGCCACCGGCCGGGCGATCTGAAGCCCGCGGTCGGGACCGGCGCCGAGCAGGGCCGCGATCTGATTGCGCGTGGCGGCGATCTGGCGATCGATGACGACAAGATCACCCTTGGCGCTCGGCACAAACTCCGCCTGCTGACTGACCGTGCCTTGGGTGTCGAGGCCGTTGCGGTAGCGCTGGCGGATCAGATCGAGCGTATTCTGGCGCACCTGGATTGCATTCACCGCGGCATCGCGATCCGAATACAGGCGCAGGAGGTCGGCATAGGCGCTGGCGACCGCCGTGGCGAGCTGGAGCCGGGCCGCGGCCTCATCGGCCCGCGCGGCTTGCGCCGCCGACGTCGCCGCCGCCAGCGCCGCGCGGTTGCGGCCGAAGAAATCGAGCTGATAGTCGAGCGACGCGGCGATCTTGGTCTGGGTGTGGTAGCCGAACGGCAGCAGCGGCTTGAACTCTTCCGGGAAGCCTTCGTTGATACTGCTCTTGACGGTCTGGATGCTGGCGTCGCCGGAGACCGACGGCAGCTGCGCCGCGCCCGCGACTTCAAGCTGAGCCTGAGCCGTGCGGACCCGCGCCTGGGCGGCCTTCAAATCCGGTGAATTGCGTAAAGCCTCGTCGATCAGGGCGTCGAGCTGGGGGTCGGCGTAGGCCTTCCACCAGCTATCGCGCGGCCAGTCGGCGGCGGGCGCTTCAAAACTCTTGGTCGCCTCATAGTCGGCCGGGGCCTTGAGGGTCGCCATAGGACCAAGACCGGGCGCGCAGGCGCAGACGACGCCCGACAGGGCGGCGACCACGGCGACAAGTCGACGCGGCGAGGTCGTGGTCTGCGCCGCAGGTTTGCGTGGCGCGATCATCCGACAGCGACTCCCGAAGACGTTTGACATGGCCCTCGACACAAACACGTTTTGACCGTACAGTACGGTCAGAATCAAACGCTTCAAGGCATTTGACATTTGCCGCCCCGCTTGTCAAGCTAACCGTACGGTACGGTCATATTTGATGGACAAGAGCAGCCTCAAGGCCACAGGTCGCGACGCCCGCCGACAAGCCATTTTGGACATCGCGCGGGACGTCTTCATGGAGGACGGCTTCGCCGCGTCCTCGATGTCGTCTATCGCTGCACGCCTGGGCGGCTCCAAGGGCACGCTTTACAACTACTTTTCCTCAAAGGAGGAACTGTTTGTCGCCATGGTCCAGGATCAGTGCGACCGTAATCACGCCCTGTTGTTCGACTTCGACGCCGGCGGCGGCGACTTCATTGAAGTGCTGCGGCGGTTAGGCGAACGTTTTGTCCGCATCATGCTGTCGGACGACATGTTGGACATGCACCGCCTGGTGATCGCCGAGGCCGCCCGCTTTCCCCAACTCGGACAGGCGCTCTATGAAGCCGGTCCCAAACGCGGCCACGCCCGTCTCAGCGCCTTCTTGCGGGCTGAGATGCACCGAAACGGTTTACATGCCGAGGACATCGACCGCGCGGCCGCGCAGCTGATGGACCTGTGCCTGACCAATCTCTATCGTCAGCGGCTGTGGAACGTGCGCGGTCCGGCGACGGCGGTGGAAATACGCGCCAATGTCGATGACGCGCTCAAGACCTTCCTCGCTGCCTACAGCGCACCTTTGAGCACCTGCACTGCTCCTACAGTCTTGCAAAATTAAGCTGGATTTAATTCAGTTCAGCAATTTTCATGGGAAACAAAGCCGAATCGGGCTGTGTAAATCCCATGCGCCATGTCCCCGTCATCGGTAAATTTCTGGCGCTCATGGCGATGTTCGCAGTCTTCGCCATCGGCTGCGTCGTCTACACGACCAGTCAGATGAGCCTTATCCAACGAGGCTATGAAGCGGAAGAGGGCGGCCCAGCCGCCTACGCTCTGAGCGGCGTACGCAGCAATGGCTCGGTCTCCACCATGCGCGCGTCAATACTCGCGCTCGTGGTGGCGACGACGGATGAAGGACGGAAAGAAGCCCTCAAACGTTTCCTCGCCGCCAGAAAACGTTTTGACGCCTTTGGCCAGCAATCCTTGAGCGTCGCCGGCGATGACGCGGACCGGGCCCATGACCTCGTGGATCGGGTGGTAACGATCGTTGACAAAGACTGCGCCCACACGATCGCGCTCGGCAAGGCCGCGACAACAAGCGCCGACTCGCTTGCCGCCCAAGACGCCTTCAACAAAGAATGCTTACCCCCATTCGAGCCGATCGCCGACGCGTACATTAGCCGAAACAACGCCGCCGTCGCCAAAGCCGAAGATATGAAGCAGCGGCTCAAGGCCCAAACCGGCCAGACAATATTGATAACGTACGTGATGATGCTGAGCGGTCTCGGGATCGTCCTCGGCATGGGCGTTTTCGCGGTGCGGGCTGGTCTCGTCATGCCGCTGAACGGCCTCGTGGAGGTTATGAAACGGCTGGCCAACGGCGATTACCAAACCCGAATTGACGGAACCGAACGACGGGACGAAATCGGCGCCATGTCGCGCGCGCTAGAGGTTCTAAAAGCAGCCGGCCTCGATAAGGAGCGCCTGGAAGCCGAGGCGGACACCCAACGAAGCCTGACCGATCAAGAGCGTCGCCAAAACGAGCAGGCCCGCGCCCTATCGGCCAAAGCCCAGGCGGAAATCGTCCATGCTGTGGGAGCCGGCCTCGAACACCTGGCGAAAGGCGACCTTACATTCCGCCTGCACGATCCGTTTACGGCCGACTATGAAAAGCTTCGCGCTGACTTCAATTCGGCCATGTCCCATTTGCAGGACACCATGAAAAGGGTGGTCGGCAGGACCTCCGGGCTCCACGCGGGCGGCGTGGAAATCGCGCAGGCTTCCGACGGCCTATCCAAGCGCACCGAGCAGCAGGCGGCGAGCTTGGAGGAAACCGCCGCGGCGCTGGATCAGATCACGGCGACCGTGAAGAAGACCGCCGAAGGGGCGATTCATGCGCGCAAGGTCGTGTCCGACGCCACGGCTGAGACCGAAAAATCCGGCCAGGTCGTCAGGGACGCCGTCGGCGCCATGACCGGCATCGAGGAAAGCGCCCGCCACATCAGTCAGATCATCGGCGTGATCGATGAAATCGCCTTTCAAACCAACCTTTTGGCGCTGAACGCCGGCGTCGAGGCCGCGCGCGCGGGCGACGCCGGAAAGGGCTTCGCCGTGGTGGCCTCCGAAGTCCGCGCTTTGGCGCAACGGTCGGCGGAAGCCGCCAAGGAGATCAAAACGCTGATCTCCACCTCGACCGACCAGGTGGCGCAGGGGGTCGCTCGTGTGGACGAAACCGGCCGCGCGCTAGAGCGCATCGCCGCCTACGTCGCCCAGATCAACAGCGTTGTCGCCGAGATCGCAGGCTCCGCCCAGGAGCAGGCGACGGGCCTGCATGAGGTCAATACCGCTGTGAATCAGATGGACCAAATGACCCAGCAGAACGCGGCCATGGTGGAGCAGGCGACCGCCGCCAGCCATAGCTTGCGGGAAGAAGCCGAAGGCTTGGCTCGTCTTATGGATCAGTTCCGGATCGGCGCCCCGGAGGCAGAGGCTGCTGGACCTGCGGGCAACCTGGCGGCCGTCCAACGTCGCGCCAGCCCCGTCCGTGAGGTTCAGCCAAGGATCGCAGCAATCGCCGGTGGCGGCAGAGCCGTGGCGAGCTCTGACGCGGGCGGCTGGGAAGAGTTCTAAGTCGAACCCTCCCCGACGGCCGGCCGCCTGCTTAAGCCTGCATCGTCCACCCCTCGACGCCCATGGCCGCCTGGCGCAGCGCTTCGGAGCGGGTGGGGTGGGGGTGACAGGTGCGGGCGACGTCTTCCGAAGCGCCGCCGAACTCCATGGCCACGCAGTATTCGCCGATCATTTCGCCCACCCCCGGCCCGATCATGTGGACGCCTAAGATCCGGTCGGTCTTGGCGTCGGCCAGCACCTTCACAAAGCCCTCGGCCTCGTGGTTAACTTTGGCGCGAGAGTTGGCGGCGAAAGGGAACTTGCCGGCCTTGTAGGCGACGCCGGCGGCCTTCAGCTCCTCCTCCGTCTTGCCGACCCAGGCTACTTCGGGCGCGGTATAGATCACGCCGGGGATGACGTTATAGTTCACATGGCCAGCCTTGCCGGCGATCAACTCGATACAGGCCACCGCCTCATCCTCGGCCTTGTGGGCTAGCATGGGCCCGTGCGTGACGTCGCCGATCGCCCAGACGCCGGGGACAGCGGTCTTGTAATGATCGGTGTCGATGAAGCCGCGCGCATCGGGCTTGATGCCGATCTTGTCGAGGCCCAGGCCCGCCGTCACGGGTCGGCGGCCGACGGCCACCAGCACCACATCGGCCTCCAGCGTTTCCGCCGCGCCGCCGGCCTTGGGTTCGACCGTCAGCTTCACGCCCTTATCGTCGGCGACCGCGCCGGTGACCTTCACGCCTAACCGGAATTTGAAGCCCTGCTTGGTCAGCGAGCGCTGGAAGGCGGTGGCGACTTCCGCGTCGGCGCCGGGCACGATGCGGTCCAGATACTCCACCACCTCGACGTCAGCCCCGAGCCGGCGCCAGACCGACCCTAGCTCCAGCCCGATGATGCCGCCGCCGATCACGATCAGCTTCTTAGGCACCGCCGGGATCGCCAAAGCGCCGGTGGAATCGACGATCCGCTTCTGATCGACCTCCACGCCCGGCACCCGCGAGGGTTCCGAGCCCGTGGCGATGACGATATTCTTGGCCTCAAGCATCTGCTCGGAGCCGTCTTCGGCTTTCACCAAGACCTTGCCTGGGCCGGCGAACGATCCAAAGCCCTTGATCCACTCGGCCTTGTTCTTCTTGAACAGGAACTCGATCCCCTTGGTGAGGCCCGTGACGCTATCGGCCTTCTGCTTGTGCATCTGGGGCAGGTCGAGCACGGGATCGACCTTGATGCCCAGGCTGGCGAACCCCGTCTTGGCCTCGTTGAACATCTCCGACGCATGCAGCAGCGCCTTGGACGGAATGCAGCCGACGTTCAGGCAAGTGCCGCCCAAGGTCCCCCGCGCTTCCACACAGGCGACCTTCATGCCCAACTGCCCGGCCCGGATCGCCGCATTATAGCCACCGGGGCCTCCGCCGATGATGACGACGTCGTACTGGGTCATTTGGGTTCCTTGAGATTACGAAAGGCGGCGAGGCGCCAAGACATCCGGTCGATCTCCCGCGCACCGGCAGGGTCCGACCAATCGATTATAGTCAACCCATCGACGCGGATGAACTCCCGAATGTTGGCGGTCACGATGGCCCACCCGTTGTTGAGCGCCTGCCCGGCGATCAGCGCATCGACAACGCCAATGGGCGTACCAGATTTAGCCAAGTCCGCCCGAATAGACGCGGCCACAACCGCGTCTTCGGCCGTCCACGGCGCAACAGTCGTACGCGACACAAAACGATCGATCAGATTAAGCTCCCGTTCGGGGACGCTGCTGATCTTGGCGCCAACGATAAGTTCATGCAGCACGAGGGCGGAAAGATGCAGTTCATGGCCCGCCATCTCGGTTTCGCCAAGGCGATCTCGAAAGTGACGCCGCCTGCCTCTGAAAATCTCGACGATAACATTGGTATCGAGGCACAGCCTCATTGGTCGCTATCGAAGCGGACAGGCTCGGGCCACTCGTCTCGGGGAGGATCGGCAAAGTCTTTGCCAGCGCCCAGCGCATCAATCTGAGCCCAGAATTCCTCCCAGCTTTCCTTGGACACCTTGACGGGCTCTAGAATGACCCGGTCCCCATCCTTGCGGATCGAGACCTCAGTCCCTTCGAACCGAAACGCCTTGGGCAGACGCACCGCTTGACTGCCGCCATGGGTGAAGAGCTTGGCCGTCGCGGACATGGGAGACCTCCGTAGCTACGGCATGTAGATATGTTGATGAGACTCAGGTGTCAACGCGCGGCAGCGCGACAATAAGGAATAGGCACAAAGGCGGCGCATCAGGTCGGGCAGCAGGCGAGCGCGACCACGTTGAAGGCCAAGCGAACGCAAATAGCGGCACAGCGCTGTTGACCCGTCCCCTAGGGACGACCCGCAAGGTCTAATAGTCGATAGAACGAGCGGACCATGGACTGTCATCTGAGCCCCGCGGAAACCGCCAAACGCTTCGGCATCAGCATCAAAGCGCTACGCTTGTATGAGCGGCATGGGCTTTTGCAGCCGTTGCGTAGAAGCAATGGAAGTACAGGCGCAGCTTGGCGCGTTTATGGCTCGGACCAACTCGCTCGCCTACACCAGATTCTCGCCCTTAAGAGCCTCGGTTTATCCCTGGGCCAAATTGGTGAACTCCTGGTTGGCGAGGACGCCATTGACCCGATCCTGGCTATTCAGGAACGGGTCTTGGTCAAGAACGGTGAGCGCATTGCTCGCGCACTCACCCTGATCCGAACGGCCCGGACTAAATTAGCGTCTGGCGCACCTCTTTCTATCGACGATCTCGCAAACCTAACCCAGGAGACCGTCATGACGACACATTCAACCGCCAAAGAACTCCATGAAGTGCTGACCCCTTTCATTCAGAAGCATCTTATACCGGAAGACAGAGGCCGCCTCCAAGAATGGGGAGCCGATCACCAGGATATTTCCAATACTGGCAAGGAAATTCTGGAGGAGGCCAAGACCCTAATGGCGTCTGGAGATGCGACCTCGCCGGAGGCGATGACTCTTGCACGGCGCATTGTGGCATTGCGCAAGCAAATCATGACGAGCGATACGTCGCCCGTGCCGACGCTGGAGCCAAAATTCAAAGCGGCGATGGACGATGCACGGTCCGATCCGGAGGCTTCGCAGAAGATAGAAGTGCTCGGCTTTATCCAGAAGGCCGTAGCGAACTTGGAGGCGCAAGAAAGTAATGCCGAAGGTAAGGGATAGCTGCGGACAGCGGTGAAAACGATGCTTTTTCAATTTCTCAGGCCGCAACCGCAACGAGAAAGGCCGGCCGTCACATCCACGATACGCCGCGCCAGCGAAAGCAGGCAAATGCATATTGGCGGCAGTATGCGCGTTGAGGTGTTCAGCGACGTGTCGAGCCGTTCAGCGGCCCCGGTAATAATCGTGACGGAACCCGCCAAGAAGGACTGACGGATGCTTCACAGCTTTGGGCGACCCCATCTAAACGTGGGCGCCTAAGTTGACTCCAAATAAGAAAACTCTACCCCCATTGCTATTGCTGCCTTTTAACTCAAGCCGTGCGCGTAATGAACGTTAAGAAAACCCGCAAATTCTGGTCCATCTGAGTATTGCGGATGCCATGCGCGACGCCGAGCGGCGCGTGGACGTGATCGCCCGACTTCACGGGCACAATCTCCCCGTTGATCTCCATCTCACCCTGCCCGTCTATGATGTAATAGTACTCGTCATACGACCCCTGCACCGGGTCGCCGAGCTTATGGATATGTACTCCTTCGCTCGATCCGGGCGGCATGTCGTAAACGACGAAATTAGCGGGCGCGGACGCCCCATCGAAGCGGAAGTAGCGAAGGCTGATCGTCCCGTCCCCCTCGTGGACATGGGCGTGAGGCTCGGCCATTTCGGCTTCAGCAAGCTTGGTAAAGGGGCTGCTGTGGGCGAAGAGAGACGCGCTCATCGACCATCAATCCACTTGCCGAGCGTGACGACCTGTTGGCGCTCAAAACCCAGCCGCTTATAAAAATCGAGCGCGGCGGCGTTGGTCTCACGCACCATCAATTGCAGCTTGGGCGCCTTGCGATCACGGAGCCATTGCTCGGCGGCGGCCATAAGGGCTCGGCCATGACCTTGGCGTTGCCGCGACGGCTCAACGGCCAAGTAGTAGACCCATCCACGATGGCCATCGTAACCGACCATCGCCGACGCGACTAAGCTA
>Ga0116230_10007762_pt1 | contig 10598 bp, 7 predicted proteins | sample S1TSphfallax_3_FD_88678 | JGI IMG/M metagenome (GOLD analysis project Ga0116230, IMG submission 88678) | Host-associated microbial communities from peat moss isolated from Minnesota, USA - S1T2_Fd - Sphagnum fallax MG | ecosystem: Host-associated > Plants > Peat moss > Unclassified | place: USA...
AAGGCTTTCCGGATGCCGATTCGGGCCTTCTCCAGTCCGAGCTTCTGGATCATGCGTGTGAGCGGCTGTGTCAGCGGTGAGCACGGTAGACATCGCCACATAGGGATACCCCACGATCGGGCGGCGCGAGAAGACCGGGACGATGATGGAGATCATTCCAGTCGCGGGTAGGAAAATGACGTAGACCCATGGATGTCCAAAGAACCAGAACAACTGCTGCCACAGCAGCGGGCTGCCTCCGCTTGCGACGTCGAAAAAGTGCATGCCCCACCTGCGCTCGAGCTCCATGAAGATGCACGCGAGCGTAAGCGCTGGCATCGCGAACAGGATGTTGCATGAGATGGTGAGAGTGCTGTAGAGGAACAAGGGCATCTTGCTGATGCTCATGCCCGGTGCGCGGAAGAACAGGATGGTGGCGATAAAGTTGATTGCCGCGCCCGTAGTCGAGATGCCCAGCATGATGATGGCAAGCGCGTAGAAGTCCATGCCGTGGCCGGGCGAGTAAAGCGTGTTGGTATAAGGCATGTAGGAGAACCATCCGGCGTGCGGAGCTTCGCCAATCACCGGTCCCACATACATCAGAATTCCTGACAGCAGAAACGACCAGTAGGTAAACGAGTTGAGCCGTGGATATGCGACATCCCGTGCGCCGGACATGAGCGGCACGAGGTAAATAGAGAAACCGGAGAGAATCGGCGAGGCATACCAGAAGATCATGGTGATGCCGTGCATGGAGAAGAGCCGGTTGTAGAGCTCGGGATTCAGTAGGTGCTCGTTCGCGAGCGTGAGCTGAAGTCGCATGATGAGCGCTTCGATCCCGCCAACGATTAAGAAGAGGAAGGCCGTGACGATGTAACGGATTCCGAGGTCTTTGTGATCGACAGACGCAAGCCATCCATAGGCGGTCTTCGGAGTCTGCCAAAGCTCAGTCAGTCGTTGTTCCGCGACTAGCGTGGTCATGCACCCTCCCAGGCTGCTCATAGATCGTGCAGAAGGAACGAAGCGCTTCTTGATAAAGAAGCGCGAAAAAGTCAATCTTTTCGATACGGCGAACGGGGCCTGGGGTCGTGCTGTTGCAGAACCTCAGCTTCAAACAAATCCGGCATCTAATGTCCGTGAGCGCTTGAAGCAAAAGCGATAGGTTTCGAGATGCGGGGAGCACGGCTGGAGTTGCCAGTTCATCAGTCTCCTCCGGGCAAACCTGAAGGCTCGGTCAGTGGCAAAACCAAGGGTTGCCCCATGTTGTCAGTCACGGCAGGTTCTGTCGTCACATTGGGCGAAGCCTCTGATGACAAGCTACTGTCATCGCGAAGCCTTGCGCGAGCCGCGTGCCGCCGCTTGAGCCCTTTGCAAGTTACGTAGGCGAGCGCCGCAGTACAAGGTGGCCCTACGAGGACGAGAATGCGAAGAATCGTGCGTATGCGGATGACCGAACCATCCACGGCGAGGGCCAGGAAATCGTCTCCACCCGCAGCCAGCAGCACAAGCAGAAATGTAAACAGCCCTACGCCTCCCGCTGTCAGAACGGGTTGGTCATAAGGCATTCGCAGAACGTTTTGATCGCCTTTGTCCAGAGAGAAAAGCTTCTCGACGAAGGGCCACGAGTAGAGAGCCAGGAAGAGAAGCGAGGGCATCAGCACGGCGGGAAAGAACAGCTCCGGAACCAGCCAGTGCCCGAGACGAAGATTGATTCCCGGAAAGAGACGAATCGCTCCCTCGACCCAGCCCAGATACCAATCCGGCTGCGCGCCCGCCATGATGCTTGCCGGATCGTAGGGCCCGTAGGTCCACACCGGATCGATCTGAAAAAGACCGCCGAGTGCCGCGATCACCCCGAAGACCAGCAGCAGCAGGCCAAGCGATTTTGCCGTGTAGGAGGGCCACAGTCGCGAGCCCACGATCGTCGTGTTCGTCCGCTTCGGCCCAGGATAGTTCGTGTGCAACTGCCGCCAGATCATAAACAGGTGCAGCCCGAGCAATCCCGCAATCAACGCGGGCACAAGGAAGATGTGCAGCGCGAACATGCGCGGAAGTGTCGCTGGGTTCGGGATGGTGCCGCCCATGAACAAGAAGGTAAGCCATGGTCCGGCAATAGGAATCGACAGCAAAATGGCATAGCCGATGCGCAGGCCGGTGCCGGATAGCAGGTCATCGAGCATTGAGTAGCCGAAGAACCCGTTGACCAACGCGAGTACGAGCAGCGTCAGCCCGATGAGCCAGTTCAACTCGCGCGGTTTGCGATAGGCGGCGGTGAGGAAGATGCGTGCCATGTGCGCCAGGATCGCCCACAGGAAGATCAGCGCCGCCCAATGATGCATCTGCCGCACCAGCAGACCCGCGGGAACGTTGAAGCAGATGTTCAGGACAGAGCGGTAGGCAACAGAGACCTTCTGGCCATCCAGCGGCGCATACATTCCGTGATAGATCACCTTCTCCGAACTTGCATGAAAGAACAGGGCAAGGTACGTGCCGGTGACGACGAGAACCATGAAGGAGTAGAGCGCGATCTCGCCGAGCATGAACGACCAGTGATCGGGGAAGACATGGTTGAGCGCGCTGCGCACAAACTTCGCCGCACGCAAACGACGATCGATCGCCAAGCTGGCTTTACGGGCAATCGTCTCTGTGATCATGAGATCCCCCAGAAGCCCGGCCCGGGTGGCGCAGTGAAGCCACCGCCAGCGCGCAGGGTGCCGTCAGCGGCTGCGTAAAGCGGCAGTTGCGGCAGCGGCCTCGCCGCCGGACCGCCAGTCGGAGCAGCCGCACGGAGCACGTCGAAGGTGGATTGATGGCAAGGGCACAACAGTACCGACTGTTCGGCCTCATACTCGCCCACCGGGCAGCCGGCGTGCGTACAGACGCGCGAGTAAGCCACGTAGCCGCTGGGCGCCCATGTGGCGCGTTCCGCCGGCAGTTGTAAGAGGTTCTCCTTGACGCGGATAAGGACCGTCTGCGCGCGTTCATCGCCTATCTGGTCTTCGGGGAACACAGTGGCCATGCTTCCCGGCACCAGTGACTCCAGTGAGAGCGGCTTGCCATCCAATGTAACCAGCCGCTGACCACTTTTCCAGATTCTGCTATAGAGCGTCTTGTCCGGAGAGATGCCCAGGCCGCGCAATAGCGAGAGCACCATCATGCCAAAGAGGCCGGCTCCGCTAACGCCCATCCAAGCCAGCAGCCGGCGCCTGCGCACATCATGCACGCCATCGCAGAAGGCCTTAGCTGCTGCTTTTTCAGCGAGCTGCGTCGACGCAACCGTATGCCGCGCCTCCACCGCCTGCTTGTGAGTCATCAACCAGTGTGCCCACAGCACGAGAGTAATGCCGGTTCCGCAAAGAAAGAGAGCAAGGCTGCCGCCGAGCCATTGTGTGTTGCTGGTGCCCGACCAGTATGCAAAGAGAAAGCCAACGCCGCCGAGCATCGCGATCGAGAAAAAACCGAAGACGAGCAACGTGCCGATGCGTTCTCGACGGCTCATCTGCGCTGCGCCTTCCATTTCGCGGTCTTCGTCGCGGCCGCTCTTCGGATGGTGCAGAAGCTCGTGCTTCTGCGGGAGCAGGCGCGCGGCAGCTTTCGACAACAACTCCACCACACTCCAACCCAGGTCGAGGAAGCTCCGGCCAAGCTGCAGGGCCTCCCCTATGCCACTCTTCGGCCGACTCTCTTGATCCTCTTCCTCGTTCATCCTTTGCCTCCTCGTTCGATCCAGCCTGTGATTGCAATCACGAGTAGCATGGCCAACGCGGCGAGTCCGCCTTCGGCCACTGGTCCAACCTGCTTCAGCGGGTCGCCGCCGGGGTTGGGCGGATGCTGCACGAAACGCACATAGTCCACAGTCGACGCCAGTTGCTCATCACTTAGAACAGAAGCGGGAAATTTGGGCATTGTGCCGGGACCCCAGCGGATCGCACCTGCAATGAGGGCCGCGGATTTATCCGTGAGTGCTGGCGCATTGCGTCCTGCGAAGGCCAGCACGCCTCCGCGCACGGCCGTCCGGTGGCAGGTCGCACAGTAGGTTCGAAACAGCTTCCCGCCGTCGCCGATGTTGCCATGCACAAGCGGAATGACCGCTAGGTCGCTGGTGACGTACCGCGACACATCGCGGATCTGGTCGGCTGTAAGGATCCTCGAGAAGGCCGGCATATGACTTGGGCCGGATTCAACCGCCGTCATCACATAGCCAAGGTCATGCTCTGCCTGCAGCGAGGGCCCTGCAATCGTCACGGCCGCTGCGAGTCCCTGTCCATTGTCTCCGTGGCACCTGGAGCATCGCTCCGCGAAGATGGCCGCTCCGTCTGACGCAGGCACACTGCTCGCACCCTGTCCTGCCGCAGGCGCACACGTCAGGAGCATTGCAACACACACTTGCAAGAAGCCAGGGTTGACCCTGGGGCGTACGCGCGATTCGCGCTCTGCCATGGCTTTCACGCTCCCTTGGATGCGATGCGTGCGCGACCGAGACTTGCCGCTACATAATTTTTTCCTACTGAGCAGATAAAAGCGATGCCTTGTGGGCTGAAATCTGCATCTATCCCCGCAATGTAAGCGTGTTGCTGCAGTGTGCAATCCTGCACTCAGCGCTGCCGAAGGATGGTGAGCATGCGCGCGTGTCTCGGTACGTTTGCTGTCGCAATCACTGTGGGGGCCGCGTTCACCTCCGGTTGCAACGATGCACCGAAGGTCATCGCCGGAACCAACGGTTCCCCCGAGCGCGGCAAGGCCACCATCGTGGAGTACGGCTGCGGCAAGTGTCACACGATTCCCGGCATCCACGATGCGAACGGCGTCGTCGGACCACCTCTGGCCTCCGTCGCGAGACGGACCTACATCGCGGGCAACTTCCCTAACAACCCCGACACCCTCACCCACTGGATCATGGCTTCGCAGGCCATGAAGCCGAAGACTGCAATGCCTTCGCTTGGGCTTTCCGAGCCGCAAGCGCACGACGTCGTAGCTTACCTCGAAACCCTGCACTAGGACCTGCGCGACGAAGGCGGTTACCAACAGGCATCACGCCGCACCGGTGCTTCGCATCACGAGGCTTGCAAGCACGAGCGCATGGGCCCCTGTAGCAAAGACCGGGTGGATGAGCAGTTTGATCGTCCAACATCAACCGACGGCATCACGCAACGCGTGTTCGGCAGATACCTTTGGCCGGATGAGGGAGCCATGGACAAAGGAATTGAAAAGCATGATCGCACGCTGCCCAGCGATGCGCGCAAAGCGAGCGGCAGGCCCGGCGACAAGCCTCTGTGGTCGTCCGGTGCGAAGTGTCTGGTGGGCACGTCAGCTTCAGCACCAAGTCGCATCTGGTTTACCATCGGCAATGGCACCCTCAACGAGATCTATTTCCCTGATGTGGACCAAGCCAACACACGCTCTGTTCGTTTCCTCGTAACCGATGGGCAGAGCTTCTTCTCGGACGAGCAGTGGGATGCAGAACATACGGTCGAGTGGCTCGAGCCGGGAGTGCCTGGCTGTCGCATCCATTCACGTTGCAAGGCCGGTCGCTATCGGCTCGCGAAGGAGATCTTCACCGATCCGGTACGCGATGCGCTGCTGATGCGTGTCTCGTTTGAAGTTGCCGATTCGTTCGACAACTTAAAGCTCTACCTTTTCGCGGAGCCTCACCTCGGTGATCGCGGCGCGGACAACTCTGCGTGGATCGGGCATTACAAGGGCGTCAAGATCCTGCTGGCGAAGCGAGCCGATGTCACGATGGGGATCGCCTTCGAACCTGCGTTGATCGCCGCGAGCTGCGGCTATGGGGGAAAGACGGACGGGCTCACGGAACTCTCAAAGTTCAAGAGCCTCTCCGACGCAAACATCGCAGAGAAGGGCAACGTCGCGCTCACGGGTGAGATCGACTGGAAGAGCATGGGAGGAAAGTTCACCGTCGCCATCGCATACGGCTCCGGCTCTGCCGAAGCCGCGCAGCAGGCACGAGCAGGCATCCTGCAAGATCTGGATAAGACTCGCGAACTCTTCACCAGCTGCTGGAAAGAACATCACAGCAACTACGCCGAGGTTGAAGACCTATCCGGCCACCCACTCGATCTGTACCGTGTGAGCACCACGGTGCTGGAGACCCATCAGTCGAAACGCTTTCCGGGCGCATTCATCGCCAGCCTCTCCATGCCCTGGGGCTTTGATCGTTCCGACAAAGATATCGGCGGCTATCACGTGCTCTGGCCGCGCGACCTGGTCGAGACCGCCATGGGCAAGCTCGCCAGTGGCGACGCGCGCTCCGCACGCTCAGCGCTTTTCTATCTTGCGTGTACCCAGGATGAACACGGCGGCTGGAGCCAGAATATGTGGCTCGACGGCACCATGCACTGGGGTGCAATCCAGATGGATGGCATGGCGCTGCCCATCCAGCTCGCCGACAAGCTGCGGCGGGAGAATGCGCTGGATGGCTACGATCCTGCTCCCATGGTTCACGGGGCGGCAAGCTTTCTCGTGCGTCACGGGCTCGTCTCGCAACAGGGCCGTTGGGAAGCGACGCCGGGCTACTCCGTCTACACTGTCGCCACAGAGATCGCCGCGCTGCTGCAGGCCGCTGAGTTCGCTACTCCCGAAGAAGCGACCTTCCTACGCGATACGGCCGACGCCTGGCACGACTCGATCGACGAGCTACTCTACGCTGAAGACACGCCGCTCGCGAAGGAGCATGACGTCAGCGGCTACTACATGCGCGCGACGCCGCCAGAGATGATCGAGTCGAAAGACGTCGGACATCTGCGCGTGCTCATGCCGAACCATCACTTCGGAGGCAAGCATCGCAGGGCGATCGACGTCGTCAGCCCCGATTCGCTCGCGCTGGTTCGCTTCGGCCTCCGTCGCGCCGACGATCCACGCATTGTCAACACGGTCAAGGTGCTTGATGCGACGTTGAAGCGCGACACCAAGACCGGTCCGGGTTGGGTTCGCTCCTCCTACGACGGCTATGGCGAAACGGCTGATGGAGCTCCGTTCAAGAAAGCAGGCATCGGGCGCGTGTGGCCTCTGCTTGCCGGCGAGCGCGCGCACTACGAGATCGCTCTGGGCAATTACGACTTTGCGGTCGAACTCCTGCGCACCATGTCGCGCCAGACCAGCCAAGGCGGCATGATTCCGGAACAGGTATGGGATGGCGAAGACATCCCGTCACGCTTCCTCTTCAACGGACATCCCACGGGGTCGGGCATGCCGCTCGTATGGGCGCATAGCGAATACATCAAGTTGCTTCGTTCGCTGCACGCCAATTCAATTTGGGATTTGCCCACACAAACCGAGGAACGCTATCTCCAAGAAGCCAAATCAGCGGATTTTCAGATCTGGACGCCCAAGCAGCGCCGGGCGTGGCTTGCACCTAGAAAGAACCTTCGCGTCGACCTGCCCTCTTCCGCGGAGGTTGCGTGGACCGTCGAGGGCAAGTCCAGGAAGATCCACACCACGGACAGCAGTTTCGGTATCCATACCGCGATGCTTCCAGTCTCCCGAGCAGACTCAGAGATCAATGTGACCGTCACATTCGACGGGGGGAACGGCAACCCCAGAGAGCCTGATCTTTTCTGGTTCGGGTGAGGGAATGATCTGGACACACGTGAGTCCATTATCTGGCCACGAGCGCTTGACATTAGGAGCACGGATCAACAGAGTGGGATATTCCTAGCACCGCCCAAGTCAGGAGGCGCTGCTCAGAGCCAGACTGCGGGTAAGTCCCCTTTGCCAACTTTGTCCCCACAAGTGCCGCGCTTTGCGGCTCAAGAAGCGGACCGACCGTGCCAGCCGAGGTGAGTCATGTCACCTGCGGCTGGCAAGCCTGCTTAATGAATGTGTCTCAGCCCCAGGAATCGATGCCGAGCAGTTTACGGCCGAGGGGCGTGAGAGTCGCCGTCTCGTACTTAGTGCGCTCCCACTCGCGCGGATCGCCGGGGAAAGCGAAACCCTCGGGGGTACGACGCTCCCACCAGGATTGAACGCGACGCTCGCGCAGGTCTTGATTGTCTTCCTCGGCCGGAGTCATGGAAATGTACTGGGCCATCCGAGCCTTATCCGTTGAAGTGTTTGGCCGGATGCCGTGGGCAAGCAGGCTGTTGAAGATCATGAGGTCGCCGGCTTTCATGGGCACGGGGTAGACATCGTATCCCTCAATGTTGGGCGCAAAGCCATCCCGTCCTTCAGGCTGTTCCTTCTTCCACGCTTCAAAGTTGCGGAAAAGTTCAGGCACACACTGGAAGCCGCCCATCTCCGGGTCGACATCAACCAGCGAGAGGACGCCTTGCACATTCACGGGCAGCGGGTCGAGCGTAGTATCGACATCGGTGTGGATGAAGCCGGTGAAGGCGCGACCACACTTGTTGGGAGTGTTGAGATTGGCGCGGTCGATCGTAACCCAAAGCTTCTCATCGTCCCAAATGTCGACGAAGGCATCGTAGACACGCTGCTCCTGCCGATTGTCCCAGAGTGCCTGGTGATTGTAGATCTCAACCATGCCGCTGTTGTTCAGTTCTTTCATGGCGTGGTTGCGGAGCTGTGCGGCGTTCCAGGTAGAGACGTCATTGGGGTCCATCTCCTGGAACTCCCAAAGTAACTGCTTGAGCGCTTCGACGTTGGCGGCGGGCACCGCCTGTTTGACCACGACGAAACCATAAGTTTGCCAGTGTTTGAAGTCGTCTTGGGAGAGGACACGCAACGGCAGCTTCTTCTGGATGGAGCGAAGCGGTTCCCTTAGGATCGCTGGGGTGAGTTTGTTGTCGCCGGGCTTGCCCACTATTGCCTTCTGATCGAGAACTGCGGTATCGCTCATGACTGCCTCCGGGCCCCTTCGGGGCACAGAAGAACGATATGGATTCTTCGAAGCTGCAAGTTCGCGCGGAGTATCAAAAACTAATACTGGAATCTCACTACGTCACGCTAAAGACATGCAATTCGATTACTCGGCGGAGCGGATGAAACCTTACCTCGAACACATTGCAGCCTCGAAAGAAGGGTCGTGGACCCTGTTCGACCGGCGTCTGCCGGCTATCCCATTCGAGTGGCACTACAACAGCGAATATGAGCTGACATTGACCCTGAACAGCAAAGGGCAGCGCTTTGTGGGCGACAGCGTGGCGACGTACGAGGATGGCGACCTTGTTTTGATTGGCCCCAAGATACCGCACACATGGTGCTCAAGTGGTGACTGTGGTGCGGGACCGACCCATCAAGCGCTGGTGCTTTGGTTTAGCGAGGCATTTGTGCAAAGCATGATCAAAGCCCATGTGGAACTTCGGCCGGTCCAGGCGCTGCTTGAGAGTTCGTCGCGAGCGATTGAGTTTTCGGCAGCGGTGAGGCCACGAGCTCGAACCATGATTGTGGGAATGCTCGGCCAGACTGCGGAAGATCGCCTGCCAGCGCTCATTCAGCTTCTACTCCTGCTGGCGAGGGATGCTAAAGCCCTGCCACTGACGTCGGGATCAGCCGATGCGTTGCCCGATGCGACGGAGGAGCGGATAAGCCGTGTGTTGACTTACCTCCACCAGCATTACGCTGAGCGGAACCCTGTAGCTGAACTGACCCGGATTGCCGCTCTAAGTCGCAGTTCGCTCCATCGCCTTTTCCGACAGCAGACGCGCATGACTATCACCGGCTACATTACGCAGCTAAGGGTTGGAAAGGCTTGTGCGCTGCTTCTCCAATCGGATAAGGCCGTGTCTCTTATCGCGGATCAAGTGGGATATCAGAACCTGGCGAACTTCAACCGCCAGTTCAAGCTTACGAAGGGGCAGACGCCCAGAGGGTTCCGCAAAGCGTTTCAGTCAGGAAAGCACGATAGTGTGCGCTGACTCCACCATCGTACTCTCACTCCGTAACCGCTGGACTCAGTAGTGAGCACAGTGAGATTCAGAGGTAAAATCGCCCAGCTCCGTACGCTCTTAAACCTCAGGGTCGCTATCCTGACATCACTCGGCCGGGCGCTCCTCAACTTCGACCAGCAGCGGGAGGTTGCTTGTCGTTAGCAATCCGTTGTCTTCTTAGATGGCGCTAACAGTCCAATGCACTCCTGGAGCTTAGGCCATCCGCATCCCACAGAATCTCACCAAAGCAGCGGCGGCTCGCGGAGCCCTGCCTCCGCCGCACGCGGGAACCGCAGGATCGCCGCCCATTCGCCGTGCGAGTGCGATTCCCAGACAACCTCTCCGTGCAGCTGCACCGCGACCTCGGCTGGCGTGAGGTCGCGGTGGAAGTCGAAGTAGCGGGTGTCGGTGGATTCCGTGGGCCGGGTGAGCGAGAACGCGCCCGCCGGCGGCACCCACTTGGTGGAGAAGACCAGCGCCGTGTCGTAGTCGCCGGGTTCGGCCCCGGCCTTCTGAATCTCCGGCAGGCTGAAGTTGTCGATGGCGATGTTGGCGATCGGCTTGCGCACGTAGCCCAGTTCGGGATGGCTGAGTTCGGCGCTGGCAGGCCACGCGGTTAGCACCGTGGCGTGGGGGAAGTGGTGCGCCAGCAGGTTGATCGCGCGCTGGTGCAGCTGGATGAAGTCCCGGTAGGTGAGGTTGTCCTCGGGCGCGAAGCTGTACGGCGGATTGACGGTCAACGCGAGCAGAAAGGCGACGCCCGAGACGATCGCCAGC
>Ga0116230_10007763_pt1 | contig 10597 bp, 7 predicted proteins | sample S1TSphfallax_3_FD_88678 | JGI IMG/M metagenome (GOLD analysis project Ga0116230, IMG submission 88678) | Host-associated microbial communities from peat moss isolated from Minnesota, USA - S1T2_Fd - Sphagnum fallax MG | ecosystem: Host-associated > Plants > Peat moss > Unclassified | place: USA...
ACACAATGGCAAATTGGACCATTGTTTTTGCATTATGTCTAACCACATATGTGCAACTTGAGTAGCAATAAATTCACGGCCATGAGAAGCAAATAACTTTTGATTCTTAGCATGTTTGCGAACCTTATAATAATACCAATCCTTTTTTTTCACATCAATCATAATATCATTTGTAGCTTTTTTACGACCTATATACTTAGCCAAAGAATCCCACTTAGCATATAACATTTTATTTTCCCCTTCCACCTCATTATAAGTTCTGCACTTGATAGTATGCGAATTGCCATTTGACCTTACACATAGTTTTGCCCAAGGAAGCTAGTAGCCCAGGAATTTTCAAATTTTCTAATTGTGTCATAGTTCTGTTTCTTGACTCTGGTTTAAATTTCACAGTATGTAAACCTTCTTTAGGAGGATGGACATTAGATAAACCTTTTTCGGGAGGGGGGGAGGGGGGTAACAAAATTTCTAAAAAACATAACAACATCATCATCATCTAGTTTTGATAGATTTGAAGTACCATGAGAAATAATGGAAGGGATGATGTAAGAGGACCATGAGAAAAAAAAAACACCATCTTCATCAATTAAAAGAGGTACATCCATAGCAATTGGGTTCCTATTATAATATAATAACTTGAACATGTACGATTGTGGTAGTTGAGGAGGCATTGTCAAACCTTGAACTAGGTTGTGGACTTTTTGTGGAACCCTAAATTGCACCTCTGGAACCTAAACCTTTATAATCTAGAAATTGAAAAGAAAAGTTCAAGAATCAATTTGAAAGAAGTTGAGATTGTAGTGTGCAAACTACATAAACATAAGCCAATAGAAGTTATGTCAACCTAACAAGTAACCAACAACCAACAACATATGAAAAAAGGGTGGGGGGGGTCCAAAATGCTGACCCAAACTGACCGTAAATTAGGTTTGGGATTTTTTATAAATGAAATTGATTTGAAAGAAGTTGAGAATGCATTATGTAATTAACATTAACACAAGCCAAAAGAAGTTAGAGCTAATAAGCAACCAACATTAGTAGTGACACACACTCGAACTCCTTAAAAAACCCAAAAAAGGTTCTTAGAATGAAATAATGAAAAAAGAAAAAAATCAGGGCACACTCCATAGTTCGCAACTCTTTTAGGGTAGGAGAGCCTGTTGGAGCTCCGAGATGGGATTAGGACAAACTCACAAGCAAAAGTTCAAAATGAAATCAACCTGCATAATTAAAGAGAAAGGGTGGTTAATGCAAATCGAACGCAAGTGGTATAATGGACTTAGTATGGACAACTTCAAGCATAAACTTTACATGGCTTTGAGGTCTAAATGAACAATGAGAGGGCACTTCAAGCATCTACATTTTGATACTTTTCCAATGGTATCTTGGGGGACCAATTTCATGCTTGTTGACCTTTTCAACCAATGTTTCAAATATTTGGGACTTTTGCATGAATGTAGCTTTCAAAGTGAGAGTGCATTTGGGAGTCATTGGGCTCAATCTCTTGCACTCTTTGCCACTTGTGAGGGTGTGTTTCACTTTCAAACACATTCTTTTGGCCTTATGTGCCCTTACACTTCACACTTATTCAGGAATTCCACATTAGGGTTGTGACAAGTAGGATATGAAAAAGAGGCGGGGGGTATACAATACTAACCCATACTGACTTTAAACTAGGTTTTGGATTTTCCATGAAACCTTAAATTGCACCTTTGGAATCTAGACCTTAAAAATTTGGAGAACAAAGAAAAGAAACAAAAGTTGATTTGTAGGAAGTTGATTATGTAGTGTGTAAACTACATTTGTAGAAGCCAAAAGAAGCTACATCATGTTGACAAGAAACCAATAGCCATTAGCATATGAAAAAAGGGGGGGTCTATTTAGAATGTTTACCCAAATTGAAAGAAGTGAAAATGTGATTAATTTGACACATTTTAATTCCTTACCAAGTCCTTTCAAAGTTTATTGGCTTATAGTCCCTTGTAATGGCGGACACGCAAGCATGGATTTTAAACCACTAATTGATTGAAAGTCACAAAAACACACATGAGCAATCCTAAGAAATCTAAAACACAAAATCCTATTCATTAGACATCTCCCATGGAGATTCAATGTAGATTTCGACAATAGTCTCATGGATGCTCTTGGGATTTTATAGAATTGTGATGCGTGAAAAATCTCCAACAAGTTTCGTTGAAGAACACAAGCACCTTAGCCTGGTTTGAAAGTAGTGATGCACACCATGCTTGTAACAAACCTTTGTCCTACACATTGCAATGAAACACAAAAGTGCCTTGACGATTCAATACACAATGCACAAAAGGACTTCAAAAAATAAAACAATGGATTTGGAGGAAGAAGTATTCCTTCCACCATCAAGAGCTTCAAAACAAACATCAATGTCGATTTTGAACAACACGAGTGAAGCTTTGTTGTTTTCATGCACATTGAAGAAACATCTCATCCACCATAATGAAGACTTGCCCTCTTGGTGAACACAAATAAGGCTTTGACGATAATGTATACACCAAGGGAAAGACTTGGCAAGAACAAAAACTAGTGAGAGCTACTCTTGGTGAATTGTCGCAACTCCTTTGTGAAACAAGTCGATGAGGAAAAAATGACTTTTTCACAACCTGGCTCTTGGACGATCGAGATTTTGCTTGTTGATGAAATTGACAACTATCATCATCACTACTCAGTAACACCTTAAAAGGGTTTAGGGCTTAGGTTGGCAAATTGGGATTGTTGATGCACTGCAATTTGGCCTATGACATCTAGCACCGAATTTTTTCTGACGAATTTTCATAATTTCTCCCCCCCCCACCCCCCCACTTTTTCCTTTGTATGAGTAGCTACCCTTTAAAAAAAATAGAAATTTGGCTATTCTTCACCAGAACAAAAAACACTAATGTGTTGTGATCATATTAGCCTAAGGGAAAGCTGGTGATATAAGGTCTTGTTTAGTTACACATAGCATGTTGTGATCACAGTAGCATAAGGGAAAGCCAGTGACATAGGGTCTTGTTTAGTTCCACATAGTATGTTGTGATCATTATAGTTGAACAAAATGCCACTGACATAAGGCCTTGTTTCTTATTGCAAGGTCAGATGCTTTCCATAGAAGAGCTGCAAATGTGTTGAAAATATGTAATTAATTGTGTTAGGAACTTTGAGAACACATGTTCCCATAAAAAAGGACAGAAGTCACTGTATGGTGAGTCACAATTTGACTTGTAACTCTCATAGCTCCTGCAATTGGTCAATTCTTGACTGGTAGAGTTGTGAGATGACTTTGCACACAACGAGTTTAAACAACATAATGGAAAATTGGTCTGATCACCAATGCTGATCCAAGTGATAGTTTTTGTTTTTGTTTTTCAATTTTGTGATGTTGCCACCCTGGCAATCACCCACAAGGAGAAGATTTAGCCACATTTGGCTATAGACTAGCTATCAAAGTATAAATGTATTAGAATTCTTTTATATCTTGACTACTTGCTTGAAAAGAGAATGTTTGAAAAAAATTATCTTCTAAAAAAATCATCACCAAAAAAAACACTGCCCAGTAGCCTAATGAAAAGATGCCATTATCCCATCTGATGGTTTATGAATCCGATCAATGAATTTATTTTGGACAACACAAGCATTTGTCATATCTTGTTTCAACGAGATGAGGATTTTACATTTGGCACATGGTGATTCCTGATAGTTCAACCATTTGTGCTGAGTCAAATTCTGGTAATCTATCCTGTTCATTGTAGCAAAGCAGTAGATGTATCTTGAAATTTCTCAGCTACCCAACAAACTTGTCAGATTTCTCAAATCCAGTTTTACATGACACATTTCTGAAATTTCATCCAACTACAAGTATTGGGGGTTCTTTTATAAGTGACAAAGGGATGCATAATTATTTTTCTGTGTTCAAACAACAAGTCTTGAATTTTAAGAAAATTAAGCAATGTGGTTTGGAATTTTCTAGATTTTCAAGGGTCTGTTCACCAAAAATTTCAAAATTATGAACATCTCATTTCTCAATTAGATGACTATTATGGTTTCTCAATTGAGACTCTACCACAGCAGGAGAAACCGTTGTAGACTATTTTGCCACACTTCACAGAGATCTATGTGCCAGTTGCACTCATTGTAAAGACCAATTGACTCTTAGAAGCTTAGAGTGAAAGGCGGGATCTCTCTCATGAGTGACAAGTACATAAATTTTCTGACATGTGAGGTACCAGCTGGAAATCTGGGCCATCTCTGTTGCCCTTGGTCGGGTTCCTCATCTCTTCCACACATCATAGCTAGTGCACCTCTGTCACTAGCTGATTTGCGGCAGATGACAACTCTTTCTTCTTTGGTCTTCTTTGTTATGGCTGATTATCATTTCATAGTCATGAATCTTCTTTGCATAGGGTCTTTACTTGATTTTTGTTGATTGTTTGCTTTTGTTTTTTCTTTTGGTTGTGTCTACTTGTCCTTCGCCTTGTGCCTTTGCTGGATGGGTTCCCGTCCTTGATTTTTAATGACAGGGTTTTTCTTCTTGCTGGGAATCCATTTGGACATCTGATGTTGGCTTTGGTCACATGTGACTTTGGTAATGCATGTTCCACCTAAGAATGCAACCAGCAGTCCAGTAGGGCACCATTCCATTAGGCGATGTGTTCTACAAGGGCCTGTTCCAAAGTGGAACAAGTGTTCCCAACTGTGGATTCTGAGGTGGAATTGTATTTTAGGGCTTGTTCCACCTAGGAACATGTGAATCTCAGTCAGGCACCATGCCATCAGAGACCATGGTTCCTTGCTACCAGGGTCTGTTCCAGTGTTTGTCAGATATTGACTTTTGAACGTACCAGCTGGTGCTGGTATTTGGTATCGCTATTGGGTACTTTTAACAACTTTCATACCAGTCTTGTCCTGTTATGGGGTCCAAGACTGATTTTTGGTTCGTATCAGGCAGATATCTCTCTATATATATATGTGGTATTGAGACTTGTATAAAACAGGTAGAAGGCTCTAGTATTATCTCAAGTACCCACCAGACTACTACTGGTATAAAGGCTGGTACTGCCTCAGCTCTTACCAGACTGTTAGGCTCCTTGCTACCCGTGTTGATACCAGGCACTGTAAGCCTATACATATACACAAGTTGTGCAGTTCTTTGAGTTTCGAAAGGAGCACTAGTTTGGGTTCTTTAAGTATTCTACAATTAGAGAACCGTTGATTTCGGTTCTTTGAAAAGAATTCAGAATATAATACATAACCACGATCATTTCAAAAAGCTTACAGAATGCATGGTTTTCAATGAAAGAATTGACAAAGAACTTGCCATTTGCTGGGCAGTTTCTTTTGGGGTACCCTTCATAACTTTTGAGAACTGCAGTTATATATCAAAATCAGTTCTTTGCATGCTGGTTCTCATTGGTTGATAACCGATGGGTATCTATCCCTCAATCTAAGAACTGCCCAACACTGCTAGGGATATTCCAGACCAATAGCGGTCGGTTCCAGAGCATTGTTTCAACAGGTGTTCCCCTCCCCATGGTTGTTGATTCACGTCACAAGTGCAACTGACAGAACCACTTGCTGGTTCCAGTTGTCCCGGCCTAGGGAAAATCTGCTGAAGTGAACCAGCACCCACCAACGCACCATCCACTAGATGCACTAGATGTCCATTACCAATCAGTTGTGGATGAACTTTACCTGGGTTAATATCTGGTTTCACCTTGGTGACCTATTTTGTAAGAAGTAGGTCCTACATATGAGTAGATAGGTAATGAAATAGCTGACTACTAGATAAATAGATAGTTTAAACATAGGTAAGGGCTGTTTTTACTACCTACCTTCTAATGGCCCACTTGTGTTTTGTTAATAGGTAGGTAGTAAAAAAAGCAACTGTTCTAACCACCATAGTTAGTTAGTGAAATGGAACACAATAGAAAACTATTTCATGACCAGTTATCATCCATCCATCATGATGCACTAGTGGGCGCTGGTTCACTTTGGCCGAAACAAGTTACAACCCTAAAAGAGTAGCGGAAGAAGACACCAAAACCGGTTACGTTGCCAGAAAGCAAACCTTGATTGCGGCAGACTATTACCGCATTTCTTGTCAGCTTTTTGGCTATCTCTCTCTTGGACTCTTGCCCGTCTGTCTGCGTTGTTGTACGCTGCCTAGCACAACGGAAAACCGATCCCCGAAGCGATCCGGATCGAAGCGTGTGACACGATTTTGGGGGTTCTTGACCGTGGCAAAACTGTGGTTCGATGCGATGCTTTGGATACTAGTCCGGTGGCGCCGATGTCTGCCAGATTCGTTCGTGAGCTCGCCGCAGAGAGCTTTCTTTTTGCAGTTCGTTTTGGTCTGGTGAGAGCCTTTGTTTCTTTCGTTCTTTTTCGTCTCCAATGCGATGATACAGAAAATAGACTTGGTACCGAATCCGCGCCATTGCAGGTAATACTGATAACCGATTGCTAATTCTGATCTAGAGCTTTTCAATTTTGGGGGTGCGTTCACGCTGCTGCTTCAGGTCTTGTCGTCATGACTTTCACGAGTAGCCTTCCTGAAGCAATTTTTTTTTTCTCAAATGACTTTTCGATGTTGCATGTACAGACTCGATGTGGTCAACAGGAGCGATGCAATTCGACTGTCAATTGGCTTTGTCACGCGGCGGGCTCTCTCTCAATCAAAGAAGGAACACACGCTAGAGCGCACAAGGAATCTGAATATCAATTTCCCTGTAATCATCTTTAGCTTCTTATATCTCTCCTTTTCGTACAAACTCCAGATCTGTATTTCCCTTCCTAAATCTTCGCCATACGAGCATGCGCGTACTAGTAGTATTACAGCTAACTACCCGGGGCCATTGGCTTGACGTGCCCGATCTCGTTCTCTGTTTCCACATCTTTTCTTCCTTGGAAGTTGATTTCTTTCGTTCTGATCCGCTTGTCTCAGAAGCCGCAGTGACAGCGCCTTGATCATTCCCTTTCGTTTGATAGAACGGTGACCTGTTCTTTCCCTTAGGAATGCTTTACAGCATTTTTGTTTTCTGAAGAGCATGTCTTACAGACCAAGATCAGCCTGTCTGAACTCTAGAGATCACTAGAAGCTTGACAGATTTGTTATGTCTGAGATCTGTTATGTTTCTCGGAAACATAAATCAAACAAGACCGTCGAAGAGGATCTCCGCAGTAAACAACACAAGACGGGCCGAATGTCGTCAAGATCAGCGGATCACTGCCCTGGAGAAAGAGGTGAGCATACTTGTTTCCTACATTTTTATCAGGATTGAAAACTTGTATTTGTTCACCTCGTGAAGAAGATTCGCACGATCAGATCTCTTGTTTTGAAGCCGCGATTGATGATGATCTTCATTTTAGCTATACACCTGGTTACGACCCGCACTTGATCAAGAACATTCGGCCCCGGGCTTTAATGTTATAGTCCAGGTGAAAGTTGAAGTGTCTACACATCTAGATCTGTCTGAAGCGCCGATATATAGTGTTCAGGATTTATCCGCGGGATTTCACTTGCAGCAGCCTGAGATTCTTTGGTTTACGGAATTTTTTGGTGTGGATGATAAGGTAAACAGGCTACGGAAAAGCCTGACACAGGAGTTGAGCCTGCGCAATGCGCTCAATCGCGGTTTCCATAGAGCTTTGGGATCGCTGCCTCGTATTCCAAACAATCTTCCGGTTCAGGTTTGCTTCTCAGATTCTATGCTATAATACTTTAACATTGTTCTTAGAGAGTTGGAAACCTATTAGAAGTAGTCAGCTATGTTTGCAAACAATATTGATGAGGTCAGTACAAAGAACTCAATGTATGGATCCACCCCGAGAGAGATCGAGCAGCTTGAAACTCTAGTCAGGTTTCTGGATCTACAAAAGAAGTTTGAAAGAGCTAAAATGCGATATATTCTGGACATGTTCTGCAGACAAGAAAATTGCTCTTTGAAGTAGCAGTGCTGGAAGAGGAGGTTGTGTCACTCGAGAAGCAAGTGGTCCGTCTTTGGGAGGAACTTGAACAAGATTTATATTCACGTTCGCACTCGAGTCTTCAAAGTATTGCGGGAACTTTGCCCTCAAACTTTGCCTCCAAAATCTCGAGTCCCGTTCTACAGAACGTCCGAGAAAGTCTTCATACACACTGGCCTCATATATTAGCTGCACGATCTTCTGAGCTCAGGTCAAGCGATCGTGCGGCAGGCATTCCTGCAGCCAAACACGTCCTGATAGCAAGTGTCACAAACCTTGAAGAAGCATACCAAACACCTGCTGCCTTAGAGAAGCTCTGTGACCAAGCAGGTACCAACCATGTTAGCAAAGAAGTTCTTCCTCCTAAGCCCGAGGTTTCTTCACGTTTTTCATCATCTGATTTGGAGGCTCTCGCGCCTGATATGCCAGCAAATGGTCCCACAAAACCTTGTGCAGTAAAAACTGAAGATGGTAGACATCCATTCTCAGTCACTCAAACTCAGCTGAAATCCAAGGATCTTGTCGTGGCCAAAATGCTCTCTTCCATTCAAGCTACCAAGTCTACACTCAGGGGTCACAATAGATCAGCCTCTGAGGTAGTTTTGCAGACATATAAGCCCTTGAACAAAATCGCTTGATCACGACAGACTGCAGCTCCACACTTCAATAACACCCTCGACGTATAATGCGGTAGTGCCAGGAACTTCAAAGAGACATTTTCCATCTCCGCATTGAACAATTGGTCGAGTTCATCCGAGTGTTATCTCTTGTCCAGCAGTTGTCGGAGAAAGGGGTGGTACCCATCTGTGGCAAACATGCAATGGCCGTCCTTGACTCATATATAGATTGGAGTCTGGCATGTCCTGGATAACCCCAATTGCTACAAATTACTCTGGACAGTATGAGCGAGCTGAGAATCTGGAGACCAACAGTAGGGCTGCTCTAAGCTGAAATGGTTGCAGGATTGGACACTCTCCAATGCTCGATGCACATATATCATTGGATCTGTATTTGGGGGATACTGGTCTCGAGGACAACTACATTATTCACACGAGCCTCAGTTAGGTCTGCGACGTTCTGAAAAAAAGAGTTGTACAAAGAGCATTGCATAGGGACCTCTTTTTGTCAAGCCAAATCTCGACCGAACATTTAAAGGGAAAAACTGGCTGAAAGCAAGTTCAATAAGCATGAGTCTGGCGATTATCAAAGCTTGTCCCTGATGTACTTGTAAGTTCATTTACCCATGCAACTCATCAAGATTTATTTTATTTCTTTTGTAATGGACGAATAGGTAAACCCAGGACAGCGTACCACAAGGCCTAAGGACCTAAGCAACACGGCAGTGACCTATTAATAGAACAATGTCTTCCACTTCTAAGTTGTTTTCACTCTGTTTGCAGCACATTTGTGTATTATGTAATGGCCATTGGGAGGACCCTGAGGAGTGATTTTGTCAGCCAGGTCTGAGCCATGGCCATTATGACAGAATTGGCACTCAGAATAGATTCTGCCACGTCCTTAGTAGACTGTAGTACCTTGGCAACTTCAACACATGTTTTTTGAACAATTAATTAATTTTGAAATTCTCATTTTTACAAATATAATATCATTGAAGATTCAATATTTCCCTTCACAGAAAATTGTTCTTTGAATTTTCTTAACAAAAAAATGTCAACATTTCTGAAAATAATATGATTAGTGTTGAAGTTGCCAAGGTACAAGTATGGTATTTGCTAGATCTCACTATTTTCTATGTGCTGGTGACATGCATTTGAGAGAGCAATAGACCCTAAGAAGGCTGCGGTGTTGCGGTTAAGGGTGGAGTCCATCCCCTACAACCATTTTGGTCACATGACCCTTGTCCCCAGAAAATACTGGACCTTGTTGTTGAAAGATGTTTTTAATATGTTCTCAATCTCAGCATGAGGACATAGAGCGCAGGGAGAAATTTGGTATTCTATTTGAGGGCAAATTGGTATCTCCCTGGGGGTGATGACTCAGTGGTATAGCCCCTGTCTGGGACCCTGGGACTTCAAGAGAGATTTCGGGTTCAAACCCACTGCTGTGCAGGGGAAAGCCCTGCTGGCCCTCTGCAACTGAACTTGATTTGGGTTTGCCCAGTGGCTTATTAGTTGGGTCTACTGCTGTGTTTCAAAAAAATAAAAAAAGAAAGATTTGGGAGGGATCTTACACGCTCACACTTTACGTCTTGAAGAGTAGGTGTGATATAACCTTTGCCTCATGATTTCCACTGGGTAAAGTCCACAGATGGTGGACATATGTAAACTGCTGGGTGCAACTTGTTTACCATCTTGTCCTAGGCCCCTTATTTTGGGAGTGCCCCATCTTGGGGCTCTACCCTAGACATAGATACTGATGAGAGGTTCCTCTGGAACAAACCAGTAAATTTTTTTACATTTGTATACATATTTGATACAATAATTGTTAAATGTGTACACATGCCAAATGTTGTTTGTATGCTTCTGTTTCTGACTAGTTACATTTCTGTATCCTAAGTTGTCTCCAACAGCAACAATTTTTGGGCAACCTTGTATGGATCCATATAGTTGAAGTTACCCACACATATATGGGGTTTGGATGATGTGCAAGAGTGTGGATG
>Ga0116230_10007765_pt1 | contig 10593 bp, 13 predicted proteins | sample S1TSphfallax_3_FD_88678 | JGI IMG/M metagenome (GOLD analysis project Ga0116230, IMG submission 88678) | Host-associated microbial communities from peat moss isolated from Minnesota, USA - S1T2_Fd - Sphagnum fallax MG | ecosystem: Host-associated > Plants > Peat moss > Unclassified | place...
AAATCGATCATTTTAACTTAAACGTTTTTGCGGTCTCCATTCGACTCTGACTTCATTGAGATCTAGGGGTTTGCAGTATATGCCCCCCTTTAAGAAGCAAAATCAAGCAGAAGCTCCTTCGTCAGTTAAAACGGCCTTCATGCTGAGTTTTACCTTGCCACGATCATCAAATCCGAGAACTTTGACGCGAACTATGTCTCCCTCTTTAACAATATCGGTTACTTTTGCCACTCGTTCAAGAGAGAGTTCACTAATATGAACAAGTCCATCGCGGTTGCCCATGAAATTGACAAAAGCGCCAAATTCCATAACTTTAACGACTTTGCCCGTATAGATCCCACCAACATCTGGGTCACAAGCAATACCGCGAATTGTACTTAAGGCTGCTTCAATGGCTTGAGCATCAACGGCTGAGATATTGACTGTACCATCATCTTCAATATCGATTTTAGCGCCAGTTGTTTCGCAAATTTCACGAATCATTTTACCACCTGGACCAATCACATCCCGGATTTTATCTTTAGGGATATTAAGGGTAACCATACGAGGGGCATGACTACTAACCGATTCGCGGGAAGATTGAATTTCCTTGCTCATTTCTTTTAAAATATGGAGGCGGCCTTGGCGCGCTTGTTCTAAAGCATCGCGCATGATTTCAGGGGTTATACTGGTAATCTTAATATCCATTTGCAAGGCGGTAATACCACTGGTTGTGCCAGCAACCTTAAAATCCATGTCTCCTAAATGATCTTCATCGCCCAAGATGTCTGAGAGAATAGCATACTGATCTTTCTCTTTAATCAACCCCATAGCAATGCCCGCTACCGGGCGTGGCAGAGGAACGCCGGCATCCATCATAGATAAAGACGTGCCACATACAGTTGCCATGGAAGATGAACCATTGGATTCGGTAATCTCAGACACCGTGCGAATGGTATAGGGGAACTGCTCTTTGGTTGGCAACAAGGGATGAATGGCTCGCCAAGCTAACTTTCCATGCCCAATTTCCCGTCGGCCAGGAGATGACACTCGACCCACCTCTCCCACCGAATAAGGGGGAAAATTATAGTGAAGCATGAAACGCTCTCGATATTCTCCCTCCAAGGCATCAATGATTTGCTCATCTTGGCCTGTTCCCAAGGTCGTTATGACAAGGGATTGAGTTTCACCGCGGGTAAATAAGGCACTGCCATGGGTTCTTGGTAAAACGCCTATTTCACAAGAAATAGGCCGAATGGTCGTTAAATCCCGCCCATCAACACGCTTTGCTTCTTCTAGAATTAAATTGCGTAAAATATTTGCTTTCAGTGCTGTTAAAGCATGATCAATGGCCATTTCATTTTTGATTTCTTCAGAAAGCGTCTCTTTTACTAATGTTTTTACTTCTGCAATAGCCGCATAGCGATCTTGCTTGGTCATGATGTTGTAAGCCTTGCGTAAATCTTTTTCAGCTACTCCTTTGACCTTAGCGTAAATATCTTCTGGATCATAAGAAAGGACAGGAGACGGCCACAGTTCTTTCCCAGCTTCTTTTTTTAAGTCTTCAATAGCTTCGATAATGGGTTGGAAAGCTTTGTGACCAAACTCAACAGCTTTTAACATAGCATCTTCTGATAATTCTTGGGCTTCAGATTCAACCATTAATACGCCGCTTTTTGTGCCGGCGATGACTAAATCAAGCTGACTTGTGGCTAACTGTGCTGGCGTGGGATTCAAAACATATTCCCCATCAAAAAAACCAACTCGAGCAGCCCCCACAGGCCCTAAAAAAGGCACGCCTGAAATAGTCAAAGCTGCAGAGGCACCTATCAATGCAACAATTTCAGGATCATTTTCTAAGTCATGACTTAGCACCGTGCAAATGACTTGAACTTCGTTATGAAATCCTACAGGGAAGAGGGGTCGTATGGGACGGTCAATCAAACGGGAGGAGAGAACCTCCTTTTCTGATGGGCGACCCTCCCGTTTAAAGAAACCACCTGGAATACGACCAACAGCATAAACTTTTTCATGATAATGGACAGTAAGAGGAAAGAAATCGACGTCGGGTATAACATTTTTCTGGGCAACAACTGTACATAAAACAGTCGTTTCACCATAGGTAGCAAGAACGGCTCCATCTGCTTGCCGAGCGAGTTTTCCTGTTTCTAAAATAAGCTTGCGGTTAGCCCAATTGATCTCTTGACGGGCAATTTTGAACATATTTGACATAAAATGTACCTTTTCATCTTGGGAAATTAAAATAATAAAGAGCGAAGCCCCAAAACTTCGCCCTCTTTATATTCTCTTAAGGTTACAACAGTATATTTTTCACCATCAAGATTATTTGAATTCAATCTAAAATAAAGCGATTATCGACGAATTTCTAAGCGTTTGATTAACTCTTGGTAGCGCTCTTCGCTTTTAGCCTTAAGGAAATCGAGAAGACGACGGCGCTGGCCAACCATAAGGATTAAACCACGCCGAGAATGAAAGTCCTTAGGGTGAGTTCCCATATGTTCGGATAAATTGCGAATGCGCTCTGTCAGAATGGCAACCTGAACTTCAGGTGATCCCGTATCACCAGGCTTGGTAGCATATTCCTGTATTAATTCTTGTTTACGTTCTGCTGAAATCGACATCGGATTTTGACCTCTTTCTTCTTTTAACTATTAACCAAATAACCCTTTATCTTAAATTGGGTTGCTGTTGCAATTTGTGGAACTGATACTCATCAATTCTTATGCTTGTGGTAGACCTTGCATTATATGTAGGCATGCAACAAAAACACAAGTACTGGTTCATTATTAGCCCCTCATTTTATTCTCGCGTAAGGCCAGAGCAGAACAGCTATTAAAAACACGCTTTGGGTAAAAATAACCCCTATCTCCTTGAGCAAGGGCTACTATATCCTTCTCTAACCTCAGAACAACCAAGGGCAAACATTCCTGTTTTTCTGCAACAGAAATCCGTTGTCCTTGCCGTATCATGCTCGCCTCTTCCATTGTTATGGAAACCGCCGGGATGTCGTCCAGAACAGCCCCAAGGGGAAGAACTACGCGATGCAATTTTGATTTATGCCCTAATTCCTGTAATTTTTCCAGAGAAATCGCATCATTTTGATGAAATTTTCCAACAAGCATACGTCTTAAGCGAGAAACATACCCGACAGTTCCTAACACTTCTGCCATATCGCGGGCAAGAGAGCGCACATATGTGCCTGGCCCACATGTGACAATAAATGTCGCTTGGTCGCACGAGTCAATGCTGTTAAGGGCAAGGTCATGAATGGTAACGAGGCGAATTTTAAGCGCCAGGGCTTCCCTTAAGCTTTCTTGAAAAACTTCGCCCATTCTAGCCATCTCATAAGCGCGCTTTCCCTTAATTTTTAATGCAGAGAAAAGGGGTGGTTGTTGAGAAATAGGACCCATAAACTTTGGGAGGATAGCTGTAATGGCTTCATGGGAAGGACGGTGATTGGAGGTCGAAATGATAGACCCTTGCGCATCATCCGTAAGGCGTTGTTCTCCCCAAGTTACCTGGAAAGAATATTGCTTTAAATCAGCTACCACATAAGGGATAGTCTTGGTTGCCTCATTCAAAGCAATGGGCAAGACCCCTGTTGCTAGGGGATCAAGCGTCCCTGCATGTCCAGCCTTTGTCGCACCCGTCAAATGGCGCACAAGGTTACTGGCTTGGGTGGACGACATCCCATAAGGTTTATCAAGAATAACCCAACCATTTAGTAAAACTTGCGACTTCATGATGTACGACCAATGCGAATACGATGGTGAATAGCCACAGAGAAAATCAACCCTTGTCCAATAAGAAGGGTTAAAAGCGCTGTTCCGCCATAGGACACAAGTGGTAAAGGAACACCAACAACAGGCACCATGCCCATCACCATAGCTATATTAATAAAAACATACAAGAAAACAGTTGTTGTGATCCCAAGAGCAACGAAGTTGCCAAAGGAATGACGGCTTGTCAAAGCAACATGAAACCCATAGGCTAGAAGAAAACCGTATAAACTTAAAAGAACGATAGCACCAATGAGGCCAAACTCTTCACTAAACATAGTAAAAATAAAATCCGTTTGCTTTTCAGGTAAGAAATTAAGGTGACTTTGGGTACCTTGGAGGAAACCCTTGCCAAATACGCCTCCAGAACCAAGGGCGATTTTAGATTGAGTAATATGGTATCCTGAATGTGTAGGATCGTTTTCAGGATTAAGAAACGTTAAAATACGCTTTTTTTGATAGTCATGAAGGAGCGTCCAAATAGTCGGGATAGTTGCTAATATACCACAACCGGTAATTGCAAATTTCCACCATTGAACCCCAGCCACAAAAAAAAGAGTAGCGCCACTTAAAATTAAGATAACGGCTGTTCCCAGGTCAGGTTGGCGTAGGACAAGGAAGACAGGCATTAAAATAAAGACAAGAGGGATAAAGAGCGTAGACATTTGGCGAATTTCATCTAAAGAGCGCATATGAAAATATCGAGCTAAAGCCAAGATAAGGACAATTTTCATAATTTCCGAAGGTTGGAGTTGGATAATATAAAGGTCAATCCAGCGTTGGCCCCCTTTTCCTATAAATCCCATAATTTCAACACCAACGAGCAGAGTCAACGTTATGAAATAAAGGAGATAGGCATAAGACATCAAGATACGGCTATCAGTAAGAGCAATCCCCAGCAGCAGGATAAAACCTAAGCAAAACCTTAAGATCTGCTTCCATGCCCATGGGTTCATACTCCCATTGGCAGCTGAGTAAAGCATGATAAACCCAATACAAGCAATTGTAATCAATAAACCCATAACCCATGGGTTAACCTGGGATAGAAGAGATAATCTATGTTTAAGAAATGTCATGCTGTTAATTTAAGTATTTTTTATAAAGTTTTAATGTTTGGTACTCTACCTAATTTTAAGGGGTTGTTGCAACCACTGGGTGAAATTTTCCCTGAAATTCTTGAAATGGCTCAAGCGTCATTCCACTGTGCTTCAAAAATTTGTTGACTTTATACGTCAATGACGTAATATTGTAATTATGGAGTATATTGAATCCCCTTTATTTAACAAACTTGTAGGAACATATCTTAAAGATGAGGAATATGCTGCTTTTCAATGGGATTTAGCCCTACACCCTGAGAAAGGAGACTTAATTCCAGGGAGCGGTGGTTTAAGAAAAATCAGGTGGTTTGGAAAAGGAAGAGGAAAAAGGGGAGGTGTTCGTATCATATATTATTACAAAAATAGAGAAGGACTGATTTGGTTACTAACTATCTATGCAAAAAATGAGAATGACAATATCTCACTTGCTATTTTGAAAAGGATTAAAGAGGAGTTAGAATTATGAGCAGAAATCGTAATATAGGAACAGAGATTCTTGAAGCCATCCAAGACATTAAAGATGGTAAAGGAAGTAGAAAGTCTATAGACTGTTTTGATGACGTAAGAAAGGTGAGGGATGAATTGCACCTCTCACAATTAGCATTTTCCTCTTTGATGGGAATAAGCGTACGCACTCTTCAAGAATGGGAACAAGGCCGACGCAAGCCAAGAGGTCCTGCTATGTCTTTGTTAAGGATAGCCCATAAACATCCAGAAGCATTTATTGATTTATAAAATTAATGTGAGTTGGTAACAAGAATATTGTAAGGCACATAAGTTTGCAATTTATGAGTTAGTGGAGAAGAAATAAAACTTGTTATTATGAAAGTGAAAGGGAAAAATCGTTCCCCTTCACTCCAGCAACGAACTAGAAAGTTGTCCAGAAATAGATAGAGAAGTATTCGTAAAAAAATAAAAACCATCCAAAATCCGCAATGGGCGCACTTGCGAAAGTATTTAAAAGATAAAGAATAAACCAATAGCACTTCCTTAATTAACCAGCCTTCAAATTTAAGTGCTAAAAATAACAACATTTTAAAAAATTAATAAAATTTTAAATCTTTATGGATATAACTAAACTATAGCGCTGAAGAATTCTCCAAAATGGGGGGAAAAAGGAGTCTGAAAATGGTTGAAAGCTTACAACATAAACTGGACCGAGTGAGACCACCTCGGGTTCAAATTACGTATGATGTTGAAATTGGTAATGCCATTGAAATGAAAGAACTGCCATTTGTTATGGGTATTTTGGCTGATCTTTCTGGAATGCCAGTTGATCCTTTACCTAAAATTAAAGATCGTAAGTTCATCGAAATTGATCGTGATAATATGAACGAAATCATGGCTTCTATTAATCCAAGGCTGGCTTTGCGAGTTAATAATACGCTTGCAAACGATGGAACGCAGATGAGCATGGAGATTTTCTTCAAAAATATGGACGATTTCCAACCTGTTAATATCGTGAAACAAATTCCAGCTCTCGCGCGGCTTTACGAAGCCCGAACACGCCTTAAAGATTTACTGACTAAGTTGGATGGTAACGACACTTTAGGGGAACTTTTAGCAGAAATTATTACGAATACGGAAAAGCGGGATGCTTTAAAGCAAGAGCTGGGTATGAATGATATGCCAGCCCCCGAAGCAAAGTAAGGAGATAGAACATGGCTGATGATACCAACACCCCGGCCGAAGGATCTGCCCTTGATTCCTTAATGACAAAGGGCAAGCTAGCACGAGATGAAGCCCAGAAACCGTTTGCGCGGGATTTAGTGACAGAATTTGTCAATCAAGTTCTTGAGCAAGGAACTATAGTCAGTAAAGACACTGTGGCGTTCATTAATCAGCGTATCCTTGAGTTAGATGATCTGATTAGCAAGCAACTGAATGAAATTATCCATGATCCAGCCTTCCAGAAGCTGGAAGGTTCTTGGCGTGGTTTAAACCACTTGGTCATGAATACAGAAACAGCTGTACATCTTAAGCTACGTTTACTTAATATTACCAAGCAAGAATTGCTTGATGATTTGGAAAAGGCGGTTGAATTTGACCAAAGCCAGATCTTTAAGAAAGTTTATGAAGAAGAATATGGTACATTTGGTGGTCATCCCTATTCTTGCTTAATTGGGGATTTTGAGTTTACCCGACACCCTCAAGATATGGAATTACTTCAAAAAATTTCCCAAGTAGCTGCTGCTGCCCATGCGCCATTTTTAACCGCAGCCCATCCAAAACTCTTTGACCTGGATAGTTTCGAACATTTAGGCGCTCCTCGTGATTTGGCCAAGATTTTCGAAAGCCTTGAAATGATTAAATGGAATTCCTTCCGTGAAACAGAAGATTCCCGCTATGTTGCTATGCTTCTTCCGCGTGTTCTTATACGCCTTCCTTATGGTGCGAACACACTACCAGCAGAAGGCTTGAATTTTGAAGAAGATGTAGCAGGAGCTGATACGTCAAAGTTCTGTTGGACCAATCCAGCGTATATTTTGGGTGAACGGATTACCAACGCCTTTTCCCACTACAAGTGGACAGCAGCAATTCGAGGGGTAGAAGGGGGCGGCATTGTTGAGGGTTTACCGGCTTATACTTTCAAGACAACCGATGGAGATATCGCCCTTAAATGTCCTACCGAAACAGCAATTACAGACCGACGAGAAAAAGAGTTGAGCGACCTTGGGTTTATTGCGTTGTGTCACTGTAAAGGAACAGATTATGCTGCTTTCTTTGGTGCTCAGACCACCCAAAAGCCGAAAATTTATAACTTAGATGATGCTAATGCCAATGCCAACCTTTCGGCAAGATTACCTTATATTTTAGCGGCCTCCCGATTTGCTCACTACATTAAGGTTATTATGCGAGATAAGATTGGTAGTTTTTTGACCCGTGACAATGTTGAAAAATACTTGAATACATGGATTGCGAGTTATGTAGTGGTTAATGATAATGCCTCTCAACCCGTTAAAGCAAAATTCCCATTGCGTGAAGCACGGATCGATGTTTATGACGCCCCTGGAAAACCAGGTTCGTATCGATCAGTCATTTATTTGAGACCTCATTTTCAAATGGAAGAGTTAACAGCCTCTATACGAATGGTTGCAACCCTTCCACCACCGGCTGCTGAGTAATTTTTTATATAAGAGGATTCTAATAGGTTAAGGAGAGATACGATGTCAGATGGAAAAAGTCAAAAGATTACTCCCTCCATAAATAGGGAACCTCAAACAAATAATCCGCCTTTGGGTACTGTTACATCAAGCTTTTTTGTAGCTATGGATCAAGTTTTTCAAACGTCAAATGTTGGTTCTGGTAACAGTTCAAATGCAAGTAATTTAGCAAATTCCGTACAGCTTTTATGGTTTAACAGCATTGAAGAGCGTCCTTCTATTGGTACAATGACCAGTGATTTCCAAGCAAGCGCTACTCTTATTCACTCCTTGCTTGAAATGCATGTTCTAACAGATTCTTCTATGCCGACTTTAAGACAAAACTTAAGAAACAATACCCCCATTCAAACAATTACAATTACCCGAGTCGGCCACCTAGGAGATGGCCAAGACAATACAACAATCTACCAAAGCACCTTTACCAATTGTTTTTTAGAGTCTATCGAAGAATTTCCTGATAAATTAATTGTAAGGGCTCGTGTTAATACGCGGTCTGATACGGCTGCCGCGACAGACTTTACCGCAAATCAAGGAACAGCAGCCGGAAACACATCTTCTGGTTGGGATTATTCACAAAATACTGCTATATCCTCTTGATCCTTATGATATTCTCTATCATCATAGGATCATGGGTATGGAGTAGGGGTTGAGTAGATTTTGCCTAAAACTTTAAAGGGTACCTTGGCTGAGCCCAAAATGCTTACAGGCGCGCCTATTCCCTTATTTGACCGCTTGACGGATGATGATCCAGAAACGGCAATAGAGGTTCCTCCCAAACGATATTATAATCGCTTTGAACTCGTCCAGTCTATTAAGCGGGAAGTGGAGCGAATTTTAAACACCCGCGCCACAGTTAAGCGTGCTGAGTATGATGATTTTTCTGAAAACCCTTTAAACTTTGGCCTTCCAGAAATGTTTGGCCTTGGTGATTTTTCCAAGATCGATGGAACAAATCAGGGAGACTGGCCCAGAATTGCAGAGCTTTGTGAACAAGCCATCATGCGGTATGAGCCTCGTATTAAAAATGTAACAGCTATCATAACGGCATTTGATAAAAAGACCCAATCCTTGGGTGTGACCATCAATGCAGATTTTGCCATTAAGGAATTCCAAGGAGAACTTACATTTCCAACTGCATTTACCATTGGAGGAGGGTAGGAGGAGGGGGATAGGATAAACTTTTAAAGCGAGTTATTCTTAATGAAGGCTACAAAATCTTTGACATCGTTAAATTCTTTATAAACGCTGGCAAAGCGTACGTAAGCCACAGCATCTAAATTTAACAAAGCGTCCATGGCCATTTCGCCAATAACAGTTGTAGGGACCTCTGTGTCACCTGATATTTCGAGTTGTCGCACGATGCTGGAAACAACGCGCTCAATCCGTTCAGGCTCGATAGCGCGTTTGTGTAAAGCAGTTTGAATAGATTGTGCAAGTTTGTCCCTATCAAATGGAACACGCAAGCCATTTTTCTTTAAAACAGTTAAATCGCGCAGTTGAACACGTTCAAAAGTCGTAAATCTAGAGCCACACTCTATGCAAAAGCGGCGTCGACGAATGGTTGCATTATCTTCTGTGGTTCTGGAATCCTTAACCCCTGTATCTGGATGGTTACAAAAGGGACAACGCATATGTCAAGTTGCGCTTAAAGTAGGATAAATAGGAAACCGCTGGCATAAAGCAATCACGTCTTGTTGTACCTTGCGCTTGATGGCTTCGTCATTTGGGGCCACAAGGACTTCTGCAACCATATCGGCAATTTGAATGAATTCTTCCTTTCCAAAACCACGAGTTGTGCCAGCTGGGCTTCCTAGGCGAATACCAGAAGTGATCTTGGGAGATGTTGGATCACAAGGAATGCCATTTTTATTGCAGGTGATGCCGACAGACCCTAAAACTTCTTCTGCGGTTTTTCCCGTAACATGATGAGGTCGCAAATCAACCAAAACTAAGTGACAATCTGTCCCTCCCGACACTAACGAAAACCCATGCTCGATGAGTCGGTTGGCCATACTTTGCATATTCATAACGACATGAGTGGCATAAGTTTTAAATTCTGGCTTTAAGGCTTCGCCAAAGGCAACTGCTTTGGCTGCAATAACATGCATTAAGGGTCCGCCTTGCAGTCCAGGGAATACAGCTGAATTAATTTTCTTAGCTAATTCTTCTGCATTGGTTAAAATGATGCCGCCTCGTGGGCCCCGTAAAGTCTTGTGAGTTGTTGAGGTAATAACATGAGCATGGGGTATGGGACTTGGAAAAACACCCGCGCAAACAAGGCCAGCAAAATGGGCCATGTCCACTTGCAAATACGCATCAACAGAATCTGCAATTTGGCGCATGCGCTTAAAATCAATCACACGAGGGTAAGCCGAGCCACCAGCAATAATTAACTGGGGACGTTCCTTTTCAGCCAAGTGTGCAACCTCATCATAATCAATGAGATGCGTCTTTGGGTGAACGCCATAGCTGACAGAACGAAACCACTTTCCGGACAGATTAACAGGTGAACCATGGGTTAGGTGGCCTCCAGCTGACAACGACATCCCTAAA
>Ga0116230_10007766_pt1 | contig 10593 bp, 6 predicted proteins | sample S1TSphfallax_3_FD_88678 | JGI IMG/M metagenome (GOLD analysis project Ga0116230, IMG submission 88678) | Host-associated microbial communities from peat moss isolated from Minnesota, USA - S1T2_Fd - Sphagnum fallax MG | ecosystem: Host-associated > Plants > Peat moss > Unclassified | place: USA...
ATTTTTCTTGGAATAAAAAATTTTTTTTTTTTTTTTTTTTTTCTTTTGTGGGGACACCTAATAGATATTCTAAAGCAATTCCCGTCTCACTTGCTCACTCACTTCCGGTGAATACGGGTCACTCAACACAAATGCATATTCACAACAGGTTTGTGGGAGCGAGGAAAAAGAAGCAAAGTTGAGCCATTTGACACAAAGGTATATTCACATTGCGTTTGTGAGGGGTGAGGGGAGGCGATGAAGGAGAACCAAAGTTGGGAACAAGTTAGACGGAACACATCTAGGCATGTGTGTGAAGAAATAAGGAAGCCCAAAGATTTATTCATGTTGAAAACCATTCATAATTGGTTGCTAAGTATATATATATATACATACTTATACTATGAGTTAAAGCATTGTTAACCCTAAACACCCTTTTAAAACCCTAAAAACTCCGGCCTTTGAAACCACAAATCCTAAATGTCACTTGAAACCCTAGACCCCACCCAAAAACAAGGGTCCACCTTATTACCCCAAAACATGCCACCATTAGCCACTAACAAAAAAACAAGACTTTATATATATATATATAAGAAAATTAATTTTTTAAAATGAAAAAAAATCACTTCACACTTGGGAAATTAAATAAGGTGTGTGATGTCGACACATAGGCCTTGCCTACGTGAATAATATGAAGTAAATAATATAAAACTATGAGTAAAACTAAGAAGAAAAATAAGATCATTTGTCATAAAGTATCATTGTTCTACTTTGACCATAAGAATGCAATTTTTTTGACCATGCATTTGTATGTTTTTATTTTATTTTCATGTGTTTTTATTTATAAAACAAGACAGATAACCTAAGATCCTAATAAATTTGGAGCTTCTAAAATATCCAAAAAAAAACTAGAATTTAAGGACTAGGTACTAATAAATTGAATAACTTTGAATTTTGCATGAGACGATTCAATAGAAATAATGAATAATTTGTGTTGTGTGTTTGTTTAAAGACAACTCATTTCTTTTGTGAGATCATCAAACTGAATTTTTTTTATTGCATAATGAGATTTTATTTATTTTTGAATAAACTCAAAATGATGTTGTATATGTTAAATCATGTTTTGTTACAATTATGTTAAAGGATGAAATCTTAAACTTTGTACACAGTAGATTGTGTGACCTATCGTTAATTGAATAAAAACTAGAATTCTTTGTCATTATATGTAAAAGATTATTATCAAAAGTTGGACTTAAATTATCTTCTTTTCAATTGATGTCCATTTTCTATTTAATCTAAGGGAATTGTTTGAATTTGCTCCAATGTAAGGATCCTCACATTGGAGCAAATTGAAGTTACATGCACATAGATCTATTAACATTTTATATTTTTTTGAGTTACAATTCATTATGGAAATCACATGTTTGGTTAGAAATATGTGGCAATTTGCATTTATGGGGGACACTTATCAAATTGCATACCTTGTTCCATGAATTTAAAAGTTTCAATTGATGTATCTTGAAATGTTTAGATGATTAATGATGGCTTTAGTACTAGTGTAAAACAAATATAGCAAAGCATTTTCTACATGTGCCTTCTCAAACACATTTTTGTTAATGGAAATTAATATCTTCATGTGTGATTTTCTCACATAGTTTGAGATGTTGAAATTTTGTTTAAATACTTTATGAAAATTATCTCTTTTTTGTTTTGTTGCATAATTTTCTTTCAGAACATTTAACATTTTCATGCCAAAAATTCATTTTAGAAGTGTGTTAAAAAGCCAATGTTGGATGGGTACATTGAATTGCATTTCAACCAAATAAAGGTAAATGAAACTTTTCAAAGAATATATATATCAGCCAGGTAATGGTGATGAGCTTCCAAGAATTTGCAATCTGAGTAAGGGTAAGGGTATATAGGCTTTCCATAATAGGATTGGGGTTTAGGAATAAAACAATACCCTGAAAAACCTTGCAAGTTCTTGATATCCAAAACAAGTATAACTTTGTAATTGTTTTGGGAAACCTTAAGACTTGGGATAAATCCAGAGAACATCCTTTCGCTGGAATAAATTGTCCATTCAATTGTCATTTCTCCAGTGTCATAGATAATGGGTTGGATGTGTATTCATGTCTTGTGGTGCTTGAAATATGTCATCATACATGTTGGGGTCTAATCTAGTGAAGCCAACCAACCACACTCCTTCAAGCTGCTTACTGTTTCGTGAATGACGTCTTCTAAGGGTTGGTAGTGGACTCCAAGTTCCTTTGATTTCTCAGTTGACAAGGCATATGTTGGAACTCTGGGTACAGTCTCATCCGCATCCCTGCAGACCCACCAGTTCACACACTCAAAATCAACTTCAAAATGAAAACTAGACATTCAAGAAAGAGTTCTGCAACAACACAATGTAGTGTGGCAAGTAGTACAACTCGCACCCTCCATCCATAATAGGCGGCTTTGAAAATATATCAGCATATAAAGATAGCTGATGACCAAGGAAGACAGGTGTAACTTACGTTGCACAAATGGGATACATAGGATACAGTTTCTTCAAAAGTGCAACAAGGTCAGCATTGTGAAGCACAGGACCAGCACATATGTAACGGCCATTTGCATGTGCTGACTCATATGCCAATATGTGTGCCATTGCCACATCTTTCACTCCAACAATCCCCAAAGCACGATTTGCAAATGTCTTGGTTGTTCCTGCAAATTACAGCAGCACAACAACATCAAACATTTCGCAGACTCATACATGTAAAATTGAAAGACTTTCAGGGACTCTATTACTTCATCCAATAAAGCTGAGTGCTTCCAGCAGCAAGCAGGATGATGTGAAGGACACTTGCCATCAAGGAACTCCAGAATAGTTTCACTGCTGGTGTTTTTGGAGGCTTGTAAAACAGGGCCAATGACGAAGGAAGGATTGATGACTACCATGTCCAACCCTTTCTCCTTCACAAAATCCCATGCTGCCTTTTCCGCAAGTGTCTTGGACAAATTATACCATAACTGCAACAGCCAGCTGTCCATCACTATGAAATGATCTAAAATCCACTATCCTCATGGCCAACCACAACTGTTTTGTGAGAGGAAAATTTGAGCACAACTAAAATGCAGATTTTTAAGTATTGCAGTAATCAGAGAGCATATAGATTCCAGCAGATCCACCAGACCTTCCGTTCCCTGCAATAGTCTGGATCACTCCAGAAGCTCTCATCAATAACAACACCAGGAGTGTTTTTAGGAGTAATAGCAACAGCTGCTACAGATGATGTCAAGACCACCCTCTTTGTGTGTGCTTTTGCACAAGAAGCCAGCACATTTACAGTTCCCTTGACTGCTGGATCAATAAACTGTGCCTGTCATGTAAATGATCAATGACATTGTCAGAAAAATAATCCCATCCAAACTCATCAGAAAACAGTTCATCATCAAGTCCCAAGTATGCAACAGACCAGAACTCCAAACAATTCCCCATCTCAACATCCGCTCTAAAAGTTTGCGAAGAAATTTTTTCATGGGAGGTTTGTCTTCTTATTGCATACAAAGTTGAGATTACACTTTGGGAAAGATAGACATGCTACTAAACATGGGCAACAAATTTGGTTTAACAGGAAAAGAAAGGGACACCTGAGGATCTGTGACATTCTTATAAAAGAATGGAGATGCAGTATGGAAGACTCCATCACAGCCTTGCACGATCTCATCAAAGCATCCAGGCTTCAAAAGGTCCGCAGCAAACAGCTTCAGGTGATCACTAGCACTTGGTAACTGCAGCAGATGCTTTGCTTTCTCTGCCCATGGCCAATCCCATCCCCACTATAATTATTACCCTTTTCTTCTCAAGACAATAATATGGTTGAGAGAGTTTCTAGTAATCTCTAGTTCTATGAAGACAACTCCAAAACCCTAAACATTGAACCCTTCAAAGCACTCCTCCTTATATTGCATACCTAACCATGGAAGGATCAAGGGGGGGTTGCAAAACAGAGACCCACCTGGGTTGCGAACCGTGCCCCGAACTGTGTAGCCACGCTCCAGAAGCAACTTTACTAACCAAGAGGCGATGAAACCCGAAGCTCCCGTAACACAAACCGTCTTCCCTGCCATTCCTGTTTTTTCCTCTTTGCTCAGGACTCCTTCTCCTTTATTATTCTTACCCCCCAAAAGAAAAATGGGTTCGAACCAAAAGGAGAGAAAAATGCAGACAACCAACCAAACCAAAGCGCAATAGTAGATATAATGCTCAGTACAGAAACAATTCTAACCGATGTATCGATTAGGGTTAAGGAGTTCTACTGCATTTTCTCTCGGATTCGAATTTTATAGCCTTGTGCGCACCATGCAAGCAGCAGCGAGCGATTGGGGTTACAGGAGTACTTCCATACTTCCTATACTGAAAGAAACTTCTCTCGGACTTTCGTCTTCTGCGCATCCCAAGAAGTATTGATTAGGGTTGAAGAGAAGTCATGCCATGAACGATTCTAATCTCATCTGAGAACATTAGCAAAAAGCCTTGTTTATTTGTGCTAAATCTCGTATTCCCCATCTCTACAGATGTCAGTTGCAAATCATAAACTAATGAAGTTCACAACTACTTCAACAAACAGAACTAACTACATGCATAAGCGACGAGTGTAAAGTTCGTACAGTTCGTAAAGCAGGCGACGGCAAAGGCATAGCCAGTGAGTTAGGAAAAAAGCAGCTGCAGCAGCAGCAGCAGCTTCCAAGGAAACCGGACAGCCCAAAAGAGGGTCAGCAAAAAGCTTGCTAGCTACTGCAGTTCTTGTTTAGAGCTTCTTCTTCGCGGTTTTTCTTGCTTTTAACAAACACTGCTGTTGGTTTCATATGTGCCACAGAAAGCTGAACAACAGCTAAAAAGAAAAAAAAACCAAAGTTTTCTTCTAGCCGCTTCGTGCTTGACTCGGGATTTTTGAGCATCTTCGACATAGCCCTTTAGCATCATCATCATCAGCCATGATGCAAAATTCTCAGAGAGATTGATCGATTGATTGACTGATTCTTTCTTTCTCATCACGTCCATACCATTCTCCTTCACCATTATTCTTCTTCAAATCTTGAAATGTTCTGCAACGCCAATGCCACAACAAGAGAAGAAGAAGGATATCCTAAGAAAATGTCCTCCCTCATCAAAACCCAATATCAAACCCTACACCCACACCTTACAAAATTGTCTTTTGATAACAAAACCAAACCAAGGTATCCATTGTTGGAGAAATTGGTTTTCCTGTGGTACGTTGAACAACTTCACATGTTTCCCTCATTTGGGTGTTAGATATGCTGACATAATCTTGTCCAAGGATGGGGTTCGCACTATAGCCAACATCATCATTGCAAATCTCTCAAGTTTTGATCTTCTACCATGGACAACTTGGACACTAAGGTTCACAACTTCCAAAGTCGTACACATAAAAGAAAGGACCTACAAAGAAAGAGTGGCAACTAAGAACAAATCATGCCTTTAGCTATAGAGGTTTTTGGTTGCTTGCACAAGCAAGTTGATACATTTCTACAAATTTCTTCCTTCAACACATGGCAAATGAAAGGCTCCCAAGGTCCACCCCTTTGTGGTCCTAATCACGTTCTTTACACAAGGAGTTTCAATTACATTATAAAAGATGCAAGGCACCCCTATAGTAAGTCATGTCATAGTGGTAGGTTTGGCCACGTCCCAACTTGCACCTATTGATTGACTCCTTATCCATCCCCTACTATTGAGGATGGTTTGCCTTTTGTTTCCTTGGAACAAAATTGAGCAAGCTTAAATCAATCATTTACTTAACCCTAAATAAATGTTCAACAATAAAACCAATATCAAACCTGTACCCAAACATGAAAAAATGTCCTCTCCCAGCAAAAAAAAGTATCAAACCTTAAAACCCAAACACTATGAAAATCTTGTCCTCCAACAAAATTGATATCAAACCTTTAACCCAAACCTTATAAATTTGGCTTTTAATGACAAGACCAATATCAAAACTAGTGTTGGGTGGTTTTTTTAGACATCATCAATTCTTTTACCTTTTATTAAATTAGGTTTATATCAATATATAACTAGTAGTTCCCATTTTGTGGAACCCCTACCCTCAAAATTGGCCTAGCAAAAACTTGAAAAAAATCGAGAGAAACAAGTTATTTCATGAAAATTGGCGATTGTTTGAAGGCTTTGAAATATCCAAAACTAATCTTTCTTTAATTATGTTAGTTTTAAAATGCTTGAAATGAGCTAGTCTTTCGATTTATTTTTTTGTTGAAATACCCAAAACCAAAGGGTTTTCATTTTGATTTTAAAAAGTATTTGGTGTTGAAAGTACTTTGAAAATTAAATAAGCACACAACACTAATCAAAACTTTAAATTCAAATCCTAAGAAAATATGTTCTCACAAAATCAAGCCAATGTAGCCAACTTTTTAAAAAAATACAAAACCAAAGTTGCGTATTTTTCATGTTTGAATCATGAATTTTATAAACTTTATTTTTGGAGTGATTTCAAATCAAGGTTTCAAGAAAACAGAAAAAATGTCAATCTAAATCCAACCCTAAAAAAATGTATTTCAATGAAACTAATTCACAATTTTCATATTTTGTTAATATATATATTTTTGGAAATGAGTTAAAGTTAGGTTTCAAGGAACAACCAAGCTAGATTTTTTGTTTTCAATATTGCATTGTTGATATATTCAAAATTTGTTTATATAAAGATTATGAAATATTATTTTACAAAATTACAAACAAGTATATAAGGTTAGTAGAATAGGCTTGTGCCTTGAAGTGAAAAAAAAAAACTTACATGACAAAGGAAATTGTTAAAATGAAGTTTTGAATTATTTTGAAAAATGACTTAATAAATTTGCGCTTTATCGTTGTTGTGCATTAATTCATTCCCAAGTTTTTTGATAGATTCAAATGTGAATCAAGAGCAAAAAAATAAAGAATTGGGGCACACTCCTTAGCTCGCAACACTTTAAGGGTAGAAGGGCATGCTGGAGCTTCAAAATGGGACTAGAAAAAATAACAAGCACTTAATCACTCACATAAATCTGCACAAAACCAAACAACAAGTTGGTTAATGCATAGTTGGAGCACTTTTGGTGCTAGGACAAGTCACGGGCAACTTTGAATTCATAAGATTCACCACAGCTCGGACTTGAGGGAAGCCACCACCTTCCCCCTTATAGTATATTTTGTACCTCTCCAGGAGGCCTACATTCAAATGACATTTTGTCCCGGGACTCCCATTTTGAAATTCCCACAATTGGGATTCCCACGACTTTGAGGGCACATAACTTTGCGCGTAGACCTTTGATTGAGATGAGGTCTAAAGCAAAGTTTTAGCCCTTGTCGAGATCTTTCCAATGGTTTGTTGCACACCATCTACACGCAAGAAAATCGGGTTAATTCCCAATTTTTTGTAGTCGGGAGTCAAACTGCCAATTTGACTCTTGACTTTTCTTTTGGTCACAACTTGTGTTTGAGATATCCAAATGGGTCATGTGAGCCCATTTTAGACATCTACGTTTCAATAATTTTTCAATGATATAAAGAACTTTTCAATCCAATGGGTTTTGACCCCTGTAATTGCTCTCTGAAAATTCAAGAATCCAGAATTCTAACTCCCAAAGTGAAAGCTCCCTTGGGAGTGTGAAGGTTCATTCCCTCACACTTTCCTTCACTCCCGGGCTTCTTCTTGGTCCGCAACCTTATAAGCCCTTGCTTTGGTCGCAAGCCCAAAATTAGGGTTGCAACATGCACTAGCAATGACGATCAACTTTAATTTTTTCTTATGTTTTCATATATTTATGTCAATTTCAATTTAAAATTAATATACATTTCATGGACATGAAAAGACACATGTTTATTTTTTATTTTCAATATCCATGTTGGTGGATAGGAAAAAAAAGTGAGGCAGTTATAACATGGAGGTAATTATTAGGGAAGGTGGGAGATAATTATTATGAAAGTTAATAGGAAAAGGAAGTAGTATAAAGGAAGAAGTTATGAAATAATTAGGCTTGGAAATGAAGTAACTATTTTAAATTCTCTTTGGAATGGTCCAAGGATGACCATACAACTGGAATATCACTTAAATATTATAATAGTCTCACAAGGTGTAAAACAAATTGTGAATAATGAAATTATTCAAATATATGCCTTAATTTTTTTTCAAAAATTACTTTATTGAAATAGTATTCAATGTTGCATATAAATAACTACCAAGAAAGAATTGAGTAAGTAGTAATGAATGATGTTGGTGAAGAGAGAATGAAGCAAAAAAATTAAGGATTATCAAAGTTCTTCGAATTTCCATGAGGATGATTTTGATTTCGCAAATCTTAAACTTTTCTTTGGGGCAATTATCAATGTGAATAGAGTGATATGATAATCTATTATGGAATAAAGGAATATTTGAATTATTTGGAGGATCCCATCTATCTTCGCTTAAGCCTTAGATATACATTTTTCAACTTGTGTGTTTTTGTACTATTTCTTTTTGCACATTTTTCACATAGGAAATTTTGATTATTTGAATATGAAAGAATCAAGAGTTGAACATGAATGTGTGCAACTACTTCAGTTGTCTCCATGTTGTGTCTATCTAGAACGGTTAGTTGTAAAAACAATCATTTAACTTTTTTCAAAATCATGATATGCAAGGATCAACTCATTTCTAATGAAGTTTTGCCTATGGGCTACTTTTGATTTGATAACATTGAATCCTTGAGTTTTCATTTTCCCAAATCATAGGTTGGCATCCATTTATGAAAGCAATGGAATGGAACGAACACCTCCTTATGGTTCCTTTTGCTACTTTCTTTCCAAAAAGGGAAGGTAGATCATAATGTGCAATTTCCCTTTTTTCTTCCATGATATAAAGAAAGGTAGGAAAGGGGATTTAAGCTTTTATTTACCTATTTTTTGTTATAATATATAGATGAGACAAATGGATAAATAGCATGATAAGAGTGAGGTTGATGGAGCTAATATCACTTAATACAAGTTTTGATTAATTGAAAGGATATCAAATTTTTTTCTTCGAAAACAAAATGTAGCACCCAAATTTATGGATAATTTTGTTGTGGGTAATAAATTTTCATGTAAGATGACCTTTCTTTTCCCTTGTTAAAGCCTATGAATCATCATATTACATTACTAAAAACTTCATGCACATTTTATTTTTACATGGGTTGAGATTAAACAAAGCCTCCCAACCATAAAAAACTTTGCAAATCTTATTGACAAATTCCAACTATTGTAGTATTTTTTTAGGTTCAGAGGTAATTAAATTATTTTTGGTAATTTGAAATATTTTATAAATTATTTATTTGAAATCTAATTTTTTTTTAAATCACAAGGGAAGAAAAAAATGATGGAAACCCAAGATCTTATTATTTCAAGCTAATCCACCATTGCATAATACATATCCAATAATTGATAACATTTCTCTACCTATAATTTGGTGGAAGATTATGTTTCTTCATTTTGGTGGAAAAAAAAAAACATTAAAATATGTTGTAGAAGGTTTGATTATGTTAGAATGTTGAAATCCAAAGAACTTGTAAAAGAAAACTACCTATATTTATTGTTGAAAATTTGTAATTTTTTAAATTATTGAAATGCATTTGGAATTTTGTTTTTACACTATAATGTTGAACCTAAAAAGGTAATATTATATTGGGTAAAATTTGTCCAATTTACAAGGACTTTGCATTGTTACACAATACAAGTAGCAATCAACTGATCAATTGATGAAAAAAATGAATTCCACCTCCATTAAATTCAATTTAATAATTGCATTATGATCCAGTTGAATTAAGATTTCATTGAATTGATATTCAATTTGATTGAAAAAAAATGCAACACATATTGGTGGAAAGGGTAGTAAAAATCTCCTTGTTTATTCTATTTTTTTTTGAAAAACAAGTCTAAAATGACACCTTTCATGCTCTTTGCTTGGGAGTGGGTTAAACATATTTCAATTTGGAATCATCCAAATGATAAGTTTCAAAAGCACAACTTATTGATCTATATTTGTCCTATTTAAACTAAGTCCAATGAATCATCATCATTGGAATTAAATCATAAATTGAACAAAATTGTAAAATTCATGTCTAAAAGTTGAATTAGTATTATAATGTTTCCTTTACATTCAACAATCAATGGTCAATACTTCAATCCACATAGCTAGGTTCTTAGGTAATGCAAATGTTGCAACATGTTAAAAATGGTTATAGAGTGCCTCTTAGCATCTCCAATTCCTTCCCTGGCACACTTTCTTCTCTTTCCCACACCTCCCAAGAGGTCAAAGATAATCCTAACCTTAGGAGTTCAACCAATAGTTCGAAACATTATTCCTTGTCATGGTCTTCGCATTTTCTTTGAGAAGAATGGCACTTGTTTTTTGAAACAAAAAATGAATTTGAACTCTAAACCCCAAAACACCAATGATACCTTGAAAACAATTTCACAAAATCAAGGAAAGTTAGAAATATTGACATCATGATGAATATAAGAAAGTTGCATGAGTTGATGAATTGTGTGTACATTTTTGATGTGACATTATTAGTTTTAATAATGTTGGTGTC
>Ga0116230_10007769_pt1 | contig 10591 bp, 10 predicted proteins | sample S1TSphfallax_3_FD_88678 | JGI IMG/M metagenome (GOLD analysis project Ga0116230, IMG submission 88678) | Host-associated microbial communities from peat moss isolated from Minnesota, USA - S1T2_Fd - Sphagnum fallax MG | ecosystem: Host-associated > Plants > Peat moss > Unclassified | place...
CATTCCAACCGTAGCCCGCCGCCCCCTCATCGTGGATCAACAGCACCCCGGCCGCGCCGTGGCGCGCTGCCTCCTCCAACTTGTAGTCCCACAAGCCGTAATGGGTCTCGGCGTTGCCGCGGAAAATCTGCGGATCCTTCGAGCCATATCCCGGATCGTTGACCATGACGACGACAGTCTTGCCCTTGACGTCGAGGTCGGCGTAATCGTTCCATCCAAACTCGGGTGCGACGATCCCGTAGCCGACGAAGACGAGGTCGCTGTGTGCGAGAAGCGCCTCGGGGACCGCCCGTGGGCTCCACGCGACCATGTCCTTACCATAAGCCAGCGAGTACACCCTGCCCCGCCCGGAAACCGTCAAGGTAGGGGCGCGGTCGGCGAGCATTTCCACCAATGGAACCGGCTGCAGGTAGCTATCGCCATTACCCGGCTTGAGACCCAGCTTGCGAAACTGACCGACCAGAAAGGCGACCGTCTTCTCTTCGCCGGCCGTGCCCGGCTTGCGCCCCTCGAACTCATCGGACGCCAGCGTGCGTACGTCGGCGCGCAAACCCGCTTCATCGATGTCGTTGGACGGCGGTGGCGGGGGGTGACCCGCACATGCCACGGCGAGCCACATTGCGCCGCAAACCCACGTCGCTCGAACTCCGGTCACCCGCATTGCAGGTCTCGGGGCCGCGCTCATCCGCGCCGGGGCCAGTACAACATGACGATCACGGCCAGCGCCGCGAAGGTCGCCGCATGCGCCCAGCCGCGCCATGACCGCCCCTTGGCTTGGCCGACGAAACTACCCGCGCTGGCGGCGGTCAGAACGCCGAACGCCAGCAGGCTCAACAGCAGTTGCGGCAGCTCCCGCGACAGGTCTGGGTGCTTGCCGGCGAGAATGCAAAAGACGATGAGCACCGAACCCAGTCCGAAGCTGATCGAGGCGGCCGATCCCATCAAGATACCGATCAAAACCGTGAACGGACGCATATCCTCGGGCTCATATACAATTGGACGCATGCCATGATCGATGAGTTTACAGGAGAACCGGTACGGTGATGACTTACAGGCCTAGTGCCAAACGCTCGCGCTGGATCACGGGTGTCGCGGTCTGCGCGAGCGCCGTCGGGTTGGCCGCTTTGCTCGGCGCAGCGATGACGCCGCCGGCCGCCATTCCAGCGGTGGCCGCCCTTGCACCGACCGACCAGGAGAATTACGTCGCCCGCCGCGTCAGCGACATCATCGCGCGTGAACACTACCGGCGAGCGCCGTTGGATGACCGGCTGTCGAGCCTGATCCTCGACCGCTATCTTGATTCGATCGATGGCGGTAGAAGCTACTTCTATGCGAGCGACATCGCCGAGTTCGAGAAGTACCGCTACGAGCTGGACGACGCGATCAAGGCCGGCGACGTCGAACCCGCTTTCGTGATTTTCCGGCGCTACCAGCTGCGCAGCCGCGAGCGCATGAACTATGCGATCGAGCTTCTGGCGAAGAAGCCTGACTTCGATATCGATGAGTCGTTCAACTTCGACCGCGAGAAGGAACCGTGGCCCGCCAATGCAGCGGAGATGAACGAGCTGTGGCGCAAACGCGTGAAGAACGATGCGCTGTCTCTGGTGACGGCCGGCAAGACCTGGCCCGAAGCGGCGGACATTCTGCGCAAGCGCTACGAGCATGTCGCGAAGCGCATGGATCAGAGCAAACCGGAGGACGTGTTCGAGGCGTTCATGAACGCATTCGTGTTGTCGCTGGACCCGCATTCAAATTACTTCTCGGCACGCAATTCCGAGGAATACAACATTCAGATGAGCTTGAGCTACGAAGGCATCGGCGCCTCGCTCGCGTTGACCGACGATTACGTGACGGTGGTCGATGTCATCGCCGGCGGCCCGGCGGCGGTCAGCAAGCAATTGGCCGCCAACGATCGAATCACTGCGGTGGGTGAGGGAAAGACCGGGGAACTCGTCGACGTCATCGGCTGGCGGTTGGACGATGTGGTTCAGAAGATTCGCGGCCCCGGCGGCACGGTGGTGCGGCTGCAACTGCTGCCCGCGGGCGCGGCGCCGGGATCGGCGCAAAAAGTCGTGGAATTCACGCGCAACCGCGTCTCGCTCGAAGCCCAGGCGTCGCACAAGGCCATGCGCACCGTCGTGCGCAACGGCCGAGAGATCAAGGTGGGCATCATCACCGTGCCGAGCTTCTATCAGGATTATGACGCGAGCCGCGCCGGCGCCAAGGATTTTCGCAGCACCACCCGTGACGTACAGCGGTTGATCGGCGAATTGCGCAAAGACGGCATGGACGTTCTCATCATGGATCTACGCGCCAACGGCGGCGGTTATCTGCCGGAGGCCGAGTCGCTCACGGGATTGTTCATCGACAAAGGACCCGTCGTGCAATTGCGCGACACTACCGGGCGGGTCGAAGTCGATGACGATCCGGATCCGGCCATTTTCTATAGCGGACCCATGGTCGTACTGGTCGACCGTTTCAGTGCCTCGGCTTCGGAAATCTTCGCGGCTGCGATCCAAGACTACGGCCGTGCGCTCATCATCGGCCAGCAGACTTACGGCAAGGGCACGGTGCAGAATGCCCATCCGCTCAACTACACGATTTTCGGTCGCAAGCCGGAACTCGGTCAGCTGAACGTGACCATTGGCAAGTATTACCGCATCACCGGAGAGAGCACCCAGGACCGCGGCGTCACCCCCGATATCGTGCTGCCCTCGCTCATCGACGCCAACGAGGTCGGCGAGAGCACGCGCGATCGGGCTCTGCCCTGGGACCACATCGATGCGGCGGCGTTCAAGGTGGAAGGTGATCTGAAGCCCGTCGCCGCGTCGCTGCAGAAGCTTCACGATGAGCGAACCGCCAACAGCGCCGACTTCCGCTACCTGCACGACGACATTGCGGCGATGGAAGCCATGCGCAATCAGAAAGTGCTGTCCTTGAACTTGAAGACTCGAGAGGCTGAACGCAAGCGGCTGGAGAGCGAGCGCCTCGAAAGGGAAAATGCGTGGCGTGCCGCGCACGACGTCAAACCGGCAAAGACATTGGAGGATATCAAAGAAGATGCGTCTGCCGGCATCATCCTCGATGAGGCGTCACAAATTGCGGCCGACCTCGCCGTCGCACCATCGCGCGCGCTCAAACCGGTGCAAGCGCGGCGCGGGGATTCGCCACACTAGACGGCGACGCTCTTAGCGCAAAAGCACCGTATAGAGGTCCCAGTAGTCCTCTGCCAACACGTTCCATCCTCCAGCGGGATTGGGCGTGAGTGAATCGGCGGTCGGCACGGTGTCGGCCGAGTTTCTATATTCGCAGCTGCTGCGCAGCCGCTCCAGCTTGAGCTTGAGCGCCGTGGTGATCTGCTTTTGGCCGGCCACGGCTACCTGAGCTTTCTGCACGCGCTGCATGTATCCCTCGCACTCGGGACGGCTGCCGAAGCTCATTTCATGCACTCGCCGTGCGACCGCTTCCTTGGCTTTCGCTGCCAGACCGAAGGCATCGACGCTTTCGCAAAGCAATTCCGCATAGCTGATGATCGCGAGGTTGATGTTGCGGCGTGCGGCCAATGAGATTCCGGGGAACTCGGGGTGGGGCTCACCGCTGGTCGCGCTGCGTTCGGCATGCAGTTCACCCACTGCGCCATCGGCGACGAAAACGGCTTGGCGCAAGCTTTCGAGCGCTTTGTTGCGGCGCCGACGCTCGAAGTAATGCCAGAAAGCGGTCAATCGCTGCAACTCGTTTTGCGCGGCGGCCAATCGCATGCGCTCTGCATCGGCCCGTGCCGCCGCGGCCCCCAGGCGCTCATCCACCTCGGCCAACCGCCCCAGTTTCGCTGCCTCGCAGTCGGCGGCATGCTTGGCCAATTCGCGCGATTCCTGGGTTCGAGTGAGGTCCGCGGCGAACCCGGAAAGTTGTTGATGGCAGGTCTTCCACAGACCGCGCAATTGGAAGAAGACCAAGGCACCGAAACCGGTGTTGGCGTCGGCGAGCAGTTCGCCGAGCGCGTCCAATTGTTCCTGGACGCGGATCGTTGCACCTTCCTGTTGCTTGAGTCGATCACGCAGGAGATGGAATTCGTCCTTCAGATCCGCGTACGCTTTCTTCAAGCCGGCACGGTTTTGGAAGAGCTGCATGAGCCGCTCTTCGTCTGCGCTCACACTGCCCCCGTCCGGACCGCCTCTCAGAAAAGCCAGCTTGTCGATCAATTTCCCGCCTCAGTCTCGAACGAACGCGGGAGAAACCATCCGGTTTCGGACGCTAGAAGTGATGTCCCCGCTCGGCACAATATTCCAACCACTTATTTAACATCATGTTGCGGGTCCAGCGCTGATCCAGTTCACGATTGAGTCTCGCGTGCAGCTTCGACAGGCTCGGATGACGCTCAAAACCGCGGAAACTGCGAACTTCGGCAAGTCGCGCATCATGATATACGCAAACCTCCAGATCCGGATCGCGGCCGCACGCGGGTTCCGGCCCGAAATCGTACGTCAGCCGGAAGATGCTCGTATAGCGCGACGACTCCACGGGCGTGAGATGCAGGTCACAATCCGACTCGACCTTCGAGACGATGCTCGTCGTGACGGTGCGCAGATCGCGCACCAGCCAGTGCAACCGGACGAAATTGCTTTCGTACAAGGTCATCAGACTGACGAAGCTGCCCGGACGAGCTCGCCAAGATGTTTCGCACAAGTGGTCCGCTAACATCACCGGACTATACCACGCACGCGGGACATGTCAGGGTCTGAGCCGCCGCTCGATTCCGGTGCGGTCGAGAATGCGGCTGGAGATCTCTTCGATGGAACATTCCGTGGCATCGATGCAGGGAATGCCATGGCGTTCGAACAGCGACTCGGCCGCCCGCACCTCGAATGCAACCTGGCGCGCGGAGGCATACCGGCTGTCAGGCCTGCGCTCATTGCGAATTTGTTGCAATCGGTCGGGCTTGATGGTCAAGCCGAACAGCTTCGATGCGCAGTGCTCCAGGGCACTCGGCAATTTGCGCGACTCCAAATCATCTTCGGTCAACGGATAATTCGCTGCGAATATCCCGTATTGCATCGCCAAATACAGGCAGGTCGGCGTCTTTCCGGAACGCGAGACCCCGACCAACACGACATCCGCGCGCTCATAATCGCGGATCACCGAACCATCGTCGTTAGCCAACGCAAAATTAGTGGCATCGATGCGCATGGCATACGAATGGGTATCCGCCATGCGGTGTGCCCTGTTGGCTAGATGCGATGACTGCGTCTTCAGTTCCTCTTCCAGCGGCGACAGGAAGGGATCGAAGAAATCGAGAAAAAAACCGGTGCTGCCGCGGACCACATTGCGCACGTCCTCCTGCACCAGCGTGCTGAAGACGATCGGGCGCACACCCTCTTGCCGGCCGACGAGATCGATCTTCCGGACCGCCTCGATCGCCTTGTCAACGGTTGAGATAAATGGCACAGTCACTTGCCTAAACTCGATACCGTCGAACTGTGTCATGAGGCTGTGCCCCATCGTTTCCGCAGTAATGCCCGTTTGGTCTGAAACAAAAAATACGGTTCGTTTTATCACGGTAACCTCTTCTGTCGGCGTGCCTCCGCCATGGAAGTGTTTCACTTAACCCATCGCCGGACAAGCAATCAGTTATGAAGCCCTACATCATCCCGTTCGAAAAGTTGAAGAATAAAGACGTCGAACTGGTCGGCGGGAAGAACGCGTCCATAGGCGAAATGATTTCCGGCTTGGCGAACCTTGGGGTGTCGGTGCCCGGCGGCTTTGCGACGACTGCCCACGCATATCGGGATTTTCTGTCGCAAGGCGGTCTCGACGAGCGGATTCGTACCGCATTGGCCACGCTCGACGTCGACGACGTGGAGCGGCTCGCCGTGGTCGGAAAGGAGATCCGTGGGTGGATGTTGGACACCCCTTTTCCGGCGCGACTCAACGAAGAGGTGCTCGAGGCCTGGCGCAAGATGGGTCAAGGAAGCGAGTTTGCGGTGGCGGTGCGCTCATCGGCCACCGCCGAAGATTTGCCGGAAGCCTCGTTCGCCGGTCAACAGGAAACGTTTCTCAACGTGCGCGGCGAGGAGCACCTGCTGTCCTCGATGCACGAGGTATATGCGTCGCTGTTCAACGATCGCGCCATCGCCTATCGCGTGCACAGCAATTTCGATCATAACGCCGTCGCCCTCTCGGTGGGCGTTCAGCACATGGTCCGCAGCGACTTGGGGTCCGCCGGTGTGATGTTCACGCTCGACACCGACTCCGGGTTTCGCGATGTGGTGTTCATCACGTCGGCCTACGGTCTCGGCGAAACCGTCGTGCAGGGTGCGGTCAATCCCGACGAGTTCTATGTATACAAGCCGGCATTGCGGGCGGGCAAGAAGGCCGTGCTTCGCAAGAACTTGGGTGGTAAAGCGATCAAGATGGTGTACGCGCCACCCGGATCGGCGGAGCGCGTGCGTACCGTAGACGTGCCTGCCGCCGACCGCAACCGCTTTTCGCTCGACGAAGCGGACATCGTCAGCCTCTCGCAGCAGGCGTTGATCATCGAGAAACATTACGGCACTCCGATGGACATCGAATGGGGCAAGGACGGATCCACCGGCAAGATTTACATCCTTCAGGCGCGGCCCGAGACCGTGCAGAGTCGTGCGGGGCGGACCATCCAGCGATTCACGCTGAAGGCGCGCTCGACCACCGTGATCACCGGACGGAGCATCGGCCAGCGCATCGGCGCGGGTCCTGCGCGCATCATCAAGGACGTGAAGGAAATGTCCCGGGTACGCGCGGGCGACGTGCTCGTCGCCGACATGACGGACCCGGACTGGGAACCGGTGATGAAGCGCGCTTCGGCGATCGTGACCAATCGCGGCGGGCGCACTTGTCATGCCGCGATCATCGCGCGCGAACTCGGCATACCGGCGGTCGTGGGCTGCGGTACCGCCACCTCCGCGATCAAGGAGAATCAGGCCGTGACGGTTTCCTGCGCCGAGGGTGATACGGGTTACGTGTATGACGGCATGTTGGAGTATGACGAACGCAGCATAGAACTGGATTCGTTGCCGGCGATTCCGATCAAAATCATGATGAACGTCGGCAATCCCGACCGCGCCTTCGATTTCGCCGGCATTCCACACAAGGGCGTGGGCCTTGCGCGGCTCGAGTTCATCATCAACCGCATGATCGGTGTGCATCCGCGCGCCTTGCTCGAGTTCGCAAGCCTTAGCGCCGAACTCAAGGACACCATCACCAAGCAGATGGCCGGCTATGCGGATCCGGTGAGCTTCTATGTGGACAAACTCACCGAAGGCATCGCGCAAATTGCGGCCGCATTCGCACCTGAACCAGTCATCGTACGGCTGTCGGATTTCAAATCGAACGAGTATGCGAATTTGATCGGCGGCAAGCTATACGAGCCGCACGAAGAGAATCCGATGCTAGGGTTTCGCGGCGCATCGCGCTACATCGACAAAGTTTTCCGGCCCTGTTTCGAGCTCGAGTGCCGGGCACTGAAGCGGGTCCGCGATGAGATGGGCCTGACGAACGTGCAGGTCATGGTGCCATTCGTGCGAACGCTCGAAGAGGCGAGAATCGTCACCGAACTGCTCGCCGAGAACGGCCTGCGGCGCGCGGAAAACGGCCTGAAGCACATCATGATGTGCGAACTGCCGACGAATGCCGTGCTGGCGGATCGGTATTTGGAGTACTTCGACGGGATGTCGATCGGTTCGAACGACATGACGCAGCTGACCTTGGGCCTCGATCGCGATTCCGGCGTGATCGCGAAGCTGTTCGACGAGCGCGACGATGCGGTCAAATCGCTCATGTCGCTGGCCATCAAGGCCTGCAAGGCTCGCGGGAAATACGTCGGCATCTGCGGCCAGGGCCCGTCGGATCACCCGGAGCTCGCGCTGTGGTTGTTGGAACAAGGGATCGACAGCATATCGCTCAATCCCGACACCGTCGTCGAGACCTGGATGTTCCTCGCCGGCGACAAGGTTTAGACGCGGCGCGTGGCGCCTATGAAATGGTCCCGGTAGAACTTAAGTTCGCGGATCGATTCACGAACGTCGTCGAGCGCGAGATGCGTGGATGACTTTTGAAAGGCCTGTGCCACCTGCGGAGACCAGCGCCGCGCCAATTCCTTGAGCGTGCTCACGTCGAGATTGCGATAGTGGAAGAACCGCTCGAGCTTCGGCATCAGCCGCGCCAGGAAACGACGATCCTGGCAGATGCTGTTGCCGCACATCGGTGATCGACCGGCCTCGACCCACGAATCGAGAAATTGCAACGTTGCAACTTCGGCGGCCGCGGTGTCCGTACCGCTGGCCAGCACGCGCGCGGTCAGGCCCGAGTCGCCATGCTGACGGCGATTCCACTCGTCCATTCCGCTGAGCGCCTCCTCGCTCTGACGGATGGCAAGCACCGGACCCTCCGCCAGTATCTCGAGTCGGTTGTCGGTTACGATGGTGGCGATCTCGATGATGAGGTCCGATTCCGGTTTGAGACCGGTCATTTCGAGATCTATCCAGACGAGATTATCGGGAGATTTCATCGTGTCATTGCGCAGTTGAAAGGCCCATGGTAGCAGAGCGGCCGACGTGAAGGACACGACCGGAAGCGGCGTCGTGCTCGCCAGTTATGGCCGCGGCGTCCTGGTCCAAACCGCCACCGGTACGCTGCGCTGCTCCCTGAAGGGGCGTAAGCAACGCATCGTCTGCGGTGATCGCGTGAGCTGGACGCACGAACCTGCCAACGACGGCGCGTCGGTGGATTCGATTGCACCGCGACGCAATCTCATCGAGCGGATCGATTCGCGCGGGCGCCCCGAGCCGGTCGCCGCGAACATCGATCGTTTATGCATCGTCGTGGCACCCGAACCTGCCCCCGACTGGTTCCTGGTGGATCGCTACTGGGCCGGAGCCGAACTGAAGGACATCGAAACGCTGCTCGTCATCAACAAGCTGGATCTGGGTGTCGATGCGCTGCGCGCGGATATGCACACCTACGCCCGCTTGGGATTGCGGTGCCATGAGCTTTCTTCGAACTCGGGCCGCGGCCTTGCCGAATTGCGCGCGCTGCTCGAGAACGGCGTCACGATGCTCGTGGGCCAATCCGGCGTCGGCAAATCATCCTTGGTCAATGCGCTCGTGCCGGAGGCCGCCGCGCAAACCTCGGAACTCACCCGCGATGCGGAAGGGCGGCACACCACCACGACTGCCCGTTGGTACCGGTTGGGCAATGCAGCGGTCGTCGATGCGCCCGGTGTCCGCGATTTCGCACCGCCCGCGAGCTTGGTGCGGGCTGCCGAGCGGGGATTCGTCGAGATTCATGCGCGCGCCGCGGCTTGCAGGTTCAATGACTGCCGGCATTTGGAGGAGCCCGGATGCGCCGTGCGCGCCGCCGTGGGCGACGGCGCGATTGCGGCGCGTCGCTACGAGAGCTACCGCCGGCTCTTCCGGCTCTACGAAAAATTCGAGGAGTCCTGACTCAGGATACCGCGGTGCGTCCCGCCAGCGCGTGCGCCAAGGTACCGCCATCGACGTACTCGAGTTCGCCTCCCACCGGAACGCCATGCGCGATCCGGGATACCTTCAATCCCATGCGCAACGCCAATTCACCCAGATAGTGCGCGGTGGCCTCCCCTTCGACCGTTGGATTCGTCGCGAGGATGACCTCGCGCACCTCGCCGGCGCCGATCAGCGCTTCGAATTCATCCAATCCTAATTCGGCGGGCCCGATACCGTCGAGCGGCGACAAATGGCCCATCAACACGAAATAGCGGCCGCGAAAACCACCCGATTGCTCGATGGCCACCACGTCGGCCGGCGATTCCACGACACAAAGCTGGGCCGCGTCGCGATGATCGGATGCGCACGTCGTGCACAACTCACTCTCGGTCAGCATGCGGCAGCGCTTACAGTGGCCCACCTGCGCCAGCGCCTCGGCCAATGATTGCGCGAGCACCCGGCCGCCGTCGCGGTCGCGTTCGAGCAGATAAAACGCCATGCGCTGGGCAGATTTCGGACCCACGCCCGGCAGACATCGCAGTGATTCGATCAGCCGGGCCAGAGTCGGCGTGTACTTCATCCGGTTCGCAGCCTCAGAAAGGCAGCTTCATGCCGGCCGGCAGGTTCAGTCCTGACATGAGTCCGGCGTACTTCTCCTGGGTGCGCGAAGCGAGTTTGTGAACCGCGTCGTTGATCGCCGCGACGACCAAGTCCTCGAGCATCTCGCGATCCTCCGCGAGCAACTTCGGGTCGATTTTGATGGACTTTGCTTCATGGCGGCCATTGAGCACGATCTTCACCATCCCGGCGCCCGACTCACCGTTGACTTCCAGATCCGCGAGCTCTGCCTGAGCCTTCTGCATGGTCTCCTGCATCTGCTGCGCTTGACGCATCAAGTTTCCGAGTCCGCCTTTGAACATGCATTCTCCTAGGCGCTTTGCGCCGATTCCAACGGCGCCAGATAGCGCCGCACACCTCGTCAACTCGTCATTTTCAATTCGTCGGTTTCAACTCGTCGGTTTCACGGAGGCTGCGTCGATTTCAGCCCCGAAACGTTCACGCAAGCCCTTGACCGCGGCATCTTCCTCGAACGC
>Ga0116230_10007770_pt1 | contig 10591 bp, 13 predicted proteins | sample S1TSphfallax_3_FD_88678 | JGI IMG/M metagenome (GOLD analysis project Ga0116230, IMG submission 88678) | Host-associated microbial communities from peat moss isolated from Minnesota, USA - S1T2_Fd - Sphagnum fallax MG | ecosystem: Host-associated > Plants > Peat moss > Unclassified | place...
CAAACGGACTTTTATGACGTTTGTGGGTGGGGACAGTGATCATTAAACACTATTCTATTTTCACATAAAGAAGTTGTTTTGTTTACAGTTTTGCGGCGGAGATGCTCTAAGTTGGGAAGGTAGTTTCTAGTTCCTGCTTGATCACACTACGGACCCAATCAAGTAATCAAGTGAAGGACGATATCAAAAAAGATTGTTTTATTTGGGAGGGCCAATTTGCAGTGTTTTTTTTTCCCACGAGTCACCAGACTTTTATGATAAGTTCTGGTAAGTAGCCAAAAATATAGAAGGATTCTGTTTTTTTTCTGCTTTCATATCTAGAATGTAGCCAAATCTGGCTAAATCGTCTTATGGATGGTCACCACTTCAGCAACATCACAAAATTGAAAAACAAAAAACCATGGGCACATGGGTAACAATTATTATGGCAAATCCACTTACAATTGGCTAATTTTCTTGTCTGATGTATTAGTGAGGACAATTTCAAAATTTTCATGCTCTCAACAAGTGTATTGTGAAAAAACCTCAACTTTTTAGGTGATAAAATATCCATTATATGAATATTGGAAAATCAATAATGATGTTTTTTGTTAGGGTTACAATATATTACATATAGGCAAAATTACTTATAATCGACATGGTTCTTGCTATGAAAGATGATCAAACTTGCACCAAATGTCCATGTCCCCCAACTTATTTTGTCTCATCAAACTTCATAGTTCCCATCACCCATTCACTTCATCATGCGGCACCATCGACCTATCCTCCACCTCATCCCCATGCAAACCACAAACCACAAACCATCCACTAATCACCCCTTTGATTCTAACAATTCATAAATCACCTACTAGTGCCCTTTCTAACCCCCAACCTTTCACATGAACGAAAGGGTCCCAACCTTACACTTTCCCGAACCCCTTCAATCATGCATAGCTAAGACATTTTCCCCCTCTTACTATTTCAATCCTTATAGTTGGCCTTGATCATACCCCGCAACCTACCCCCATTTCTTTAACACACCTTCAACGTCCACCTAAAATATCATGTCCCACCTATGGGCACCAATTTACTAATCAAGGGTTAGCTCGTCATTAGTGTTCCTATCAAACATCTAATTCATCAAATCCAAATCCTTGTGATCATCCTAACCCAACACTTTCCTTTATTCCCATTCCATCTGCATCAACTTGGACTTGGGTTTCAACATTAAATGTCTTCAAGTCTTTTCATCTAGGCCTTTGTCATCTTCGTTTATATAACCGCATCCCCACCGCTTTATGGTGTGATGTACAAGCAACATTTTTTTTTCCATTGGATAAGCTAGCACAGGACCTGTACATTGTGTGATGCACCCCCAAACTCCTTAAAAGACTCAAATGCAAATTCAAAAGTGAAAATAACAAAAGAAAAAGTTAAAGTACACTCCTTAATTCGTAGCATTTGGGAGTGAAAGGGGCATGCTAAAGCTCTGAAATGGGGACTAGGTTGAGTGACAAGCGAGTCAATTATTCATAAGAACCTACACAAACCCAACAACAAGTTGGTTAATGCATAGTTGAAGCACTTTTGATGCACAGATGAACCACGAGCATACATAAATTCACAACACTCACCACAACCCAGACTTAAAGGAAACCACCACCTTCTCCCTTATAGTATTATCTTTGTTTAACCACTAGGGCTGCACCCAAATATTATTTTGTCCCAAAACTCCCAAGTCAAGAGTCCTGAATTTTTCAAATTGGGATTTCCACCATTTTGAAGGCCCATACCTTCTTGTGCAGACCTCCAATTGAGGTGAGGTTTAAAGCAAAGTTGTAGCCCTCATTGATAATTTTCCAATGATATGTGGCACACCACTTGCAAGCAAATAAATCAGGGTGATGCTTGAGTTTTAGTGATCAGGAACTAAATTGACACTTTGACTCCCAGCCCTTCTTTCGACCATAACTTGTGTTTTAAGTATTCAAATGGATCGTACAAACCCACTTTTGACATCTACGTCTCAAAAGATTTTTAATGGCATAAAGGAGTATTCAATCCAATGATTTTTTATCCTTAAAATTGTTTTTTAAACATTTAAAATTCCATAAGGACTCCAAATCCCAAGGTGGGAGTCCACTTAGGAGTGTGTGGGCTCATTCCTGCACATTGTGTTGCACTCCGAAAATGCAAATGTGATTCATGTGTTGCACACTTAGCTTGCACCTTTCCATGCCTTTTGCCTTGGTTGTGAACCCAAGGCTGTGGTCATAACAATGTGGCAACTTAGCACTTACTCCTCCTATTACCCCAATGGTGTTTCATTTTGCCTCCTCGTGGCGCGGTGATAGGCCATAAGGAAATGCAAATTTGACTCAAATGCTTTCTAATAAACAATTGGGAAAACTTGCAAGATGAGTGTTTTTTGCAAGCCCGAGTTTTGTTGGCCAGTTCGAGCTCCATCCCTTTTCCCCAACATGATCTTCCAACTCACAAACGTTTGCTTCGGAATTGAACCCTTGGCCTTGTAGGGGAATACTTTCGAACAATTCATGGTTTGGCACCATTTTCTTTTGCACACATGTCTTCCAACACCACTTCAGCCTTCACCACATTACACCTCGAATTAGAGAGCTACTTCACGTTCTTCCTCGAAGACTAGAAAACAAACCAGGACCTCAAATTTTCTTTCAATTCCTTCAAGTTGGCATTCCAACGCATGTTGCATTTATCAACAAATGGTCCTTTGAGGATGGTTTTTGAACACCCTTGGGACTACTTTCACCCTAAAGATTCAGCAAGTGGATTCCTTCTATTGTTCCAACTTTGTTTTCATATTGCACAAGGCCACATTCCACCCCAAATTGCACGTGTCTTTGGAGGGGCTTGCATCTTAGTGATGACCAAGCCTTTAGGTGGAATTTATCCCATTGTAGTGCGGGAAACATTGTATCCATTCACAAATCACGCATTTTGTTTTCAATTCCATGAAGCTTTTGCAACACACTTTTCCCCACACCAATTTGGAGTTGCATCTAAAGGTGGATGTGAAACAGTAATCCACAACATTAAATGCACCCTAAACCTTCACCTTGACCGAGTTGTTCTTCAACTAGATGTAGCAAACACTTTCAATTCAGTGTCAAACGAGGTTATATTTCAAGAGCTTTATGCAGCATGTGGGGACATCATACAACTCATCCCCTTTATTTGTGCATTCTATACATTTGAGTCTCCTTTGTTTTACAGTCATCATGAAAATGATGTTGTAATCATCCCATCTGCCATGGGGACTCATCAAGGTGATTTTTTGGGGGAGGCGCTATTTGCTTTAGCCCATTTTAGGGCTTTACATTCTACAACTAATCATTTCCCCTCATGTCTATTTCCATCCATTCCAAATGACATTCACATCATAGGTCACATTTTTATTATATCATCTACCTGTGAACATTTCTAAATCAATCTTCATGTGATAAGTCTTTCCATTCAACCTCAAAAATGCATTACATGGTCACCTTTTAATCTGCCACCAAACTTCAACACCCCATCCCAGTTTATCACCTCATCTGAAGGAATTAAAACTTTGGGGGTTCCATTGGCCACCATAATTTTCACATCATCCTTCATCAAATAAGCCTTTCAAAAAGATGTTCAACATGTGGACCTTTTCCTTAAAATAGGTGTTGTTCATGTGGCCTTTGGAATTTTAATTCATTGCTTCATGCAACACTCGGCATATCTTTTATGATGCACACCTCCATCTTCCACCTTCATAGAGTCCCTTATTTCCTTTGATTCCTCCCTTCGTAAAATGTTTGGACGCCTTTTGGGTCCAAGATCCTTTATTAGCCCAAAAAGACCTTTAGCTTATGAACAACCCTCCCCCCCAATAATTTTCAATGGCGTCATGCTCATATCAACATCCACCATCACCCCAACAACTTATTTAAGGAATTGGGCCCTTGTTGTTTTAGTCATAGCTACTAGGTTTATTGTTGATCAATATCACTTCCTTCTTGAAGCCTTAACAGGAATCGACAACAACACATTTCCTTTCCAACAACACCTCAAGATGGCATGTGTTCTTCTACCACCCAAGCCTATGCATGTCTTTTTCCATTTGAACAACTCATCAAACAACAAATGGTTCAACTTCAAAATTTCATCTTGGAACATTTGCATCGTCATACCCTTTCCAACATGCTTTCTGACGAAACATCTAAAGCTCATCATGCCTGAGGTGTGTTCTAGCCTAGGGGCAGGCACTTGGTTTATAATTCGACTAATTTTCCCATTTTTTTTGCACAACACTTCGTATACAACTTAGACTACCCCATCCCTCATCCTTCAATGTGTGTGCACACATCCCATCAACCTTATGGGTACCCACTTTTTACATTGTGTTCATGGTAACGAACACACTAAAACCCATGATGCAATTTGCAACACCTTGTCACCATTACATGAGATGTTGGTTTCCACATGGAACGAAAATAGTTACATGCGCTTCTTTCAACCACATTCAACTCCTCTCATCAACGAATCAACATTGTGTTAACCGAAGATGGCATTTGCACCTTGCTCGACATTGTCATTGCCAACCCAATGCGAGGAGATTTACTTCCTTGATCTTATGCAACTCAAGGACTCGCTACATTGGATGCAACTCAAGCCAAGGAAAAAAATTATCGCAACCAACACCCCACTAATGAATTCCTTCATTTAACAATTGAAGTATTTGGTTGTTTACATAAACATGCCGATGTGTTTTCACACAATTGTGCCAATGTCATTTAGAACTTGAAGGGGTTAGAAGGCCCTCATCTTTTTACCTTGGTCACTTTTCTTCATAAAAAAACTTCAACCACATTACAAAAGATGTAGGTGTCTTCCATCTTAAATAGAATGATAGCCATAGGCTTAGTTATTTTCTGACTTCCACCCCTTCAAGACCCACCTCCCATCACCATGGCCAACCTATTGCAAGTCGTTGGTTTTTGACATGTAAACATGGCTAACCTTCCATAAGCAACCAATTATGGACATACATAGATTTTCATAACAACTTTGAGCCAACTTGACATCCTATCACTTCTCCCTTTTCCTTTATTTTACTTTTTTGTACATTTCCCTAATCTACGATGTGTTTCTTAATAAAGATTTACAAGTCTTTAATAATTGTCACTACAACACAACATGACTTTGTCATGGACATCAATGTGATTATGATTGAAGTAATTAGGAATGACCTAAGATTGAACATTCATTTAAACCTTTTTCTTTTTTCTTTTTCCAAGCACAATAGCAAACTTGATTAAAAAGCCATTAGTACCCCCAAGTCAAGTTCAGTGGCAGAAGGCCAATAATAGGGCTTTCACTTGCACAAGAGTGGGTTTGAACCCAAGGCCTTTTTCTTAAGATCCCTAGGTCCTAGATAGGGCTTAGATCACTAAGCCATCACCACCAAACCTTTTCATATTGTTTAAATGGCCAATAAAAGGTAATGAATCTTACAACAATTATCACCAATGTGACCACTAACATGTTAAAAGTTTTACCTTGATAATTTTTCAAATGTTATTGAAAAAAAGGTGGGCTTGCACGACTATTTTCACAAGTTGGGTTGATCTGGAAAATTAGCATGGGGTGCATTACATGAAAATACCTTTGTTCCAATCTAACCAATGAGAAGATCCATTTTTAAGTGTTGAGTGAAAAGCTTGGTAGAAAGTGATTTAAAATTTGAAGTAGAAATGAATAATAGTTCTTAGTCAAAATAAAAACATTAATGATTTGAATAATGACTAAAGTGAAATTATAACCATTGGATGGAATTTCAAATAGTGGGAAGATCATTTAGACATAGCTTTTTAACTTAAATCCAAAAAATGCAAACAAATGTTTTTTAGATTGTAGGATGAAAAGGATTCAATTATATCATGTTTAACCTAATTATATGTTTTTGTATGTGTGAATAACTTGAATGTGATAACTATAACAATGAATCAATAAGGAGCCCAATTTTTAAAAACACATTGATTTTTTTCAAATTCTTGGTTTCGATTCTAGATTGTGTCAATGCATAAACCTTGCATAAGATTTGAACTCCTTCTTATGTAGAAGAATTTCCATGATATAAGGAAACCTTTGACGTACCAAAAATGGTTTAATTGTTTTTTAAAGGTTTCTTTCATGATCATGCAAGCAATTTTTAAACTTTTAAATACACCTTAAATAGTGGCATTGTAAACCTTTTAATTAGGTGTGTGATAAAGATGTTTGAAGGCATTAGGAATGTTAAGCCCATCCTTCACATATCATGTTAATGATTTGAAAACAAACTTTTTGCTTTCAAGTCCTTCTTTGTCCAACAAGACAACTTGAATGGTCATTCTAAATGAACATGATTAATTAGGCATTACAACACATGGGCCTTGCCCGCATATTTATTTGCATATGTATATATGTGTATATACATAGATATGTATATGCTTTGGAGATGGTTATTTATTTATTTAACATGTTTACATGGTTTTTTTTTCCCTACCTACCTACTAACCCTTATTTGAGCCTTTTTTCAAAGAATCAATACCTGATTGTATTTCCAATACTATTATTGTTTCCAACAATTATTTTAATCATTAAATCATTCCTTATGTGTAATGGACCAAAGCAATTATAATGTTTTTTACAAAAGTCACCCAAGAAATATTTGCATTAAATTATTCATATGATAATCAAATTATTCATTGATTTAGTTGAATTACTTATCATAATACCAATTTTCATATTTGACAATGTGACTAAATCTTTTTGTAAAACTTTGCCCCCAAAAAATTGATATTTGAACCAATTTTTTTTATTGGATATCCTTTGAATTTAATTGAAAAAATCCCACTGAAATTTGGAATTTGGAATTTTGAAATATCTCATTCAATATTCAATTCATTTTTTTCGTTCAAAAATTCAAAATTTGTGATTCCAAATTCAATAGAATTTCTTGAATTGAAATATTTCATTTTTTTGATTAAAAATTCAATTAAAACAAAAAAAATTGATTCAAAATTGAAATTGAATTTTTTTATTCAAAATTAAATGATAGTTGAAGTGGATTAAGTTGAAATCTTCAAATTTAATTAATTAAAAAATTTAAATTGAATTGAATTGAAATTGTCAAATTCAATGAAATTTAAAATCATAACTTAAAATTTGAGTTCAATCTACATATTCATAGTCAATGCAATCACATTCAAATCCATTGCATTCAATTTAAGTACATTGAATAGAATCCACATTTTGTTCAATAAAGTTCAAATTCAATTGAATCATATTTAAATTGTTTTGAATTGAATCAAAGATTAATTCAAATCAATTCAAATTCAAGTAAATTGATTTTGAATTCTATTGAATTGAATTCAAATCCCATTAAATCAAATGGATTCCAATTCAATTGAATTGAAATTAAATTTAATAAATTCGAATTTGTAAGTCACATTTCAAAATTGAATTGAAATTCAAAAAAAATTCAAAATTCAATTGAAAATTAAAATTTTGGGTGCAAAATTTAATTGAATTGAATCAAATTGATTAAATTTTTAAATTTGAACTCAAGTTTAATTTAATTCAATTGAAAATAATAAATTAAATTTGATTCAAATTCTTGAATTTTTTTTTTTAATCTTGTTTTGAACATTCCATTCAATACGAAAAAGTTGTTTTGAAATGTAAAAGGGTTGCATAAATTAAAATTTTTAATTGATAAATAAAATGGAATTAATTAGTATTTGAATTTGCAAGCATCTTTAACTCAATTCAATTTAAATTTATTTGTCTTTTTCAATATACATATTTCACTTTTGAGCTTATGAAATAAAAAACATGAGACATTTAATGATTACATGTCTAAATTATGTTAAATTTTTATAAAATGGTAAAACAAAATAGTGGCACACAGTAAGGTAATTTGACTACAAACTAAACAAGTTTATGATTTATCCAATAGTTTCTATTGATCCAAAATGGCATTGTTTTGTTGGCACATTTGCCCAAATATGATCAATTTGTGTGCCATTATTAGTGGTTTTCTTTTTTTGGAAAAGTAAGTTTGAAATTATATTTGTTCATTAATCCTTGCAATGTTACTAATTGAATTTTCTTGTTAAAATATCTACATTAAAATCTCCATTTATGATTGTTGGAAAATAATAGGTCTTAAATGGAGTTAAAATAATAAATTTGCATCATAGGTGGTTTATAAATTGCAATTATGTATGTTGATTTTTGTGTGTGTTTTTTTTTAAAAAGTTCAAAATTCAACACCAAAATTTATTATTGTAGTTGTTTTTTAACACTAGTACAAAAATGAGGTGCAATTCATTGAGCTAAATCACTTTGGGACTTAAAGAATGAAATAGGTTCATTGTACTTTAATGATTTCACCTTAGTTAACATTATTTCACTATAAGGTTACTATGTAAATATTATGTTTCATTACTAATTGACATAATTCATTATTATAATTTAATATGATAAATAAGTTTATTTTTATGTTGTTTTAAATATCCTAAGCTATTTTATGATATATCCTAAGTTATTATAAACTATTATAGGTTATTATACCTTAAGGTTTAAGGTAAATTAATATAAAAAAAAATAACATATAATAATTTAAGGTGAAACAACCTAAGGTAGATTTGTTTAAAATAACCAATAACAACATAGAATAGCCAAAATGGTATATGGTAGAATACAGTAATACTTCAGAGAGTAAAGTCCAAAGACAAGAATGAGGAGTGGAATTTGATTATGTTTTCATATAGTTTTATTTGCAAATTTTTAAGGAAAAAATGGAAGAAAATTTGCCAAACTTTTTCATGGGTTATTTTATGGAGGGGCTTTCTTTTCCTTCTTCTCAAAGGTTCAATATTAGATCTCCTCAAAGGTTAGGTTTAAGCTTTTTTCAAGTTGTGAATTTGAGTTCTCCTTCTCAACCTTTGGGTTTGGGGTTGGGCTTCAATGTAAATGTTAACTTAAGTGCCTTTAAACTTGGGGTAAGGCTTCAAATTGATAGGAGATTGTGGATTAATGGAAAAGTCCAAATGATGATTGATTTGTGGGAAAAGAAACATTAGGAGTATTGAAAGCAACCTATGGTTGTTGTCACAAACATCACCATCACTTGTTGTTTGCATGATCATTTGGACCAACATCACTTGCATCATTGTTAATTTTTAGTTAACTTCTAATTCATTAATAATCAATTAAAATTTAATTAAGGGTTAACTTAAATTATATCCCATTAGGGACTTAGTTCATAGAAGCTTCCTTGAACCAAGTCCCCAATGGGGTATAAATAAGTGCAAAACCTCTCATTACCTTTAGTTTGATCAACAATAGTTTTGAGTATGAATTTTTATCATGACCTTTGTTTTCATATGTTATTAGAATAAATTTGTTTTGAATAATCTTCTAACACCATGTTCTTACCTTATATCTTTGTCTTTCCAGTCTTGGATTACATTTAGGCTTACATTTCTTATGATTTGTTTTCCTTTATTATGTCCTTGGTTTATTCCTATTCTTATAGTTTTTCGTGTTCGTGACAATTGTAAAGGATTGGAAAGAGTTTGTCAACAAAATCAATGCAACATTCTTTAATGAGGTGTCACACACTTACAAGCAATGTCGAAACAAAATCACCAAGATGAAAGAGAAATATGGTGAAAAACATGAAGCATGCAATGCAATAAGTGTTTTTCCTTCCTCTCAGTCATGGTATGAAAAGTTTCATAACATTTTATAAAAAACACCAAAAATGACAGGTGCAATTGGTGGCATTGATCAAGGTTCTCATTTACCACATCTTCAAGCGGTAAACTTGGATGATCATCCTAATTCTATTCTAGAAACACAACCACTTTAAACCCCTTAGCATGAAACTCCAATTTTTGTTGATAGTAATGATCATGTCATTCTAAATCATACATTTGACCAAGCATATGATATAATTTCACCTATAATAAGGGCATGTAACTTACCTTGCACTAGAGGCAAACCCAATAAAAAATTTACAAGCAAAAAATGGTGTTGTTTGGGGAGTTTCTTTCCATTGTAAAAATTGTCAAAAAATATTTGTAGATTGTAAAGGAATTAGAGCTTTTAAAGATGTAAATGACAAAAGAGAATTACAACCCAAATTCTAAAGAGTGAACAAGTTGGGAAGAAATTGTTATTAGAAGGTCAATTACAAATGGTTGCTCTTTTTGCTTAAGTTTTAAAGCCTAGAGATTTAGTAGGGCCTAGTTCTTCTATAGGTGGTAGCATTTGACATCATGTTTCTTGAAAATAATGACCGTATCAATGTCAAGTAATGCCATTGTATGATGATGGAATAAAATATATTCCAATTCATGTTCAATGTATAATCATAGTTATGAAATTCTTGGTGCGGGAATGTTATAGAAGCCCAAAGAAGCACGAATTTTAACGAATTTTATAGATCAACCGGTGAACATTCGGTAAACATTCGCCCCTAGGAATGTTTTGACAAGGTGCTTTACCACGTAAATTCGCGAATTTTAAAGTGCAAAATGAAGAATGTCATTAC
>Ga0116230_10007772_pt1 | contig 10590 bp, 9 predicted proteins | sample S1TSphfallax_3_FD_88678 | JGI IMG/M metagenome (GOLD analysis project Ga0116230, IMG submission 88678) | Host-associated microbial communities from peat moss isolated from Minnesota, USA - S1T2_Fd - Sphagnum fallax MG | ecosystem: Host-associated > Plants > Peat moss > Unclassified | place: USA...
ATTCCTCGATGGCGTCGTTATCGACCGAGGCGGCGGTGTCCAGCAGGAGCTGGCGGTATTCCGCGGCTTGGGCTTTCAGGTTCTCGGGGATTTCCTCGTCATGGAATTTCGCGCCGAGCTCGCCGCCTTCCCAGATGATCGCCTTCATCTCGACCAGATCGACGACGCCGAGGAAGGTGTCCTCGATGCCGATCGGCAACTGCAAGGGCAGCGCCACGATGTCGAGCTTCTCCTTCAGCGTGTTGAAGGCGCGGAAGAAATCGGCGCCGGTGCGGTCCAGCTTGTTGATGAAGATGATGCGCGGCACGTTGTAGCGGTCCGCCAGGCGCCAGTTGGTCTCCGATTGCGGCTGCACGCCGGCCACACCCTCGATGATGAAGATGGCACCATCCAGCACGCGCAGGGAGCGGTTCACCTCGATGTTGAAGTCGATATGGCCGGGCGTGTCGATGATGTTGATGCGGTGGTCCTTCCACTCGCAGGTGACCGCGGCGGAGGTGATGGTGATGCCGCGCTCGCGCTCCTGGTCCATGTAGTCGGTCGTGGTGTTGCCGTCATGCACCTCGCCGATCTTGTGGGAGACGCCCGTGTAATACAGGATGCGCTCGGTGGTCGTGGTCTTGCCCGCGTCGATATGCGCGGTGATCCCGATATTGCGGATCTTGCCAAGGTCGAAGTCAGCCATGAGAGCCTCCAGGGGCGCGGAAAATGCAAAAGGGTGCGGCGCCACGGTGAGATGGCGCCTGCGTGACCGGGCTTTTGCGGCAGCGGGGGCGGTTTGGCAAGGGCGGCGGCCGGTTGCCGTTTGCTACACACAATCACACGTTTATCGGCTATAAGCCGGTGATGGACAATGCGTCAGCGCAGGCTCTGATCCGGTTCGGGCTGGGCGCCGGCCCGAATGACGACGTGGCGGGCGATCCGCGGGGCGCGCTGAAGGCGCAACTTCAGGGGCCGGACCCGGGCGAGGCGTCCGGCGCGTTCGCCGGACTGCCCACCGGGCTGGACGCGATGGACGCGGTCCGCGCCGACGCGCTGGCCCACAAGGCGTTTCTTCTGGCGGGCAAGCCGCCGGGCCAGAGGCCGCGGGCGCAGACGCAGGCGCTGCACCAATTGGACGTGGCGGCGCAGATGGGCTGGGCGGTGACGACCGGGGCCAGCTTCCGCGAGCGGCTGGTCTGTTTCTGGGCGAACCATTTTACCGTCAGCATCTTTCAGGGTCAGACCGTCGCCCTGGCCGGGCCGATGATCCGGGAGGCGATCCGCCCGCACGTCAACGGCAATTTCACCGACATGGTGCTGGCGGTCGAGCGCCATCCGGCGATGCTGATGTATCTCGCCAACGCGTCCTCGATCGGCCCGGACAGCCCGGTCGGGCGGCGGCGGCATGTCGGCCTGAACGAGAATCTCGGGCGCGAATGCATGGAGCTGCATACGGTCGGGCTGGCGGCCGGGTACACGCAGGCGGACGTGACCAATATGGCGCGGATTCTCACCGGCTGGACCACCGGCGGCAGCGACAGCGGCGGTGACCCGACCGGGTTCAAATACCGGGCGGATTTCCATGAGCCGGGGTCGTGGCCGGTGATGGGGCAGGATTTCGGCGGCGGGGAGCAGTCCGGGATCGACGCGCTGACGTATCTGTCGCGCTACCCGACGACCTATCAATTGCTGGCGCGCAAGCTGGTGACGCATTTCGTGGCGGATGACCCGCCGCCGGACGCGGTGGCGCAGATCGCCGGCGTGTTGCGGGAGACCGGCGGCGATCTGGGCGCCGCGTCGGCCGCTCTGGTCGATCTGCCGGCGGCGTGGACGCCGCTGACCAAGCTGAAGACGCCGCTGGAATACGTCGTCTCGATGGTGCGGGCGGCACCCCCGGGTCCGAACGATCCGCCGCTGAACTATCAGGGGATTTCCGGCCAGCTTGGCCAGCCGCTCTGGGGCGCGCCGCTGCCGAACGGCTGGTCCGACCAGGCGGCGGTATGGGCCGGTTCGGACGCCATGCTGGCGCGGGTGCAATGGGCGTATACCTATGCGGCGCGGCTGGATCGTGGCGGCGCGGGGGTGCAGCCGGCGGCGCTGGCCGGTGCGGCACTCGGGCCGCTGCTGCGGCCGGCGACGGCGCAGGCGATCGGCAGCGCCGGATCGCGGCGGGAGGCGGTGACGATGCTGTTCTCGGCGCCGGAATTCGAACGGAGGTAGCGATGGGTTTCAAGCTGACACGCCGGACCACGCTGTTGGGGCTGAGCGCGCTGACCACCGCCGGGCGGGTGAAGTTCGCCCTGGCGGACGCCGCCGGCGACCGGCGGTTCGTGGTGATCCTGCTGCGCGGCGCGCTGGACGGGATGTCCGCGGTGGTGCCGTATGGCGATCCGAATCTGGTGGCGTTGCGGCCGAAACTGATACCGGCGGCGCCCGGGCAGCCTGGCGGGATGTATGATCTGGGGGGATTTTATGGGCTGAACCCGTCGCTGGCCGGGCTGTATGCGATGTACCAGGCGGGCGAGGTGCAGCCGATCCATGCGGTCGCGGGGCCGTACCGGACGCGCAGCCATTTCGAGGCGCAGGATCTGCTGCAGCTGGGGGCGCCGGCGGACGAGACCAGCATCACCTCCGGCTGGCTGAACCGGGTGCTGGCGGAGCTGCCGCGGCGGAACGGGCCGACGCTGACCGGACTCGCCGTGGGGATCGGCACGCCGTTGTTGCTGCAGGGGCCAATGCGGGTGGGGTCCTACGCGACCGACAGTTTCGCGATCCCGCCGGCGGATTTGTACACGCGGATCGCCGCGTTGAACGCGAGCGACCCGATCACCGGGCCGGCGATCGCCGAGGGGCTGCGGGAGATGCGGTTCGACGGCAGCATTATGAGCGACGATGCGGCGGCGGCGCCAGGCGACCTGCCGGCGAAGGGGGGCAACAGCTTTCCGGTGCTGGCGGGCAAGGTGGGGACGCTGCTGGCGGCGGCGGACGGGCCGCGCGTGGCGGTGTTCCAACTGGAGGGCTGGGACACCCACGGCAACCAGATCGGCGGGTTGAAGGCGCCGCTGACCGGGCTGGACCAGGGGATCGGCAATCTGAAGACGGCGCTTGGGCCGGCCTGGAACGACACGATGGTGCTGGTGGTGACCGAATTCGGCCGCACCGCGGCGATGAACGGGACCAACGGGACGGATCATGGCACCGCGACCGTGGCGTTCGTGATCGGCGGGAGCGTCGCCGGCGGCAAGGTGCGCGCGACCTGGCCCGGGCTGTCCGCCAGCCAGTTGTTCGAGGACCGCGATCTGGCGCCGACGCTGGATGTCCGCGCGGTCGCGAAAGGCGCGCTGGTGGCGCAATTCGGCCTGAGCGACGCCGCATTGGCGCGGGTGTTTCCCGGCAGCGGCGACGCCAGCCCATTGCAGGGGCTGATCCGCGCCACCTAATCGGACGTATGACAAAATGGCGCCTGCTGCGGATCATGCGTGCCCGCCCGCATCTCTTCAGCGGCGTCGGTCTCGGCCTGATCAGTTTTCTGCTCCTGACACCGGTGCGCGCCGTACCCATGCGCGCGATCCTCGCGTTCGATATCGGCAGCGCCGTGTTCCTCGGCCTGACGGCCTTCTCTTTTCTCGCCACCCAGGACCGCGACATCAGCGTTGACGCCAAACGCCAGCAGGAGGGTGAATGGAGCGTGTTCGCATTGACCCTGATCGGCGCGATCATGAGTTTCGGGTCGATTTTTCTGTTCTCCGGCGCCTCCGGCGATCACAAGACCCAACGCGGCCTTTATCTGGCTTTCGTCGTCGTCACGCTGGCGCTGTCCTGGCTGACCACGCATGTCAGCTTCGCCTATCGTTACGCACATGAATACTACACGACGAACGAAACGGGCGCTCCCGATGGCGGCATCCAGTTTCCGAATGACGACCACCCGGACTATCTGGATTTCATCTATTTTTCCTTCGTGCTCGGCATGACGTTCCAGGTGTCCGACTGCAATGTCACGTCGAAAAAACTGCGCCGGCTGGCGACGCTGCAAGGGCTGATCGGGTTTCTGTTCAACACGGTCATTTTAGCGCTATCGGTCAACATCGCGGCGTCGCTGGTATAGAAAACATTAGAGCGTGATCGTTTGAGGTTGACGCGCCTGCGCGTCAGCCTAAACAGCCGCCAGCATTTATTCGTCCTCTTCGGCCTCTTCCAGACTGAATTGCTGCGCCTCTTCGTCATATTCGTAGAATTCGGCGTAACGGCCCCAGGCGATCACCGTGCGCAGCGTCTCCTCGGCGTATTCCGGCGACATGTGGTCTTCCAGCTCGTCGCGGAAGCGGACGGCGGCGGCGCGGTGGTTCGAGCGTTGGTCGATCACGGCGCGGATCGCGGTCACTAGCGGCACATGGGCCCGCAATTGTTCGGCGAAAATACGCTTTCTGTCCTCGGTATCGGCGTCCGCGAACCGCTTTCCGGTATCGGTCAGGATCAGATCGCCCTCCTCCAGCACGGCGAAACCGAGCATGGACAGGGTTTCGCCGAGCGGCAGCAATTCGTCGGCTTCATATTGCAGCGCCGCCGCCAGCGCCGGCAGGTCGGCCCGGCCTTCATAGGGCGGGTTGTTCAACGTCTCCATCAGCCCGGCCATGATATTGGTGCCGACCGGGTGCAGCGGCGTCGTAAAGCCGGTGGCCGGCGCCGCGGCGGGTGCCGTGAGTGGCTCCGGCGTCTTGCGGCGGGTCATGATGCCGTAGATGTCGTCCACCATCTGCCGGAACGCCGGGTCGAAACGGTTGCGCGGGTGCGGGAACGGCACCTTCAGCTCGTTCGCGACCCGGCCGGGATTCGAGGAGAACACCAGGATGCGGTCGCACATCAGGACCGCCTCCTCGATGTTGTGGGTGACGATCAGGATCGACTTGACCGGCAGTTTTTTCTCCATCCACAAATCGATCAGGTCGGTGCGCAGGGTCTCCGCCGTCAGCACGTCCAGCGCCGAGAACGGCTCGTCCATCAGGAGCAAATCGGGGTGGACGACCAAGGCGCGGGCCAGGCCGACGCGCTGGCGCATGCCGCCGGAGAGCTCCTTCGGGTAGGCGGTGTCGTAGCCGCCGAGGCCGATCAGGTCGATCGCCGCCTCGGTCCGCTCCTCGCGCTCGGCCTTTTTGACGCCCTGCGCCTCCAGGCCGATTTCCACGTTCTCCTGCACGGTCAGCCAGGGGAACAGCGCGAAACTCTGGAACACCATGGCGACACCGGGGGCCGGGCCGGTCAGCGGGGCGCCGCGCCACAGCACCTCGCCGGAGGTCGGCTTGAGCAGGCCGGAGACGATCCGCAGCAATGTCGATTTGCCGGAGCCGGAGCGGCCGAGCAGGCCGACGATCTCGCCGGCGTGCAGGGTCAGCTCGACATTGTCGAGCACGATCAGATCGGCGCTGGCGTCCTTGTGATAGGCCTGCCGGCAGTTCCGGACGCTGACCAGCGGCGGGCTGCCGATCGCGGTGTCGAGGCTGGTGATCTGATCCATGATGCGTCTATCCCATTGTCGTGCGGCGCGTGGCATAGCCGTAGAGCGGGCGCCAGAGCAGCCGGTTGAAGACGATGACGTAGCCGGACATGACGGCGACGCCGAGCACGACGCGCGCGGTATCGCCGGCGGCGGTGGCCTGCGCGATATAGGCGCCGAGGCCCTGGGCGACCAGGTTGGTCTTGCCCCAGCTCGCCACCTCCGCGACGATCGAGGTGTTCCAGGCGCCGCCGGAGGCGGTGATCGCGCCGGTGATGAAATACGGCAGAATCCCGGGGATGATCACCTTGCGCCACCACAGGAAGCCGTGGATGCGGAAATTCGCCACCGCCTCCTTCATGTCGCCGGGAAACGCCGCGGCGCCGGCGATGACGTTGAACAGCACGTACCATTGCGTGCCGATCAGCATCAGCGGCGTCAGCCAGATATTGGCGCTGACATGGAAATACACGATCGCGAGGACGACCGGCGGGAACAACAGGTTCGCCGGAAATGCCGCGAGAAACTGGGCGATCGGCTGCACCACCCGCGTCGCCTTCGGGCGCAGGCCGATCCACACGCCGATCGGCACCCAGATCAGCGCCGCGATGATCATCAGCACGATCACGCGCAGCATCGTATAGAATCCCATCAGAACGGCGATGCCGAGATCCCGCCAGTGCAGCGTGCCGGCGATGAAGCCGATGATCCGGTAGCCGACATACGCCACCAGAACCGCGATCACGGCGTACCAGATGCCGTCGATCACCGGGGAGGGCTTGCGGTTTTCGTCGATCTGCACGGTGGCGCCGCGGCTGAGCCGGAGCCGGAACACGCTGCGCATCGCCGCCTCGATGATCCCGCCGATGGTCCGGAACACCGCGGTCCGGCGCATCACCTTCAGCATCCAGGGATCCGGTGCGGCGGCGGCGGCCGTGGTCTCGAACCGGAACTTGCCGGACCAGGCGACCAGCGGGCGGAACAGCAACTGGTCGTACAGCAGGATGACCACGAGCATGGCGATGATCGCATAGAAAATCGCCCTGAGGTCTTTCTGCTGCAGCGCGAGTGCCACATAGGAGCCGATGCCGGGCAGCGCGAAGGTGGTGTGGCCGACCGTCACCGCCTCCGACGCGACGACGAAGAACCAGCCGCCGGACATCGAGAGCATGGTGTTCCAGACCAGCCCGGGCACCGCGAACGGCACGTCCAGGCGCCAGAATTTCTGCCAGGGCGAGAGCCGGAAACTGCGCGCCGCCTCCTGCAGGTCGGTCGGCAGCGTGGTCAGCGACTGGTAGAAGCTGAACGCCATGTTCCAGGCCTGGCTGGTGAAGATGACGAAGATGCAGGCGAGCTCCGCACCCATGACCTGGCCGGGGAACAGCGCCATGAAAAAGGTGACGGTGAAGGTGAGGAAGCCGAGGATCGGCACCGATTGCAGGATGTCGAGGATCGGGATCAGGATCATCCCCAGGCGCCGGCTTTTCGCCGCCAGCGTCGCGTAGACGAAGGTGAACGCCAGCGAGAAGAACAGGGCCGCGAACATCCGGGCGGTCGAGCGCAGCGCGTAGATCGGCAGATAGGCCGGGTCGAGATGGATCGGCGTGTTCTGGATCGTCGAGATCGGGATGGCGACCGTGCCGCGGCCGACATTGATGACGGCGATCAGCAGCCCCATGACCAGCAGGAGGGCGACGCCGTCCCAGCGGTTGGGCAAACGGCGGCCGGCGGCCAGCGCGGGGGGGGCAAAACTGGTCATCGGGCCGCCTGGCGTGAAGGGTTTGTCAGAAGCCCCTTACCGCAGGCCGCGACGGTCTGTCACCAGGGAGGCGAATCGGAGTTTTGTGACGGTTTTTTGGCAGAGGTGGAGATTCTCTGTTGGCGCGCTGCCGCCCCACCAGCCCGTTTGGTATCAGATGATCGCGGCGGCGATGCAGCCGGCGACGACCAGGACGGGCGGCGCCTTGGCGGCGACCAGCGCCAGCAAGGCGAGTGCGGTGATCGCGACGTCGGGGAGGCTGGCGATCCCGCCGAGGGCGACCAGGTTCAGCCAGGCATAGGCCAGCAGGCCGACGACGACGGCGTTGGCGCCGTTGATGCAGCCGGAAAGCGGCCGGTTCTGCCGGACGCGGTTCCAATATGGCAGCAGGCCGGCGACCAGCAGCAGGCCGGGCAGGAAGATCGCGATCAGCGCGATCGCCGCCCCGGCGACGCCGCCGGGACCGATGCCGGCGACGGCGCCGAGGAATGCCGCCACCGTGAACAGCGGGCCGGGCAGGGCCTGCGCCGCCCCGTAGGCGGTGAGGAGGAGTTTCGGGCCGACATAGCCGGTCTGCACGAGCGCGTTCTGCAGCAGCGGCAGGACGACGTGGCCCCCGCCGAACACCAGGGCGCCGGCGCGGTAGAAGGCGGCGAACAGCGCCAGGGTGCCGACCTGCCAATTGCCGATCGATACCAGCAGCAGCACCGTGAAGGCGAACAGGCAGGCGAGCGACATCGTCTCGGTCTGCGGCACCACGGCGCGCAGCGGCCGGCCGGAGAGATCCTCGAGCGGCAGGAACCGGCCGATGAAGCCGCCGATCAGCAGCACCGTGATCTGCCCCGTGGTGTCCGGCACCAGGAGCAGAATGGCGGCGGCGAGGACGGCCAGCATTCGGCGGGGCGTGTCCGGGCAGAGCCGCTGCGCCATCACGAAGACCGCCTGCGCGACGATCGCGACCGCCGCGAGCTGCATTCCGTGCAGGATCCGCCCGGCAACCGGGACGGCGGCGTAGCGGCTTTCGAACACGGCGGCGGCGAACATGAGCAGCGCCGAGGGCAGGGTGAAGGCGACCCATGCCGCCAGCGCGCCGGGCCAGCCGGCGCGCAGCATGCCGATGCAGAAGCCGGTCTGGCTGGACGCCGGGCCGGGCAGGAACTGGCAGAGCGAAACGATCGCGGCGTAGTCGGCGTCCGTCAGCCAGTTGCGCTTGTCCACGAAGACGCGGCGGAAATAGGCGAGATGCGCCACCGGGCCGCCGAAGGATGACAGGCCAAGTCCAAGGAACGCGAAAAAGACTTCGGCCGGTGCGCCGGCGCGCTTCAAGGTGCGGGCGTCAGCATCGGGCCGAGCGGGCGGCCGGCAAGGATATGGACGTGGTAGTGCGGCACCTCCTGGTGACTGTGCGGACCGGCGTTGGAAATCAGGCGGTAGCCGCTGTCCTCGACCCCGAGCAGCCTGGCGACATGGGAAACGGCGCGGTAGAATCCGGCGATTTCCTCGGGCGTTGCGGTCGCGTTGAAATCGGCCGCGCTGACATATTTGCCCTTCGGGATGACCAGCGCATGAATCGGCGCGGCGTCGACGAGAGGGTAAAAGGCCAACGCTTGCCCGTCCTCGTAAATTTTCCGGCAGGGCAATTCGCCGCGCAGGATTTTCGCAAAGACGTTGTTGTCGTCGTAAGGCATCGGTCAGGCCCGGTTCATGGGATTTTGGAGGTGATGAAGCCGTTGGCCAGCGGCGCGCGGGCGGCTTTCTCGGCGATGCCGCTCATGCCTTCGCGGCGGGCGAGCTCGGCCCAGATTTGCTCGGGCCGCAGGCCGGCGTCCACCCAGAGGACCAGGAGGTGATACAGGACGTCGGCGCTTTCGCCGATCAGCGCGGTGCGGTGGCCGCCGACCGCCTCGATCAGGCACTCCACCGCCTCCTCGCCGAATTTTTGCGCGATTTTCGCGGTGCCGCGGGACAGCAGACGGGCGGAATGGCTGTCCGCCGGGTCGGCGTTCTTGCGGGACAGCACGGTGGCCCAGAGCCGGTCCAGCACGCGGGCGTCCGGCGCGTTCAGCGGCGGCGGGACGGAGACTTCCTGGAGCCGGCCGGCCTGACCCCGCGCGGCCGCCGGTTTGGCAACCGACCTTGTCCCCAGCCTGACCGGTTTGGTAACTTTTTTGGCCATCCGCGCTACGCGACTCCTTGCGGTCCGAGTATCGCGCGGGGCGGGCGGACCGGCAAGTTTGCCGACATTAAAGCTGATTTCACCTGTGAAATGGTGAACTGACCGAAATGGAAAACGCTGGCGGCGAGCAGGCCGGTGGCACCCGCCTGCGCGCCCTCGACGAAGTGATCGAGGCTGCCGACGCCGCCGGAGGCGATGACCGGGAGATTGACCGCGGCGCAGACGGCGCGGAGCAGGTCGAGGTCGAAGCCGGCGCCGGTGCCGTCCCGGTCCATCGACGTCAGCAGGATCTCGCCGGCGCCGAGGGCGGCCATTTGGCGCGCCCAGTCCAGCGCGTCGAGCCCGGTGTTCCGGCGGCCGCCATGGGAGAACACCTGCCAGGTTCCGGGGCCTGATTGGCGCGCGTCGATCGCCACCACCACGCATTGGCTGCCGAATTTTTCCGCCGCCTCGGCGACCAGCGCGGGCCGCGCGATCGCCGCCGAGTTGATGCTGCATTTGTCCGCGCCGGCGAGCAGCAGGCGGCGCATGTCCGCGGTGGAGCGGATGCCGCCGCCGACGGTCAGCGGCAGGAACACCCGCGCCGCGGTGCGGGCGACGACGTCCAGGATGGTGTCCCGGTTGTCGCTGCTGGCGGTGATGTCGAGGAAGGTGAGCTCGTCGGCGCCGGCGGCGTCGTAGATCGCGGCCTGCTCCACCGGATCGCCGGCGTCGCGCAGGCTGACGAAGTTGACACCCTTCACGACCCGGCCGTCCTTGACGTCCAGGCAGGGGATGACGCGCAGTTTCAGCATGCGGCGAGGGCCGCCGCCGGGTCCAGGCTGCCGTCGTACAGCGCGCGGCCGAGGATCGCGCCGGCGAGGTTTGGCGTGGCGCGGGCGGCGTCCTTGAGGGCAAAAATGTCGGCGATGCCGGCGATGCCGCCGGAGGCGATCACCGGGACGGTGACCCGGGCGGCGAGGCCGGCGGTTTCGGCGAGGTTGAGGCCGGTCTTCATGCCGTCCCGCGCGATGTCCGTGTAGATGATCGCGGCGATGCCGGCATCCTGCAGGCGCAGGGCGAGATCGGTCGCGGCGAGGGTGGAGGTCTCGGCCCAGCCCTCGGTCGCGACCAGGCCGTCCCGCGCGTCGATGCCGACGGCGATCCGGCCGGGGAATTTGCGCGCCGCGTCGCGGACCA
>Ga0116230_10007773_pt1 | contig 10590 bp, 2 predicted proteins | sample S1TSphfallax_3_FD_88678 | JGI IMG/M metagenome (GOLD analysis project Ga0116230, IMG submission 88678) | Host-associated microbial communities from peat moss isolated from Minnesota, USA - S1T2_Fd - Sphagnum fallax MG | ecosystem: Host-associated > Plants > Peat moss > Unclassified | place: USA...
CACAAGCTTCAACACCACATACATCTGTTCACCTCATGCAGCTTTCAAATTGGCAGGGGAGAGAGAGCCTGTGTCTCTGTCTCTGTCTCTCTCTTGCAGTCCTTGGAATTTCTCTACTTGTCTTCATATTGCAACCATAAGAAAGTCAGAGACAAGGAACAAAAGGGCACACCCATTCCTCCAGTTTCGCTCCTTTAGGTTGTGAACCTCTCTAGCATGCATCTGACAACTTCAAAGTCTGGCAAGAAGTCCACAGGAGCAGAAATTGCTAAGGACTTCCTAGGGAGGGGGAGGGAAAAAAACAGGATAACTCAGACTCAAAAACAATCTCTCCTTGTGTTGTCTCCCCATGTGTTGTTTGTATCAAGATACTCAATGTCCTTGTGTTGTTGTTTGGATACAAGGAGAGACACTGAAAGAAAAGACTTTGAGATGAAAAAACAAAACACACACACGCACACACACACACAAAAGGAAGAGAAAACAAAGAGAAACTGATTGCAGAGAAAAAAGTAGACCAGGTGGGCATATGAGAGACTATAGATCTTTAGAGGGGATCACCATCATTCTTCTAAAGGACAATAAGACTCACCATCTCAGAAACAAAGAAATCTTTAGAACTATAAAGCCTCAAAAACCTGCTAAAGTGACTCTTGATAATGCCCAAATTAGCAGTATTAGAGATGTTGGAATGAACATGAGAGCATATCCAGCTAAGTATGTGACCCTGCAACAATATTTCTCACATCCAAATTCAGTTATTTACTTTTTTCCAACCCCACCCATAAAACTGAAATTGGGACTGCAAATGCAAATATGTGTGAAACTACTAAGAACAACCCACCTCGACCAATCAAACTATCTAGCCAATCAACAGCAGGTGTTAGGCTTTGCTGTGCCTTCTACTAGCCTCAGCAAATTGTGCAAAAATGCTTGGCCAAAACCATTTTGCTGAGTCAAACTGACACATATCAACTTTTCTTCATGCAATTGGATACCTTGAGGAATTTGCTTCACAACTAGATCCAAGAAGTTACAAGAGAAGCCTTTAGAAGTACAATTTAAAGGATGGGTTTTTAAGGAATGAATGATGGAATTTAAGGATTTCTGGCTGGGCAAGATTTGAGACCTCATACATGCCACCAACTGGAGAATTAATCTCAAAGAAAACTGAAGAAACATAGAGCTTTTAACAAACTATATTACTACACTTCTCCATGAAAGCAATAGTAGCAAAGGAACGTTGGAGACTCTGTAGGTGATCTACATCCCCTAAAGGAACAGACAAAGAAGAAGAATGAGAAGAGGATTGAACCACGGAGAGAGAGAACGAGTCCACTTCTGCACAAACAAAAGAACTACGCAGCTTCCAAGTTCCTCTTAAAACCAACTCCAATGGTGCTCAGTATGTGACCCTGCAAACTAAAATTGGATGAAGAGAAGTCAACACATGCTGGTTTGGCTTAGCAAAATGGTTTTGGCCCAGCATTTTTGCATAGTTTGCTGAGGCTGGTAAAAGGCACAGCAAAGCCTAACACCTGGCTGTTGATTGGCTACATAGTTTTGATTGGTCCAGGTGGGTTGCTATGAGTAATCTCCAACCCATTTGCAATCCCAGTTTTTGTTTGATGGGTGGGGTTGGAAAAAAGTAAATAACTAAACTTGGATATGAAAAAAAATTGCAGGGTCACATACTGAGCACCACTGGAGATGCTCTAAGTACATTCGAATACAATATGCACAAATGCAGACATTGCCTTCTTCTTTAGATTCCACAATCAACAAGAAACGGTTACATCAAGGAGGAAGAGGAGGAGAGAAGGTACCTGAGAAGATCTGCATTTGGAGGAAGAAAATGTAAACGTTTGGTGCAAAGCGCTTGGACGATGCTCAACGACATCGAAACTTAGGGTTTAGGGTTCTGGTCCCCAAAGGATGGCACCTTAATGGGTGGAATATGGCCGGCCTCACAGGGGTCCCCATCAAAGGGGCCTTATGAAAGCAACCAATACCATTAAACGTAATAAAATAAATAAATATTCCATATTTTCTAATGCTTGGGCTTTCAATCACATGCTATTGAACACCTTTAGGATTTAGGGTTCTAGTCCCTAAGAGATGGCACCTACAGTGATGGAATAGGGCCTGCATCACAAGGGTCCTCATCTTAGGGGCCTTCAGAAAGTGCCCAATGCCATTAAACGAAATAAGATAAAAAAATTTGCATGTCATTTAATGCTTGGGCTTTTCAACTACTTGATATTGAACACCCTTAGGGTTTAAGGTTTATTGTTCTAGACCCCAAGTGATGGCACCTTAAGCAGTGAAATAGGGCCAACTTCACAAGGGTTCCCAACCAAGAGGTGTTAAGAAAGAGCCCCATACCATTAAAGGTAATAAGATCAACAATACTCCATATTTTCCAATGCTTGGGTTTTTCAATTACTTGCTATGGAACACCCTTCACGTTTAGGGCTCTAGGGACAAGGAACCCTAATGGTTTTTTTAATGGCACCTTAAGCAATGTCCCTTTAAGGTGACATTAAGGTGTACATTGTCCTATTTGTTATGTGCCATTCTTTTTTGCCTAAAGTGGTTCACTTCTAATATGTTTTCACCCTATTGTTATTTCTTCATCTTTGATAAAAAGAAATACCTCCAAAATCATTTCCAATGTCAAAACTAAACCCCCATTGATTTGTAAAAGGTTATTTTACCTTGTGCAATGCTCAATACACAAACTCAACCAAAAGGGCACCCCTTCATTATTACCTTTTTCCATGTTGATTATTTTCCTCAATCTCAAATACAATGACTAATTCATCACCTATTTGTAACAATGAATAGTAATGTGTGAGAAACAAAACTTAATTCAAGCTAACCATAACATTTAAACAAAAATGAATGCAAAAATGTACCATTGAAACTTTCCATCCCACCCATCATACATTAGTTCTCATAGATATTGTATATCAAACGGCTAAAGTTGTTTTGGCACCTACTACATTGTCCATTGAACATTTGGCACTTTGGCCAATGGCTATCTAAATAAAACTTGTAAAAAACATTCTTTGAGAAGAGACTAAAGTAGGTTGTTTTTGTCAAATGCACAGATTGAATAAATATTCATGGTCCCTTTCATGATGGGATCACAAATAAACAATGAAGACACCCTATCCACGTCCTCACCTTTAACACATGCCAAAATATTATGCAAAGAGGTTTCATATAACCATAATACAACAAATTCAATTTCTTAGACAAACACACATGTAAGAAATCAACCATTTTTAAACATTTTACGACATTTTAACTTGGCCATTAAATTTTATTTTTTAAAAAAATCTTTTGATTGTGACTCTTGCCCATGATTACTTCCAAAAAAAAATCCATAACATTTTACAACCTCCAATTAGATTTGGATACTTAAAGATGAAGTACCATGGCTTGTTACTCTTCAATTGGGATGCACACCCATTGTTCCACACCCAATGCCATTTAGGTGTGTATCCTCATTCGACTATGTAATGTTGATGAAGTTTGAAACAATGTTGCACAAATTTTGAATCATGCTTAGGATCATTTGAAATAAAAAAATGGTATCAATAAGAATCTTTAAATCTTTATCATATTGATCTAGTATAGGGTTGTGGTGAAAACAAATGTGCACCAAAATGGAAATTTGGTAAGTATACTAATGCATACTTTGCATATCATTCTAAACATCAAATCTATCATTTTCTCCAAAGTCAACCATAGACATCACAATGTTAATTGTGAAATGTTTGGTTTAATGTTTGAAATGTTTATCTTCCCATCATGCTCTTGTATGCCAAGGTCAACTTCTTAAGTGGTTAGTTATTTTTAGCCATATCATTTTCCAAAGCAAAATGGCAACCATTGGATTACGTCAAAACATTATCTAGTAAACTCTTTTGGACACAAGGACTTTTTTCTACACCCCACACCTTGAGTAGTTGCCAAAGAAACAACTATGCTTGTGCCATTTTTTATAATTCACATTTTAGCACATTATAACCTCCCACATATTAATAATACCATGTATAAAATAATTGAAGCTTGACATGGCTACCCAAAATGACCACATACACCATGACAATGATAGTCACACATTTTTTTATTATGGATAATATTTTTTGTCCTCATTACAAAATGCAAGACATGCATAATTGAACTCTACATGGTAGATGCAACATATAGTTTTGTCCTTTAAAGGCTTGACAAAAAAATGGCTTTAAAGATTCAAATGACCTCTCCCCAATATGTATTTTAGGATGTATGCCTTGAAATCTCAAAAAGAATTTTATTTTCACAAGGTATAAACATACTACGCCCCCCAAAAAATTGTTGTCACTTGAATACAATATTTATGCATTTAGCTTTTTGGGTAACATATGGAGAGCACAAATTGGAATTTTTTTCTTGTTATAAATATATTTGATTAGCTTTAAATTTAAATTAATCATTTTTTCTAAATCACAAACCTTGAAGATTTTGAACATATGGAATATATATGTAATGAAGTAATTCCTATTGTAGAGTTTGAAAAATTACATATATATTTCAAAAGTAGGGTTGTGGGTGGATTTTTTTGTTGAATTTTTTTGTGGGGAATGACATTGATATATATCAATTAAATTTGGGACCATTTTTAAAATTTTGGTAATGTTTCATGTATCACAAATATGAGGCTTTATGGTTTGTAAAAAAATGTAAGTTATATATTGTATGTACACTAATTTTATCCAATCCTCTTCATCTAACCATTGGATCAAAATTATTTTTGACTCAAAATGCAATTTGAGTTTTAAAATGTTGTCATGCAAATTTTTAAGTTTTTTGTTTGTGTTTAAGATAGTTGAACATGATGTCATCAAGATTTTGGCTTACTATGTACCACAATACTTGTTAAATACATCAACTTTTTTAATGAAAAGTGGCTCACTTTTAGTGTGCTTTTAAACCACACAAGCAAACACTACAATGATCCATTATCTTCCATGTTATTGAACTAAGTTACCAAGGTGGCACATACATTACATACTTATACCATATGATAAAAGTGGAAGGCAATTTTTTAAATATATATATTTCAAGTAATTTAGCAATAATAAAACTTGATTTCAATTATCTAGGCAATAGATTCCATTGGACATTAGGTAAAAACAACATGGATTTCCTCCAAGAATTACAATTGAGTTGACATATGCAAGCTTACATTTAAAGCTCACACAATCATTAAGATCACTTAAGATGATACAAATGCATTGTGATATTATTTGTTTCCTCAAATTTCCATGGAAGAATAATATGTTACATCTGAACCCTAAAAAAATACTTTGTTATAATCTAATAGATTCAAATGAATTTTAAATTGATTTAAAAAATAAACATTCAAATGGACACATGTGACAATGTCCAATGAAAGCACATTACAAGGGTGCCAACTTGGGCACTTTCATGACATATGTCAAAAGTACACACTTCCATAATGTGTTGCATTTAACTTTGAGTTTCATTTTTGGTCTTTGAACTTTATATTTGAATTTTCATAAAGTTAAAGTAATATAATATTATTAGGAAATTTTTTTAAAAATAAATTCAAGGAATAATGAATATGTTTATGGTATATGCAATATAATAGAATTTGTTTCTTGTTTAAAACTACACTAGATTTTTGTTTGAATTAATCAACAAAAAACATTTCAAATGGAATTTTAAAAATTGTTCCACCTCACAATTCTTATCATCTTCCATTTGTAAATGATTCTTTGTCAAAATTTTAATTTACCACATAGTTATGGTCATTTTCTTAAAAAAACCCATTTGTGATATGATAATTATCAAACTATTCATATGACTCACAAACCTATTCCAATCAAATGAAATCACAAATTTTAGTAGTTATTACAAATTTCATAAAAATTACATACTTTTTTTTTCAACAAATATATTCTAACATCACATCAGATGCAATAAAAAAAACAAAAAATTGTAATTTTTTTGACATTTGATTTTTTTTGTGTTTTGATTTATCATAATATGCAAAAACATTATGAAAATCCTTCTTAATGTTGAGATGGTTGAAATTCAAACATGGGTACCCTTGAAAAACAATACAATGTGACAACAATCTTGGCCCTCATTGTTGTGTGCTTTCACCTTGTGGCCAAATCAAATGGACTTGAAGTTAACTACAAATTAATAATTGTAATGGACATTGTGACATTGCCACCAATTAAACTAAACTTCAAATAGCCTTCAACTATTGTTGAAATGGTCAAAAAAAATCTATTTGAAATTTTATAGCTTGTTATTTGGTGAAATGGTCACAAATTTATTTATTTGAGTTTTTTCAAATTGTTATATAAAAATCTTAGCTTTCAATTTCTCACCTATGTAAAAACAAATCCATAGTGGTTAATAGAAGCCCCACATGATTTTGAACTGATTTTTCTTGGAAAATTAAACAAGTGATAACCAAGTTGTAGATAAATTTTCAATATTGATGCATTGCAAATGAAAATGTTCATTCCATGAATTACACCCATTGCAACCACCTCATGTATAGTAAATTGGATTTCTTATTATCACACATCAAACATTTCTAGCTCTTATAGAACAACCATGTTAACACTTTTAGAATACCCAAACCAAGCAATCATCCAACATAATACCCAAAAATGCATAATGGAATTCAACCATGGCTTTCAACTCTAGTGACATACCCATTGAATTTAAGGAGTTCAATCACATATAATCTTCACACAACACACCTTTTTATATTCATTTTCTCTTATGCTACTAAATAAGGTCATGAAGAAAAACAAAAGTTGATTCACAACTTGAATTTCAATCTCATGTCCAATTTTTTTATAAATTAAGGACTAGACCTACATCCTTAGAGCTTTTGACCATTTTAGGTAATGTCCATGATTTCTACCTAGCCTAGTTCCTTCTTCAATCAATTACCTTGCATGTAGAATCATCATCAACATCCAAAGCCCATGCAAAATTTGATTAGACCATAACTAGTACATAGTTGCATGCAAAAAAAATCATTCTTCAAATTAACAATCATGGAAAAAATTTCAAAAAGGCATCACAAAATTGCTTTATGGATTTCATCTAACAAATTCATATATATTTCAAATGTAATATTGCAAAAATCTAGGTCAAATTGACTATGTGATAATGTCATTATTTGAAATGGATTTTAGAGTGTTCTCACTTGAAAATGTTCCACCCATTTGATTTTGTAAAGGACTTTTAATAATTATGTTGAACTTTGGGGCATAGAATTGAAGTCGTAATGGTTAATTTTTCAAATAAAAATATAACTTTAACTAATAATGTTAAAACAACAAGTTGCAACCAAAAATATGATGTAAATTATGAAAAATAAGCTCCTTATGGAATTCTTTTTTGTTTGTGAAGAAATTCTTTTTTATTTATAATAGGCTATGTAACTATCAGTTTCTAACACATAAAAACATTATTTTTATCAATTCTTAATCATTGGTTGTATTTAAATAACCTAATACCTCATTTTGATAATATCTTAATAAATAATAAGAATCTGAAGTATTTTTAGTTGCTATGTGTAATAAAAGTATGTTTGTAACATCCTAAGCGATATTCCTTAGCATGAAGACACTCGTCAAGTAATTAAAATCTGACCAATTCAAATGGACTTCAAGTTAGAAAACTAATTAATTGTAATGGATTTTGTGATAACCTCACCAATCCAAATTATAATATGACAAATTCATATGATTTTTTGACCCAATGCAATATAGACTTCAATTTACAAGAATGACCGATGCAAATGGACTCTTTAACAATCTCATCACTTCAAATGGAATTCAAGTTACAAACGAACCAATTTTAATGGACTTTGTTATAACCTAACCAAACTTGATGGAGTTAATGTCTAAATGTATAGACTTTGGAAACTCCAAGGTAATTATATTCACAATAGTTCACATTGAATCGATAATTTTAGATAATCAATGTCCATATGGAGTAAAAGTGTTGCAATAAAATTTGTTTAGACTCATACAAAAGCCAATAGTTGTCTATTGAATTATGAATTTAATGGAAAGACAATGAAAAGCATCTTCGATAGTTCTATGTATGTGAACTTGCACATAAAATTAAATGAAAAAAATCTAAAATATGTCGATTTGGTGTAGGAAAATGGTTCTGACTAAGCATATTTGCAAAATTTGGGGTGGCTAAGAAAAGGTGCAACATTGAGTGCACCTACAAAAAATAATGTAATAAATATGATTTAACTAATGTTCAGTGTTTTTGATTGGATTATCATAATGATTGGTTCAAGTGGTTTGTTATTAGTAGTCCTTAACTTTTATTTGTTGTCCATGTTTCAATTTCATCTGTTGGGTTACAAAACAATAAATAACCAAATTTTGATGTGAAAATATATTTGCAGGGTCACATATTAAACAATGTTGGAAATGCAATAATAGTTGTGAATAAGATTATTAAAAAAACTAACCCAAGAAAAAATCTTGGGTTTTTCCACTACCCAAATCCATTATGTTTTTAATGAAATGGAACAAAGTTTACTAATATGCAATTTACATGGTTTTGGTAAAAAAAAACTAGTTGATTAGGACATATTTAATGAAATATTTTTTAGTTGTTTTGGGTAATGACATGTTGCACCAGGTAATCTTGTAATTAAAAAAAATCAACATGGATATTATGAGGTCCCAAAGTAATATAATGTGGATTGACATGCCACATCATCATGTAACACATTTTTAACTTTAAAAAACAAAAATAAAATTCCCATCACGGATTGTAAATTTTTCATGACATGCCGTGACAAAATACATGCCATGATTTAATAATAATAATATTATTATTTTGGAATAATTTAGCAAAATACTTTGAAGATATTCATTACCATCATACATGTTTCATGTATAATATTTATACATGTTACATCAAGGTTTGAACCCAAGACTTCAAGAGGATGCACCAAGGTCTTCACCACTAAACCACTTCAAGTTTTTGATAAGGTTAAAAGAAAGTTTAATTTTATTATCTTTGACATAAAACTATTTAAAAACTTCAAATTTTAACATGCATTTTCTTTTTCAAAGTTTATTCAAACGCTACAAATGAAAACATGATCTTGAAATTTATTCAATAATCTATTCATGAAAATAATTATAATTCATAATTATGCAATATGAAGGGTTCAAAAAACAACTTAAAATAACATGTTACGAATAAATCTACAAATCTTTTTTGTGTAAATTCATCTACAATTTTCATAAATGGGATTGAATTCAATGTGAATTCAAAAGTGTTTTCATTAAATCTTTAACAAAGATATTTTTATTTTGTAAAATATATGTTCAATGTTGTTAAACTGTAAGTTTTTTTTCCCTCAATATGATCTTGTATAATTTATTAAAAAAACTTTTGTGATATTCAAATTGTTATCACCCATAAATAGTTTTACCCATATTTGCCTATAGAAGAGTTACAAAATTGCAAAATTATTTAAATCCTTCAATATTGCTTTGAAAAAATATCAATTTTAAATTTGACAAAATCTAATTTTCCTGGGAAAAAACCATTGTTTATGTTCCCCCCTTTAAATTGGCAGAATTTGGTCACTAGAAGAATATTTATTTAAATAATCAATATACCTATTTTTTCTCAACATCATATTTCTTTAACAACATTAGTTATAGACTAATAAAAGTGATTAATTACACAAATTTGAAGAAAAAAATCACAACATATTTTTTTATTATTTAAAAAAATAATGTAGTAATACATTTTACTTTTGTAGAAATAAAAGAAACATAATTTGGTGATATCTTGGAATTAAATAATTGGATTACCCTCCCCCACCCTTTAGTCAACAATATTTTTTGTCTTATCTTTGGTTGCAAATTTTCACAAATTAGTGGTTCTTTTTTGGGAAAAATTAGAAAATAATGAAATTTCAAAGAAATTTTTGAGGGGGCTCATTCCTTTAATTTTTTTAAAAATGTGAGTAAAAATATAAGGTGTTGTATATTAGTTATTGGGTAAAAGGTACTATTTATTCAAAAATATATTTAATTTATATGGATTATGTAAGAATTAATAATTAAAGTGTATAATTAATATATTTTGGTTTAAATATGTGTATATTTAGAAAATTAAGTAATAATAAGGTGAGAAAAAAATACGTTAAAAAATCATATAATACATTCAAAAAAATGTTTTGTTTGATGCACATGGTTTAGAACTCCAACACTTAGTGACCCCTATGAGAATAATGCAAGTTCAATGAATTTTTGTTAAAACTTTGAGATCACAAATTTGAAAAAAACAAAAAGATTATTCATAATGAATCATGATTAATAATTTCAATGTCAAACCCATAAATAGTTCCAACATCAATCTTACTTTAAACTTACATCAACATATATATAAGCTAAAATTTTATAATAGGTTTTGAGACTTGTAGCCAAAATATAAAAGGATTTTAGCAACCCAATATCTCGATATATTGTTTATATCCAAAACATAATTAAA
>Ga0116230_10007774_pt1 | contig 10590 bp, 8 predicted proteins | sample S1TSphfallax_3_FD_88678 | JGI IMG/M metagenome (GOLD analysis project Ga0116230, IMG submission 88678) | Host-associated microbial communities from peat moss isolated from Minnesota, USA - S1T2_Fd - Sphagnum fallax MG | ecosystem: Host-associated > Plants > Peat moss > Unclassified | place: USA...
CTAGGGCGTTAACATGATAATCCGTCCCGCTTGCCACGAAGATCGCTCGTCCATCTGGTCCATCATCGGCCCCATTATCCAAGCTGGGGAGACCTACACTCTTGACCCGAGCCTGAACGAGACCGAGGCGCTCGCTTATTGGTTGGGGGCCGACAAGGAAACCTTCGTGGCTGAGGCTGACGGGGTTCTTCTCGGCACCTATTACATGCGTCCAAACCAGGCAGGCGGAGGTTCCCACGTCTGCAATTGCGGCTACATGACCAGCACTTCCTCGACGGGTCGAGGCGTAGCACGCGCGATGTGCGAACACTCTCTTGAGCACGCAAAATCGCGCGGCTACCGTGCCATGCAGTTCAACTTCGTTGTCAGCACCAACGAGCGAGCAGTGCGTCTATGGCAGGCGATGGGGTTTGAGATCGTCGGCCGCCTCCCGCTGGCTTTCCATCATCCAAGGTTCGGCTACGTAGATGCATTGGTTTTGTTCCAAACTCTCTAAGTTGGGTCTGCGTCGGGTCCGTAAGCGGCTGTAGAGGACAGCCAGCATGTTCGGTAGCACCGTCTCGATGCTCGCGCTTCCGAGCGTAGCGATTCTTACGCTTCACGCGCCGGCGGCCAGCGTACCCTCGATCGGCGCAGAAGCTTCGGCGTATCCACCACATGAGGAGCGGAGAAGAAAACATACCGCCCGAAACGCGGTTCAACGTGAGCTCGCTTCTCATCCGCAACGGGCGCGTCGTCGACCCATCGCAAAATCTCGATTCGAATCTCGACGTCCTTATCGATAAGGGCCGTATCGTCGCGCTCGGCGCGCATCTCGAGCCGATCGATGCGCTCACCGAAATCTTCGACGCGACCAACGCCGTGGTCGCGCCGGGCTTCATCGATATGCACGTCCATCTGCGCGAGCCCGGGCAAACGCACAAAGAAACGATCGCGACCGGAAGTGCCGCCGCGGTCGCCGGTGGGTTTACCGCCGTCGCCTGTATGCCGAATACCGAACCCGCACTCGATTCGCCCGCACTCATCGCCGAAGTGTTGCGCCTCTCGGGACTCGCGAATCTCGCGCGCGTCTATCCGATCGCTGCGATAACGCGCGCACGCGGCGGTAAAGAGCTCGCACCCTACTGGCGGCTCCACGACGCGGGCGCCGTCGCGTTCAGCGACGACGGCTTCCCCGTCGCGAACGCACGCGTCCTGCGCCAAGCCGCGCTGTACGCGCGCGATGTCCCGGGTATCTTTATCTCGCACTGCGAGGACGGCGATCTCAAAGGCGACGCCGTGATGAACGAAGGACCGCGCAGCTTCGACCTCGGCCTCGCCGGGTCGCCCGGACTCGCAGAAGAAGTCCACGTCGCGCGCGACATCCTCATCGGCGGCGATACGCGAAAACCGTTTCACATCGCGCACGTCTCGACGACGATGGGCGTCGAACTCGTGAAGTTCGGTCGCTCGCAGAACATCGCGATCACTTGCGAACTGACGCCGCATCACGTGTTGCTCGGCGACGAACACTTCGAAACGTTTTCCGCCGATGCAAAAGTCAACCCGCCGCTACGCCGCCGGGAAGATATCGCCGCGCTCAAAGCCGCCGTCAACGACGGTACGATCGACGTGTTTGCGACCGATCACGCGCCGCACACGCGTGAAGAGAAAGCACAACTGCTCGGCGACGCGCCCGTCGGTTTCAGTGGTTTGGAGATCGCAGTCGGCGCATATGCGAAGGCGTTCCCCGAACTTCCGCTTTCGCGGTTCGTCGAACTGATGTCGTGCAATCCCGCACGTATCTTAGGCGTCGCAGGCGGAACGTTGAAAGTCGATTCGCGCGCCGACGTGACGATCTTCGCCGAGCGGCCCTGGCGCGTGGACGTCAACGCGTTTTACTCGCTTGGCAAGAATACGCCATTCGACGGCGCGAGCTTCGAGCGCCGTGCGATCGCGACGATCGTCGACGGTCGCATGGTCATGAAAGACGGCATCGTTCTCCACTAAACGGGGTACCTACGGAATATATGTCCCGCGCGCCCACGCAGACCGGCTTCGTGATCCTCGCACTCGCGCTTGCGGCCGGGACGGTCGTCGCGCAGCGCGAGGATTCCGCGCGGGCCGACGTGAGCGAGAGCGCCCCCATCGGCGCGCAAACGCCCTCGCCCGATCTGATGTTTCGGCTCGCCAAAGGCGCGTGGTACGCGCGCACGGACGTGCCGTTCATCACGTATAACCTGCGCGAACGCTACACGTGGCGCGGGCGCGTGCACGACAACTGGTGGACGGCGTACTATCGCAACGCCGATCGCGATCTCGTGTTGCACCCGATGATCGTTCCGCAAGACGAAGCCGAACGCATGAAAGGCTTCCCGATTAACCTCAAGATCAGCTTTCACAAGGGCCTCGCAAACGCGGACTCGCTGGAAACGAACCCGGCGGCCGACGCTTTCCCGATCCTCGAACCGCTGATCGAGCCGAGCGCGTCGTTCGGGATGCTCGGCCGCGACGCGACGGCGGCGCTGGTCGGTACCGTCCCGCAACTGCGACCGCCGGCAAGCGCGGCTCGCGCACCGGCCCCCGCGGCGAGCGAAGCGCCCGCGGCGAGCGAAGCGCCCACGGCGGGCGAAGCACCCGGCGCAGCCGGCGAAAAGCCGCTACGCGAACTGGCCCGCGTGGAAGCCGTCGCGCGCGAGTACGCGATCGCATTCGCCGGTACCGATCACCTCGAAACGGGCGACGCGTACCACTTGCTCCTCACGCCGCTGCGCAATCCGACCGTCAACCGTTTGCGCGACCTGTGGATCGATCCGACGTCGTACGCGACCGTCCGCCTCGCGATGCAAGGCCTCTTTGAAGGAAAGCCCTACGATGGCGCCCGTTGGATCGTCACGTACATCCCGCTCGGCTCGCGGTATTACATTCAAAACATCCGTTCCGCCGAGCCGTTGCGCTTCGGGATGGATCGCATCGTCACGGATCTCGAGTACGATTTCGTGAGCTACGATTTCCCGAGCTCGATCCCGAACGCACTGTTCCAGCGACTGCTTTGATGCGCTAAAAGGCCCGGGCGTCCGCCGGACCAAACACCAAGCCCTCAATATGAAACCGGCCTCGCTCTTGCTTGCGGACGGGACGCGCTTCGACGGGGATGGGATCGGTTACGACGCCCTCGCACTCGGAGAAGCCGTCTTTTACACCGGGATGACCGGGTATGAAGAAGCGCTCACCGACCCATCGTACGCGGGTCAGTTGCTTACGTTCACCTTTCCCATGATCGGCAACTACGGCATCTCCGGGACCGCCGCGCAACACGAACGCGCGTGCGTCGCGGGCGCGATCATGAAGCGCATCTCGCACCATCCCTCGCACCATCAGATGAAATCCGATCTGCCGAACTGGCTCGCGGAACAGCGCGTGCCCACGCTCGTCGGCATCGATACGCGCGCGCTCACGATCGTGTTGCGCGAACACGGCACGATTCGCGGCGCGCTCGCCGTCGGCGAACCCGCGATCGCGAAGATGGAAGCGGCGCTGGTCCCATACGCGCGCGAATCGAGCACCGTCGGGCTCGTCGCCGACGTCGCGACGCGTTCGTTGCAACGCGTGTCGCCCGAGGCCACGGGGCCGCACGTCGTCGTCGTCGATTGCGGCGTCAAGCGCGCGATCGTGCGCGAACTCACCTCACTCGGCGCACGCATCACGGTCGTGCCGTACGGCGTCTCGCGCGAAGAGATCCTCGCGCAGAAGCCCGACGCCGTCGTCATCTCGCCGGGCCCGGGCGATCCGACCGATCTTCCGGAGACGATCGAACTGTTGCGCGGACTCATCGGGCGATTGCCGCTCTTCGGCGTGTGCCTGGGGCACCAGCTGCTCGCGCTCGCGTGCGGGGCGAAAACCTACAAATTGCCGTACGGCCACCGTGGTGGAAATCAACCAGTCAAGGATTTGGTCAACGATCAAGTTCTCGTGACCGCGCACAATCACGGGTACGCGGTCGACGGTGCGACCCTACCCGCCGATCTCGAAGCGACGATGATCAATCTTAATGACGGCACGAACGAAGGCTTCCGCCACAAGACGCTGCCGATCGCGGCCGTGCAATTCCATCCCGAAGCTTCGCCCGGCCCGTTCGATGCGAAGTATCTCTTCTCCGAATGGATCGCCGCCATTTGAGGATGGTGCGCGCCTGCGCGGCGATTGCGTGCGTCACGCTGCTCGCGACTCCGGTCGGCGCCGCCGCGCAAGCGCTCGATACGCTGCACGTGCGATCGTTCGGCATGTCTTCCGATACGCTGCGTCCGCAAGTCGGCCAGCCGTTTCGGCTGACGATCACGGCGCACGTGGACGAACAGATCGCGCAACTCGACAACGTGACGCTGCCCGATCTCTCCGCCTTCGATTCCGGCGCGGACGAACGCCGTTGCACCGCGACCAGTCGCGGAACGGACTGTTCCGAGACGATCGTGCTCGTTCCCAAAGCCGCGGGCACCGTTACGATCGCCTCCGCAACGATGGCCGCGATCGATCCCAGCGACAAGAAGCCGAGCCTCTACGCGACGAACTCCGTGCGTTTGCAGATCGGCGCCGCGCCGTTTGCGATCGCCGGCGCGACCGATTATCTCTCCGATCTCTTTTGGAACACGCTGCGCGCGTTCGTCTTCTTACTCGCGCTCGTCGTCGTGCTGTGGTACCTGCTCTACCGCCTGACGCGTCCGCGCGCGCCCAAGGTCGCGGCACCGGTCGTGGCCGCGCCCGTGCCCGTCGCCGCGGCCGCGCCGCCGAGCGATTTCGAATCGCAATTCCGCGCGCTCGTCGAAGCGCTGCGCGCCGAACCCACGCGCCCGCGCGCGCTCGCCGTGCGCCACGCCTTGCGCTACGCGCTCGGCGCACACGAACAAGAAACGCTCGCCGATCTCGTGCGGCGTAACGCTGCGGGCGATCGTCCGCAGCGCATCGCAGCGCTACGCGCGATCGAACGCGCCTCGTTCTGCGAAGACGCGTACGTCGAACACAACGCACGGGAGGCACTACCGTTTCTGACGCTTTAGAACCGAGCGCATTGCTCGAAGCCCTCGCCGCGACGGTCGTCGGCCAACGCGACGTCCTCGAAGCGCTCTTGTATGCGACGATCGCGGGCGGTCACGTCGTGCTCGAAGGGCCGCCGGGCCTCGCGAAAACGCTCGCGTGCCGGGCGCTCGCGGTCGCGGTCGGGGGCGCGTTCAAGCGCGTGCAATTCACGCCCGACCTCTTGCCGAGCGACATCGTCGGGACGCGCATCTTCGATCAGCGTTCCGGAGAATTCACGACGACGCTCGGCCCGATCTTCGCAAACGTCGTGCTCGCGGACGAAATCAATCGCGCCCCCGCCAAAGTGCAATCGTCGCTGCTCGAAGCGATGCAAGAACGCCAAGTGACGATCGGCCCGCAAACGCACGCGCTGCCCGACCCGTTCCTGGTAACCGCGACGATGAACCCGCTCGATAGCGACGGCACGTATGCGCTACCGCTCGCGCAGCTCGATCGCTTTTTGATGAAGATCTTGGTCGACTATCCTTCACCCGAAGAAGAGCTCGCTATTCTCGGCCGCTTCGGCGGCGAAGCACCCGCGATGCCCGCGAACGTCGCCTCGATGGACGATCTCGTGCGTTGGCGCGCGCAGGCGCGAGCCGTGCACGTAGAAGCGAAACTCGCCGCCTACGCCGTCGCGCTCGTCGGTGCGACGCGTCGGGCGCATCCCTACCTCGATCGCGGCGCGAGCCCACGCGCGACGCTCGCGCTCGTCGCGCTCGCGCGCGCACGCGCGCTCGTCGACGGGCGAACCTTCGCCGTCCCCGACGACGTGCGCGCGAGCGCACCCGGCGTGCTGCGTCATCGGCTCGCGTTCAACTATCGGACGATTACCGAGAACGTCGATTCCGAAGGCGTCATCGCGGAGATCGTCGCGGGCGTTCCCGTCCCATGATGCGTATGCGGCTACTCTTGGTCATCCTACTGGGCGTTGCGATCCTCGGCGCGTCGCCGACGCCCGCGCCGACGGTGCCGCCGTTTACGATCTTACCGACGGAGGCGCCCGATACGCCGGAGCCGATCCCAAGCGGCGCCTTCGGCACGCCGGATCCCGTCGCCGATGCGTACTACGCGCGCGCGCGCGAGGTATGGCGCGAACGTACGGACGTGCCGTACGTGCACTACGGTGCGCTGATCCGGTACGAACACAACAAGCACGTCTTCGATAATTGGTGGGATGCGTACTACCGCACGTCCGACGGTTCGATCGCGCTCACGCGGCTCGTCGACGTCGACGAGGATCGGCGCCGCTTGCGCGGGATCCCGTTCTCGATTTTCGGCGTGACAATTTTCGATACCAATCGGGATTCAGAGCCGATCGAACTCGACGATCCCCGCATCGCACCGACGTATTCGTTCGAACTGGGTCCGAGCTTCGGCGTCGTTCCCAAAGGCGGTCTCGCGCCCGAGATCGTGGCGGAACCATCGCCGACGGCGAGTTCCGGGTTGCATCAGATCGCGCTCGTCGCGTCGCGCTCGCGCGCCTACGACGTGCGCTACGTCGGCACGTCGCGCATCGGCGACGTCGACGCGATCCACCTCACGTTCACCCCGCTGCACGATGCGAAGTTCGATCGCTTACGCGAACTCTGGATGGATCCCGCGACCGGCCGCACGATGGAGCTGCGCGTCCAAGGTATCCTGAGCGGCAAGCCCTACGACGGCGCGTCGTGGATCGTTCACTACGTGCAGCTCGATGGCAGAAATTATTTACAGCAGATCGTCGCCGACGGCCCGCTACACTTCGGGTTGAACACGACGATCCCGCGCCTGGAGTTCGACTTCTTCGACTACCATTTCCCGACGACGGTCCCGCCCGATACGTTCGGAAGCAAGATCTTTTGAGAGGCCGATCGATGCTCAAGCGCATCGGCGGCCTCGTGTTGCTCGCGCTCGCACCGATCGCGCTCGTCGCGCTCGTCTTCGCGCTCTACGTTTATGCCGGCGTCGTGCAGGGCGGAAAAGAAGAAGCGGGCACGATCTCCGGCATCGGCGTGCTCGCGCCCGTGAAGATCGCGCGCGACAGCCGCGGCATCCCACACGTGCGGGCCCGAAACGAACACGATCTGTATTTCGCCGAGGGCTACCTGCAAGGCAGCGATCGTCTCTTTCAGATCGATATCTATCGGAGGCTCGTCTCGGGGCGTCTCGCGGAAGTGTTCGGCAGCGCGGCTGCGAGTACGGATGCCCAGTCGCGCACGGTCGACGTCGTTACGATCGCGAAGGCGCAGCTCGCCGCGCTCGCGCCCGGAGAGCGCGCGAGCCTCGAGGCGTTTGCGGCGGGCGTGAACGCGGCGATCGCCGCGCGGCCGCTGCCGCCGGAGTTCCGGGTCCTCGGCTATAAGCCCGAGCCCTGGACGCCGCTGGATTCGCTGGTCGTTTCTTTTTCGACGGTACTCGCGCTGACCGATTCGTGGGACGACGTCGCCGAACGTGCGCGCGTGCTCGAAGCGCTCGGGCCGCAAGCCGAAGCCGCGTTCTTTCCCGCAAGCGATCCGCTCTACGATTCGCCGACGACGGGGTCGGGCCACGCGCCCGTCGCGCCGCTGCCGAATCTCTCGAACGCGACGTTCGACGCGAAGCCGCTCTTCGTCGCGCATAACGACGCGCGCGTCGGCATGGGTAGTAATAACTTTGCAGCGGGCGCCGCACGTACGCGCACCCATCGCGCGTTGCTGGCAAACGACCCGCATCTCGAGCTGCATATGCCCGGCGTCTGGTGGCTCGTCGATCTCGAGTGCCCGACGCTGCACGTTGCGGGCGCGACGCTCGCGGGCGTGCCGGGCGTCGTGCTCGGTCACAACGCGCACCTCGCCTGGGGCGCGACCAACGGCACCGTCGCGACGGTCCGCGTGTTTCGCGAACACTTCAAGTCCGCCGCGTCGGATGAGTATCGTTCGGGCGACGCGTGGCTCAAAGCCGAGCGCCGGCATGAAACGATCAGCGTACGTTTTGGGAAGACGATCGAGCGCGACTACCTGCGAACGCGTCACGGCTTCATCTTCGAGGATGACGGCGACGTGAAGCTCGCGGCGGCGTGGACGGCGGATGAGGATCGCACGTCGGGTCTTGCCGCGTTCGACGGCCTCTCGCGGGCGAAGACGGTCGCGCAGGCGCAGGCGGTGCTCGCGCGCTACCCCGGACCGCCGCAGAATTTCGCACTCGCCGACGACGCGGGCGACGCCGGGTTCTCGCTCGCGGGCGAGATCCCGATCGACGATGCGTGGGGCCTACGCGAACACGACGGTGCGACGAGCCCGGCCGGCCGCGCGCCGTACGTCCCGCCGAACGTGTTGCCGCACGTCACGGGTTCGCGCGACGCGCTCGTATTCACGGCGAACGCGCGCACGTACGGTGCGGGCTACCCGTATCGCCTCACGGCCGGTTTCTCGCCGCCGTATCGTGCGGCGCGCATTCATCAACTCCTAAAGCAAAGCGGCCCGCTCGACGTCGCGGCGTTCTCGCGCGTTCAAGCGGACGTGCTCTCGCTGCCCGAACGCGACCTCGCGCGCGCGACGGTCGCGCTGGTTCATCCGAAGGAGGCGGGCGACACGGATGTCGCAAACGCGCTTGCCGCGCTCAAGCTCTTCGATGGCCGATTCACGGCGGATTCGGTCGGGGCAACCTACGTCGTCGCACTTCGGTACGCCGCGATCGAACGCATCGTGCGCTATCATATTCCGCGCGCGATCGCGCAACAGTATATCGGCTCCGAATCGGGTGAAGCGTTCGAGCAGATCTTGCGCATGTTGCGCGATAGACCGCACGGTTGGGTCCCGCACGACGACTACGCGGCGTTCCTGGACGCGTCGCTGCGCGAAGCGATCGACGCGCTACGTGCGAGCAAACAACTCGGCGCACCGTGGAGTGACGTCGGCGCGCGTGTGGCGCGCCATCCGCTCGCGAGCTTCGGCTTCGCGTTCTGGAACGGTACGCGCTTTCCGGGTTCCGGCGACGGCTATTCGCCGCACGTACAGGCGCCGGCTAACGCGCAGAGTTTTCGCGCGGTCTGGGACGTCGGCAATTGGAACGCCGGTGGAATGGTTATCCCGCAAGGCGAGTCCGGCGAGCCGGGTTCGGCGCACTATCGCGATGCGGCGGCGCCGTGGCTCGCGGGTACGCTCGTGCCGCTCCCCTTCGATGATGCCTCGGTGAGTAAGGCGACGGAGACGACACTTTTTATCTCCCCTTAACGACGTTCAGCAGGCCCTCAGAATCGTTCGGTTAGATTACGTCTGCATGTATCGTTCGCAGCTCTCTCGTCGCGTGCTCGCCGCACTCGTTCTTTCGGCGCTCGTCGCCGGATGTAGCGGCGGCGGCAGCCCGCCGCAAGCGTCGCAGCCGACGCCGTCGCCCGTGAGCACGACGACGGCTGGTGGTGGAACCGGCGGTACGGGGACGGGCGGAGGCGGAACCAGCTCCTCGACGAGCGCCTACACGTGCTCGACGAGCGATTCGACGTCGAGCGTTGCTCGCGGACAATTCGTCGGCACGAAAGATTCGATGCATCGCGGCGTCGATCGCGCCGGGAATTCGAATGCAGCGACGGGATTGATCGCGGTGACGTATGCGAACGCGCTAGGCACGACGGCGAAAGCGCTCGCCGTATCTCGCGAGAGTGCTGCAAGCGCGTCGCTCGTTCGCGAAATGACGTTCCCCGTAACGCACCGATACGAACGTATCGTTCACGTGACGCCCGGGACCGAAACGCAAGCGATCGCGTCGCTGCGCACGCAGCCGGGAGTGCTGTCGGCAGCGATGACGGGAACGTCGCGCAGCGAGCAGACCGTCTCGCAAAAGTTTTATTCGAACGACCCGTACTTCAACGGCTTCACCGAAGCACAGATCGTCACGAGCGGAGGGAGTGGGAGCGCGACCTATCACGTCGACCCGTATGAAGAGGGCGCGTCCGTCCCCGGCCAATGGGGCGATCAAGCGATTCGGCTCGGCGACGCCGAAGAGTATTCGCAATCTGGTAACGGTAGCGGCATTACGAACGCTGGTGCCCTCGGATCGGCGAGTGTAAAAATTGCCATCATCGATAGCGGGCAAGATTCGACCCAGCCCGAGCTCTCGTCGAAAATTGCGTACCAAAAATGTTTCATTACCAATCCGAGCGGCACGCAATCGACCTCGAATTACTCGATCGACGAAAACGGTCACGGTACCGACGTTTCCGGCATCGCCGCGGCGCAGACGAACAACGACGTCGGCTTCGTGGGCTCCGGCGGTGCCGCGACCATCTATGCGTATCGCGTGTTCCCGACCCCCGATGACAACTGTACGCCCGGAAATTCCAAGGGCGATTCCGACGACCAATGCCAAGCCAACGTCGTCGACATCGCTTCGGCGATCGACGACGCGGTGAGCCAGCACGTAAATGTCATCAGCCTGAGTCTGGGTGGCGGCGGCTGCACGAACGGAACGGATCAAGATCCGACCGAGGGAAATGCGATCGCGGCGGCAATCGCCGCGAACATCGTCGTCGTGGCGGCATCGGGTAACGGCGGAACTTCGGGCGTTAGCGCTCCGGCCTGC
>Ga0116230_10007775_pt1 | contig 10589 bp, 9 predicted proteins | sample S1TSphfallax_3_FD_88678 | JGI IMG/M metagenome (GOLD analysis project Ga0116230, IMG submission 88678) | Host-associated microbial communities from peat moss isolated from Minnesota, USA - S1T2_Fd - Sphagnum fallax MG | ecosystem: Host-associated > Plants > Peat moss > Unclassified | place: USA...
CGGTGGTTGCGGATCGCGCCGGAGGACAATTCATAGCCGTTGCAGACGATGTCGTACTGAAACGCCTTGATGGTCAAAGGGTCGAGGGTTTCCAGCGCTTCCAGCCCGCCTTGCGGCATCGAAAACGGGTTGTGCGAGAAATCTATCTTCTTCGCCTCCTCGTCGTATTCATACATCGGGAAATCGACGATCCAGCAGAATTTGAAGGTGCCCGATTCGATCAACCCAAGGTCCTGGCCGAGTTTGATCCGCACTTTTCCGGCGAATTTCGCTGCGTCCAGCGCCTTACCGGCGGCGAAGAAGACGGCATCGCCAGCGCCCACGCCGCAGGCGACGCGGATCAGCTCCGCTCGTTCCGGGGCGAGGTTCTTGGCGATCGGGCCCTGCGGCCCGGCTTCGGAGAACGTGATGTAGCCAAGGCCGCCAGCGCCCTCCGCTCTCGCCCAATCGTTCAGCTTGTCAAAGAACGATCGCGGATTGCCGCCGGCGCCCGGTGCCGGGATGGCGCGGACGATGCCGCCGCCGGCGATGATTTTGGCAAACAAGCCGAAGCTCGAATCGCGGAAAGCCTCCGTTACATCGGTGATGATAAGCGGGTTGCGCAGGTCGGGTTTGTCGATGCCGTATTTCAGCATCGCCTCGTCATAGGGGATGCGCGGAAATGGCGGTTTGCCGACATGCCGGTCCCCGGCAAATTCCTCGAACACGCCAGCCAGAACGGGTTCGATTGTGTTGAAGACGTCTTCTTGCGTGACAAAACTCATCTCGAAATCGAGCTGGTAGAATTCCAGCGAACGGTCGGCGCGGGTGGCTTCATCGCGAAAACAGGGCGCGATTTGGAAATAGCGGTCGAAGCCCGCGACCATCAGCAATTGCTTGAACTGCTGCGGCGCTTGCGGAAGCGCATAGAATTTGCCTGGATGGTTGCGGGCGGGCACAAGAAAATCCCGTGCCCCCTCCGGCGAAGAGGCGGTCAGGATCGGCGTCTGGAATTCGGTGAATCCGCTTTCGATCATGCGCCGGCGCAGCGAGGTGATGACATTGCTGCGCAGCAGGATATTTTTGTGGACCTGCTCGCGCCGGAGATCGAGAAACCGGTATTTCAGGCGCAATTCGTCCGGGTAGCTTTCGCCCCCGGCCACCTGCATGGGAAGTACGTCCGCGGCGGATTGCAGGAGCAGAATTTCCACCCGCAGCTCGACCTCGCCGGTCGGCAGTTTCGGGTTCTGGGTGCCGGGGGCGCGTTCCACCACCTGCCCGGTGACGGTGATCACGGATTCGACCCGCAGCGCCTCGGCGGCCGTAAAGGCCGCGGAGCCGGCGGCGAGCACGCATTGGGTCAGGCCGAAATGGTCGCGCAGGTCCAGAAACAGCAGGCCGCCATGGTCGCGCTTGGCGTGCACCCATCCGGACAGCCGGGCGGTCGCGCCGATATCGGCTGCCCGCAGGGCGGCGCAATTGTGGGTACGGTAGGCATGCGTTGCGGTTTCCATGCCGGGCAAAGAACCCTGGCCCTCTTCCCTGTCAAGCCGCCGGCCATATAAGGAGGGTTATGACCGAACCTCGCACCGCTTTTATCACCACCACCTCGGAACTCGCCGCCTTGTGCGAGCGCCTCGCCGGGGAGGAATTCGTCACTGTCGATACAGAGTTCATGCGGGAGCGGACCTACTACCCGGATTTGTGCCTCGTGCAACTGGCCGGCGCCGGCGAGGTCGCGGTGGTGGACGCGCAGGCGAAGGGGCTCGACCTGGCCCCCCTTGGCCTGCTGCTGGCCCGGCCGGAGGTGGTAAAAGTGTTCCACGCCTGCCGGCAGGACGTGGAGATATTTTTGCTCATGTTTGGCGCGGTGCCGACGCCGATTTTCGACACTCAGGTGGCGGCGATGGTGGCCGGCTTCGGCGAGCAGGTCGGCTACGACGCGCTGGTCCAGGCGCTGACCGGCGGCCATATCGACAAGGCGCACCGGTTCTCGGATTGGGCGGCCCGGCCGCTGAGCCCGGCGCAGATCGACTACGCCGCCGCCGACGTGACCCATTTGCGGGACGTGTACGAGAAACTGACCGCGCGGCTGCGGGTGGACGGCAGGATGGACTGGGTGGCGCAGGAGATGGCAGCACTCGCCGATCCCAACACCTACCGCGCCGACCCGGAGCGGGCCTGGGAGCGGATCAAGCTGCGGACGAAGAACCGCCGGCAGTTGGCGCTGGTGCAGGCGATCGCCGCCTGGCGGGAACGCGAGGCGCAGCGCATCAACATCCCCCGCCAGCGGCTGATCAAGGACGAGCAGATTCCGGAGATCGCCGCTCTGGCTCCAGAGACCGCCGAGGCGCTGACCCGCATCCGCGGCATTTCCGCCGGTTTTGCCTCCGGCAAATCGGGAATCTCTCTCCTCGCCGTCATCGCGGCGGCGAACGCCATCCCTGAGCAGGACCTGCCGCGCGCCGAGCGCCATGGCGAGCCGAATCGCGCCTCGCCGGCGCTGGTGGCACTTCTGAAGGTGCTGCTGAATGCCAGGGCGGAGCAGAACAACGTCGCTGCCCGGCTGGTGGCGAGCGGCGAGGATATCGAGGCGCTGGTGCTGGACGATACGGCGGAAAACCCGGCGCTGCAGGGCTGGCGGGCGGACCTGTTCGGCAACGACGCGCTCCGCTTGATCCGCGGCGAAATCGCGCTCAGCGCGCAGGGAAGGCGGGTGAAAATCGTGGCGCTGGGGCAATGACGCGGGCGGCCTTTGACGCCGTTGGCCTGCGAGACCATGGGGTCCAGATCACCAGATCGTCCTGACGTGCCTGTAATCGCGGATCTTCCCGTCCGCGGTGACGATCGGCGCGCCAAATTTACGGGCTGTGGCCACGATGATCCGGTCGGCCGGGTCCTTGTGGAAATCGTCCGGCAACATCACCGCTCCTAAGGCAATGTCTTCGTCGACAGGCACAAAATTTACGAAATTTAGATTTCGGATCGTGGCGATCCACGTTTTGACATCATAAGCGAGCTGAAGTCGGCTGGCCCTTTCAAGCATGGCGATTTCCCAGACGGAAATCGCCGAAACAAGAATCTGACCGCTGGGCGTTTCATGGCTTATCCCTGTCTTGGCGGCGGCTGAGAGCCTCTCGTCCTGGCTCAGCCACCAGACCAGAGCATGGGTATCCAAAAGGATCACTTCAGCGCTTCCCAGTGGTCTTCTCCGACCGGGTCCAAGCAGTCGTCGAAAAATAACACCGAACCACGCAACTGCTCGAGGATTTCCGCTGCCGACGCCGGCTTGACGTACGGACGTATTTCCAGCGTCGGCTCGCCGTTATCGGTGATGATCAGCGGCTTGCCGGTCGCCTCCACTTCACGGAACAGTTCCAAGGCTTTGGCCTTGAACTGCGATTTCGATATCTGGTTCATGGCGTGTCCCTGGTCACTGACTATGGTCATATCACGACTCGGTGCCGCGGTTCAACCTGTCACATCCGCGCCAGCGTGGCCGCGTCCGGCACCCCGCCGAAATATTTTTGCAAAGCTTCGGCAAACGCGGGTTCCTCCGTGGCCACCGCCCCGAAAAATCTTTGCAGGGCGAACGGATCCGCCGTCATGGTCCGGCGATCCGGGCGGCATGAAAGCGCTGATCCGCTTCGAACGAACACTCCCAACGCTGCTTGCGGACCCGCGCGATCCATTCCTGGCTCAGGGCGTCGGCGAGTTTGCGCTGGCCGAAATGACGCTGCTCCGGCACCGGCAGCTCCAGCCCGAGTTCGCGTTCAAAAAACCGCACGCCGGTCATCACGTCGTCCTCGAAATCCTCGTACCAGAGTTTGAGCGGCGCCACCGCTTCGGCCGCAAAAAACCGCTTCCACGCGCGCTTTTCCGCTTCCAGCCCGTCGATGAGGCGGTTGATTTCGGCGAGGTCGAATTTCGCCGCGATGTCCTGATGCGGCTGCGCCGGACTGTCTGCCGCCTCGTGCCAGGTGCCGGATGCCAACGCCCGGAACAAGGACACGCCCTGCGCGATGACGTCGCGGCGGTCGAGGTAGACGATCCGCAAATCCGGAAAAATCTGCCGATAGATGTTGGCCACGACGGCGAAATCCGGAAACCCGGTCTTGAACAGAAAATGCCCGCCGGGATCGCGGTTGAACGAGTCGACATAGGCCGCGAAGCTGTTGACCCGGCGCCGCTTCTTCTCCACCGGCACCGGCCCGCGCGTGTTGAAAATTTCGGTGGGCGTACCGACCTTGCCGCCCGCCGCCAGCGCCGCGCACAGATGGGTGCTGCCGGTCCGCGGCGTCATCGCAATCATCAGGGCGGGTTTGCCGCAGCGCGCCGGCACGTCGCCGTTGCGCAAAATTTCGGCCAGATCAGGAAATTCCTCGAACAGGCTCATGACGCGGCAGGATAGGCAGCGGCGGCGGTGGTGGCAAACCTAACGCGGCGCCGCCAGAAATTTATCGTCGATGGCGGCGGCGCGGATCGCCGCCGGGCGGGCGCTGAGCCTGGACCAATAGGTCTCGAACGCCGGCCGCTTCTCGATTGTTCCGAAGCGCAACCCGAAGCCGATCTGCGAACCAAAATAGACGTCGGCCGCGCTGAACGAGTTGCCGGCGAGGTAGTCGCGGCCGGTAACCGCGGCTTCCAGCGTGTCCATCACCTCGGCAAAGCTGCCGTAGCCCACGGACATTTTTTTGGCCGCCGGCACTTCGAAGCCGAACGCCTTGTTGGTGATCGCCGCCTCCATCGGCCCGGCGGCGAAGAATAGCCAGCGATAATACGCGCCGCGGGCGGGGCTGCCGGGCGGTGGCGCCAGGCCCGCTTCAGGGAAAGCATCCGCCAGGTAAGCGCAGATCGCGGCACCTTCGGTGACCACCGTGTCGCCATGCGTCAGCGTCGGCACCTTGCCCATCGGGTTCAGCGCCAGGAATTTTGGCGCCTTCATGCTGCCGCCATAGTCCAAAATTTCGGCGCGGTACGGGGCGCCGACCTCCTCCAGCATCCAGCGCGCGGTCCGGCCGCGCGACATCGGGTGCGTGTAGAGAACGAGTTCCATGACTGCCTCCGCCGGTTTGACGAAAGCCTACCCGATAACCGTGCGGATGAGAAACGTTTTACGGACTGTGTGGCAGTTTCGGCTGCTTCACGATCCGCAGGTACGGTTTTAGCGTCTTGAACCCCTCCGGGAACCGCGCCTTGGCATCCTCGTCGGACAATGACGGCACGATGATCACGTCATCGCCGTCCCGCCAGTTTACCGGGGTCGCCACCTTGTGGGAATCGGTCAGTTGCAGGCTGTCCACCACGCGCAGGATTTCCTGGAAATTCCGGCCGGTGGAGGGCGGATAGGTCAGGATCAGCCGCACCTTCTTGTTGCCGTCGATCACGAACACCGAGCGTACGGTGACCGCCGGGTCGGCCTCCGGATGCACCATGCCGTACAGGTCCGAGACTTTGCGGTCGTGATCCGCCAGCACTGGGAAATTCAGTTTCTGGCCCTGCGTCTCCTCGATATCCGCGGCCCAGCCTTCATGCCGCTCCCCGGTGTCGACCGACAGGCCGAGCGGCTTGACGTGCCGCTTGTCCCATTCCGGCTTCAACCGCGCGACCTCCGCCAGTTCCGTGGTGCAGACCGGGGTAAAATCCTTCGGGTGGCTGAACAGGATGCCCCAGTTGGTGCCGAGATAGTCGTAAAACCGGATTTTGCCCTGGCTGGAGTCCTGCTCGAAATCCGGGGCGATCTGGCCAAGCTGGATGCTCATTGTCGATCCTCCTGAAATACCGTTCCACCGCGATATGGCGCGGGCGGGACGATTTGTCTACTATGTTGGTGGGGAGATTGGGGGAGAAGCGGAAATCCGGCGCAAAAGCCATACTCGGGCAAGGTCATGGTCCGCATCGCCCCGGAAATCCACGCCCACGCTGCGATAGCCGCGCAGTTGGTCGGCAAAAGTCTAAACCAGTGGGGGCAGGAGGCTCTTGCAGAAAGGCCAAGCGAGCCGATTAGGGAATGGTGGGCGCGACAGGGATTGAACCTGTGACCCCCACCATGTCAAGGTGGTGCTCTACCGCTGCGCTACGCGCCCATATCCCGGCGGCGGTTTAGCCGGGCGGGCTCAACATGGCAAGTCCGTGGCAAAAAGTCGACGCTCACCCTGAGCGCGGCTCGTAACGGAAGACCTAAACGATACCGGATAAGAACGAATAAGTCTACCGTGCGATAACGGGTTTCTGTTGGTTCACCCATTCCTGATGATGGCCGCTGCCGCCCTCAAACATCCTCCACCAGCTCTACTCCCGGTACCAGTTTCATTGCCTGTGCCAGTTTGAACGTCACGTTGAAGCCGCCGGGCAGGACGATGTCCAGGTCGCGCTGCAGGCCGGTTTTGGGCACCAGCGTCACGCGGCCGCGGCCTTTGCCTTCGCGGTCCAGCAAGGCGCGGATCGGCGGCAGCGCCTCGATGCTGTCCAGCCAGATGCGCAGGCCGGCCCCCGCCTTTGCCGCGGCGTCGTCCAGCGGGGCTACATCCGTCGCGGTGATCCGCAGCGCCTCGCCCTCCATTTTTACATCCGCGGTTACCAGCAATGCGGTACCCTCGGCCAGCAGTTCCCGCACCCGGGCCAGCACTTCGGAAAATAGCGTCACCTCGAAACTGCCGGCCATGTCCGACAGGGTCAGCCACATCATCCGGCTGCCGGTGCGGGTGATCCGCTCTTTCTTTGCCGCCACCGTGCCGGCCAGTTTGATCCGCGCGCCGGCTTGCGCCCGCCGCTCGATCTGCGAGGACGGCACCACCTCCAACCGCTTCAGCGCGGTCGCGTACATGTCCAGCGGATGCGCGCTGATGTGAAAGCCGATCGCCTCCGCCTCCATCGCCAATCGGTCCACCTGTGGCCAGTCCGCCACCGCCGGTAGCCGGATCGGCTCCGGAGCGGCGCCGCCGAACAGGCCGATCTGCCCGGACTCCCGCTCTTCCGCTTCCCTCCCGGCGCGGCGCGCCAGCGTCTCGGCCAGCGCGAACACTGCGGCGCGGTTCGGCACCAGCGCATCGAACGCGCCGGCCTTCGCGAGGATTTCGATCTGCCCGCGGGTGATCGCGCGTGGATCGATCCGCCCTGAAAAATCCACGAGATCGGCGAATGGCGTGTCACCCCGCGCCGCCACGAGCTCGCGCATCGCGGCGACGCCGACGCGCTTGATCGCGCCGAGCGCGTAGCGGATGCCGGTGGTGCCGTCGGGCAAATCCTCCGGCGCGAAATCCGCGCCGGATTTGTTGATGTCCGGCGGCAGGAGCGCAATGCCCAGACGCGCCGCGTCCTGCCGCAAAATCGCGAGCTTGTCCGTGTTGTCGATCGCGAGGCTCATGCACGCCGCCAAAAATTCCACCGGATGATTGGCGCGCAGATAGGCGGTCTGGTAGGACACCAGGGCGTAGGCGGCGGCGTGACCTTTCGGGAACCCGTAATCGGCGAATTTTGCCATCAGGTCGAAGACCTCCACGGCCTTTTCCTTCGCGAACCCCTTGGCGATGGCGCCTTCGGTGAACGTCTCGCGCTGCTTGTCCATCTCCGCGCGGATTTTCTTGCCCATCGCCCGGCGCAGCAGATCGGCGCCCGCCATGCTGTAGCCCGCCATCACCCGGGCGATCTGCATGACCTGCTCCTGATAGACCATGATCCCGTAGGTTTCGCCCAGCACTTCGTTCAGTGCCGGATGCGGCGCGGTCCACGGCTTGCCGTGCTTGCAGGCGCAGTATTCCGGAATGTTCGCCATTGGCCCCGGGCGGTTCAGCGCCTGGATCGCCACCAGATCCTCGAACCGGTCCGGCCGCATCTGCTGCAAGGCGGAGCGAAACCCCTGGGTTTCAAAGGTGAACACGCCGCCGGTGTCGCCGCGCGAAATCATCTCATAGGTTTTGGCGTCATCCAGCGGAATCCGGGACAGGTCGATCGCAACGCCGCGCGCCGCCAGAAATTTTACCGCCCGGTCCAGCACGGTCAGCGTGGTCAGGCCCAGAAAGTCGAACTTAACCAACCCGGCCTGCTCGACCAACTTCATCGAGTATTGCGTGATCAGAAGTTCCGAGCGCGGGTCCTTGTAAAGCGGGACGAGCTGGTCCAGCGGCCGGTCGCCGATCACCACGCCTGCGGCGTGCGTGCTGGCGTGCCGGTACAGCCCCTCCAACTGCAACGCGATCTCCATCAGCCGGCTCAGGCCCTCATCGCCGTCCCGCAATTCTTGCAGTTTCGGCTCGCCGTCGATCGCCTGCCGTAGTGTGACCGGCTTCGCCGGATTGTTCGGGATCAGCTCCGCCACCTTGTTGACCTGGCCGTAGGGCAAGCCCAGCACACGGCCGACGTCCCGCACCGCGGCGCGGGCCTGTAATTTACCAAACGTAATGATTTGCGCGACCCGGTCGGCGCCGTACTCGCGGGTCACATAGGCGATCACCTCGTCGCGCCGCTCCTGGCAGAAATCGACGTCGAAATCCGGCATGGAGACTCGCTCCGGATTCAAAAATCGCTCGAACAGCAGCCGCAGTTCCAGCGGGTCGAGGTCGGTGATCAGCAGCGACCAAGCGACGACCGAGCCGACGCCGGAGCCGCGGCCTGGCCCGACCGGGATTTTTTGTCCTTTCGCCCATTGGATGAAGTCGGCGACAATTAGAAAATAGCCGGCGAAGCCCATGTTGACGATCACGCCGAGCTCGTATTCCAGCCGGGCGCGGTATTCCGCCCGCGCCGCTTCCGGCGTGCCCAGCGCATCCAGCCGCGCCTCCAGTCCGCGCCGGGACATCGCCTGCAAGGTTTCGATTTCATTCGATCCCGTCGGCACTTTCGGGAAATTCGGCAGTAGGGGCTTGCGGGATTCCGCCATCACCGCACAGGATCGCGCGATTGCCAGCGTGTTGTCGCAGGCCTCCGGCAAGTCCGCGAACAACTCCCGCATCGCCGCCGCCGGCTTGAACCAGTGCTCCGGCGTCACCCGCCGCCGGTCCGGCTCCGCCAGCACCCGGCCCTCCGCAATGCACAGCAGCGCGTCATGCGCCTCGTGCATCGAGGGTTTGGCGAAAAAGCACTCGTTGGTGGCGACCAGCGGAATGCCCGCGTCATCGGCCAGCGTGATCAGCCCCGGTTCGATGGCGAGTTCCAGCTTTTCGCCGTGGCGCTGCAATTCCATCGCGACCCGGCCGGGAAACGCCTCCGCCAGCGCCGCCAGATATTTTTCCGCCGCCCCAAGCTGCCCCTCCGCCAGCAACCGGCCGATCGGCCCCGCCGGGCCGCCGGTGAGGAGCATGATCCCCTCGGCGTGGGCGGCCAGGGTCTCCAGGGTCACCTGCGGCCGCGCCCCCGGTTCGGGGAGCAAAAAACTCAGCGACGAGAGTTTTTGCAGATTGGCAAACCCGGTTGGCGTTTGCGCCAGCAGCACCACCGGATCGGGTGCGGCATTCCGCTCGGCCCGGCTCAGCGCGATCTGGCAGCCGATGATCGGCTGCACGCCGGCGGCGGCGCAGACCTGGGAAAACTCCAGCGCGCCGAACATGTTGGAGGTGTCGGTGATCGCCACCGCCGGCATCGCCAGTTCGCGCGCCAGAGCCGCGATTTTCTCGACCTTGATCGCCCCTTCGGAGAGCGAATAGGCGGAATGGACGCGCAGGTGGACGAATGGTTGGTACGGCATCAGCGACTCCCGAAAGGGCGAGAGTCGGCTGAAACCGCTACACGTTCAAGAGCGGCCCGGGGAGATATCCCGAGCGCCTGCCGTCAGCTCCGGTAGTCGGTCGCTCCGTGCTCGATCTGCCGCAGCGCGGTGGCCCAGGCCATGTTCAGATGCGCGGTCCGGTACGGCTCCGGCGGCTCATACTGCGCGGCGGTTTTTTGGCACACCTCCTCCGGCGGGTAGATCAGTTTTGCACCGCCGGACAACGCCGCGATCTGCGCCTGACAGGCGCGTTCAAGGTAGTAAATCTGCAGAAAGGCCTCCGGGATCGTCGCACCCCCCACCAGAAGCCCGTGATTGGCGAGTATCATCGCCTTGTTGGTGGGGCCGAGATCGGCGACCAGCCGCGGCCGCTCGTCCAGTTCCAGGGCGATGCCCTCATAGCCGTGATAGGACAGGCAGCCATAGAATTTCAGCGCGTGCTGGGAAATCGGCAGCAACCCGTGCGCCTGCGCGGACACCGCGATGCCGGCGGCGGTATGGGTGTGGATCACGCAGGTCAGGTCTTCCCGCGCGGCGTGAATCGCCGAGTGGATCGTGAAGCCGGCGGCGTTGACAAACCGGCTGCCGTGCTCGTCCTGGTTCACGATGTTGCCGTCGAGGTCGATTTTCACCAGGTCGGAGGCGCGCATCTCCTCGAACAGAACCCCGTACTGGTTGATCAGGAAATGGTGCTCCGGCCCGGGCAGCCGGGCGGAAATATGAGTGTAGATGAAGTCGGTCATGCGGTAATGCGCGACCAGCCGGTACAAGGCGGCAAGGTCGCAGCGGATCTGCCATTCGGCTGCGTCGATTCCGTGCGGCGGGGCGATGCGGGTGGTGACGTTCATGTTCCTGCTCCCAATAGCTTGCCGTAAACGTCTACCCGCGGGTCATTTTCGTCAAGTTA
>Ga0116230_10007776_pt1 | contig 10589 bp, 9 predicted proteins | sample S1TSphfallax_3_FD_88678 | JGI IMG/M metagenome (GOLD analysis project Ga0116230, IMG submission 88678) | Host-associated microbial communities from peat moss isolated from Minnesota, USA - S1T2_Fd - Sphagnum fallax MG | ecosystem: Host-associated > Plants > Peat moss > Unclassified | place: USA...
CAGGAACACGAACGCAATGGTCAGTGCCGCCAGCGCGCCCAGCCGCGCCGCCCATTCTGCCCGCATATGCCGCAACACCGCGTCCGACAGCGCCATCGCCACGCTGGCATACGCCAGAACGATCACTTCTACCGCCATGCCCGGTCCGAGCCCCAGAACCCGCCCGAGCCACACCGCCGGCATCAGGCTGAGCGACGCGAGCGGCGCGTTGGGTTCGATGTAATCTCGATACAACACCCCGCCGTTCATCACGCCGCGTGCGACATAGAAGAACCACGCGGTGTCGTGATTGATCGGGTGCGGTGTTTGCAGCAGCGCCGACCATGGCAGCAGCAGCGCGAGGCACAAGAACGCGAACCGGTCCCGCAAAGTATCGGGGCGCCGCGCAAGCTGAAGCGAGTACACGTCTGGTGATGATAGCGCAGGAGCAAGAGTTTTTTTCTTCTTTTTTTCAAAAAAGAAGTCTTTCTCTTGCCTCAACGGTTCAGTATCCCGCGCCGCCATCGCCGTAGAGCGCATCGGTATCGAGGTGCTGTCGTGCCGCAGGGCTACTGCCACGGTTAAATGCGTCAATGACCATCTGGCCGCCGGCAGCACAGGGCGGGCACACCCGCGACACCAGATTCAGGTTCACCGCCCGCCCATATTCAAAATACAGGTTGAGTACCGGCAGCACCGCAAACATCAGCGCCACGATCGCACTAAGCAACAGGATTTCCTGACGCGGCCGCACGCGGACATTGCGCATCACCAGCGTCACGGTCAGGAACGACGTCAGCGTGGTAAAGGATGCGATCCGCGCGAGATCCCACGCCAGCGCCAGCAGCGCCACGCCGCCCACGCACGAGAGCCCATACACTAGCATCAGCGCCACCTGGTAACGACGCACCGCGGTCCGCGTCATGATAAAAACGCGCGCGGACGGCGCGCCGAGCGCCATGATACATAGGCCAGGCAGCGCGCCATACAGCGCGCCGAACAGGCCGTTTACCGCATAGCCACGCCATAGCCGGGCCATATTGGTCAGCGCCTGCACGCCGGTTTGGTGCAGTGACACCGCGACTTGCTGGCGTGCTTCCCCAACTGCCACGCCCGCCGACACGACCCGGCCCACCAACTGCGTGTCATCGGACCTGGCGAGCAAGACCAAGCACAAGCCGGCGACGGCGCCCGCGGCGAGCACGGCGAAGTCACGCCGCCGGCGCGATGTCATTACGGTATAAAACCCAACCATGGGCACCAGCAGCAGGAAAGCCAATTCATGCAGCGCGCAGCAAACCACGAGCATAACCGCAATGGTCGGCGCCGGCGCGACCGGCAGCAACGCAGCCGTTCCCAGCAGCAATGTCGCGATCAGCCCATCCGGATAGCCGACATGGTGGGCGACCAGGCCCAGGAAGGGCGACGTCGCCAGCAAGGCCGCCACGGCGCAGGCGCCGACGCAATTCGGCGATGTCAACACGCGCCAGAACAACGCCGTCGCCAGCCCCAACGCCGCGCAGAGGGCGAGCAGAGAGCAGCCTGCCGCAGCCATGTGAACCCGGCCGATATCCACGTCGTGGAGCCACGGCAGCAGCAGCGTGCCAACCAGACCCCGCCGGACAAATCCGTTCTGATACGTCGCCAGCCAAAAATACAACTCATCCGTGTGAAGGAAGAATGTCATGCCCTTGGCAACGGTCCAGCAGGACAGGGCCAGGAATCCCGCGACCATGGCAATCCGTGCGGCGGCGGGCGCGGTTTCCGGCCAGGGCGTGGGTATCGCAATCGCGCGGTCCGGCACCTCGCCGATGAACGGCGTTGCGGTCTCGCCGATCGTATCGGATCGCGGCGGGGACAAAAAGTCGGTGAGCTGCATGCGGTGGCCCCACCAGCCCGTGGCACCCGGATGCCGGCCCTAAGCTGGTCGCATCGTGTTAGGAATGCGTCAAGTCCCAATTAATAGACTGTTCATTATTGCGGACCGGCACGCGCGCGCTGGCAACCGGCCCGGCCAATCTTGTCGGGACTCGCCGCGTGCGTCACAAGCGCCGGCGATCAGCCGAAGCGGGACCGGCATCCCGGTTTGTAACGGCGCATGATCGTCGCGGGAATTCACGATGCTGTCTGTCGTTATACCAGCCTATAACGAAGTGAAAACCATCGCCGGCGTCCTCGCCGCGGTGGCCGCTGCCCTACCGGGCGTGGCCAAGGAGATCATCGTCGTCGATGACGGCTCAACTGACGGCACGCGCGAATGGCTCGCGCGCAATGTGCCGGCCGGCGATGCGCGTTTCGGGCTCGTTACAGTGGCCGCCGACGGCAGCCTCAATGCGGACGCGCCCAAACCGGACGCCGCCGGTGCCATTCGCATAAAAGTCATTCTGCACGCACGCAATCTCGGCAAAGGCGGTGCGCTGCGGACCGGTTTCGCCGCCTGCACCGGCGATGTCGTGATCATTCAGGACGCGGACCTGGAATATGATCCGGTCGATTGGGCGCTGATGTACGACCTGATCGCGATCCGCGGCGTCGCCGATGTCGTCTATGGCAGCCGATTCTCGGGGCGGCCGCATCGGGCGCTCTATTTCCACCACTACATGGCGAATCGCCTGATCTCGCTGCTGTTCAACGGGCTATATAACCAGACGCTCAGTGATATCGAAGTCTGCTACAAGATGATGAGCCGTGCCGTGCTCGAGTCGCTGCGGCTGACATGCAATGATTTCGGTATCGAGGTCGAACTCAGCGCGCAGATTGCCCGCGCCAAGACATGGCGCATCTACGAGGTCGGCATCACCTATTATGGCCGTACCTATGCCGAGGGCAAAAAGATCAACTGGCGTGATGGCGTCAAGGCGCTTTGGTATTTGTTGAAGTTTCGGTTTGCGTCAAAATAAGGAAGAACTTCTTTTTTGAAAAAAAGAAGGCCTTCCTTACTTCACTTCCCCCACTGCAATCAGCGAAATCCCGAACGGCACCCGCATCACCGCCTCAAACACCCGGAACAAAGGCACCAGCCGCTCGAACGCGGCCAGTTGCTCCGCCGGCGGCGTCGTCCGCTTCAGCAGCTTGCCGTTCAGAAACCAGCCCAGCACGGCAAACATGTTGAAATAGCGCTGCTCCACCACCTCGAACCCGCCGGCGCGCAACGTGGCCCGCAGCGACGCCCGGTCATAGCGCCGGTAATGGCCAATGGCACGGTCCATGCCGCAATAGAGCCAGCGATAGGCCGGCACTTTCAGAATGATCCGCCCGCCCGGCCGCAAGGTGGCGCGCAGCCGCGTCAGAAACCCGACATCGTCCGCGATATGCTCCAGCACATCCAGCAGCACGACGGTGTCATAGCCGTCGCCGAACGCCGCCTGCGTCGCGTCCGCGCACAGCACGCGCGCCTGCGGATAGCCGGCCAGCCGCGCCCGCGCGATATCGACATACGGCGCATGCAGGTCACACCCCGTCACCTGCCGCCCATCGGCCGCGATCAATGTGGTGAAATTGCCCGATCCGCAGCCAACTTCGAGCACATTCCGCCCCAGATGCCGCCGGAAGCGCGAAAACACCCAGGCATTGAACCGGTGCGCCACGCCCAACCGGTCCAGCCAGAAATCCTGCGCCGCACTGTCGCTCGCGACATCCGCCAGCGCCACCGGCAGCAGGTCGTTCATCGCCGGTCGATCCGCGGCTCAACGCGCGGGCGCGCTACCACGGGCTCCGCGCCGATCGGCCGCCGTGGCGCATCGGGTGACCAGGCGGCCGGCGGAATCGGTGGCCGCTGCGGCAATGCCGGGCGTTCCGCGGACGCCGGGCGCAGGATCGGCTCGTCATCGACGTAGCCGCGCCGCCCGGGGTCGGGCAGCCGCAGCACCAGGGTGCGGATCTCGCCCTGGATCTCGTCCAGCCGCGCCTCCACCGCCTCCAGCCGGCTTTTCACCCCGAACACGCTGAACGGCATGAGCAGAAACGCGAGCCCAACCAGAATGCTGACAATCAGCACCAGAAGCTGCGCCCACGGCGGCACCCAGTCGGGAAAGGCGATCGGACTTGTCATGCCCGCGTCATAGCACAGCGCCCGCGGGTGCCGAAAAGAGAGAAAGGCGGGGGGCGTCGTCCGAAGCACGCATTCGCGTGACGCCCCCTCGACCCCCGTCACGTGTAGCGTGCCTTCGCACCGTCACGCGTAGCGTGCCTTCGCACCGTCACGCGTAGCGTGCTTTCGCACCGTCGCGCGTAGCGTGCCTTCGCACGACGGGGACAAGTCCCCAGACCCCATTACTTGGTTAGGGGATAAGGCGGGGGGAAAGCGTACCGTCATCACAGTACGCGTGCCCCCCGCCTATCCCCCAACCAAACAAGCAGGTTCTAAGGACTTGTCCTTAGCGGGGGTCGAGGGGGCGTCACGCGAATGCGTGCTTCGCCCGACGCCCCCCGCCTTACTCCCGTCACGGGTTCGCACGCGCGGACGAGGTAGACCAGCAGCCCGGTCAGCGTCACGACATCCAGCAGCAGCACGAACAGCGCTTGCAGCCACCCTATCAGAAACCACGCGACAATCGCCGCAATCGTGCCGGCGGCGCTGACGCACAGCAAGGCGACCGCTTGCCGTCGGGATTTCAAATCACTTGCATTCGTAATCACGTGGTCCCCGCGCGCGTTGACCGGCTTGGCTCAAATGGATCGTCAGCAATAGTCGCCGATATCAAAACGAACCGGCGTGCCAGCGTAAATGCGAGGCTTCCTTCAGCGCATATGCGTCGGCCGCAGCCGGCGTGGCATTACGTCACCCCACCGGCCCCGTCTCAGCCAGCCAGCGTCGCGGCGCCGCAATGCGCGCCGCTGACCCAGGTGGAGGCTTCCCCAACGCCCACGCCGGCGGTGCTGAGCACCGACGTGATCAACTGATCCACCGGCGACACCGCCGGCACCAGCGCCGCCGTGATGCCGCTGGTCAGCGCCGGCGGCACCGCGATGCCGACGCCCGCCACGTTCGCCTGCAATTTCAGATTGCCGACCAGCGACGATACCAGCGCGCCGGCAAAATCCGTCGTATCGGTGGTCTGCACCGACACGTTCTGGATTTGCGAGGCGTTATACACCACCGGCACCGATGCCGTGTCGCCCACGGTGGCGTTGGCGCGGCCGGTCACCGTAATGAGCCCGGCTGCATTGAGGATCGTGGCCGCGCCCGGCACCGGCTCGGCAGTGTAGTTTGCCATGTCGGCCGCCGAGACCTGGCCGATCCAGCCATTCACCAGGCCCGGCGTGACGTTCAGTGTCGCCTTGGTCAGCGTGCTGTCCAGCGCGTTGCACGACAGGCCGCCATAGGTCGCGGTGCCGTAACCCACTTCCATGTAGAGCGGCAATTGCACCGCGCCGCCGGATACGACGGTGGCCAACTGCACGTCGAGGAACAGGCGGATTTGCGCGGTGTGCACGCTGGTGCCGAGCTTATCCACCGCGAGCACCGTGGTGCCCTGCGCCGGTTCGCCGATCGTCATCATGCCGGTCACAGTGCTGATGCCGGGGATGTTCGCATTCAGGTTCAACTGGACCGTATGCGGGGTGCCACCGACCTGGGCTGCTGCCTGCAGCAACTGCATCACCGACGCGGTCGCCGTCACGGCCGGCTCCGGCTGGCTCAGCAACTGCACCGAATACGGACCGAAATCGATCAGCTGGTTCAGATTGACCGTGCTGGCGCCCAGGCTCGCGGCATTCCCCAGCGTTTGCAGCGCCGAGGCAGCACCCGGCGCCACCTGCTCGAGCGCCGCAATGAACTGGGACATGGTAACGGTGTTGGACGCCGCCTGCCCGTATGAACCGCCGACCTGGCCGACCTGCGCCGCCAGCGCCTGGTCCAGCGCGAACAGGTCCACCTGCGTGTTCAGTAGAGACTGGTAGCTGAGCGCCGACAACGACACGTTGCCGCCGACCGTGGCGCCCAGCAGCGCGTTGACGACGCCGCCATTGAACGACGCGACGGTCGACCCGATACCGAACGACATTGACCGGTTCAGCGCTGCGATGCCCTGCGTGACTACTGTGGCGGTCTGCGCCACGTGGCCGTTGCTGCCGGCCTGCATCTGGAAGACCGGCGCGAAGAACAGCGGCACCTGATGCGTCATCGTCACCTGGACGGCGTTCGCCGCCGACTCCGACGAAGGCTGGAACCGCTGCGCGACCGGGATGTTCGGATCGGCCGTGTAGACGCCGAGCGTCACCTGCGTGACTTCGGACGCGTTATAGCCGTTGGAGACCGCCGTTGCGTCCGCGGCCGCAACGGCATGGGCGACGTCCGTCGCGGCCGCAACCGCGGCGAGGTCGGTCGCACCCTGAAGCCACCGCTTGCACGCATAGACGTCCGCGCTGTCGACCACTAGGCCGCCCATGCACATCAGGGCGACGGCGCTGGCCGTGAAGAAGATCGCCACAGTGCCGCGACGGTCGCGCCGCAGGGAAAGCCGCTGATTGCGGCGCCGTGCATGCCTGTTCATGATCAATAGCCTCCGAATTCGATAGTGGACGTACGTGAAATATTATTGAGCGGAACTGAAATCAGTTTCGACAGCATTGGGATCGGCGTGTCCTTCAGCGTGTAGCTGACGGTGACGGTGTAGTTGCTGGCCGGTGTGCCGGTTGTCGCCGTCGTCACGGTCAGATCTGCCGGATTGAGGATCGCCGATTGCGCCACCGCGTTGGCGACAAAGGCTTGCGCGATGGTGTCGCGTTCCGCTGCGCTCAATCCGGCAACCGAGCTGCGCGCCGCGGACGATGACAATTCCTGCAACTGATGCAGGAAGATCAGGTAGATGCCGAAGGCGATCATGGCGAGCACCATCAGCAGCAGCACCGGCGTGACGATCGCGAATTCCAGCGCCGCGACACCGTTACGGTCACGGTGAAGGCCGATGCGGCGCCGCGTGGAGCGATGGCCCGCGATAATTGTGCATTGCAGCATTTTTGAATACCAGGCGCTCATGCGGCACCTCCAGAAATATCGAACCGTCAATACACGCAGTTAAACATTCGATCGAAACGGCAGTCAAGAAAATGTGTGCATGATTCGTCTAGATTATCACAAGATTTTTGCGTTTTTAGGCAATTCAGTTGTGCTGCGTTGCGAAGCTGCGCAATTGAGTTTGGTGGACGCCCGTTCTGATCTGCAAATCGGCAGAGAGCGAGAATTAAGAAGGCATATTTTCACGAATCGTTAGCGATACGGTTGTGCGAGTGCGGCCGCACTCGCCGCAAAGTTAGGTGGACGCGCGTCCATGCAGCGCGTTCGCGCATCTTGATCGTCACCCGCAAGAAATGTCGATCATAACGTCAATGAAAGCGCGCTTTTGTCCTGCGCGGTCGCGGAGATTTGCTGGACATGTGTTCTCATGACTGCCAGCACGCTTCGTGCCAGGAAATATCGGTTCCGTCCGCACCATCTATACTTACGTCAGGCGCAGCCATGGCGTGTATAGATGTGAAGTGGACGCTTGTTTAATTATGCAATCGCATATTGTTGCTAGCGCATCGAAGATGACCGTGCGGTTGACAGGTGTTCATCGGCCGGTGTGACGGCCGACATGCCCGCGCCCGTCAGTGCATATACGTTAAGTAGACGCAATAAGGTCAAGTGTATCTCATTGCGCAGCTGTACAATAGCCGTTCGCCCGTGGGGCTCGCGTACACTATATAGGTGGGGCCTCGCAGCGAGTGCCCGGCGCCGTCAATGCTGGCTGTCGCCGCTAAACGCCTCATCCCCTTCGATCGGCATGGACGATGCCGCCAGCGCCTCGATCGTGCGCAACGCCAGCATGCGCCGACCACGCCCCTCCAGCTTCGCCAGCGCCGTCAGCAGCCGGCTTTCCAACTGGCGTGACGCCACCGGCGGCCCATTTTCCGCGGAGCCGGCCTCGCCCAGCAGCCAACCGACCCTGACCTGCAACAACTCCGCCAGGTCCAGCAATGCGATGCCGGACAGCACGTTGCTGCCGCGCTCATACTTGTTGATCTGCTGGTAGGAAACGCCGAGCCGCTTGCCGACCTCAACCTGGGAAATGCCTAGCCGCAGGCGGGCCGAGCGGATTCGTTGTCCGATTTCGGCATGCCGGCCATCCTGGGCGCGGTTGATGCGCATGCAAACCTCGCAGTCTTTAAATGGCGCGGACCTGTACCGGAGCGAAATAGCCCCGCATGGCGGCACGCATTTGCTTCAGATGAAATTGGAACTGATCATTATCGGATCAACATGCGGCAACGCCGGGCTGCTTTGTCAAACTAATTCGCGCGGCGCGGCTTCTGGCGGGCAGCGGCAGGAAGCCTAAAGGTCGATCCACGACAAATGACCGCCCTTGCCCGCGCCCGTATCCAGAAACACCGCCGCCCCGCCGCCATCGCCCTGGGCGCGCCAGGGTCTGCCGTCGCGGCTGCGCTGGTCATGTCCGCAATACACGGTCACGCCGGCGGGGATGTGGTTCACCCAGCGGATCAGCCGTTCCGGGTAGCCATCAGCCTGGGTGCGCCCGGTGGTCTCCCCGAACAGCGCCCGGCTCAACAACTGCGTCACCGGCCCCAATGCCGCCGGCGGCGCGTTCTCCAGCATCGCGGTATGAAACGCCGCGTGGACGAAAAAATCCCGCCCGCGCATCAGCCATGCCGGCGCCAGACCGATTTCGGCTAGCGCGCGCTCCCGCAACGATGCATCGAGCTCGGCCAGCGTCCCGTCCAGCCCAGGACCCCCGCGCACGCGCTCGCCGGCCAGGGCGCGCCCCAGCTTGCGGTCGTGGTTGCCCAACAGAAACAGCCCGCGCCCTTCATCGATCAGCCGGAACATCAGCCGCAGCGTGCCGGCGCTATCCGGGCCGCCATCCGTCAGGTCGCCCAGTTGCACCACAAAACGGTCGGTCTCGGCAGCGAACGCGAAGGCGCGGCTGTCACCATGCACGTCGCCCACCACGCGCAATCCCCGCCCCGGCGGGATTGCGCGCAGCCGGGCGGGCGCCGCCTCTGCCGGCGCGTCAGGCTGCGGCACGCACGGTCGCTTTCCAGGTTTCCAGCGCCCGCGCCCGCCCCGCCGCCAGATCCACGATCGGCGCGGGATAGGTCCGGCCCAGCTTCACCCCGGCCGCCTGCAGCGCGAGCGGCGGCGCCAGCCATGGTGCATGCAGGACCTTGTCCGGCAGTGCCGCGATCTCCGGCACGAAACGGCGCACATACGCGCCGTCCGCGTCGAATTTCTCGCCCTGGGAGACCGGATTGAACACGCGGAAGAACGGTTGGCTGTCGATTCCGGTTCCCGCGGTCCATTGCCAGTTCATGCTGTTCGCTGCCAGGTCCGCATCCACCAGCGTATCCATGAACCAGTCCGCACCCGCCCGCCAGTCGATCAGCAAATGTTTCACCAGGAAGCTGGCCACGATCATGCGCACACGGTTATGCATCCAGCCGGTCTGCCAGAGTTGCCGCATGCCGGCATCGACGATCGGCACGCCGGTTCGCCCGCGCTGCCAGGCGCGCAGGCCGGCGGCGTCCTTCCGCCATGGCAACTTATCATATTCCGCGCGCAGCGGGCGGGTGGCGAGGTCCGGGTGATGCCACAGCAGATAGGCGGCGAAATCCCGCCAGATCAGTTCGGCGGCAAACACAGTCTCGCTCTTGTCCGGCGCGCGCCGGTGCAGCGCGTGCCACAGGCTGCGCGGCGAGATTTCGCCGAACCGCAAATGCGGCGACAGCATGCTGGTCAGGTCCTGCCCCGGCAGGTTGCGCCCGGTCTCGTACTGGCGCACCGCGCCGCGCAGAAATTCCCGCCCGCGCGCCCGCGCGATGGCTTCGCCCGGAGACCAGGTTTGCCGCAACCCGGCGGCCCAATCCGGCCGCGCCGGCAGCAAATTCCAATCCTCCAGCGCGTCACCGGCGGGCAGAGCCGGGCACGGGATGCTGGCGGGCTCCGCCAGTGGGGCTGCCGGTGGATCCATTGCCCGCACCGCGTTCGCGAACGGCGTGTACATGCCGTAAATGCCGCCGGCGCGGGTTCTGACCGCATCCGGATCGAACAGGGTCAGGCCCGGATGCAGCACGAACTGGCGCGGCGCCAGCGCGCGGGCCACCGCGGCATCGGTTTTCCGCCAGGCCGGTTCGGCGCATATGCTGGCGTGCACGCTGTCTGCGCCGATCTGCGCCGCGATTTCGGGCACGATCCTGGCGGGATCGCCGCGCCGCAGCACCAGGTCGGCGCCTTTGGCCGCGAGTGCGTCGCGCAGGGTGGTCAGGCTGCCATGCAGCCACCAGCGTGCGGCGCCGCCGAGATCGCCGTGCGGCGGGTCCGGCAGCACGAACAGCGGCACGACCTGGTCGGCGGTTTTCAGGGCGGCGTGGAGGGCGGGGTGGTCCAGCAGGCGCAGGTCTCGGCGGAACCAGAGGAGGGCGATGCGGCGGGGGGACGGCATGGCCTATAGTTGGCGCCGCAGGCGCTGCAAGCAAGGAAGGCCAGGGGCGTCACGCGAAGCGTGCATTCGCACGAAGGGGACAAGTCCCCGGACCCCGTTACTTTACGCGGAACCCAGAGAGTGGGGGTCTGGGGCCTCAGGCCCCTTCACGCGGATGCGTGCTTCGCACGA
>Ga0116230_10007777_pt1 | contig 10589 bp, 10 predicted proteins | sample S1TSphfallax_3_FD_88678 | JGI IMG/M metagenome (GOLD analysis project Ga0116230, IMG submission 88678) | Host-associated microbial communities from peat moss isolated from Minnesota, USA - S1T2_Fd - Sphagnum fallax MG | ecosystem: Host-associated > Plants > Peat moss > Unclassified | place...
AGGATGCCGACGAACTCGCCCGCACCCACCGAGAGGGTGATCCCGGCGAGGATGGGAATGCGACCGTAGCCGGAGCGGAGATCAGTGACGTTCAGCATCAGTGCGTCTGCTTTCCGAGATAGACGTCGCGGACTTCAGGATCGGCGAGGACCGCATCGACCGTGTTCTCGATGAGGATGCGGCCGCGATTGAAGACGGTCACGGTCTTGGCGATCATGCGAATGAACTGCATGTCGTGTTCAACCACCACCAGCGCCTGCTTCTGATTGATCATGCGGATGAGTTCCGAGGTCCGCAGCACCTCCTCATGCGTCATGCCGGCCGCTGGTTCGTCGAGCAGGATGAGGTCGGGCTCCTGAGCCAAAACGGTTGCGATCTCCACCCACTGCCGCTGGCCATGGGCGAGTTGCCCGACCGGCATCCCGGCGATCGGCGTGAGCTGGAGCAGCTCCATCGTCTCGTCAACGATCTGCCGCGCGCGCTTGAGGGATTTGCGGCGGCCCGCGGCGATGCCGATCCCTTCCCGCACCGTCAGGCCGTTGAACACGTTCGGCACCTGCGTCTTGATGCCCACGCCCAGCCGCGCGATCACATGCGGATGCGCGCCGGTGATGTCCTGTCCACGAAACCGGATCACGCCCTCGGTTGGCCTTAGCTGCCCGGTGAGGATTTTGAAGAAGGTGCTCTTGCCCGCGCCGTTGGGGCCGATGAGGCAGCGCAACTCCACCTCGCCGAGAACGAAGTTCACGTCGGCCACGGCGCTGACACCGCCGAATCGCATGGTGACGCCTTGGGCTTCGAGCAAGGGGACGCTCATTGTCCGGGCTCCTGCTGAGCGCTGGAATGCGGCAGGGCATCCGCCGTCACCATGTTGGCGGCGGCCGGCGCGCGGCGGGAACCCAAGAGGCGGCTGGCTCCCGCGCGGATCACGGGCACGACGCCCTGCGGCACGAGCAGCACGAAGGCGATGAGCACCACGCCGAGGAGCAGGTTCGGGTCGATGACATGCTGGCCGCCCGCCAGCACGATCAGGTACTGGATGGCGATGGCGCCGAGGATCGGCCCGATGAGCGTGCCAAGTCCACCCACCAGCACATAGATGATGACCTGGGCGGACATGGTGAGGTTGAAGACGGTGGGGCTGATGAACGCGCCCCAGTTGGTGTAGAGGCAACCCGCAAGCCCAGCGATACCGGCGCCGATGACGAAGGTCAGCAGCTTGTAGAGGCGCGGGTCATAGCCGAGCAATTGGGACCGGGTCTCGTTCTCGCGGATGGCGACGACAACGCGGCCGAAGCGCGTGCCCAGCACCCATTTCAGGAAGATATAGCAAAGAATGAGCGCGCCCATCGCCGCATACCAGAGGCCGGTGGGGTCGAGCTGATCGTTCGGATCGCCCGGGATGTTGATCGGCGGCACCGAAGGGATGCCGTTGAAGCCGCCGAGCGGGGCGGCGCCGATATGGTAGATGTCGCCGGAGGTCGAGTTGATCAGGTTGAACAGGATGATGGTGACCGTCAGCGTGATGACGCCGATATAGGCGTCGCTGATCCGGCCATAGAACATGAAGTAGCCAAGTCCCGCCGCGAAGACCATCGGCACCAGGATCGCGAGCGCCACCGCACCCGTCGTGTCGGTCATGTTGAGCGCCGCGACGGCATAGGCGTAGCCACCGAGCCCGAGAAACGCGGACTGGCCAAAGCAGAGGATGCCGCCGAAACCCCAGATGAAGCCCTGGCTGAGGGCGAAGATCGCCATCGCCGCGAACACCGTCATCTGCAACAGGCCGAAGGTGCTGAAGATGGAGGGCAGGCCAAGCAGAAGGGCGATGCCGATGACGACGACGGTGATGAACCCCGCCGCGCCGCCGGTCGGCCTTGGCCGCGCAATTTTGAGTGTCTTCATGGCGCCGCTCACAGGCTGCGCCGCAGGAAGCGGCCGGTGATGCCTTGCGGCAGGATGCGGATCATGACGACGGCGGCGAGCAGCAGCGCCACCTCGCCGATCACCGGCGTGGTCTTGAACGACACGATCTCGTTGATGAAGCCGAATATCGTCGAGGCGAGTGCTGTTCCGGTGACGATCGCCGCGCCACCGCCGAGAACGGTGATGAAGGCCTTGGCAATGAACGCCGCGCCCATCACGGGCGACACGCCGGAGATCGGCGCGAGGACGCCACCCGCGAGCCCGGCCAAAGCGGCGCCTAGCGCGAAGGTTGCCATGTAGATGCGCGGCGGCGCCACACCAAGCGCGGCCGCCATGTTCGGGTTCTGCATCGTCGCCCGCACGATGAGACCGAAGCGCGTCATGCGCAGCATCGCGAAAAGACCAATGAGCGAGGCGCATGCGGCAAGTATGATGACGATGCCGTAGAGGCTCGCATCATACCGGCCGATTGCGAAGCTATGCAGCGGAGTTGACACGCCACGCGGATCATTGCCGAAGATGCTGGTCATGAGACCGATCAACCCGAGGCTGAGACCCCAGGTTGCAAGCATGGTATCGATCATGCGGCCATAGAGGAAGCGAATGAGCGTTCGCTCGACGACGAGCCCCACGAGCCCGACGAACAGTGGAGAGATCACCAGCATCGCGATCCAGATGTTGATGCCATGGGCGGTGGAGACGTACGTGGCATAGGCCCCCAGCATCATGAATTCGCCATGCGCGAGGTTGATGATCTTCATCATGCCGTAGATCACGCCGAGGCCCACCGTGATCAAGGCAAGCGTCCCGATCCCCACAAGCACATTGAAACCAAGAAGGCCTGTCAGGTCCATGCCACATCATCTCCTAAACCCGGAAGCGAAGCGGGCGCCGCTCAGCTCTTCACATCGACCACGAACTGCTTGTCCGTACGGGGGTATTTCAGCAGGTTGCACACAGCCGCGGTGTCGGCCGGGGGCGACGCCGGGAAGGTCTCGACGATATCCCACTTCCGTGCATTCGCGCGGGCCAGATAGGCGTTGTGGATCACGTGATGCGTTGCGGGGTCCATCGTCGCCGTGCCGGAGGGGCCAACGATCGTGATCCCGCTCTCCAGTGCCTTGATGACCGGCAGCCGCGCGATCGTGCCCGCTTTCTTGACGCCCTCCGCCCAGAACATCATGCCTTCATAGGTGGCGGAATCAAGCTCGCTGAGCATCGGGAGGTTGGGGCCGAACATCTTCGTCATGCCCGCCAGGAATGCCGTCGTGCTGGGCGTATTCACGGTGGGATACCAGCCGAAGGCGGTGACGATGCCATCGGTGATCGACGGGTCCATCGAGTTCAGCTCGTTTGAGAGACCAAAGGTCGTGGAAGCGATGGGAATCTTGCCCTTCATGCCCGCCGCCGCCCACTGCCGGTAGAAGCCGAGGTGGTTCGCGCCGACCAGCGCCGAGAGCACGACATTCGGGCCGGCTTGCTGGATTTTGCTGATCGCGGAGGAGAAATCCGTAACGTCGAGCGGAAAGAAGTCGATCTCGGCGATGGTGCCGCCGGCCTCGCGCGTGTATTTCGTCATCCACTTCGAGGTGATCTGGCCGTAGTTGTAGTCGGCCGCGATGATATAGGCCTTCTTGCCCCAATTCTGCATCGTGTAGGGCACAAGGTGACTAACCGTCTGCGCCGGCGTCGTTCCGGTGCAGAAAATATCCCGGTCGCAGACGCCGCCCTCATATTGCGTGTTGTAGAAATAGAGCGTCTTGAAGCGATCGAACACCGGCCGGATCGCTTCACGCGAGGCCGAGGTGATGCCGCCCTGCACGACCGCGACCTCATCCTTCAGCGCCAGCTGCTGGGCGTACTGGGTGTAGAGCTGCATGCTGGATTGCGTATCATAGCTGATGAGTTGCAGCGGACGACCGAGCAGGCCGCCGGCATCGTTGATGACCTTCACCGCGTATTGCGTCGCCTGCAGCATCGGCTGGCCGTTGAGGCCGAGCGCGCCGGATTCATCGAGCAGGCAGCCGACCTTGATCGGCTGGGCGGCAAGTCCGTTGCGGGCGATGAAGGGCATCGCCAGGGCGGCGCCGCCCACGGCGCCCCCCATCTTCAGAAACGAGCGGCGGCTGCCGATTGATCCGTTCATGCGGTATCTTCCTGAAATAATTGCGCAGAGGGCGGGAGTGGATGACAGACCGACCACACAACAGCCGGTCGCTCGGCGTATCGTCTCGCAAACGGCGTGCCACAGGCAGCCAAGCGGTGCAGCGGGATCGCATTGATTTCGCGGAGCAGATATCTGCGCAAAACACACGCTCTCCGGCGCCGAACTGCCTCATTCGTGCTCACTGGTTTTCGCAAACTCCGATCACACGCAAGAGCGCAGCGACAGGGCAACGTCGTGCGCTATGTTGGATGATAGGAAGACAGTTGCCGCAGGCTCGCCCAATCGTTGCGGGATCGTCGCAGCCATTATTCTCGGCCAGGGCGACACTTCGGATGACGTTTTCGTGTGCGATCCTGAGCGGCGCGCTCCCCGATCAGCTCTCGAGGAACTGGTTCCAGCGCCTGACCAGGTAGTTGTGCTCCCGCATTGTGGTGTTCCACAGCGCGATGCGGGAGATGCGGTCCAGCACCGAACCGCCGCTCCGCACGGCGCCCTTCGCAATCACCAGCGACCCGTCCGGGCCCGGCAAGGCGACGGGGGCGGGCTTGCCCTCATACCAGAAACTCCACTCGGCCTCCGAGAGATGGGGCCGCACATTGTCCGATGCGGACACATAGAGACCATAACGCGTCATCTGCGCGCCGGCCCAGCCGGACAGCCACCAATTGAAAAAGTCGTAGGCAGCATCGAGGGCCCGACCCTCGGTGCGCACCGAAAGACCCATGCAGCCATGCCAGCCGCGATAACCCTCGACCGGCACCGCATTGCGCACATCGACGCCGCGCGACCAGAGATTGGACAGCGCCGAGGCCCAGAGACTGCCCAACACGACGGTTCCGGCCTCCATCAATGGTACGATGTCGGAGACAGACTGCCACAACGTATGGAAGTGTCCCGCTTTCTTTCTCTGGATGAGAATTCGCACCATCGTATCGATCTCGGCGATGGAGAGATCCGCCGGGTCTTCAAACTGCGCCAATCCCTGTGCGGTCAAGGCCAGCGCTGCCTCAGCCGCGCCGATGGTCGGGTCCGCGACGAGTGCGACCTTCCCCGCCAGACGCGGGTCGAGCAGCCAACCCCAGCTCTCCGCATCCCCGTTCATCAACCCCTTGATCGCAGCAGGCAGATAGCCGAAGGCATCGACGTTGTAGACACCTGGCAACGCCGTGACGGCCTCTGTGCGATGAAACCCCAACCGGCGATCCGGTGAAACATACAGCCGGGACAATGGCATGGTTTCGGAGCGGTCGGCGCGCCCGGTCATGCGTAGCGCCTGGTCACGATGGATGATCTGGTCCCAGTCTTGAATGCGACGCGTATCCACCGGCTGCAGCACGCCCGCCCACCACACCACATCCAGGCTGTGGAACCACTGGTCGTAGATGTCGAAACTGCCGGGACTTCGCACCGCCGTCTGCTGCGCGGCGACGCCATCGAGTGTCGTGAACTCAATGTCGATGCCAAGGTCGGCCTCCGCCCTAGCCCGGATCGTTTCGTTCAGCGTGACCGCGGTCCCGAGCACACGCAATACCGGCCGCGGATTCAGGACAGCCGCGGTCACGTGCCGATCTCTTGCGGGTGGGGACTGCGCCAGGCCCGATCAGGCACCAAGCCCAAGACGGCATCGCGGCGCGAGGCGATGGTGCCGCCGGTCGTCACCACAACGACCGTCGATGTCACACCGTGCTACTCCAGCTCAACCGCGGGGGCATCGGCGTCCAGCCCCTCCTGGTCATTTGCGACATGCACTTTGGAGACCTTGCCGGCGACTGGGGCGGTATGAGGCACCTCCATTTTCATGACCTCCATGATGAAGAGCACATCGCCTTCGGCGACCACGTCACCAGGCTGGACAAGAACCTTCCAGACGTTGCCGGCGGTCTGCGTGCGAATTTCGGTGCCCATACGCTGCGTCTCCAGATGTCACAAACAGGAGCCAAAAGTTTTTGCCTCTTTGCGAAGGCAGCTTCGTCCAAAAAGCGCTGCCCTCTTTCACGCCTGGGTGATCGAAGCTTCCGCACAGAGCGCGCTGAGGCTGCGCGCCATGGCCTGGGCCTGCGCGACTGTAACAGCCTTGAACCGGTAGGTCTCGCCGGGCTTGGATTGGGCCAGCTTCCAGAAAGCCGCCTGAGGCACCGTGTAGGGGTTGATGAACCCACCCATCGACGGGCCGTCATTCACCAGGATGATCGGCGTCTGCCCCGCGAGGTTGATGGCTCCCAAGGGATAGCCCTGGTCGATGATGTTGGACGGCAGGGAGCCGTGCTCCGGCGCCTTATTGATCGCCTTCTCGGTGGACGTCCAGTCCGGACCGTCGAGACGGAAGCCGGTGCGGTCCGATTTACCCGAGAGCTTCCAGTCGGCGGAGAGAAACCGATGGTGCCCCTCAGCGTCGATCCAGTCGTCGTTGGGACCGGGCACCACCTCGATCTCCCAGCGGCGATCGGTGGCGATTGCGGGCCGCGCCTCCGGTTTCACCCGGCGCCCCGCAACGGCCTCGGGTGCTGGCTCGCCGGTCGGCACCGTTTGGCCCGCCTTGAGGGCGTAGCCGCCCATGCCGCCGATGCCGGCCTTATGGAAGGTGGCGCGGGAGCCGAGCCAAGGCGCCACCTCGATCCCGCCCGCCACTGCAACATAGGCGCGGGTGCCGAGCTTGGCGAAGGTCATCGCCAAGACCTGGCCGGGTTGCGCCGTCACGCTCTCCCACAGCGGCACGGGCGCGCCATCCAGGGTCGGTTGCATATCGGCGCCCGTCACCGAAAAGATTGTCTGGTCATCGAACCGGATTGTCGGTCCCATGTATTGGCATTCGAGCCCCGGCGCACCGGCGGGATTGCCGACGAGCAGGTTGGCGAGGCGAAAGGACCAGCTATCCATCGGCCCCGAGGGGGGGAAGCCCTGGTTCCAGTAGCCGTAGCGGCCAGGCCAGTCCTGCACCGAGGTCTCCAGCCCTGGCTTGATGACCGCGAAACTCATGATCCTCTCCCCGTGCCGAGCGATGCCGTCCAGCTCTTGTAGAGAGCCACCGAGAATTTGCCGTAGCCGACCATGTTGTATTGATACGTCCCGTCGATGACCTCGCGTTCGATCGCCTCGAATTCGGCAACGGAGCACGGCACGAAGCGCACCCGGTCGCCAGGGCGGAACAGGCATATTGAGCCCTCGAATGCTGCGAAGCGACGCGCGCGGTCCCAGATCGGCACCGGGGTACGGGCGAAGATCTGGTAGCCGCCGGGAAGCGCCTCCGGGTAAATCGCGGTCGACGCGCCGCCCAGTCCGATGGCGCCGCCCGGCGTCCAGGTGCGCGGCGGGTTGTATTTCGGCGCTGTCATCTTTGCGCGCGGATCGAGCGCCATCATGAAGGGCAGCCCCGGCCAGAAGCCGAGGGAAGCGACCCAGTATTCGGTCCCGGAATGGACGCGGACGAAATCATCCGTATCACGAAGTCCGTTGAGCTCCACCATCAGGTCCCAATCCGGGGTCTTGGGAGCGATTTTCGCGATGTAGTCGTCCACACAAGCCCGCGTCCAGGGATCGAGATAGACCGCGGGAAAATACCAGAGCCGGCTTTCCAGCTCCAAAGCGTCGGATGGCCCGAGGCCGGCGACGAGTTTCGCCAGTTCGGTGGTGAGGTCATCGAAGCCGATGAGTTCCGGCTCATAGTGCACCAGCATCGAGGCGAAGCAGGGCGCGGTCTCGATCACGCCCGCGATGCGCGCCTCGGCGATGGCGGCGGCGAGTCCCTGGGCCATGAAATTGAGTTCCAGGTTCATCTCGTTGCCGAATTCGACAAGGATGTAGCGATCGCCGCCCGGCAGGTAGCGCGGCTCAGGATAGATCATGCGGCTGTCTCTCCGGTTTCGGGCGGGAACAGCGTCGCCCGATGCGTCTCGATGAAACCCGTCGTTGTCTGTCCAGCAATGAAGGCCGGATGATCCAGCAATCGTCGCAGGAACCCCAGGTTCGTGACGATACCCTCGATCGTGACGCCGGCGAGCGCCGTCCGCATCGCCGCGCTGGCGGCGGTCCGATCCTCGCCATGCACGATGATCTTCGCGAGCAGGGAGTCGTAGAAAGCGGTCACGATATCGCCTTCCTGCACGCCGCTATCGATGCGCAAACCCGGCCGCTCCGGCCAGTCAAGTCGGGTGATCTTCCCGGGCGACGGGAGGAACATGCGCTCGGGGTTCTCCGCGCAAATCCGGCATTCGATCGCGTGCCCTTGCACCATCACGTCTGCCAAGGCGGGCACCACATCACCCCCTCGCGCCAGCTGCAGTTGCAGCTGCACCAGGTCCAGGCCAGTGATCATCTCCGTCACCGGATGCTCGACCTGAATGCGGGTGTTCATTTCCAGGAAAAAGAACGCGCCGGTCTCGTCATCAACGACGAATTCGACTGTGCCGGCGGAGCGATAGCCGATGCGCTCCGCAAGCGCCTGGGCAGCCGCGCACATGGCGGCGCGCATCTCGGACGTGACGCCCGGGGAGGGACTCTCCTCAAGGATCTTCTGGAACCGCCGTTGCACCGAACACTCGCGCTCGAAGAGATGCGCTGCCCGGCCGTCACCCAGGCCGAAGACCTGCACCTCCACATGGCGCGCGGCGTTGACATAGCGCTCCAGATAGGCTGTGCCGTCACCGAAGGCACGCGAGGCCATGGATTGCAGCGCCTCCACGGCCGGGCGGAGTTCCGCGGGATTGGCGACCAGCCGCATGCCGATGCCGCCGCCCCCGGCCACGGCCTTCACGAGCAGCGGGAAACCCACCCGCTCGCCCAACTCGTCCAGGCCATCCAATTGCCCAGGGATGATGCGGGGGCTGGCAGGCAGCACGGGCACGCCCGCCGCTTCGGCGGCCTCCCTCGCGCTTGCCTTGTCACCCATCATGGCAATCTGCGCCGGTGTGGGGCCAACGAAGATCAGCCCCTCCGCCTCCACCGCGGCGGCGAAAGCTGCGTTCTCGGCGAGGAAGCCGTAGCCCGGATGCACGGCATCGGCGCCCGTCTGCCGGGCGGCCTCGAGGATCGCCTCGATCCTGAGATAGCTCGCGGCGGGCCTGGAGGAGCCGATAGCCACCGCCTCATCAGCCGTCGCAACATGCAGCGCTGCCGCATCCGCCTCAGAATACACAGCGACCGTCGCGATGCCCAGCGCCTTGGCCCCGCGCGCGATGCGGCAGGCGATCTCCCCTCGGTTGGCGATGAGCAGCTTGCGCATCAGGCGGCGAGGCCGCGGATCGCGGCGCACACGGCGGTGGCGATCTCAACCGCGTTAGGCGTGTCGGAGTGGACGCAAATGGTCTCGGCGCCCACCCGCACATCCCGGCCGCCGACGGTCTGCGTGAGCCCCTCGCGGATCGCGCGGACGCATCGCTCGGCGGCCACGGTGGCGTCGACGGCTTCATGCACCTGGGTGATGATGAGGCGACCCTCGTCGTCATAGTCCAGGTCGGCATAGTATTCGGCGAGAAAGGGAATACGGCGGGCCGGATAGATTGTCTCGTGCAGCGTGCCGAGCATGCCGAACACGGGCACCTTGAATATCTCGGCTGCATCGCAGATGGCTTCGGCGATGTGAGGCAGCCGCCCTGCCATGCCGAACAGAGAGCCATGCGGCTTGATATGATTGAGCACCATGCCCTCGGCTTCCAGAAAGCCCTTGAGAGCGCCCACCTGGTAAATGAGGCAATTCGCCAGTTCCTCGCGTTGCATTGCCATTTCTCGACGCCCGAAGCCCTGGCGGTCGGGAAGCGATGGGTGCGCGCCGACAGCCACGCCATGCTGCTTCGCCAGCCGGACAGTGGCCCGCATGTGGTTGAAGTCGGAGGCGTGGAAGCCGCAAGCGACGTTGGCCACGTCGATCAGCGGCATCAACGCTACATCGTCCCCGAGCTTGTAGAGCCCGAAGGACTCGCCCATGTCGCAGTTCAGCAGTGAAGCCATGATCAGTCTCCGTCAGGCGAATTCCGTCACGTGGCCGAGGAAGGCGCGGGCCGACCGCTCAATCAAGTCGCGCGGCAGATCCCGGACGATGAAGACGAGGCGGGATCGGCGGTCGTTGTCGGGCCAGGCCTCCAGATGCAGTGGCTGGTGCATGACGTGCTGAACGCCGTTGATGAAGACGGGACGCGCAGAGTCCGCAACATCAAGCAGACCCTTGACACGCAGAACGCGCTCGCCATGGGCATGGAGCAGCATCGTGAGCCAGATGCCAAGCGTCACCCATTCAATTGGGCGCTCAAAGACCATGCAGAAACTGTGCACCCCCGCCTCATGTGCGGTAGCCGACTGCAGTCGCGCCGGCGGCGTGGTCCATGCAACCACCTCAGCTGGCACGTCCGGCTCGGCCAGGAGGGTTGCCACGTCCAGGCCGGGCGCGATGCCCTCGTGCACGGCAGCGCCGGGGTTGATCGCACGGAGGGGACCGATCAGCGCACCAGGGCTCGCGATGTCCGTCTTGGTGATGACGATGTGATCCGCCACCGCCACCTGCTTC